>Ga0302157_10002525_pt1 | contig 21222 bp, 32 predicted proteins | sample I_Bog_N3_3_FD_193502 | JGI IMG/M metagenome (GOLD analysis project Ga0302157, IMG submission 193502) | Peat permafrost microbial communities from Stordalen Mire near Abisko, Sweden - I_Bog_N3_3 | ecosystem: Environmental > Terrestrial > Soil > Wetlands > Peat | place: Sweden: Abisko, Stordalen... | reverse complement strand
CCGAGGGCCGCACCCGGTCCCGCAACAAGGACTCCGACAAGATGATCGTCCGTCGTCGCCGCAAGCGCGGCGCGCGCCGGTAGGGAAGACAGAGGGAACGACACACATGCCCCGCAGCCTCAAGAAGGGTCCGTTCGTCGACGACCACCTCCTGAAGAAGGTGGACGTCCTCAACGCGGCCGGCGACAAGAAGGTCATCAAGACCTGGTCCCGGCGCTCCACCATCATCCCCGACATGGTCGGCCACACGATCGCCGTCCACGACGGCCGCAAGCACATCCCGGTGTACGTGACCGAGTCGATGGTCGGGCACAAGCTCGGCGAGTTCGCCCCCACGCGCACTTTCAAGTTCCATGCCGGCCAAGAGCGGGCGGGGAGGCGCTGACGTGCCCGGTGTGAAGACCAACGAGCGCGAAGGTACCCGGGCGGTACTGCGCCACAGCCGGATGTCGGCCTACAAGGTCCGTCAGGTGCTCAACCTGATCCGTGACCAGGACGTCGTCCTGGCCGCCGAGATCCTGGCCAACGGCGATCGTGAGGCCGCCACCGTGGTGGGCAAGGTCCTGGCCTCGGCCGTGGCCAACGCCGTCCACAACGACGGCCTCGACGCCGAGGAGCTGTTCGTCTCGGCCTGTTACGCGGACGAGGGCAGCACGCTCAAGCGCTGGCGCCCCCGGGCCCGTGGACGGGCCACGCGCATCCGCAAGCGCACGTCGCACATCACCATCATCGTGAGCCGCATGCCCGACGACCGCATCGCCCGCCGCCGGGCCAAGCAGTCGGCCGCCGGTGCCCAGCGCTCGCGCCGGGTCGCCAGCTCGCGGCGCCAGCAGTCCCAGGAGACGCCGTCGACCTCGACGGCCGCCACCGCGACCACCGACACCGGTGCCGAGGCGTGGCCCGAGGACGCCGTGCAGGCCGACGACGTGGTGACCGAGACGGAGGCCGGCCCCCTGGAGGAGTCGGATCTGGAGACCGAGGCCGAAGGGACCGGGACCGACGAGGTCTCGGCTGAGGCCGACGACGGCGACACCGCCGCCGAAGAGACAGACGGCGACACCGCCGAAGAGAAGGGCTGAGCAGATGGGCCAGAAGGTAAACCCCTACGGGTTCCGTCTCGGCGTCACGACCGACTGGAAGTCGCGCTGGTTCGAAGAGCGCAACTACCAGAACTGCGTGATCGAGGACTGGGAGATCCGTGACTATCTGATGTCGCAGCTCGAGTCGGCGGCCGTCAGCCGCATCGAGATCGAGCGCACCCGGGACCGGCTGCGGGTGGACATCCACACCGCCCGCCCGGGCATCGTCATCGGCCGCCGCGGGGCGGAGGCCGACCGGCTGAAGAAGAAGATCGAGGAGATCACCGGTCTCAACAACCGCATCCAGCTGAACATCCAGGAGATCAAGCAGCCCGAGCTCGACGCCGCGCTGATCGCCCAGGGCATCTGCGACCAGCTGGCCCGCCGGGTGGCCTTCCGCCGGGCCATGAAGCGCTCCATCCAGACCGTGCAGAAGGCCGGCGCCCTCGGCGTGCGCGTCCAGTGCTCAGGTCGCCTGGGAGGCTCCGAGATGTCGCGCAAGGAGTCCTACCGCGAGGGTCGGGTGCCGCTGCACACGCTCCGGGCCGACATCGACTACGGCTTCCGCGAGGCCAAGACCACCTACGGCCGCATCGGTGTGAAGGTGTGGATCTACAAGGGCGACATCCTCCCGTACAAGATCTCCTCCGAGGAGAAGATCACCCGGGAGGCCGCCATGGCCGTCGGCGAGACCTCCGGCCAGTCGGGCGAGTCCGCCCCGCGCCGCCTCATCACCGCAGGTGGCGGCCGCCGGCTCGCCGGCCAGGGTGCACCGGGCAGCGTGGTCACCCTCGACGCCGACGCCTCCGAGACCGACGTGCCCGAAGGTCTGGCCGACCACACGCCGGCCGACATCGCCGCGCCGCCCACCGTGCCCGACGATCTCGAGCGCATCCTCACCGAGGACGAGGAGATCGAGCGCAAGACGCGCGAGCACCACGAGACCCCGCACTTCCGCAAGGAGGTGGACTGACATGTTGATGCCCCGCAAGGTCAAGCACCGCAAGCAGCAGCGCGGCCGGATGTCCGGCAAGGCCAAGGGTGGCAGTGAGGTCACCTTCGGCGACTTCGGGATCCAGGCGCTCGAGCCGGCATGGATGACGGCCCGCCAGATCGAGGCCGCCCGTATCGCCATGACCCGCCACGTGAAGCGTGGTGGCAAGGTGTGGATCCGGGTCTTCCCGGACCGGCCCGTCACCCAGAAGCCGGCCGAGACCCGCATGGGTTCCGGAAAGGGCAACCCCGAGCACTGGGTCGCCGTGGTCAAGCCCGGCCGCATCCTCTTCGAGCTCGCCGGTGTGGAGCAGGACCTGGCCCGCGAGGCCATGGAGCGCGCCATCCAGAAGCTCCCCTTCAAGGCCCGGTTCGTGATCCGTCCCGGGACCCACGGCACGCCGGAGGTGCAGGTCTGATGGCCACCGCCGCAGAGATCTCCGACTACGACACCGAGGAGCTGGAGCGCCAGCTGGGCGAGACCCGGCGCGAGCTCTTCAACCTCCGGTTCCAGCTCGCCACCGGCCAGCTCGACAACTTCTCGCGGCTGAACCACGTCCGCAAGGACGTGGCCCGCATGCTCACCGAGCTGCGCAACCGTGAGATCGCCGAGGCCGAGGGACTGTCCTTCGACGAGCTGCCGGCCCACCGTGCCGCGGCCCGTCGCCGTGACGAGGACGAGGCCAAGGGCCGCGACAAGACCACCGCATCGGAGCGTCGGGCTGCGGCCCGCGCCGAGGCCGAGGCGGCCGAAGAGCACGATCACGATCACGAAGAGCACGATCACGATCACGACGACGTCCAGGACGTCCACGACGAGGTCGACGAGGTCGACGAGGTCGAGGCCGCCGAGGATGCAGAGGAGAAGGACTGATGGCCGACCAGCAGCATGCCGACGGCACGACCGAGGAGCGGGCCAACGCCCGCAAGGTGCGTGAGGGTCTCGTGGTGTCCGATGCGATGGACGCCACCGTGGTCGTCGCCGTCATCGAGCGAGTCCGCCACCCCCGCTACGGCAAGACCGTGCAGCGGACCAAGAAGCTCTACGTCCACGACCAGGAGAACGTCGCCAAGGTGGGCGACCGGGTGCGCGTCATCGAGACACGCCCCCTGTCCAAGCTGAAGCGCTGGCGGCTCGGCGAAGTGTTGGAGCGTGCACGATGATCCAGCAGGAATCGCGACTCCGTGTGGCCGACAATTCCGGGGCCAAAGAGGTGCTGTGCATCAAGGTGCTGGGCGGCTCACGCCGTCGCTACGCCTCGATCGGCGACGTCTTCGTGGCCACGGTCAAGGACGCCATCCCGGGGGCTGCCGTCAAGAAGGGTGACGTCGTGAAGTGCGTCGTCGTCCGGACGAAGAAGGAGAAGCGCCGTCCCGACGGCAGCTACATCCGCTTCGACGAGAACGCGGCCGTCCTCATCAACGACCAGCAGCAGCCCCGGGGGACCCGCATCTTCGGTCCCGTCGGCCGGGAGCTGCGCGACAAGCGCTTCATGCGGATCATCTCGCTGGCGCCGGAGGTGCTCTAGATGCGTATCAAGAAGGGCGACAAGGTCCAGGTGCTCTCGGGCAAGGACCGTGGCAAGCAGGCCCACGTGGTCCGCGCCATGCCGGCCGAGGGCCGGGTCATCGTCGAGGGCGTGCACGTGGCCAAGCGCCACGCCAAGCCCACGCGGGCGACCATGCAGGGTGGCGTGATCGACAAGTTCATGCCCATCGACGCCTCGTCGGTGGCGCTCGTGTGCAGCTCGTGCGGCGCCCCGACCCGGATCGGTGTCCGCTACGACGAGCAGGGACGCAAGCTGCGTGTCTGCCGCAAGTGCGGGGCGGACCTGTGATGGCCTCCACGTCGGCGGCCGAGCGGCCGCGCCTCAAGCAGCGCTACGACGCCCAGGTGCGGGCCGAGCTCCAGGAGACCCTGGGCCTCGCCAACATCATGGAGGTCCCGCGCCTCACCAAGATCGTGATCAACATGGGCGTGGGCCGCGCCACCCAGCAGAAGTCCCTCATCGAAGGGGCCATGCGGGACCTCGAGATCATCTCCGGCCAGAAGCCGGTGGTGACCCGGGCGAAGCAGTCCATCGCCTCGTTCAAGTTGCGCGAGGGCCAGGAGATCGGCGCCAAGGTCACCCTCCGGGGCGACCGGGCGTGGGAGTTCTTCGACCGCCTGGTGGCCATGGCCATCCCCCGCATCCGTGACTTCCGTGGCCTGTCGCCCCGGTCGTTCGACGGACACGGCAACTACACGTTCGGCGTGACCGAACAGCTGATCTTCCCGGAGATCGACTACGACCGCATCGACACCACCCGTGGCATGGACATCACCATCGTCACCACCGCTCGAACCGACGACGAGGGGCGGGCCCTGCTCGCCGCGTTCGGCTTCCCGTTCCGCAAGGAGAACCAGTAACCCCATGGCGAAGAAGGCTTTGATCGAGAAGCAGCAGCGCACGCCCAAGTTCAAGGTGCGCGGGTACACCCGGTGCCGCCGGTGCGGCCGGCCGAAGTCGGTGTACCGCAAGTTCGGCCTGTGCCGGATCTGCCTGCGGGTGATGGTCCACGCCGGGGAGATCCCCGGCGTGACGAAGGCCAGTTGGTGAGAGGAGGCGACGAACGATGACGATGACCGACCCGATCGCCGACATGCTGACCCGCATCCGGAACGCCAATACCGCCCACTTCGACACCGTGTCGATGCCCGGCTCCAAGTTGAAGGAGTCCCTGGCCGCCATCCTCGTGGAGGAGGGCTACATCGGTGGGTTCGAGGTGAGCGACACCCCGGGCAAGCCCGGCAAGACGCTGCAGATCACCATGAAGTACGCACCCGACCGCGCCCGGACCATCTCCGGCATCAAGCGGGTGTCCAAGCCGGGCCTGCGCATCTACGCCCGGGCCGACAAGATCCCACGCGTCCTCGGCGGGCTCGGTGTGGCGGTGGTCTCCACCTCCAAGGGCCTGATGACCGACCGCGAGGCGCGCAAGAAGCGCATGGGTGGCGAGGTGCTCTGCTATGTCTGGTAGCCACCTCATGAACCGCGCCGCCCACGTGGCCGGCCGAATCGACGGAGGTACCCGCTGATGTCGCGTATCGGACGTTCGCCCATCACCGTGCCCGCCGGCGTGACGATCGCCGTCGACGACGAGCACCGCGTCACGGTCAAGGGACCCCAGGGCGAGCTCGCCCGCCAGGTACCGTCGGCCATCTCCATCCACCAGGACGGCGACGTCCTGACGGTGGAGCGTCCCGACGACCAGCGTCAGAACCGTGCCCTGCACGGCCTGACCCGCTCACTGGTGGCCAACATGGTCGTCGGCGTCACCGAGGGCTTCTCCAAGGAGCTCGAGATCGTCGGCGTCGGCTACCGCGCCGTGCCCAAGGGCCCCGGTGCGCTCGAGCTCGCGCTCGGCTTCTCGCACGCCGTGAACGTCAACGCCCCCGACGGCGTGACGTTCGAGGTGCCGAGTGCCACCCGCATCATCATCAAGGGAATCGACAAGGAAAAGGTCGGCCAGGTCGCCGCGGACATCCGCAAGCTGCGCAAGCCCGAGCCCTACAAGGGCAAGGGCATCCGCTATGCGGGCGAGCGCGTCGTGCGCAAGGCCGGGAAGGCAGCCAAGTAATGGCACGCACTGATCACAAGCTGGAGCTCCGTCGCCGCCGTCACAAGCGCGTGCGCCGTCGGGTCGAGGGCACCGCCGAGCGTCCGCGCCTGGCGGTCTTCCGCTCCAACAAGCACATCTCCGCCCAGCTGATCGACGACCTGTCGGGGCGCACCCTGGTCTCGGCGTCCACGGTCGAGTCGTCGCTGCGCGGGAACAAGGGCGGAAACGTCGAGGCGGCCAAGGCGGTGGGCTCCCTCGTGGCGTCCCGCGCCAAGGACGCCGGAGTCACCACCGTGGTCTTCGACCGCGGCGGGTTCGCCTACCACGGGCGGGTGGCCGCACTGGCCGACGCCGCCCGCGCCGAAGGACTGGAGTTCTGAGATGGCTGTGAACAACAACGAGCTGCAGTTCGAGGAGCGGACCATCCGGGTCAACCGGGTGTCCAAGGTGGTCAAGGGTGGCCGCCGGTTCTCCTTCGCCGCCCTCATGGTGGTCGGCGACGGGAACGGACGCGTCGGACTCGGTTACGGCAAGGCCAAGGAGGCCGGTCTGGCCGTCCAGAAGGGCATCGAAGAGGCCCGCAAGAACATGTTCGACGTGCCGTTGGCCGGCTCGACCATCACCCACCCCATCGTCGGGGAGAGCGGTGCCGGCCGGGTCATGCTGAAGCCGGCCGCCCCCGGTACCGGGGTCATCGCCGGCGGTGCGGCCCGGGCCATCCTGGAGATGGCCGGGATCCGCGACATCCTGGCCAAGTCGCTCGGCTCCTCCAACGGGATCAACGTGGCCCACGCCACCATCGCCGGTCTGAAGGGTCTGAAGCGTCCCGACGAGATCGCCGCCCTCCGGGGTAAGCCGGTCGACGAGGTCGTGCCGGCCGCCATGCTGCGGGCCTACCGCGAGCGGCGTCGTGAGAACGACCTGTTCACGGAGGTGAGCTGACATGGCGTCCCCCACCGACACCCCCCTGTCGACGACGGGTTGGATCCGGGTGACCCAGATCCGCTCCACCATCGGCACCAAGCCCAAGCACCGTGGCACCCTGCGTGCCCTCGGCCTCCGCGGCATCGGGCGCACCAACGTGCTGCCGGACCGCCCGGAGATCCGTGGGATGATCGCCCGTGTCCCGTTCCTGGTGGACGTCACGTCCGCCGGCGAAGACGAGAAAGGCTGACCATGAAGGTTCATGAGCTCCGCCCCCCGGCAGGGTCCAACCGTGCGCGCAAGCGCGTCGGCCGCGGCATCGCCGGCAAGGGTGGCAAGACCGCCGGCCGGGGCACCAAGGGCCAGGGCGCACGGGACACCATCCCGATGGGCTTCGAGGGTGGCCAGCTGCCCCTCATGCAGCGGATCCCCAAGCTCCGCGGCTTCAAGAACCCGTTCCGGGTGGAGTACACCCCGGTCAACGTCGGCGCCCTCGGTGCCGTCGAGGGTGACACCGCGGACATCGCCGCCCTGGTGGCCGCCGGTCTCGCCCACAAGGGTGACCTGGTCAAGGTCCTGGGCGGCGGCGAGCTGACCCGTGCCCTGCGGGTCGAGGCGCACGGGTTCTCCAAGTCGGCCGAAGCGGCCATCACCGGTGCCGGGGGATCGATCACGATCGTCCCGCTACCGTTCGGCAACGACCGCCCGCCCGCCAAGGGCAACGCCCTCACCAACCGCTAGCATCTTCCGAACGCGGCGTCGAGGAGTCCCATGCTTGCCAGCTTGGCCAACATCTTCCGCATCCCCGACCTTCGCAAGAAGGTCATCTTCACGCTGACCATCATCGCCCTGTACCAGTTCGGGGCGAACGTGCCGGTCCCCTTCATCAACTTCTCGAAGGTGGCCCAGCTCCAGGCGGCGTCGAAGAACTCGGGGGTGCTCGGATTCCTCAACCTGTTCAGCGGTGGCGCCCTGACCCGCATGGCCGTCTTCGGCCTCGGGATCATGCCGTACATCACGTCGAGCATCATCATCCAGCTCCTGGCCACGGTGATCCCCAAGCTCGAGCAGTGGCGTGACCAGGGCGCGGTCGGCCAGAAGAAGCTGACCCAGACCACCCGGTACCTCACCGTGGCCCTGGCCCTGATGCAGGCGACCGGCCTCGTCTACCTGTTCCACAAGGGTGGCGGTGGGCTGCTGGGCAGCTCGCAGAACATCGACCTGATCCTCAACTACTCGATCTGGCGGGCCGGCTTCATCGTGCTCACGCTGACCGCCGGTACGGCCTTCGTCATGTGGCTGGCCGAGCTCATCACCCAGCGGGGCATCGGCCAGGGCATGTCGATCCTCATCTTCGCCAACGTGGTGGCCGGCATCCCCTCGGGGCTCAACACCGTGCTCCAGGAGGGCGGCAAGGTGAAGTTCGTCACCATCCTGCTCGTCTCCCTCGCCCTGCTGGTCCTCATCGTCTTCGTGGACCAGGGTCAGCGGCGGATCCCGGTCACCTTCGCCAAACGGGTGGTGGGGCGCAAGATGTACGGGGGCTCCAACACCTACATCCCGCTCAAGGTCAACCAGGCCGGCGTGATCCCGATCATCTTCGCCAGCTCGGTGCTCTACATCCCCGTGCTGCTGTCCAACATCATCCCGTCGGCCGCCTTCCGGTCGTGGGTCAACCACAACGTCACCCCGACGAGCGTCTTCTACATCCTCACGTACTTCCTCTTCATCCTGCTCTTCACGTTCTTCTACGTCTACGTGGCCTTCGACCCGCACCAGCAGGCGGACATCATCCGCAAGCAGGGCGGGTACATCCCGGGCATCCGCCCGGGTCAGCCCACCGAGCGGTACCTGGCCCACATCCTCAACCGGATCACCTGGCCGGGTGCCCTCTTCCTCGGCGGTGTGGCGGTCGTCCCGTCCCTGCTGATGGCGGCGTGGAACATCACCAGCTCTCCCTTCTACGGAACGACGCTCCTGATCGCCGTGGGTGTGGCACTCGAGACGATGAAGCAGATCGACAGCCAGCTCATGATGCGAAACTACGAGGGCTTCCTCAAGTAGGTGGCAGCCGGCGCCAGGCTCGTCGTCCTCGGCAAACAGGGGGCGGGGAAGGGGACGCAGTGTCTGTCCCTCTCCCATCACTATGTGGTCACCCATGTCTCGACGGGTGACATGCTCCGCGAGGCGGTCAAGCAGGGCACACCGCTCGGCTTGAAGGCCAAGGAGCTCATGGACCGCGGGGAGCTGCTCGGCGACGACCTGATCATGGAGATGGTGTCCACGCGCCTGGCGGAGAGCGACACCAAGGACCGCGGCTTCATCCTGGACGGTTGCCCGCGCACCGTGGCCCAGGCCCAGATGCTGGCCGACTGGCTGGCCCCCGTCGACCTGGACCTGGTCATCGACATCGCCGTCCCGACCAGCCAGGTGCTGCGCCGCCTGGCGTCGCGCCGGGTGTGCGTCGACTGCGGCGCCAACTACTCGCTGACGGCGCGGCCGCTGATCAACTGGACGTGCGACGTCTGCGGCGGCGAGGTCGTCCAGCGCGAGGACGACACCGAGGAGGCCATCACCCGGCGCCTCGAGATCTACGAGATCCAGACCGCGCCCCTCATCGACTGGTACCGCGACCGGGGCCAGCTCGCCCAGGTGTCCGGCACGGGCTCGCCGGAGTCGGTCACCAAGCGCATCGTGCGGGCCATCGAGGACCGCCGCAACCGCAAGGGCGGACGGTTCACGTGACCCGGCCCCTACGATGACGGGCGTGTCCGACGTCGTGCCGACCCTCCTTCGTACCACCCTGACCCGGGTCGCGGCCGGTCGGGTCGCGGCCGGTACGTGCCCGACGGGGGTCCGGTCGTGAGGCGCAACGCCGAGGAGCTGGCGAAGATGCGCAAGGCGGGCCGGGTCGTCGCCGAGATCCACGAGGCCACCCGGGCGGTACTGAAGCCCGGGGTCACCACCGAGGACATCGACAAGGCGGCCCGCGCCGTCCTGGAGAAGCGGGGTGCGGGCTCCAACTTCCTCGGGTACCACGGGTTCCCGGCGGTGGTCTGCACCTCGCCCAACTCGATGATCGTCCACGGCATCCCCTCGCCCCACGTGGTCCTCGTCGAGGGCGACATCATCAGCGTCGACTGCGGGGCCATCATCGAGGGCTACCACGGCGACGCCGCCTACACGGCCCCGATCGGCGAGGTGTCGGCCGAGGCCACCCGCCTGATGGAGGTGACCGAGGCCAGCCTGTTCGCCGGCATCGACCAGCTGACGGTCGGGAACCGGCTGCACGAGGTCGGCCGCGCCGTCCAGGCGGTGGCCGAGGCCGCCGGGTTCTCGGTGGTCCGGGAGTACGTCGGCCATGCCATCGGCACCGCCATGCACGAGGACCCCCAGGTGCCCAACTACTGGCCGGGCTCCCCGGGACCCACCCTGAAGGAGGGCATGGTCTTCGCCGTCGAGCCGATGGTGAACGCCGGCGGCACCGGCACCGTGCTGCTCGACGACGGGTGGAGCGTGGTCACCGCGGACGGCCGGCTGTCCGCCCATTTCGAGCACACCATCGCCGTCACCGACGACGGTCCGGAGGTCTTCACCGTCCTCTGAGTTCCTGACCTGGGCTTTCGCGCGTGATGCGGGCGAAATGGCAGGTCGTCGGGGTCGGACTGGCAATTTGGTGCCGACGGGCTAGACTGGTCTTTCGGCTGGCCACGGGTGTGTGGTGGCGTGCCGACTCCCGCTCCAGGTGGTTCTGCTCCGGCGTGCCCCCGATTGCGGTTGTGTCCGGACGACGAATCCCGTGGTCCGTGGCGCACGTCGTCCCCCGGGCCGACGAGTGACGAGAACGACAGAGTACTAGGAGATTCACCTGCCCAAGCCCAAGGAAGATGCCATCGTGCTGGAGGGGACGGTCGTCGAGCCGCTCCCGAACGCCATGTTCCGCGTGGAGCTCGAGAACGGCCACAACGTGCTGGCCCACAGCTCCGGCAAGATGCGGATGCACCGCATCCGCATCCTCCCCGGAGACAAGGTGCAAGTGGAGATCACTCCCTACGACCTGGCCCGAGGGCGGATCACCTACCGCTACAAGTAGGCCGCCCTCGTCCGCCCGGGCGGGGGCGGGAACACCAAGCAGTCACCCGGTCGGCCGGACGGCCCGCCGGTACGAGACAAGGACGACAACGTGAAGGTTCGACCCAGCGTCAAGCCGATGTGTGAGAAGTGCAAAGTGATCCGCCGGCACCGGCGGGTCATCGTCATCTGCGACAACCCCCGCCACAAGCAGCGGCAGGGTTGACGCCGACCGGCGCCCAGTAGAGAGAAAGAAGAACACGTGGCCCGTATCTCCGGTGTGGACATCCCCCGCGAAAAGCGGTTGGAGATCTCCCTGACCTACATCTTCGGCATCGGCCGGACGACCGCGCAGCAGATCTGCGCGGCCACCGAGACCAGTCCCGACACCCGCGTGCGGGACCTGACCGACGAAGAGGTCACCCGACTCCGCAACTACATCGACGCCAACCTCCAGGTCGAGGGTGACCTGCGCCGGGACATCTCCCAGGACATCAAGCGCAAGATGGAGATCGGCTGCTACCAGGGGATCCGCCACCGCAAGGGCCTGCCGGTCCACGGCCAGCGCACCCACACCAACGCCCGTACCCGCAAGGGCCCGAAGAAGACCGTCGCCGGCAAGAAGAAGGTGCGCAAGTAATGGCCAAGGCAACCAAGCCCGGGGCGGCCCGCCGACCCCGCAAGCGCGAGCGGAAGAACATCACCTTCGGCGTCGCCCACATCAAGAGCTCGTTCAACAACACGATCATCTCCATCGCCGACCCCGAGGGCAACGTCCTCGCCTGGGCCTCGGCCGGCAACGTCGGGTTCAAGGGCTCGAGGAAGTCCACCCCGTTCGCCGCCCAGCTGGCTGCCGAGCAGTGCGCCAAGCGGGCCATGGAGCACGGTGTCAAGCGGGTCGACGTGCTGGTCCGCGGACCGGGTTCGGGCCGCGAGACGGCCATCCGCTCACTCGCCGCCGCCGGCATCGAGGTCGCCGGCATCAAGGACGTCACCCCCATCCCGCACAACGGCTGCCGCCCCAAGAAGCGGCGGCGGGTGTAGGGACGGGTACGAAGGGAATCTAGGAAAACCAATGGCTCGATACACCGGACCCGTCTGCCGGCTCTGCCGCCGGGAGCGCACCAAGCTCTTCTTGAAGGGCGAGCGCTGCTACTCGATGAAGTGCCCCGTCTCCGAGGCGGTGACCGACCGCCACAGCCGCGCGTACCCGCCCGGCGAGCACGGTCGCGACCGTATGCGCCAGGGGTCGGAGTACCTCGGCCAGCTGCGCGAGAAGCAGAAGGCCCGTCGCATCTACGGGCTGCTCGAGAAGCAGTTCCACAACCTCTACGTCGAGGCCAGCCGGGCCCCGGGCATCACGGGTGAGAACCTGCTGGTCATGCTCGAGCTCCGGCTCGACAACGTGGCCTTCCGTGCCGGATGGGGCGCCAGCCGCTCCCAGGCCCGCCAGTTCGTGCGCCACGGCCACGTGCTGGTCAACGGCAAGCGGGTCACGATCCCGAGCTACCGGCTGCGCCAGGGTGACACCGTCGCCCTCAAGCCGGCCTCACGCGAGCTCTTCCACGTGCGCCGCAACCTGGACACCCTCGACCGCCCCCTGCCCCCGTGGCTGGAGACCGTCGGCGACCGCTTCGAGGTCAAGGTGTTCTCCTTGCCGCTGCGCGAGCACATCGACGAGCCGGTCCAGGAGCAGCTGATCGTGGAGCTCTACTCCAAGTAGCCGCACCCGGCCCCGCCGACCACTCCACCCGACCCCCGTAGACCCCGACCCAACCTGCGCACCACCTGCCGAGGAGCCGTACACCCATGCTCATCATCCAGCGACCCACCGTCGAAGCAATCGGCGAAGAAGAGGACAACCGCCAGAAGTTCGCGGTCGGCCCGCTCGACCCCGGATTCGGCCACACGCTCGGTAACTCGCTGCGGCGCACGCTGCTGTCGTCGATCCCGGGAGCGGCCATCACCCAGGTCCGCTTCGACGAGGCCCTCCACGAGTTCACGACCCTGCCGGGCGTGAAGGAGGACGTGACCGACATCATCCTCAACCTGAAGGACCTGCTGTTCAAGGTCTACAGCGACGAGCCGGTGACGATCCGCCTCGACAAGCGGGGTCCGGGTGCAGCCACGGCCGGTGACATCCAGCTGACGGCCGACGTCGAGGTGCTCAGCCCCGACCAGCACATCGCCTCGCTCAACTCCAAGGGGCACATCGCCGTGGACCTGACCGTCGAGCGCGGTCGTGGCTACCTGTCGGCCGACAAGAACAAGGGCACCGGCGCCATCGGGGTCATCCCGGTCGACGCCATCTTCTCACCCGTGCGCCGGGTGGCCTTCACCGTGGAGCCCGTGCGGGTCGAGCAGTCCACCGACTTCGACCGCCTGGTCATCGAGATCGAGACCGACGGCTCCCTCACCCCCCGTGAGGCGCTGGCCTCGGCGGGCGACACCCTGCGGACGCTGGTCAGCCTGGTGGCCGACCTCGAGGACGAGCCCATGGGCCTCGAGCTGAGCGTCACCGGTCCCCAGTCGTCGTCCTCGCCCGACCTCGACCTGCGTATCGAGGACCTCGACCTCACCGAGCGTCCGCGCAACTGCCTCAAGCGGGCGCAGATCAACACCATCGGCGAACTGGTCGACCGCACCCTCGACGACCTGCTCAACATCACCAACTTCGGGCAGAAGTCGCTCGACGAGGTGCTCCAGAAGCTCGACGAGCGGGGCCTGGCCCTGCGTGTCAAGGACTGAGGTCCCCCCATGCTCGGAACTCCCAAGAAGGGCCGCCGCTTCGGCGGCAGCGCCGCCCACCAGAAGGCCATGATGGGCAACCTCGTCGCGTCGCTCATCGCCGCCGAGTACCTGGTCACCACCGAGGCCAAGGCCAAGGCCCTGCGCCCGGTGGCGGAGAAGGTCATCACCGCCGCCGCCAAGGGTGGCGTGGCCCGCCAGCGCAACGTCGTCGCCTTCATCCGTGACAAGGACATGGCCAACAAGCTGTTCTCCGAGATCGGTCCCCGCTATGCGGAGCGCCCGGGTGGCTACACCCGCATCCTCAAGCTGGGCAACCGTCAGGGCGACAACGCCCCGATGGCCCGCATCGAACTGGTGTGAGCACACCCCCCGATCCCGGGGGGCGTGACACCGTCGGGCACGGCGACCACACGGGTGGAACCGTCCGGTGGCGCCTGCGTGTCGCCTACGACGGCTCCGGCTTCCACGGATTCGCCGCCCAGGACGGCCAGACGACCGTCGCCGGCACCCTGGTCGACGCGCTGTCGCGGGTGGCCCGCACACCGGTCGTCCTGACCTGCGCCGGTCGCACCGACGCCGGTGTCCACGCCCTGGACCAGGTCGTCCACTTCGACCTGCCCGTCGAGCGGTCGGACGCTCTCGATCCGGCCGTCCTGATCCGGTCGTGCAACAGCCAGGTCGGACCCGGCATCGTCGTGCGCGAGGCGGCTATCGCCCCGGCGGGCTTCGACGCCCGCCACTCGGCCACCGCCCGCCGCTACCGCTACCTGGTGGTCAACGCCCCCGTGGCCGACCCGCTGCTGGCCGGACTGACCTGGCACGTGGCCGAGCCCCTCGACGTCCGCTCGATGGCCGCCGCCGCCGACGCGCTCCTCGGCGAGCACGACTTCCGGGCGTTCTGCCGCCGGGTCCCGGGCACCACGCCCGACGACCCCATCCCCCGACGGGTCCTCGACGCCCGCTGGACGAAGCTGGACGGCCGTCCGGACACGGCCCGGAGTGCGGGGACCTCGGACATCGGGGCGGCCGAGCGGGGCTCGACGACGGGTGCCGCACTGGCCCCGGTGGTCGGTGACCTGCTGGCCTTCGAGATCGAGGCCAACGCCTTCTGCCACCAGATGGTCCGCTCGCTGGTGGGGACGCTGGTGGACGTCGGCCGGGGGCGCAAGCGGCCCTCGGACATCCTCCACATCCTCCGGTCGGCCGACCGGGCCCAGGCCAGCCAGCCCGCACCTCCCCAGGGGCTCACCCTCATGGCCGTCCGGTACTGACGTCGCGGGGCGTGTCCTGCGCCCGCGGCTTGCCCGGACCCACCCATCCGACCTAGTGTGGGAGGTCGCCGGGTCGGGCCCCGGCCAGTGGAGGGCACGATGTCCGCCCCTCCGTCGGCCACACGGTTCGCCCACTCCCGAGGCCCCGCACCCGCAGGTGCCCGGACACCCGACACCATCGAACAAGGAACTCCGTTGCGCACGTACTCACCGAAGCCCGATGACATCACCCGCGCCTGGCACATCGTCGATGCCGACGGCCTGGTGCTCGGGCGCCTCGCCACCGAGGTGGCCGCCATCCTGCGCGGCAAGCACAAGCCGACCTTCGCCCCCCACGTCGACACCGGCGACCACGTCATCGTGATCAACGCCGACAAGATCGTCCTGACCTCGGGCAAGGCCGACGCCAAGATGTCCTACCGCCACTCCGGCTACCCGGGCGGCCTGACGGCGACCTCCTACGCCGACCTCCTGGTCGAGCGGGCCGACGACGTCGTGCGCGACGCCATCCGCGGCATGCTCCCGAAGAACCGGCTCGGCCGCCAGATGGCCACCAAGCTCAAGGTCTACCGCGGTGAGGACCACCCCCACGCCGCCCAGAGCCCCGTCCCCCTCGAGATCCCCGGGGCGCGCCGCACGGCGTCCGCCCGCAGCGGCGCGTAGGCGTCCGCCGGACCTCCCCCCAACGTACGAACGAAGGAACCACGAGTGACTGCCCCCATCTGCCAGACCACCGGACGCCGCAAGCAGGCCGTGGCCCGGGTGCGCATCCGCCCCGGCCAGGGCGCGATCACCTGCAACGGCCACACGTTCGAGGAGTACTTCACCTCGGCCACGCACCGCATGATCGTGACCGAGCCTCTGCGCCTGACCGAGACCACCGAGTCGTGGGACATCGACGTCACCATCGACGGCGGCGGCGTGTCCGGCCAGGCCGGTGCCTTCCGACTGGGCATCGCCCGCGCCCTGTGCGAGCTCGACCCCGAGCTGCGCGGCGCCCTGAAGAAGGCTGGCTTCCTCACCCGTGACTCACGGGAGAAGGAGTCCAAGAAGTACGGCCTGAAGAAGGCCCGCAAGGCTCCCCAGTACTCGAAGCGGTAGCCCGGTGGCCCGAACCTGGTTCGGCACCGACGGAGTCAGGGGCAGCGCCAACAACGAGCTCACACCGGAGCTCGTCCTGGCCCTCGGACGCGCGGTGGCGCGCACCATCACCGCCACCACCTTCCTGATCGGTCGCGACACGCGTAAGTCCGGCCCCATGCTGCAGGCCGCCCTCGGGGCGGGCCTCGCCAGCGAAGGGGCCGACGTGGTCGACGTCGGGGTCCTCCCGACGCCCGCACTGGCCTGGCTGGCCGGCAAGCGGGACCTGCCGGCGGTGGTCATCTCGGCCTCCCACAACCCCTTCGGCGACAACGGCATCAAGCTGTTCGGCGCCGGCGGGACCAAGCTCGGTGCGGAAACCGAGCAGGCCATCGAGGACGAGCTCCACCGTGTGCTCGACCCGGCCACGAAGGGCCCCCGGCCCCTCGTGGGCCACGGGGTGGGGACGATGCGCACCGAAAGCGGTCTCGGGGCCGACTACGTGGACTACCTGGGCGGGGTGCTCGACGGGCGCCGGCTGGACGACCTGCGGATCGTGGTGGACAGCGCCAACGGGAGCGCCTCGGCGCTGGCCGCCGCCGTGTTCGAGCAGTTCGGGGCCGAGGTGGTGGCGATCGGGAACGATCCCGACGGCACCAACATCAACGCCGGCTGCGGGTCGACCTCGGTCGAACTGGTGGGTCGGGCTGTTGTCGACCACGGAGCCCACCTGGGCCTGGCCCTCGACGGTGACGCCGACCGCCTGCTCGCCGTGGACGCGACCGGCACCCTGGTCGACGGCGACTCGCTGCTGGCCCTGTTCGCCCGGGACATGGCCGACCGGGGGCAACTGGCCGGCAACACGGTGGTCGTCACGGTCATGACGAACCTGGGCTTCCGCCGGGCGATGGAGCAGCTGGGCATCCACGTGAAGGAGACCGACGTGGGCGATCGCCACGTGCTGGCCGCCATCGACAAGGAGGGCTTCTCCCTCGGCGGCGAGCAGTCCGGCCACATCATCTTCCGCCGGCTGGCGACGACCGGCGACGGCCTGCTCACCGGCCTCGTGCTGGCCGATCTGCTGGCCCGGACCGGCTCGTCGCTGGTGGAGCTGCTCGACGGCTTCATCGAGGCCGTGCCCCAGACCCTGGTCAACGTGCGCGGGGTGGACACCTCGCTCTACGGACAGGTGGACGCCATCGCCATGGCCGTGGAGCAGGAGCGATCCGCCATGGGCGACACCGGTCGGGTGCTGGTCCGACCGAGCGGCACCGAGCCGGTGGTCCGGGTGATGGTGGAGAGCACCGTCCCCGGGGTCGCCGAGGCCACCGCCGGGCGCCTGCACGCCCTGATCGAGCACGAACTGCTCGAGGCGGCCCGGGCGCGTGACGCGGCCCGGGTTGCGGCCGAGCTCGAGGCGGCCGAGACGGGGCGGGACCCGGCGGCCTGACCCGAGGGTACGGGCCGGGGCCCGGTCCCGGGGCCGCCGGGATCCGGAGGGACCACTCCGTGGCGGACCCCGGGCGGGTAGCGTGGCCATCCATGTGCGGCATCATCGGCATCACCAGGGGATCGGGCCCGGGGGGCGGTGGCGAGTCCGTCCTGGAGGTCCTGGTCGAGGGCATGACCCGCCTCGAGTACCGCGGTTACGACTCGGCGGGGCTGGCCCTGGTCGGACCCGGCGCGTCGGACGGGATGTGGCGGGTGCGGGCGGCCAACGGCACCCGCTCGCTCGACGACCTGGTCAAGCGGACCGAGGACGCCCCCACGGCCCCGTCGGCCGGTATCGGACACACCCGCTGGGCCACCCACGGTCGTCCGAACGAGGAGAACGCCCATCCCCACGCCGACTGCACGGGCGACCTGGCCCTCGTGCACAACGGCATCATCGAGAACCACGTCGAGCTGTCCGACCGGCTCATCGCCGACGGCCACCGGCTCGTCTCCGAGACCGACACCGAGGTGCTGGCCCACCTCATCGAGGCGCACCTGGCCGACCACCCCGACGACGGCCTCATCGGTGCGGTGCGGGCCGCCCTCACCCAGGTGCGGGGCGCCTTCGCCCTCGCCGTGGTCCACGCCCAGGACCCCGACGTCATCGTGGCCGCCCGCCGCGTGTCGCCGCTGATCATGGGGGTGAACGAGGGCTCGTCCTTCCTGGCGTCGGACATCCCCGCCATCCTCGGCCTCACCCACGACTTCTTCCTCCTCGACGACGACCAGGTGGCCGAACTGCGTCCGGGTTCGATCTCGGTGACCACGGTGGACGGGGGAGTGGTCGAGCCCACGCCGCTCCACGTCGACTGGGACCTCGACGCCGCCCGCAAGGACGGGTTCGACGATTTCATGGCCAAGGAGATGCACGAGCAGCCCAAGGCGGTGGCCGACACCCTGCTCGACCGGCTTCTGCCCGACGGCACCCTGGTGCTCGACGAGGTCCACCTGACCAACGAGCAGTTCCGCGCCATCACCAAGGTCTTCGTCGTGGCCTGTGGTTCGAGCTACCACGCCGGCCTGATGGCCAAGTACGCCATCGAGCACTGGGCCCGGTTGCCCGTCGAGATCGACATCTCCTCGGAGTTCCGGTACCGGAACCCGGTGGTCGACGAGCACACCCTGGTCATCGGGGTCAGCCAGTCGGGCGAGACCGCCGACACGTTCCAGGCCATCCGCGAGGCCAGACGCCTCGGAGCGAAGGTGCTGGTCATCTCCAACGTCGTGGACTCGTCGATGGCCCGCGACGCCGATGCCGTGCTGTACACCCGGGCCGGACCCGAGATCGGCGTGGCCGCCACCAAGACCCACCTGGCCCAGATCACGGCACTGGAGATCCTGGCCCTCTACCTGGCCCAGGTCCGCGAGACCCTGTCCCCGGCCGAGGCGCGGGGCCTGCTGACCGCCATGGGCTCGCTGCCGGACAAAGTTGCCGAGGCCATGGAGCGGGCCGACGCCGTGCACGCGGTGGCCGAGCGGTACCGGGACTCACCGTCGTTCATCTTCCTCGGTCGACACGTCGGGTACCCGGTGGCCCTCGAGGGGGCGCTCAAGCTCAAGGAGCTCTCCTACCTGCGGGCCGAGGGGTTCCCTGCGGGCGAGCTGAAGCACGGGCCCATCGCCCTGGTGGAGCCGGGCACGGTGGTGGTGGGCGTGGCCACCCGCACCACGGTGTGGGAGAAGATGATCGCCAACATCGCCGAGGTCACCAGCCGGGGGGCCTCGGTGGTGCTCGTGGCCAACGACGGCGACGAGGAGACGGCCCGCCACGCCGACGACGTGCTGTGGGTGCCGCGCACCGAGCACCTGTTCGCGCCGATCATCGACGTGGTGCCGATGCAGATGTTCGCCCACTCGATGGCCCGCCTCCACGGACTGGACGTGGACCGGCCCCGCAACCTGGCCAAGGTGGTCACCGTCGAGTGAGTGGCGGGGCCGATGCGGTCGACCGACTGGGTGCTGCGGTGCGGACCGCCGTGGCGGCGGGCTCGGTGGTCGGCGTGGGCATCGACGCCGTGGACATCGACCGCCTGCGCACCGTGCTGCAGCGGCGTCACCACATGGCCGACCGGCTCTTCACCCCGGGCGAGCGCGCCTATGCGGCCGCGGCCGCCGACCCCGCACCGAGGCTGGCCACCCGCTTCGCCACCAAGGAGGCGGTGATGAAGGCCCTCGGCGTGGGTCTGGGCGCCTTCGGGTTCCACGAGGTCGAAGTGGTCCGGGAGGGGATCGACGCCCCCCGCCTCGTGCTCCACGGCGCCGCGGCCGATGCCGCCCGCCGGGCCGGCGTCCACCGCTGGCACCTGTCGCTGACCCACACCGACGCACTGGCCCTGGCGGCCGTGGTGGCCGACTCGGGTGGGGTGGAGGGACTCCCCGACTGAGTAGCGCGGACGCCGGGCGTCCGGGGTCGTTACGTTGGGGGTGTGCAACCGGTCCTGACCATCGCCCAGATGCAGGAGGTCGACGCCCGGGCGATGGCCACCACGATGCATGACGAACTGGTGGGCCGGGCCGGTACGGCGGTGGCCGGGGCCGCCCTCGAACTCATGGGCGGGGCCTACGGCCGTCGGGTCGTCCTCATCTGCGGTAAGGGCAGCAACGGCGCCGACGGTCGGGTCGCCGCCCGCCTGCTGGCCGCCCGGGGCGTCCGGGTGACGATCGTGGCTCCCTCTGGCACCGAGGGGATCGGGTACGCGGGTCCGCGCGTCGACCTGGTGGTGGACGCCGCCTACGGCACGGGTTTCCGGGGCGCCTACGAAGCCCCGCCGGTGGCCGGTGGCGTCCCGGTGCTCGCCGTCGACATCCCGTCGGGGGTGGAGGGGGACACGGGCCACGCGGCCGGCCGCGTGCTCCGGGCCGACGTGACCGTCACCTTCGTGGCCCTCAAGCCGGGCCTGGTCCAGGGCGACGGTGTCGCGCTGTCCGGCGGCGTGCGGGTGGTCGACATCGGCCTGCCCGCCGACGGCGCCCGGATCGCCGTCGTCGACGACGACGACGTCGCCACCCTCGTGCCGGCCCGGGCCGCCGGGGGGAACAAGTGGGTGGCCGCGGTGCTGGTCGTGGCCGGGTCGCCCGGCATGACCGGTGCCGCCGCCCTGTCGGCCCGGGCCGCCTACCGCACCGGAGCCGGGATGGTCCGCCTCGGGGTGCCCGGTGGCGACCCCTCGTCCCTCGCGGCCGGCGAGTCGGTGGGCATCACCCTGCCCGCGGCCCACTGGGCGGACAGCGCCCTCGAGGCCGCGGCACGGTGCCACGGTGCGGTGGTGGGCCCCGGACTCGGCCGGGCCGACACCGTGGCCGACGACGTCCGCCGGTTCCTCGCCGCATCACCCGTCCCGGTCGTGGTCGACGCCGACGGCCTGAACGCCCTCGGGACCCTGGACGGGCCGGTCGGGGCGGACGCACCGGTGGTCCTGACCCCCCACGACGGCGAGTACGCCCGGTTGATGGGCACCGACCCCGGACCGGACCGTATCGCCGCGGCCCGGGCCCTGGCGTCCCGTTCGGGTGCCGTGGCGCTGGTGAAGGGGCCCACCACGGCGGTGGCCGATCCCTCGGGCCGGGTGCTGCTGGCCACGGCCGGGACGGCGTCGCTCGCCACCGCCGGCACCGGCGACGTGCTGTCCGGTGTCATCTGCGCCCTCATGGCCCGGGGCGTGGCCCCGTTCGAGGCCGCCGCCCTCGGCGCCCACCTCCACGGCCGGGCCGGGTCCCTCGGCCACCGGTCGGGCCTCATGGCCGGCGACCTGCCCGAACTCGTGGCCCGGGTGCTCGACGACCTCACCGGGGACTGACCGCCCACGGCGGGACGGCCGCCGATCGGGCCGCGACCCGGGACGCCACCCGGGGGCCGCACCCCGGGGCGGGCGGTACGATGCCGCCGTGGTCACCGGAACCCGCCTCGTCGAGCTCGCCGCGCTGGCCGCCGGCTGCACCCGCTGCCCGTTGGCGGC
>Ga0302157_10002520_pt1 | contig 21279 bp, 20 predicted proteins | sample I_Bog_N3_3_FD_193502 | JGI IMG/M metagenome (GOLD analysis project Ga0302157, IMG submission 193502) | Peat permafrost microbial communities from Stordalen Mire near Abisko, Sweden - I_Bog_N3_3 | ecosystem: Environmental > Terrestrial > Soil > Wetlands > Peat | place: Sweden: Abisko, Stordalen... | reverse complement strand
TTGGCTCTATATTGCCAGCGTCAAGCTCATGTCGCGCCGACTGGCGACGGCGTGAACCATGCCAGCACCCCTTCCTCCAAAGGAAATCAATGCAGTAGCGAGGCGGGAGCGATTCGAGTCAGACTCTCAGACCGTGGAAAATCACGGCGGCAATTTCCCCAAAACAGGCAGCACATTATTGTAGTCAAAATGGCTTTCCATATTCTGTCCATGGGAGACCCAATAATATCTTAACCCTATGCCCGGCATCCGGACGCTCCGGCAGTTTGCCCGCCCACGTCGATCCGGACGCCCGCAAATTTCGTCTCCATTAACGGGTTATTCTCTCAACCTCGACATGATTATTTGATGCCAAAGTATTCCGCCACGCTGCCAGGCACCCAGATGCGAATCACGACACGCCGTGCCACCATTTGCGCTCTCGGCGCAGCCATCCTGCTGTCGGCCGGTACCGGATTCATGCGCGTCGCGGTGGCGGGGGAGCCGAGGCAACTTCGCATCGGCGGCACGGGGATGGCCCTGGCCACGATGCGGCAGATCGCGGGCGCCTTCACCGCCGGCAGGACAGACATCGCCATCGACATCCTTCCCAGCCTTGGCACCGGCGGCGGCCTCGCCGCGCTGGCTGCCGGCGCGATCGATCTCGCTCTGGCCGCCCGCGCGCTGACGGAGGCGGAGCGCGCCACGGGGCTGCGGGACGCGGCCTATGCCCGCACCCCGGTCGCGTTCGTGACCCATCCTTCCAATAGCCTGGCCGCCATCACCACAACGCAGATCGCCGACGTCCTGACGGGCACCATGACCACCTGGCCGGACGGCACGCCGGTCCGCCTGGTGCGCCGTGAGCCGTCCGACGCCGACTGGAAGATGCTGCGCGGGATTTCGCCCGAGATGGACCGGGCGGTAGACGTTGCGCTGCGGCGCCCCGGGCTGCTGACGGTCGCAACCGACCAGGACAATGCGAATCTGCTGGAACGGCTGCACGGCTCCTTTGGCGCGATCTCGATCGGTCAGCTGCGCGCCGAGGATCGGCACCTGACTTTGTTCGATCTGGACGGCGCGCCGCCGACCATCGATGCGCTGATCAGCGGACGGTACAAGCTCGCGCGGACGCTATGGGCCGCGTGGCGGCAACCGCCGGGCCCGGAACTCGCGGCTTTTCTCACGTTCCTGCAGGGACCGCAGGCGAGCGACATTCTGACCAGGCTCGGCCATGTCCCGTCAGTCGGCCATGCGCCGTGAGCATGTCCCCTGGCGCCCGCGACCAGGCGCTCTCGCGGGTTATCACCGCTCTGGCGGCGATCATCGCGCTGACCTTCGCGGTCGGGGTTCCCGCCGCCAGCTTCACGTTCGCACGCGCCAACATGGCGGCTTCGATGCAGGCCGAGGCGAAGATTGGCGCGATGACCTTGTCACAACTTGCCAGCCAGAACCCGGAGATGTGGCGTTTCGAGGATGTCCGGATCCGCGGCCTGCTCACGCTGCTTGGTGACGCCAGCGCGCCTGAGTGGCGGCGTGTTCTTGACGTGCGCGGCAATCTCGTGGCGGAGCAACGTCCGGACCTTGCCGAACCCCTCATGACGGTGGCGGCTCCCCTCTATGATTCCGGCGCCATCGTGGGGCGGGTGGAAGTTGTGCGCTCGCAACGGTCGCTGGTCATCCATACCGTCCTGCTCGCGTTTCCCACGGCAACGCTTGGCACGCTGGCATTCGTGCTGCTGCGGCTGCTACCGCTCAGGCTGCTGCGGCATGCGCTGGCGAGGGCCAGTCACCTGGCGACGCATGACCCGCTGACGGATCTGCCAAACCGTGCGCTGTTCTATGATCGCCTGGACCGGGCGCTCGCCGGGGCACGCCGCGACGGTGGCTCGCTGGCGGTACTCTGTCTCGACCTTGACCGCTTCAAGGAGGTCAACGACACGCTCGGACATGCCGCGGGGGACCAGTTGCTGGCGGCTGTCGCGACTCGCCTCGTCGGGCGCCTGCGGGAGACCGACACGCTGGCCCGGATCGGTGGCGACGAGTTCGCTATCGTTCAGGTCGGGGTACGCGATATCGGCGACGTCGAGCGGCTGGCAGGGCGGCTGGTGGACGCCATCGTGCAGCCGTTCGATCTGGCCGGTCACCAGGCCTGCGTTGGCATCAGCATCGGCATGACCTTGCGGACCGGCGCGGATCTCATCCTGTCGCAGGCCAGCCGGAGCGCCGTGGTGCATGAAGCCGACGTGGCGCTCTACCGCGCAAAAATGGACGGACGCGGCGTATACCGCTTCTTCAAGGCGGACATGAACCGCGAGCTGGTGGAACGCCGGCAGCTGGAGGCGGACTTGCGGGAGGGTCTTAAGAACGGTCAATTCCATCTGCACTATCAGCCGCAGATCGGCCTGGAGACAGGCCAGATCGTCGGGGCCGAGGCGCTGCTTCGCTGGACCCATCCGCGTCGGGGCGCGGTATCCCCCGAGGCGTTCATTCCTCTGGCCGAGGAAATCGGCCTGATCGTGCCGCTTGGCGAGTGGGTGCTGAACGAGGCCTGCCGGCAGGCCATGGCGTGGCCCGGCCTGCGTTGCATGGCGGTCAACGTCTCGCCGGTCCAGTTCCGCCGCGCCGACTTTGTCGGTCAGGTGGAGCGCGCGTTGGGCCGATCTGGGCTGTCCCCCGAGCGGCTTGAGCTGGAAATTACCGAGGGCATGCTGCTGATGGAGACCCAGGAAACGCTGGCTACGTTGCGGCTCCTGCGCACGCTGGGGGTAACGATTGCCATGGACGATTTCGGGACCGGCTATTCCAGCCTCGGCTATCTGCAGAAGTTCCGGTTTGACAAGATCAAGATCGACCGCTCGTTCGTCTGCCGCCTGGGAGCGGATGCGAGCGCGACCGAAATCGTCCGCGCCGTGCTCCGCACGAGCCATGCCATGGGGATGCGCGTGAACGCCGAAGGGATCGAAACCGAGCAGCAGGCGGCGATGCTTCGCAGCGAGGGGTGCGAGGAAGTCCAAGGCTTTCTGTTCGGAAAGCCGATGCCTGCCGAGGCGTTCGCAGGCCTGCTTGTGGGAGGGGGGAGTGTGGCTGACATCGTGCCGGATGCCCCCCACGGGATCGATCCAGCCGAAGAAGCCTTCGATGGGCGCCGGCCGTTCCTTTCGCGCAATCGGAGTCTCTCCGGTAGTGCCATCCTGCGCGCGGGGTGACCGGCCCGCCTTCTGCCCGGCGGTGCCGGCTTCCATCGACCGGTATGCGTCTGCGCCACTGGCACCAGCGCCGGCGGCCGCTCGGCGCCGGGCCGGCAATCGCACAGGAACCAGTGTCCGGCACCGCTCTGCTGGTGGTGGCGACGGCGGCCGCCCCGGGGCGGCCAATGAGCCGCCATAACGGCCAAACGCCGCCCGCAGGATGGCATCCTCGCCCGGCGTTACGGCGACGGCCTGGGTGATCCGGCCCTTCGGGGCGCCGTGCGGCATGGCGGTCAGACCGCGCCGCCAGGATCGCCGCGCGGTGCTGGCACCGGGGATGGATGCCCGCAGAAAACCCCCGGAAAAGCTCCCCGCGACTTCCGGCCGCTGCCTCCGCGCGAAAATCGCCCGCCCCATTCGCGGAACAGGCATCGACAATGGAGCCGCTCAGGCAGCCAGACGGAGGGCCCGGTCGTAGGCAGAGTGCGCAACCTGGATGCGCGACAATTCCAGCGAATTGAGCACGTCCGCGCCGCTGAGACCGGCGAGCTTGAGGTTGCCGTCGCCGGCAGTGGTAACCCCGTATGTTGCCAACTGAGCCGGCGACCACGCCGCGGCCGGCGGAGGAACCATTGCCACGGGTGTGTCGGCGCGCGCTACCAGCGCCGCTGCCAGCCTGGGATTGGCGACCGGGTCGTCGGCTGCCCGGTGGCCGCTGAGCAGGTCCTGGCCGGTCTGATCCAGGTCGACGCCGATAATCTTCTCGGCGGCCATGGTGGCGACGTTGATGACGGCACCGATCGGTCCGCCGATCACGGCGCTGACGATGAACGAGCCGATGCGTCGCAACGGCTCGGGGATCTGGTCGCCGGTTATTGTGCGGTAGATTGTGCCTATCACCGGCAAGTACTGCAGCGGGTTCAGCGCCGAAAGAATCTCATGGAACGTCGTATGGTGCTCGGCGGCCACTGGCTGCGCTACCTGTTGGGGAGCGGTTGCCGACTGCGGTGTGGCGACTTCCAGCATGGCGGATCCAACGGACTGCATGCAGGCGCCTACGCAATAACCAAGCCACGTTCCACCCGTTGCGATCGGCGCCGGTCAGCGGCGGAGACCGAGATCGCCGCTGCCGACGATCTCAATGCGCACGAGCACCAGGATGGTCTGGAGGTCCACCCACTCCGTGGCCGAATTTGCAAGTTACCGTGCTGGTACAGTACCGCACACGGATCTCCGGTGGCTTCCGCTCGCTGGGCGGCGCGGAGGACTTTGTCGTGAGCTACTCGATGCCCTCGAGCGGAAAAAAAAAGCAAAGCTCGGTTCTGCCGCAGACACTGGCCAGCGGCCCAACCCACCTGATCGCCAAACTCCGTCTGGCCTGACCCACCCTCTCCCGAAACGGGGCAGGCACGATTTTTCAACCATTCCGACGCTATACCGTCACAATATGGTCCATGGAGGCCGAAAGGCCATGCGCATGCCCAGTTTCACCATCCGCGGCAAGATCACCGTCACCATGGCCAGCCTGTTGGTCGTCATCCTGTTGCTGGGCGGAATTGCAGTCCAGAGGTTTCGTGTGCTGGACGAGACCGTTAATAGCATCACTGGTAACTATATGCCGGCAATCGGATACCTCGACGAGATGAACAGCGCGGACCTGTCGCTGCGGATCGCCGTCGTGCAGCTTGTCAGTATCGGCGGGGATCCCGCGCTGCGCGAGCAACTGCTCCGGGCAGTGGAGGAGCGTCGCGCCCGGCGGGCCAAGGCCGAAGCCCTGTATGCCCCCGCCGTTGTCACGCCGGCCGAGGCGGATATCTACCGCTCCTACAAGGAGATACGGTCCCGAGCTGACGCCCTGACGGACAAGGCGTTGGTGCTGGTGCGCGATGACCGCCTGGACGCGGCCTTGGCAGGCTATCTGGCAGAGCTGCGCCCGGTGGCCAAGATGGCCGAGGAGGCGCTCGCGCGCAACATCGCTTTCAACGTCGGCGAAGCCAAGCGGCTCGCGACGGTCGCCGCCGCGGATTACGCCAGCGGCCGCAATGCCGTGATCGTCGTGCTGGCGGTCGCAGTTCTGCTTGCGGTTGCGGCCGGTGGCCTGCTGGTACGCAGCGTCGCGACCCCTGTCGTGGCGATGACTGCGGCGATGCGCCGGCTGGCAGCGGGTGAACTGTCCACCGACATCCCGGCGCTCGATCGGCGCGACGAAATTGGCAGCATGGCCGAGGCCATGTTGGTCTTCCGTGCCAACGCGCAAAGCGCCCAAGACCTGCAAGGTGCGGCCGACAAGGTGCAGGCCGTGAAGGACTACCGGCAGGCGGCGCTCGACCGGCATACGCAGGATTTCGGGGCCGCGGCATCCGGCGTGATGGCTGGCCTGATGGAGTCCGCCGAGACCATGGCCTGTAATGCCAGCGCCATGGCGCGCGAGGCCCTGGACACCCAGGGTACCGCTACGCGCACCGCCGCGGGTGCCATCGCGTCCTCGCAAAGCCTGAACACGGTTGCGGCGGCGGCCGAGGAGATGGCGGCGAGCGCCAACGAGATCGGTCACTACGTCGGCAGCGCCAGTCATGCCGTCGCGCAGGCGGTGGATCGTGCCGCGCAGACCGATGCCAAGGTGGGCGGCATGGCCAAGGCGGCCGAGCGGGTCGGCAACATCGTCCATTTGATCGCCGAGATTGCCAGCCAGACCAACCTGCTGGCCCTCAACGCGACGATCGAGGCCGCCCGCGCCGGGGAGGCCGGGCGCGGCTTCGCCGTCGTGGCGGGCGAGGTCAAGGCGCTGGCGGCACAGACAGCGCGCGCGACGCAGGAGATCGGCAAGGAGATCGCGGCAATCCGCACGGCGACGGAGGAAGCGGTGTCGGCGGTGCGCGCGGTCGGCAACGCCATCGGCGAGGTCAACACCGTGACCACCTCCATCGCCGCGGCGATCGAACAGCAGGGAGCGGCGACAAGGGAGATTGCCACCAGCGTTCAGGGCGTGACCGCCAGCACAAGCGACGCCTGCAATGCCATGCAGGACGTTTCGAGGATGTCGGCCCGGGCTGGAACGGCAAGCCAGACGGTGCTGGACACCGCTGGGCAGGTCGGCCGCATTGCCGGCGTGCTGCGCAGCGAACTGGATCAGTTCACCAGGGCGATCGCCCTCAGCGACGAGGCGAACCGCCGCCGCTACGAACGTATCGCCGGCAACAGCACGTTCGCCGAGATCCGTGGGCCGGGACTGCCGCCGACACAGGCTGCAATCGTGGACATTTCGCTCGGCGGCGTCGCTTTGCGGTGCACCTGGCGCGCGGCGCCGGGCACCGAGATCAGCGTTGTTCTGCCCGGCAGCCGCGAAGCCGTGCCGGCACGGGTCGTGCGGAATGCCGAGGATGCGCTCCCGCTGACTTTCCGGCAGAGCCTGGAGGTGCTGGCGGTGGTGGATGCGGCTATGACCCACATTGCCCGGCGGTACGCCGAGGCGGCATGACAGGTGCTCCGGCCGGGACGCCGATCAACGGCTGGAAGAAGCATGCTCTGGAAGAAATGGTCGGCGTGTTCTCGGGTCGGGCGGAAGCGGCCGAGCGGGATCGTGAGGACGAGCTCGAGAAGCCACGCGCGAAGATCGGCCAACTGGTGGTGGATCGGAATTTTTTGCGCAAGGCCTCCGGCCGTTGAGTATCGGCCGGAGGCGAGAGACGATTGAACCTGAACATCCCCGTCTATCGATCGTACGGCAGTGCGAATTGGTTTCGATAAGCCGGTCTTCGTACTATGGACAGGTGAGCGATGAGAAGCCGCTGAACCTGGCACCGATGCGGCTCATCGATGAGCAGTTCTTGCGGACGCCGTGGCAGGGCAGCCGCAAGATGGCACGGCACCTGCGGCGACTGGGCTACGAGGTCGGTCGCAAGCAGGTGAAGCGGTTGATGAGGAAGATGGGGCTGGAGGCGGTCTACCGGCGACCGAAGACGACGGTTGCGCATCCGGAGCACAAGATCTGGCCCTGTCTGCTGCGCAACAAGGTGATCGACCAGCCGAACCAGGTCTGGTGCGCCGACATCACCTGCATTCCGATGCGGCGGGGCTTTCTGTATCTGGTTGCGATGATGGACTGGGCCAGCCGGAAGGTGCTGTCGTGGCGGCCACCGAATACCATGGATGCAAAATTCTGTAGAGAAGCACTGGAAGAAGCCTTGACACTGCATGGCCGGCCTGAGATATTCAATACTGATCAGGGCAGCCAGTTCACCAGTTTGCGGTTTACCGAGTTGCTGATGCAAACTGGCGTCCAGGTTTCGATGGATGGCCGCGGTCGCTGGATGGACAACGTTTTCATCGAGCGGCTGTGGTGGTCGCTGAAGTATGAGTGCGTCTACATAAACGCCTTCGAGACCGGCAGCGAGGCACGTACCGATCTGCGATGGTGGATCGATTACTATAACCGGTCCGCCCCCTCGGCGGAAATCCACGCCAGCCTTCCCGCCGCAATGGTCGCCACCGGGCGCGGCCGGTCGCCATCACCGGCCACCAGCACCAGATCGGCGCGCAAGCCGGGCAGCAGGCGGCCCCGGTCGGGCAGACATGCCGCGTCCGCGGCGTTGGCCGATACCAGCGCCCAGGCGGCGGCCAGATCCAGCACGCCGCGTTGAGCCAGCACAAACGGCGCCAGCAGCAGGCACGGATAGAAATAGTCGCTGGTCAGCACACGGCAGATGCCGGCCTCGGCCATGGCGGCGGCCGAGGCCCAGCCGAGATGCGAGAAGCCGCGCACCACGTTGGGGCTGCCCATCGCCACGTAATCGCCGGCCGCGGCAGCGGCCTCGGCCACCTCCGCCGCCACCGGAAATTCGCAAATCCGCGCGCCGCGACGGCGAAACGTTTCACGCGCGGCCAGGGTGGCGTCGTCGTGGCTGGCCATCGGCAAACCGGCGGCGCGGGCGGCGGCGGCGATGCGGTCCAGCGCCGGTTCCACCTCGGCGGCGCGGGCGCCTACGGCATCGGCCAGCGCGCGGAACTGCTCCAGGCTCATGCCGGCGCGGTCGCTGTATTTGGCGCCCTGCACCGGGTGCGGCACCCGGCGCAGAATCGCCGGCGTGTGATCGTTGAAGGCCAGCAAATGCACATGGCCGGCGGCGATGTCGGCCAGGGCGGTGTCCAGCGCCGCCAGATTATACGCCTCCCAGCGCAGATGGATGCGCATGTCGCACACCCAGGCGCGGGCGTGCAGCGCCTCGACCACCGCGCGCCAGGTGTCGATGCCGCGCAGCCCCGGCTCCCAGGACAGCGTCACGCCGTGCAGGGCGGTGGTGATGCCGTTGGCGAGCAATTGCCGCTCGGTCTCGGCCAGCGCCAGAGCGGGGGCGAAATCAACGCCGGGGCGCGGCTGCAACTGGCGCTCGAAGGCGTCGCCGTGAATGTCGATGATGCCGGGCAGAACCTTCAGCCCGCGCGCATCCAGCACCGCCGCACCGGACTCGCCATAAGCGGCGATGCGGCCGTCAACCAGCCAGAGATCATCGGCGACGAATCCGGCCTCGGGCAGCAGCACCTCGCCGCCGGCAATACGCAACGGTCGCATGGAGTTCCCTACGGTTCAAAAACGATCTGCACGCGCGGCGTCGGGTAGCGGCTGATGCCGAATTCCACCACCGCGCCGGCGGCATCGACATTGACGTTCTCCGTCACCAGCAGCGGGCGGTTGCGGGCCATGCGCAGCAACTCCGCCTCGCGGGGCTGCGGCAGGCGGGCGGTGACGCGGGTTTGCTGGCGGCGGTAGTCGGGCACGCCGACGCGGGCCAGCGCCGCCGTTACCGTCGGGCACTCATCCAGCGCCGCCAGCAGGCCGGGGTAGCGGGCGGCGGGGAAATGATGGCTGCCGAGGCTCACCGGGCGGCCATCGGCCAGGCCCAGCCGCTCCAGCCGCACCACCGGCGCCCCGGCGCGCAGGCCAAGCCCGGCGGCGATGGCGGCATCGGCGGGTTGCTCGCGCAGATCGAGCACCCGCCCGCCCGGCTCCTTGTTGTGGGCACGTATCCACTCCGAGAAGCGGGTGCGGGCGCTGATTTCGTAGTCCAGCACGTCCTCGGCGATGAAGCTGCCGCGGCCCTGCTCCACCTGCACCAGGCCGGCGCGGGAAAGCTCCTCCAGCGCGCGGCGGACGGTGTGGCGGTTGACGCCGAACCGGACGGACATCTGCGCCTCGGTGGGCAAACGGGCGCCGGGGAGCAGCGCGCCGTCGGCCACGTCCTGCTCGATGCTGCGGGCGATCTGCCGCCACAGGGCCACGCCCCGGCTGCGTTCCAGCACGTCAGCTTCCAGTTGGGCGGCCAGCCGCTCCGTCATGCGAAGTTCATCCCTGCCCCGGCCCGGATGGTGCCAGTGACGCTTGACGCATAGCACCGGCGTGGTCTAGCTGTCTAGACATCTACACAACGATGCGTCCCATGCCCGAGCCTTCTCCCCACGCCGCGCGACAACACTGGATGAGCGTGCTGGCCCGCGCCGGCGCCGGTGAAATCGCCGCTTTGCTGGCCGATGCCCCCGCCCTGCCCGCGCATGTGCGGCTGCGCGGACCGGAAGCCGGGCTGGTCATGCTGCGCGGCCGGGCCGGCGGCAGCGGCGGGCCGTTCAATCTGGGCGAAATGACGGTGACGCGCTGCACCGTGCGCATCGACGGCGGCCAGGTGGGCCACGCCTATGTCACCGGGCGGGACGGCGCGCAGGCCGAACTGGCGGCGGTGCTGGACGCGGCGTTGCAGGACCCTTGCCGCCACGACGCGCTGGCCGAAGCGGTGATCGCCAAGCTGGCCGCGCGCCAGCAAGCCGCCCGCGACGCCATTGCCCGCCGCGCGGCGGCAACGCGGGTGGAGTTCTTCACCATGGCGACGATGCGGACATGAACACCGACCTGCCCGGCTTCGCCGACCCCGTGCTGGAGTCGCAGGCCTGTTTCCGCGCCGTGCTCGACGCCATGGCGCGCCCCGGCACGCTGCGCGAGGCCGGCGCAGGTTTGGCTCCCCCCGCCCCGCTGGTGCCCGCCGCCGCGGCCGTGCTGCTGACGCTGGTGGACGGCGACACGCCGCTGTTCTTTGCTCCCGCGTTTGTTGCCGCGCGCGATTGGATCGGATTTCATTGCGGCGCGCTGCCGGTGGACGCTGCCGGAGCCGCCGCCTTCGTGCTGGCCGATACGCTGCCGGACCTCGCCGCGCTCGATGCCGGCAGCGACGAATCGCCGGACGCTTCCGCCACCGTGATTCTGCAAGTGGCGGCGCTGGGCAGCGGCCGGCGGCTGCGCCTGTCGGGGCCGGGGCTGTAAGCGCCCGTCACCCTGCACGTACGTGGATTGCCGGCGGATTTTCCGCTGCTGTGGGCAGCGAACCACGCGCTGTACCCGCGCGGCATCGACCTGATCCTGTGTTGCGGCGGCACGCTGACGGCATTGCCGCGCAGCGTGCGGGTGGAAGAAGGCTGAGCCATGGCCTATGTCGCGGTGAAGGGCGGTGAGCGCGCCATCGGCAACGCCCATGCCTGGCTGGCCGAAGCGCGGCGCGGCGACACGTCGGTGGCCGAACTCGGCATCCCCCAGATCGCCGCCCAGCTCGGCCGCGCGGTGGACCGGGTGATGGCCGAGGGATCGCTGTACGACCGCGAACTCGCCGCCCTGGCCATCAAGCAGGCGCAGGGCGACCTGATCGAGGCCGCGTTCCTGCTGCGCGCCTATCGCACCACCCTGCCTCGCTTCGCCCACGCCGCCCCGGCGGACACCGACGCCATGCTGGTGCGCCGCCGCATATCCGGCGTCTACAAGGACCTGCCGGGCGGCCAGGTGCTCGGCCCCACCACCGATTACACCCACCGCCTGCTGGATTTTTCTCTGCTCGGCGAAACCGTTCCGCCGCAAGCCGCCGAGGCGCCGGCATCCGAGGAAAAAATGCCGCGCGTCGCCGGCATTTTGGCCCATGAAGGGCTGATCGAAACCGATGGCGCCAGCGACGGCGACCCCGGCGATCTCACCCGCGAACCGCTGGCCTTCCCAGCCGGCCGCGACCTGCGCCTGCAAGCCCTGGCACGCGGCGACGAGGGGTTTCTGCTCGGGCTTGGTTATTCCACCCAGCGTGGCTGGGGCGGCACCCATCCTTTCGTCGGCGAAATGCGAGTCGGCGACACCTTCATTGAAATCACCCCGCCGGAGCTTGGCTTCGCCATCGACATCGGCGACCTGACGCTGACCGAATGCGTCATGGTCAACCAGTTCAAGGGTAGCAAGACCGAGAAGCCGCAATTCACCAGCGGCTATGGCCTCGCCTTCGGGCATGGCGAGCGCCGCGCCATGGCGATGGCGCTGGTCGATCGCGCCATGCGCGCCGGGGAGTTGGGCGAGGAGGCGACGGCGCCGGCACAGAACGCGGAGTTCGTATTGTCGCACTGCGACAACATCGAGGCCACCGGCTTCGTCGAGCATCTGAAGCTGCCACATTACGTCGATTTCCAGAGCGAACTGGAAAGCGTGCGCCGCATGCGTACGGAGGCTGAGAAATGAGCAGCGGCTACAACTTCGCCTATCTGGACGAACAGACCAAGCGGATGCTGCGCCGGGCCATCCTCAAGGCGGTGGCCATCCCCGGCCATCAGGTGCCGTTCGCCAGCCGCGAAATGCCGTTGCCCTATGGCTGGGGCACCGGCGGCATCCAGGTGACCGCGGCCATCATCGGCCCCGATGACGTGCTGAAGGTGATCGACCAGGGTGCGGATGACACCACCAACGCGGTGTCGATCCGCCACTTCTTCGCCCGCACCGCCGGCGTGGCCACCACCACGCGCACCGGGGACGCCACCATCATCCAGACCCGCCACCGCGTGCCAGAAACGAAATTGCGCGCCGGCCAGATCGTCGTGTTTCAGGTGCCGCAGCCCGAGCCGTTGTCGCGGCTGGAGCCCAGCCGGGCGGAAACGCGGCGCATGCACGCGCTGTCTGAATACGGGCTGATGCATGTGAAGCTGTACGAGGACATCACCCGCTACGGTCACGTGGCGATCAGCTACGACTACCCGGTGATGGTGAATTTCCGCTATCTGATGGCACCCTCGCCCATCCCGGCCTTCGACAATCCCAGGCTGCACATGATGCCGGCGTTGCAGTTGTTCGGCGCCGGGCGGGAGAAACGCATCTACGCCGTGCCGCCCTGGACCGACGTGCGCAGCCTGGATTTCGACGACCACCCGTTCCGCCCCGCCCGGGCGCCGCATTCCTGTGGCCTGTGCGGCGCCACCGACAGCTATCTGGACGAAGTGGTGGTGGATGATTGCGGCGGCCGGCTGTTCGTCTGCTCGGACACCGACCATTGCGAAACCCGCCGCGGCAACGGAATGCGTCCATGAGCGAAGAAACCCTGCTCTGCGCAAGCGGCCTGTCATTGCGTTTTGGCACGGTGCCGGCGCTGCTGGAGGTGGACGCCGAATTATGGCCCGGCGAAATGCTGGCGGTGGTGGGCGAATCCGGCTCGGGCAAGACCACCCTGTTGAACGTGCTGTCCGGGCGGTTGCGTCCGCAATCCGGCGTGGTGTGGTACCGCGACCCCGAGGGGCGTCTGGCCGACGTGCACGCCATGCCGTTGCCCGCCTTGCGCGCGCTGCATCGTTCCGACTGGGGTTTTGTCCATCAAAACCCGCGCGACAATCTGCGCATGGGCGTGTCCGCCGGCGGCAACGTGGGCGAGCGGCTGATGGCGCAGGGGTCGCGCCATTACGGCCGCATCCGTGCGGAAGCGATCGCCTGGCTGGGTCAGGTGGAAATCGACGCCGACCGGGTGGACGACCTGCCGCGCACTTTCTCCGGCGGCATGCTGCAACGGCTGCAAATTGCCCGCACGCTGGTGACGCATCCGCGGCTGGTGTTCATGGACGAACCCACCGGCGGGTTGGACGTGTCGGTGCAGGCGCGGCTGCTGGACCTGATCCGCGGGCTGGTGAGCCGGCTGGGCATCGCCGCCGTGCTGGTGACGCATGACCTCGCGGTGGCGCGGCTGCTGGCGCAGCGCATCATGGTGATGCAGCGCGGCCGCGTGGTTGAGGCAGGACTGACCGACCAGGTGTTGGACGATCCGCGCCACCCCTACACCCAGTTGCTGGTCAGTTCGGTGTTGCAGGCATGAGCGACATGTTGCGGACCGAGGCGCTGGACAAGTCGTTCACCCTGCATCTCCGCGACGGGCTGCGCATTCCGGTGCTGCGCCATGTCGATCTGGTATTGCATGCGGGCGAATGCGTGGCGCTGACCGGCCCCTCCGGCGCCGGCAAGTCCACGCTGCTGCGCGCTTTGTATGGCAACTACCGCGTCGATGCCGGGCACATCTGGGTGCGCCATGCGGGAGCGATGCTGGACATCGCCGCCGCCGCGCCGCGCCTTGTGGTGCAGGTGCGCGCCACCACGCTCGGCTATGTCAGCCAGTTCCTGCGGGTGGTGCCGCGGGTGCCGGCCATCGACATCGTTGCCGAGGCGGCGCGCGGCATGGACCCGGCGGCGGCGCGCGCCCGCGCGGCGGAATTGCTGCTGCGGCTGAACATTCCGCGGTGGCTGCACGCGCTGCCGCCGGCCACCTTTTCGGGCGGCGAGCAGCAGCGGGTGAACCTTGCCCGCGGCTTCATCGGCGGCCATCCGGTGCTGCTGCTGGACGAACCCACCGCCAGCCTGGACGACACCAACCGCGACATCGTCGTCGGCATGATCCGCGACGCCCGCGCCCGGGGGGTTGCCATCGCCGGCATCTTCCACGACACCGTGGTACGCAACGCGGTGGCCGACCGCGTGCACGAGGTGACGCCGTTGCTGGATGCCGCATGACCGTTCTGACCAACGCCCGCATCGTGCTGCCCGATCAGGTGATCCTCGGCAGCCTCGCGCTGCGCGGCCAGCTGATCGAGGCGGTCGCCGAAGGGACCAGCCAGCTGCCCGGCGCGATCGACTGTGGCGGCGATTTCCTCATCCCCGGCATGGTCGATGTGCATACCGACAATTTGGAGCGCCAGGTGCAGCCTCGTCACACGGCCCGCTGGCCGTCGCGCTCGGCGATGGTGGTGCATGACGCGCAATGCGCCGCCGCCGGCGTCACCACCGTGCTGGACGCGCTGTGCGTCGGTGATCTCGGCTTCGACCGCGGCCGGTTGCAGACCTATCACGAGGGCGTCGCCGACCTCGACGCGCTGGCCGGCACCGGGCTGCTCAAGAGCCAGCATTTCCTGCATCTGCGCTGCGAGCTTCCCGCCGCGGACATGATGACGCTGCTGGAACCGGCGATCGATAACGCGCATCTGCGCATGGTCAGCCTGATGGACCACAGCCCAGGCGTGGGCCAGTACGCCGACCTCGACCGCTATCGCGCGCTGCGCCGCAAGGAGGGCGTGCCGGAGGATTTCATCGAGCGCCGCATCGACGAATTGCAGGCGCAACGGGACCGCTGGCGCACCCCCAACCGCCGCGCCTTGCTGGCACGGATCGCCGGGCACGACGTGCCGCTGGCCAGCCATGACGACCGCACGGAGGCGGAGATCGAGGAGAATTTCCGTGACGGCATCCGCATCAGCGAGTTTCCGGTGCACATGGACGCCGCCGGCGCGGCGCGGACGCGCGGCATGGAGATCATTGGCGGCGCCCCCAACATCGTGCGCGGCGGCAGCCATTCCGGCAACGTGGCGGCTGCCGACCTGATCGGGGCCGGCAGGCTGGACGCGCTGGCCAGCGACTACGTGCCGGCGAGCCTGGTGGAGGCCGCCTTCCTGGCCGCCAGCATCACCGGCATCGGCGTGACTGGCATCGGCCTGCCGGCGGCGGTGGCGCTGGTCAGCGACCGCCCGGCCCGCATGTGCCACCTGTTCGACCGGGGCCGCCTCGCGCCGGGGCTGCGCGCCGATCTGGTGCGCGTGCATGTGCATGAGGCATTGCCGGTGGTGCGTCAGGTCTGGCGGGCCGGTGAGCGGGTGGCCTGATGACTCCCGCCCGGGTGGCGCTGTACTACGCGCCGGCCAGCGACGATCCGCTCTGGGCACGCGGCGCCGACTGGCTCGGCCGCGCCCCGCCGGCGCTGCCTGATATCGACGCCCTCACCGCCGAGCCGCGGCTGTACGGCTTCCACGCCACCCTGAAGCCGCCCATGGCCCTGCGGGAAGGGGTCAGTTGGGACGAGGTGCTGCGTGTCACCCGCGCCATTGCCGCCGGCATCCCCGCCTTTGACCTGCCCAGGCTGGCGGTCGCCGAACTGCACGGCTTCCTGGCCCTGCGCGAGACCGAACCCAGCCCGTCCTTGCAGGCGCTGGCGGATGCCTGCGTGGCCGGCGCCGACCGTCTGCGCGCCCCGCCCGGCGAGGCGGAACTGGCCAAACGCCGGCGCGGCAATCTGTCGCCGGCACAGGAGGCCAATCTGCTGCGCTGGGGCTACCCCTATGTGTTCGCTACCTGGTTTTTCCACATGACGCTGACCCGCCGGCTGTCGGCGGCGGAACAGGCGCAAGTGCGCCCGGCCGCGAAGGCGTGGTTTGCCCCCGCGCTGGGCCGCCGCCGCCGCGTCACCGATATCTGCCTGTTCGTGCAGCACGGCGCGGGCCTGCCGTTTGTGCCGGCCGAGCGGGTGGCGCTGGCCGGCTGACGGCGCGGCGGCACCCACTCCTTGCCGGGTTTACCGTCACACCACCCGGACGTTGCGGAACTGCCAGGGGTCGTCGGTGTCCACGTCCTCCGGGAACAACTGCCCGCGATCGAGCAGCGGCGTCCAGTCGGTGTACGCCCCCACCACCTCGCCGAGATAGGGCCGGCAGATGTCCATGATCCGCACATGGTCGATCTCGTCGGCCTCGAGCACGCCGGCGCGCGGGTTCTCGATCGCCCAGATCATGCCGGCCAGCACCGCCACCGTCACCTGCAGGCTGGTGGCGTTGTTGTGCGGCACCAGATTTCGCGCTTCGTCCACCGACAGGCGCGACCCGTACCAGTAGGCGCCCTTCGCATGGCCCATCAGCAGCACGCCCAGTTCGTCGACGCCGTGGGTGATCTCGTCCATCATCAGGCGCTGGCGCGGCTGGATGTGCCAGTTCTTGCCGGCCAGTTCGTGCACCGACAGCACCGCGTCGTCGCAGGGATGGTAGGCATAATGCACGGTCGGGCGGTAGCGCGGGGCGCCGGCCTCGGTCACCGTGAAGTAGTCGGCAATGGAGATCGCCTCGTTATGGGTGATCAGAAAGCCGTGGAATGGCCCTTCCTGCGGCGTCCAGCTGCGCACCCGGGTGGAGGCGCCGGGGCGCAGCAGATAGATCGCCGCGTCGCCGCCGAAATCGTGGCGCCGCCCATCCGCCGGCAACGCCCGCTCATGCGTGCCCCAGCCCAGCTCGGCCGGCTGGCAGCCCTCGCCGACGAAGCCGTCGATCGACCAGGTGTTGACGAACTCGCCCTGTTCCTTGGGGCGGTTCGCCGTCTGGGTGTCGCGCTCGGCGATGTGGATGGCCTTGATGCCCAGCCGCTCCGCCAGCAGCGCCCAGTCGGCGCGGGTGGCCGGCGGGGCTGCGTCCAGCCCGGTGTCGCGGGCGACGTTCAGCAGCGCCTCCTTCAGCAAATGCGAGACGAGGCCCGGGTTGGCGCCATGCGTCAGCACCGCGGTCGGTCCGGCCGGGCCGCGCAGGGCAATGGCGCTCTCGCGCAGCGCGTAGTTGGAGCGCTGCGACGGGGTCAGCGACGGATCGGTGTAGCCGCCCACCCAGGGTTCGATGCAGGTGTCGAGATACAGCGCGCCAGCCTCGCGGGCGAAGGTGATCAGTGCCACCGAGGAGACATCCACGCACAGATTCAGCAGGAAGTCACCCGGGCCGACCAGCGGGGCCAGCACCTCGCGGTAGCTGTCGCGGGTCAGCGGCCGGACGATCCGCCGCACGCCGTGCTCGGCGGCAACCGCCGCCCCGCGCTCGTCGGCGGTCACGATGGTGATGCGGTCGGTGGGAATGTCGATGTGGCGCAGAATGAGCGGCAGGACCCCCTGGCCGATGCTGCCGCAGCCGACCATGACCAGGCGACCGCCGAACGCGACGTGTTTCATATGTGTTCTCTCTGTTTGGCGAGTTGCCCGGCGGTTAGCAGCTTTCGCCGCCGCGCGCACGCGCACTTTCCCCGGCGCGCGTATGCGCGCTCTCACAGGCGCGCCCACGCGCGACGGTTCAACAATCGTCGTGGTAAGGGTGCAAATGTATGAGGCGGAGAGCAGTGGATGGCGCGGGATGAACTGAGGGTGCAGTCGGGGCATGTGACCGCGCTCCGGCTGTTCGACGTGGCCCACAGGATCGACCTGCGGCGTGCCGAGAAATTATGGGCGCAGCGTGCCCAGGGGGCGAGCGCGCGCAGCCGGCTGGTCGGCACGCCGCCGAAGGCGGTTTCCTTCGGCGTGCCGCCGCTGGCGCTGGAGCTGGCGCCGGTGGCGCTGACGATCGACGGCAGCCCGGTGCAGGCCGCGGCCAGTGTCCGCCTGTACGATTTCGGCATTGCCGTGCTGGCGCTGCGCGTACCGGTGCAGGAGCTGGGCTGGACCGGCTTCTCCCGCCTGATAAACCAAACCGACCATGCGGTCGGCCCCGCCGCCGCGACCGAAGTCTGGGCCACCCAGCTGGCGCAATTGCGCAACCTGCTCGGCGAGGCGCTGGAGCGGCCGGCGGTGGCGCATCTGCAGGAGGACTACCTGATCGCTCAGGTGGACGCCTTCGACGAACCGGTAACCGCCGATGCGTTGCAGGAGCGTGCCGACCTGGTGCCGCTGCTGTCGGGCGAGGAACGGCCGTTGTCGGAGGGCGCCCGCCGCGACCTGCTTCGGCAGCGTTTCTCCTACCACCCCGACGATCTGGCGGTGATCACCTGGGACCGTGCCTTCATCTATGAGCCGAGGCGCGAGACCGATGTGGCCGACGTGCTGGAGATGGCGAACGCCCAGTTGCTGGAAATGCGCACCTACGACGAAATGCTGGACGACGAATTGCCGCGCATGCGTGATCTGGTGGAGGCGGCGAGAGGGCGGACCAATCTGCTGGCGGCCCGCCGCTACGGGCGGCTGGCCAGGCGGCTGCACACCCTGGTGGCCGAAGTCACCGCGCTGGCCGAGCGGGTGGACAATGCCTTGCAGGTCACCGAGGATGTCTATCTGGCGCGGGTGTATGCGGCGGCGATGGAGTTGTTTCGCGTTTCCAACGTAACCGCCGCGGTGGATCGCAAGCTGGCGATCATTCGGGAGACCTATACGGCGCTGCACAGCGAGGCGGCCGGCGCCAGGGCGGAGCTGCTGGAAATCGTCATCCTGGTCCTGATCGCCGTAGAAATAGTAGTATCGTTGCTTCCACACTAAAGTAACGGATTCCAAGGGCCAAACGGCCCTTGGCGGGTGCAGGGCAGCGCCCCGCCGGGGTCCGGGGCAGCGCCCCGGCTACCCAGGCCGAAACCCGAAGATGCGGGCAAACCGCCCCTCATAAGCCGGCCAAACTTCCGGATTGATCAACCGAGAAGGCCGCCGCCCATCCAGAATATCGAGCAATTGTTCGGCGGCCATGCGCGCGATCAGTTCCCGCGATTCGGCGGTAACGCCGGCGGTATGCGGGCTGGCGATCACGTTATCGAATTGCAGCAGCGGGTGATCCGGCACCGGCGGCTCCACCGCCCAGACGTCCAGCCCGGCGCCGGCGATGATGCCCCCGGCCAGGGCCGCCGCCAGTGCCAACTCGTCGTGGATGCCGCCACGGGCGGTGGTGACGAACCAGGCGGTGGGTTTCATCAGCGCGAACTGGCGGGCGCCGATCATGCCGAGCGTTTCGGCGGTGCGCGGGCAGTTGACCGAGACGAAATCGGCGCGGCGCAGCAGGTCGTCGAGTTCGACTTTTTCGGCGCCGGCGGCGGCGATCTGTTCGGCGGTCAGATACGGGTCGTAAGCCAGCACGGGCATGGCGAACAGGCCCCGGCACAATTCGGCCAGGCGGGTGCCGACATTGCCCAGGCCGATGATGCCGACGGTCCGGCCGTGGATGTCGTTGCCGGTATAGGCGGCGCGGTTGATGCCTGCCTCGCGGCGCATGTGGCGGTCGGCCTGGATGATGCGTTTGGACAGGACGATGAACATGCCGAGCACGTGCTCGGCCACCGCCTCGCGGTTGCCGCCGGCCTGGTTGACCGCGAGCACGCCGGCGGCGGTGCAGGCCTCCACGTCGATGGTGTCGTAGCCGGCGCCGCTGCTGGAGAGCACAAGCAGGTTGGGGGTGCGGGCAAGCAGGGCGGCGGTGCCGTGCATGTCGGCGGGGACATCGGAGCGGGTGGCGCCTATCTGGTAGGCGTGGGCCTGGGCCAGCACGATGTCGGTTTCGGCCGGCGGGGAGTCGCTGAGCAACTGGTCCAGGCGGATGTCGGGACGGGTGGCGAGCAGATCGGCGAACACCTTGTGGGTGAGCCGGTTGAGATAGAACACGTGCTTGGCGTTGGCGGCCATCGGGCGGGGAGGACTCCGGGCGAAAGGGGGCGGAGCCTAGCGGCGGGGGTGGCGGTGGGCAATCGGGGGATGGAAGGTCAGCTCTTCACCCGGCGCATCTTGTTTGCGCCGCTGCCGGGCAAACATTACTGTTGCGGCAACGTGCCGCGCTGGCGGCGCGTGTCGCGCCGCATGTGAGGAGTGCCGTCATGACCCGCCCCGTCCGGATTGCTGCCCTGCTGGCGCCGCTGGCGCTGGGTGCCTGTGTTGTCCCGCCGCCGACCGGCCCCAGCGTGATGGCCCTGCCCAAGCAGGGCGAGGATTTCAGCCGGTTTCAGGCGCAGGACGCCAATTGCCGCAACTATGCCTCGGCGCAGATCGGCAATGGCAGCCCGGCCGAGGCGGCGACCCAGAGCGCGGTGGGCAGTGCGGTGCTGGGCACGGCGGTCGGGGCGGCGGCCGGGGCGGCGCTGGGGTCGCTCGGCGGCGCGGTCGGCGCCGGGGCGGCGGTCGGCGCGGCCGGCGGGTTGCTGGTGGGCAGCGCGGCCGGGGCGAGCAACGCCCAGGCCGCGGCCGGTGGTTTACAGCAGGGCTACGACACCGCCTACACGCAGTGCATGTATGCGAATGGCTACACGGTGCAGCAGCCGTCTTATTACGCCGGGCCGGCCTATCCGCCGGTGGCGTATGCGGCGCCGGCGTACGGGTATTATCCGGGGCCGTACCCGTATTACCCTTATTATGGGCCTTCGGTCGCCATCGGCGTTGGCGGCTGGGGCGGCGGCTGGGGCCATCGCGGGTATGGGTATCGCTGGTAACGCAAGGCGGTAGCTGACCAACCCCTTGCCGCGCCGGCCGTGCTTCGGCCAGCCCGGAACATTTTCCGGCAGCGCGAGGGCGGTGGTGAGTTTGAATCCGGGTGGCGTGACCGGCCGGCAGCCGGAATGGTTCGTCTCCTATGCGCGGGGAGACGACAGCCCGGAAGGGCGCGCGCTCGACCGGGTGGTGGACGACATCTGCGCGGCGGCGGAGCGGCGCGGCCGGCATATTCTGCGCGACCGCAACGAGATGGGGCTGGGCGACTCGATTTCGGCGTTCATGGATCGGATCGGCGAGGGCGACCGGGTGTTCGTGGTGCTGAGCGCGAAATATCTGCGCTCGCCGTGGTGCATGTACGAGTTGTCCAGGCTCTGGCAGAACTGCCGCGGACGGAGAAGCGAGTTTCTGGCCAAGGTGCGCGTTTTTGTTCTGCCGGATGCGAGGTTCGATACCGTGCAGCGGCGCGTCGAATGGGCGCGGCACTGGAAACACCAATACGACGAGATCAGCGCCACGCTGCGCACCGATCATGAACTTGTCGGCGAAGAGGATTTCAAGGCTTCCCAGCGGATCCGAAATTTCTATCAGAATGTGAGCGACATCCTCGCGACGATTGCCGACATCGTGCAGCCGCGCACGCCGGAGCAGTTCGCGCAGTACGGATTCGACGATCCTGGCCAGAACGTCAGAACCGAAGAAGCCGGCATCATGTAGCAGCCGCCACCAATAATTTATTGCAATGAAAACAGGGGGTTGTACAATTGCGCCACCTGTGCCAGGAAGGATGCCGAGCTGGTTCTCTCGGGGTGGGTCATCATGGCGCAACA
>Ga0302157_10002517_pt1 | contig 21300 bp, 21 predicted proteins | sample I_Bog_N3_3_FD_193502 | JGI IMG/M metagenome (GOLD analysis project Ga0302157, IMG submission 193502) | Peat permafrost microbial communities from Stordalen Mire near Abisko, Sweden - I_Bog_N3_3 | ecosystem: Environmental > Terrestrial > Soil > Wetlands > Peat | place: Sweden: Abisko, Stordalen... | reverse complement strand
AATTTCGCGCGCCAGCGCCAGCATCAGGGTGATCGCATGTTCGGCGGTGGTGATCGAATTGCCGAACGGCGTGTTCATCACGATGATGCCCTTGGCGGTGGCTGCCGGGATCTCGACATTGTCGACGCCGATCCCGGCCCGGCCGATCACCTTCAGCCGGGTCGCCTTCTCGATGATCTTGGCGGTGGCCTTGGTGGCGGAGCGGATCGCGAGGCCGTCGTAATTACCGATGATCTCGGCGAGCTTTTCCTTGTCCTTGCCGAGATTGGGCTGGAAATCGACGTCGATGCCGCGGTCCTTGAATATCTGCACGGCGGCGGGCGACAGGGCGTCGGAAATGAGGACTTTGGGTTTTGTCATGGGGTGTTCCTGAAACGAGAATTGGGGGGCGCTCTGGAACCGCCTGCCGCTGCAGGAGGGTGGCGATAGCGTCTCCCTCCCCCGTTCTTACGGGGAGAGGATTGGGGTGAGGGGCTCTCTCGACAGGCGCAGACTCGCGGATGGCCCCCTCACCCGCCGCGCAAGCAGCGCGGCGACCTCTCCCCGCAAGCGGGGCGAGGTTAAGAAAGGAAACCTACGCCGCTTTCGCGAGCGACGACTTCATCTCGGCAAACGCCCAGTCGATCCACTGCGTCAGCAATGCGACATCGCCGGCTTCCACGGTGGCGCCGCACCAGATCCGCAGACCCGCCGGCGCGTCACGGTAATGCGCGAAATCGAAGCCCGCGCCTTCCTTCTCGACCAGCGCGACCAGCTTCTTGGAAAAATCCGCCTGCGCGTCCGGCGTCAACGACGTGATCGCGGGATCGACCACCTTCATGCACACCGAGGTATTGGAGCGGATCGCCGGATCCTTCGCCAGGAAGTCGATCCACGGCGTCTTCGCCTTCCAGTCGGCGAGTACTTTTGTGTTGGCGTCGGCGCGCGCGATCAGCGCGTTGAGGCCGCCGACCGACTTCGCCCAGTTCAGCGCATCGAGATAGTCCTCGACACACAGCATCGACGGCGTGTTGATGGTCTCGCCCTCGAAGATGCCCTCGTTGAGCTTGCCGCCCTTGGTCATGCGGAAGATCTTCGGCAGCGGCCAGGCCGGCTTGTAGCTTTCCAGCCGCGCCACCGCGCGCGGCGACAGCACCAGCATGCCATGCGCGGCCTCGCCGCCCAGCGCCTTCTGCCAGGAGAACGTCACCACGTCGAGCTTGGCCCAGTCGAGCGGCTGGGCGAACGCCGCCGAGGTCGCGTCGCAAATCGTGAGGCCTTCGCGGTCGGACTTGATCCAGTCGGCATTGGGGACGCGCACGCCCGAAGTGGTGCCGTTCCAGGTGAAGACGATGTCGGAGGCGGGATCGGCCTTGCTCAAATCCGGGATGTCGCCATAGCCCGCATGCAGCTTGGTGACGTCCTTGAGCTTCAACTCCTTGACGATGTCGCTGACCCAGCCTTCGCCGAAGGATTCCCAGGCGATGGTGGTGACAGGCCGCGCGCCGAGCAGCGACCACAGCGCCATTTCGACCGCGCCGGTATCGGACGCCGGCACGATGCCGATCTTGTAGGTAGCCGGCACCTCAAGCACTTCGCGCGTCAACTCGATCGCGAGCTTGAGCTTGGCCTTGCCGATTTTCGCGCGATGCGAACGGCCGAGCGCGGCATCCTTGAGATTTTGCGGGTTCCAGCCGGGGCGCTTGGCGCAGGGGCCGGAGGAAAAATGCGGCACATTGGGCCGCAAAGCGGGCTTCGCTGCAGTCATGATCTATCCTTCCAGATAGCTAGCCTCCCGTTGGGGGGAGGTGTCCCGCCGCGGTGGATAAGGGAATCGCCCGGAATCGTCAAGGAACTTCGGCGCCATCACGCGTGATTGATGGCTCGGCGGGCGCCAATGGCACGGCCGCCTGCAGCGCGAGCAATTCTTCCGCGTCGCTGACCAGCCGGGCGGCCCGCCGCCGGCTTGCGACTTTCAGAACGCCTGTTTCCCCCGCCCGCACCACATAGGCGTCGCCGATCCTGACAATCGAATAAATGTTCATGCGCGGTGTCCCCAAGCTGCCCGAGCCCCGGGATACGCCATGATGTCACGGATCGTTACGTCGGAAAAATGACGGAAGGCCGACTAGTCGAGCGTTTCCAAGGTTCGAATCTTATCACGCGGCCTTCTTGAGCTTGTAAGACCAAGTGTGGACTACGGGTTTCTCGTTGAAGTGATCCATAGCAGCCATGATGCGTTCCTTGAGTTCTTGTTTGGATGCGACGCGGATATGGCGCAGGACGGAGCGTGCGAGCTTTGAGAAGAAGCCCTCGATCAAGTTCAGCCATGAGCCGTGCTTGGGCGTGAAGGTGAACTCGAAGCGGCCCACCGGTCGGGTGGCAAGCCATGCATTCGTCTCTTTGGAGATGTGGGCGGAATGATTGTCGAGGATCAGGCGGATCGCGGTATGCGTCGGATAGGCGGCGTCAACCAATTTGAGAAAGTCGATGAACTCGCGGCTGCGGTGGCGGTCCGTGACCAGGGCATGAACTTTACCGGTAACGAGATCGATCCCGGCCAGCAAGCTAACCGTGCCGTGGCGCTTGTATTCAAACTCGCGAGTGAAGGTCGGGTACACGCCAGGCTCGGGTGGCAGGTCCGGGGCGGTCGTTGCAATCGCTTGAATGCCGGGCTTTTCGTCATAGGAGATGACCGTCACCGCTTCGCTCGGCTTCCTGTTTTTCTTCATCGCCGCGGTCGCCGCCTTCTTCAGGACGTTCACCTGGCTGTAGACACAAAGCACCTGCGCCATCTTGGCCTTGAACTGCGGATCCCTCCGTTCGAGATAGTAGCGCACCTTGTGCGGCTTCACCTCTTGCGCGTCGAGGATTTTGCAGACCGTGCCCTGGGCCAGCCTGCTCAGGCACGAATGTCCCGCCGCAGGCCCGTGCTGGCGGGCATGATCGGCCAGAAGCTGCGTCGTCCAAACCTCATGCGGATAGCCCAACTCCTTCGCCTTTCGGCAGGCCAGCGCTACCACCCACGTTTTGGCCTCGACGGTGATCGTCGGCTCCTTGCCCGGACGGGCGCGCTCATCCAGCGCCGCAAGCGCACCCTCCGCCTTGGCTCGCTCAATGCAGCGCTGGACAGTTTGAGCATGCAATCCCATGGTCTGCGCGACCGCATAGAACGAAGGGTCTTGCCGGTAAGCCAGCAGAATCCGCGATCTTTCGACCCGGCCAGCAGCCTCCGTCCGCGACCGCGCAATCGACTCAAGCTGCGCCAAATCTGCCTTATTGATCGTCAACTTGATCGAACGTCGCGATGTCGCCATGACCTTTGCCTCATTCCACGAATCAAACCCGGTCAGGCTACAAGGCTTCCCTCGTCAGATGAATCCCTCAACAATAGAACAGGTTTCATGGAATCGATGGTCTAGTTTACCGCGCCTTAACCGGAATGAATCGCGAAACCGGATCGGCAATGGCTGCAAGGGCCGGCCGATCGGCCACGTCCGGAGCGTCAAAATCGGCAGGTCATTCCGACATGGCTCGACTGAAACCCGAGCCGCTTGTAGAACCGCTGCGCGTCGAGGCGGGTGTGATGCGTCAACAGCTCGACCAGCTTGCATCCCCTGGCGCGCGCCTCCGCGATCGCCCATTGCACCAATTGCTCGCCGATGCCGCGGCTGCGGCAATGGGAGGCGACGCGAACGTCCTCGATCAGCGCGCGCGAAGACCCTTGCGAGCTCAGTCCCGGCAGCACGCAGAGCTGCAGGCAGCCGATCACCGCGCCGTCGCCATCCTCCGCGACCACGAGCTGGATGTTGGGATCGCGTTCGACCGCGTCGAACGCCTGGAAATAGGACGACGGCAGCGGCTCTTCGATCCGTTCCCGCGCGCTGCCGAGCGGGTCGTCGGCCAGCATGCCGGCGATGACGCCGACGTCGTCACGGCGGGCGCGGCGGATGGTAACAGCGGCAATGGCGGTCATCGAAATTCCTGTCGAGCCCAACACGCGGGCTTCAGGCCGAGGGCCCGTTCGCACTCGCCGATCCAGCGCCGCAACGAGGCATAGCCGTCGAGGTGAAAGCCGCCTTCATGCGCCACGCGGGTATAGGCCAGCAGTGCGACGTCGGCGAGCGAGATTTTTTCACCGAGCAGAAACCGCGTCCCGGCCAGTTGATGCTCCATCCGCGCCAGCGCGGCATAGCCGCGCCTGACCTTGTCGGGGTCGAGATCGGATGCCGGCTTGCCCAGATATCTCATCTGGAAGCGGCACACCGCGAGATAGGGCTCATGGCTGTATTGCTCCCAGAACAGCCACTCGTCCATCTTTGCCGCCGCAAAGGCGTCGTCCGGGATGAGGTCGCTGCCGCGCGCCAGGTATCGGATGATGGCGTTGGACTGCGCCAACGCCCGGCCGTCATCGAGTACGACGGTCGGTACCTGCCCGGCGCCGTTGAGTTTGAGAAACTCCGCCGTGCGGCTCTCGCCTTTCAGCGTGTCAATCTCGATCCAGCCGTAAGGCAGCGCGAGGGCGTCGCAGACCCATTTCACTTTCAGGCAATTGCCCGAATTGCTGTCGCCGAAAATCTTCATCAAACGCGCCGGCTCCCGGAGGGGAGCGGTATCGGACCAGTCGCTTGATAGGCTGTCAAGACATCGCGCGATGCCGCGGTCAGAACTTGTAGCCGACCCCGAACCGCGCGCTGTTCATGGTGACGGCCGTGTCCTTGACCGACACGAACTTGATGTATTCCCATTCTCCACGCATGAATACACTGCCCCACAGCATGTATTCCAGCCCGAGACCGCCGGTCCAACCGACCACGAAATCGTTGGTTCTCGCCTCCGTCTGCGAAAGCGGCGCCAGCCCACTGTAATCGGTATGGTGGACCGTGGTGTTGACCGCCGCCCCTCCGACGATGGTGGTCGTCGTCACGTCGTAGTCATCCTGCAAATTGCCGGTGACCGAGGCCTGGCGTGACACGGCCATCCGGCCCACTGCCGCACCGCCGAAAACGTAGGGCAGGAAATTGTCATACGCCCAGCCCGCACGGCCGCGGAATGTCATGACATCCTTGACCTGCAGTGCGGCGTTGCCGGCCAGCGTCATGTTGTAAGTGTAGGTGTGGCCGGCCGGCGGATTGGAACCGGCGGGATTGACGATCCCGCGGCTCATCGAGTTGGTGACTGAACTCGACAGGCTGTTGACGTAGTTGTAGTTGGCCTCGACACCGAAAACGAGATCTTCCCACTGATAGTTGCGGCCGACGAAGCCGCCGAAGCCCGTGGCCTGCGCGTGATTTTTGGAGAACAACGACCACTGCTGAATGGGAGCCTGAAGCACGCTGTTGCGCAGCATGAAATTGGTCAGGGTTTCGGTGGTATGGCCGAAATCGATATCGGCCGACGAGTAGCCGATTTGACCGCCAACGTACCAGCCGTCCCAGTTTCTGGTCGGCGTATTTGACGCCGGGAGCGAACCACGGAGAAAGTCGGGCATGTCCGCCGCCTGCGCGCCGGAAGCCAACCCGAACACCGCCGCCACCAGCAAGAACCTACGCATCGCAACGCTCCATCGAACACTCTGACTTGGCGCTGATCATCGCCCGTTAACCTTAACCAATGGTTGTCGCGGGCAAGCCCACGCAAAACAAAACGGCGCGGGAAGTTCCCGCGCCGTTAGCAGAGATTAACAGATGAGACGCTCGATCAGCCCTTGCGGATCAGCGGCGGCGGGGGCGGCGGCAAATCGCAGCAGGTCCAGCGCACGCCGATCCTGAGATCCTGCGAAGTCAGGTCGCGGAACTTGAAGGAGGACGGACCGGCATTGCTGCCATCGAAGGATTGGCCATAGCCGTGACCGGCGGTTCCCATATCCAGATAGCGATACGCCAGTTCGATGGTGAAGTTGTTCGTCACCTTGTAGGCGACACCGGCATGCGCCGCCCAGGCGAAGTTGGTTGTCGAGGCGCCGCTGGCAAAGTACGAAGCGCCGCCGACGGCACCGTTGGCCACCGTATACTTCGAACCGGAGTCCTGAAGGCCGGTGGTCTCGACATTCGCGAAGCCGACGCCGGCGCCGATGAACGGTGTCAGGCACCACCAGGTGCCGAGGTCGACATAGCCGTTGACCAGGCCGACCCAGCTCTTGTAACCGCCGTTGTAAACGTCGGAAAACACGACGGGGCCGGGAAATGTCGCGATGTCCGTGCCGCTGAAGTTCACTCTGGAGCGATATTCTCCCGTGACGTCGGCGCGGAACCAGTTGTTGAATTGATAGCCGGCGCCGATTCCGTAGGATGTTCCGCCTGAGAATCCCTCGCCCAGTTGCTGCAACCCGCCGGCCGGCACTGTGGCGTAGTTGTTGCTGAACAATTTGGCGCTGGAATTTGTCATGCCGATATCGCCACGCAGATACCAGCCGCCAAAATCCTGCACCGGCGGCGCGTAATACTGCTGCTGCGGGGGCGGCATGATGGAGGGCATATCCGCCGCGAGCGCGGCTGACGAAAACAGGGATGCCGCACCGGCGGCGGCGACGAGATATTTCACGCTACGCATTGGCTTCGTCCTCTTGTCCGGTGAGGCATGGCGAAAGCCCCACAACTAAAACTCACGGTCGGACGATGCCATCAAATGCTTAAGCGCCACTTAACCCTAATTTTTAAGGTTGATAATCTCTGAGGATTTTTTGGCGCTGGGCGAGCCGGATTTGGAAAGCAACCGGAACGTTAACGATCGCTAACCATTTATTTACGAAAATTAACGCGGACGGAACCCGGTCAGCGCGCCACCTTCGGTAGCTTCGGCAGGAACACCGCGAGCAATCCGATCGCCGGCAGGAACGCGCAGACCTGATAGATGAAGGCGATGCCGGTATGGTCGGCGACCCTGCCGAGCACGGCGGCGCCGAGACCGCCGATGCCGAAGGCGAACCCGAAGAACACCCCGGAGATCATGCCGAAACGGTGCGGCATCAGTTCCTGCGCGAACACGATGATCGACGAAGTCGCCGACGAGATGATGAAGCCGATGAACACCGTCAGTACCGCGCTGGCGAACAGGCCGGCATAGGGCAGCGCCAGCGTGAACGGCAGCGCCCCGAGGATCGAAAACCAGATCACGTATTTGCGGCCGAAGCGGTCGCCGAGCGGCCCGCCGAAGAACGCCCCCGCCGCGTTGGAGGCGAGGAAGATGAACAGATAGAGCTGCGCCGCCTGGGTGGAGACGCCGAACTTCTCGATCAGGTAGAAGATGTAATAGCTCGACAGGCTGGACACATAGAGTTGCTTGGAGAACAACAGCGCCACCAGCACTGCCAGCGCGAAAACGACGCGGCGCGAACCCGGCGCGTCCGGATGGAGATGGATCGGCGCCGCCTTCCTGGTCGTGATCTGCGGCTTGTACCACTGCCCGATCCGCCACAGGATCGCGATCGCCAGCAGCGCGATCGAGGAAAACCACGCGATGCTCGGCTGTCCGAACGGCACCACGATCAGCGCTGCGAGCAGCGGCCCCATCGACGCCCCGGCGCTGCCGCCGACCTGAAACACCGACTGCGCGAAGCCGTAGCGTCCGCCCGAGGCGAGCCGCGCGATCCGCGCCGACTCCGGATGGAACACCGCCGAGCCCAGCCCCACCAACGAGGCCGCGATCAGGATCACGGCGTATTGCTGCGCGACGCTGAGCAACAGCAGGCCGAAGAACGTGAATCCCATGCCGACGGCGAGCGAAAACGGCTGCGCTTTGCGGTCGGTGAAATGTCCGATCAGCGGCTGCAGCAGCGAGGCGGTGAACTGGAACGCCAGCGTGATCATTCCGATCTGCGCGAAGTCGAGCGCATAGCTCGCCTTCAGGATCGGATACACCGACGGAATCAGCGACTGCATGGTGTCGTTGAGGAAATGCGAGAGGCTGATGCCGGCGAGCACGATGTAGGCCGGCCCGGTCGCCGCGGCGCTCTTGCTCGCAGCGGTGCTTTGGCTCGCAGCGGCGCTTTGGCTCGCGGCGGCGCTTTGGCTCGCGGCGGAAGCCTTCGCCAACTGCATCACGGCCACCGGCTCGACCAGGGTTTGTTCCGAGACGGCGACTGGCTTGTTCAAGATTGGATTCCCGGCGGGCATGCTACGCGACACCGTATTTCTACGATGGCCGCGCCGCGCCGACCAGCAACATTAGTTAATGGCAGGGATGCGCCGGCATGATCCGCCAGGCGATACGGTCACGCAGCACTCATGCGCGCGCTTCAGGCCGCCGCGGCCTGACCGAGCGCGAACACGATGTGATCGACCACTTCCTCGACCAGGATGCGGTCGTCGCCCTCGCCCATCACGCGGATCACGGGCTCGGTGCCGGAGGAGCGGACCAGCAGCCGGCCATGGCCGTTGAGCCGTTTCTCGCCGGCCACGATCGCCGATTTGACCTCGGCGTCGTCGAGCGGCTTGCCGCTGCGATAGCGCACGTTCTTCAGGATCTGCGGCAGGGGGTCGAAGCGGTGACAGACCTCCGAGACCGGGCGGCGGAGCTTCTGCACCACCGCAAGCACCTGCAGGGCGGCGACGAAGCCGTCGCCGGTGGTGGTGTAGTCCGACAGGATGATGTGACCGGAGGGTTCGCCGCCGAGATTGTAGCCGCGGCTCAGCATCTGCTCGAGCACATAGCGGTCACCGACCGGCGTGCGCACCAGCTCGATGCCAAGGCCTTCGAGAAAGCGCTCCAGACCCAGATTCGACATCACGGTGGCGACGATGCCGGGCTTGGCGAGTCGACCGTCTTCCTGCCAGCTCTGCGCGATCACCGCCAGCAGCTGGTCGCCATCGACCAAATGGCCGCGCTCGTCGACCAGGATCACCCGGTCGGCGTCGCCGTCGAGCGCGATGCCGATGTCGGCGCGCATCTCGCGCACCTTGCGGCTCAGCGCCTCCGGCGAGGTCGAGCCGCATTCCTTGTTGATGTTGAATCCGTCCGGGTCGACGCCGATCGAGATGACGTCGGCGCCGAGTTCCCACAGCGCTTCCGGCACCACCTTGTAGGCCGCGCCATGGGCGCAATCGATCACCACGCGCAAGCCGTCGAGGCTGAGATCGCGCGGCAGCGTGCGCTTGGCGAATTCGATGTAGCGGTCATGCACGCCGTCGATGCGGCGGGCGCGGCCGAGGCTGGCGCTCTGGGCCAGTTTCTTGTCGAGCGATTCATCCAGCAACTGCTCGATCTGTCGCTCGACGTCGTCGGACAGCTTGAAGCCCTCCGGGCCGAACAGCTTGATGCCGTTGTCCTCGAACAGATTGTGCGAAGCCGAAATCATCACGCCGAGATCGGCGCGCATCGATTTGGTCAGCATCGCCACCGCCGGCGTCGGGATCGGGCCGAGCAGCAGCACGTCCATCCCGACCGAGGTAAAGCCGGCCACCATCGCGTATTCGATCATGTAGCCGGAAAGCCTCGTGTCCTTGCCGATCACGACGCGATGGCGATGATCGCCGCGCTGAAACACCAGGCCGGCCGCCTGCCCCACCTTGAGCGCCAGCTCCGGCGTGATCAAACCATTGGCACGGCCCCGAATCCCGTCCGTACCGAAATATTTGCGGCTCATGGTCCCCCCAGCAGCTCTCGAGGGTTCTAAAGGCCACCCCGGCAAGAAACCTCGAATGCCCGCCATTACGGCGTGTAGCGGGTTATAATGCCTCCAGCGCTAAAATGGCTTCAAAAAATATGATGAATCATTACCGCCGGCCGTTCCAGGCCTTGGCGGTTAACATATTGTTAATGCTGGAATTACACCGAATATGGAACCCCGGCCGCAGCCGGATCAACCGTTGCGCTTGACGTGCTGGTCGCCTTTCGAGGGAGCCGGCTGGATGACATTGACCGGGTCCGACCCCGGAAAGGTCTCTTCCAGCCCCTCCTCCAGGGCCTCATCCAGCTTCCGCTTCTCGTTGTCTCCAGCCTTTTTGGGATCGGAATGCGGTCTGGTCATGGATGCTCTCCTGTTCGGCGGCCCTTTGCCGCGATCCGATTTTGCGGGGGCCCCAAGCATGCTAGATGAACCGGGAAAGCGAAAATACAAGAAGGCAAATACCAGAAGGGCTTGGAACGTTCATGAAGCACATCACCTGCATCGAGGATCTGCGCCAGGTACACATGCGAAAGGTGCCGAAGGCATTTTTCGATTACGCCGACCGCGGCTCCTACGCCGAAGAGACGTTGCGCGCCAATCGCGAGGACCTGCAGCAGATCAAATTCCGCCAGCGCATCCTGGTGGACATTTCGCACCGCGACCTCTCCACCACCATCATCGGCGAGAAGGCGAACCTGCCGCTGATCCTCGCCCCCGTCGGATCGACCGGCATGCAGTATGGCGACGGCGAGATCCATGCCTGCCGCGCCGCGCAGGCGGCGGGAATTCCCTACACGCTGAGCACGATGTCGATCAATTCGATCGAGGACGTCGCCGAAAACGTCGAGAAGCCGTTCTGGTTCCAGCTCTACGTCATGAAGGATCGCGGCTTCTGCAAATCGCTGATCGAGCGCGCCATTGCCGCCAAGTGCAGCGCGCTGGTGCTGACCGTCGACCTGCAGGTGATCGGGCAACGCCATGCCGACATCAAGAACGGCCTGTCGGTGCCGCCAAAACTGCTGAGCCCGCGCAACATCGTCGACATCGCGACCAAGCCCGGCTGGATCATGAGCATCCTCGGTGGCAAGCGCCGCAACTTCGGCAATATCGCCGGCCACCTGCCGGGATCGCAGGATCTCGCCTCGGTGTCCGGCTGGGTCGCCTCGCAGTTCGACGCGTCGCTGAACTGGAAGGACGTCGACTGGATCCGCTCGATCTGGCCGGGCAAGCTGATCATCAAGGGCATCCTCGATGTCGAGGACGCCGAGGAGGCGGTCAAGACCGGGGCACAGGCGCTGGTGGTTTCCAACCATGGCGGCCGGCAGCTCGACGGCGCGCCGTCGTCGATCGAGGTGTTGCCGGAGATCGCGGATGCGGTCGGCTCGCAGATCGAGATCCTGATGGATGGCGGTATTCGCTCGGGCCAGGACGTGATGCGCGCGCTGGCGCTCGGCGCCAAGTCCTGCATGATCGGCCGCGCCTACATTCACGGCCTCGGCGCCTTCGGCGGCCCCGGCGTCGCCAAGGCGATCGACCTGATCGCCAACGAACTCAGCGTCACCATGGGCCTGTGCGGCGTCAACAAGATCGCCGAGATCGACGATCACGTGATCGCGGTGTGAACCTCTCCTCTTAGCATTGAACTTCGTCATTCCGGGATGGTCCGAGGGACCAGACCTCAGACGTGCAATTGCACATCGGGGAATCTCGAGATTCCGGGTTCGCGCTTCGCGCGCCCCGGAATGACGCTTCGCGTCACATCGGCGGGGTGATGCCGTTGCGGCCGACATTGACGCGGTTGGCTTCCAGCGTGCCATCGTCCTTTTTGGTGGCGCCGAAGATAATGATACTGGCGCCGGGCTTCAGTTCCGACTTGTCGCCGGGAACGAAGGTGACGATCGGCGTCCCCGGCGGCACCACGACTTTCTTCTCGCCGTCCTTGTACTTGACCAGGATGTTCTGCCCGTCGGTACCGGCGACCGTATCGGCCACGGTGGCGTTGGTCATGGTCGAGTTGGGACGCAGATCCCAGGCCCGGAAGCCCTCGCCCGTGCCGCGCTGGGCCTCCGGGAAGATATGAACGGCGATCGCCTTCTGGGTGCCGTCGGGCTCCGGCATCGCGGTGACGCCGATATAGGAACCCGGCTTGATTTCCGACATCGCGATCGCGGTGACGCCGACCACCACGGCGTTGTCGGTCATGCGCACCTTCATCTCGGCGCCATCGCGCGATTTCACCGTCAGCAGGGAACCATCGACCGCCTCGATGGTACCGCGGATCCGCACCGTCGGCGCCGGCTGCGCCCACGCCGCCGATGCGAGGGTGCAGATCACCGTCAGCGCAGTTAGCGCACGCGGCAGCAGTGATGATCGTTTCGACATGGTCTGTTCTCCCCGGGGGTTCTTGTGACTTAAAGCAGAACACCGCTCCGCGCGGACTATTCCGACGTGGCCTCGGCGCGCCGTCCGGCGTCGGATCACATCGGCGGCGTCAGGCCGTCGCGGCCGACGCTGACGCGGTTGGTTTCGAACGAACCGTCCGGCAGCGGCTTGACGAAGGCGATCACCCTGGCGCCGGTCTTGAGGTCGGACTTGTCGGCGGGGACATAGGTCACGACCGGCGTATCCGGCGACACCACGACTTTCTTCTCGCCGTCCTTGTATTTGATCATCAGGGTGTGACCGTCATTGCCGGCCACGGTCTGTGCCACCGTGGCGTTGGTCATGGTCGAATTGGGGCGCAGGTCGTAGGGCCGCGATCCCTCCCCGGTGCCGCGCATGTCTTCCGGAAACACATGCACCTCGACCGCATTGGCGCCGCCATCGGGGCCGGGCACCGTGGTGGTGCCGATGAAGGAGCCGATCTTGATGTCGGAAAGCGAGATCCTTGATATCCCGACCACCCGCGCATCGCCGGTCAGGTGCAGCCTGACGTCTTCGCCGCTACGCGACTTTACCGAGAGAACGTCGCCGTCGACGGCCTCGATGGTGCCGCGAACCCGCGACGGCGTCGGCGGCTGCTGCGCGATCGCATAAAGCGATGACGCTGCGACCGCGGCGAATATGACAAGGGGACGAACGAGCGTGGAACGGCGAATGGGCATGAAGGGATCTCCGGCTGGAGCGTTTTCAAGCGAAGCGGAAAAGGCTCTGGGCCTCATCTAGCACTGGACACCGGCGTATCCCCGATATTCCGGCTCAAACATTCGTGAGATCGGCCTCGACCAGCGCGCGCAGCTCCGCCGTGACCTCAGGCCGTCGACCGAACCACAGTTCGAAGCCGCGCACCGCCTGGTGCAGAAGCATGCCGAGCCCGTCGGCCGTCCGCAACCCGCGCGCCCGCGCCGCCGCGAGCAACGGCGTCTGCAGCGGCACATAGACGAGATCGGCGACCACGGCCAGCGGCGGCAGCCGGCCGATATCGAGCTCGAGCGCGCCCTGGCCATACATGCCGAGCGAGGTCGTGTTCACCAGCAGTTTTGCACGCGGCAGCAGGTCGGCGGCCTCGTCCCAAGACACCGGATGAACCTGCGCGCCGAACTGATCCGCCAGCACGCGGGCGCGGTCGATGGTCCGGTTGGCCACATGGACACGCCTGACGCCGCGCTCGATCAAGCCGAACACCACCGCGCGCGACGCCCCGCCGGCGCCGAGCACCAGGGCTTCCTCGGCGCCGTCCCACCCCGGCGCGCAGGCGTCGAGGTTGTTGATGAATCCCTCGATGTCGGTGTTGGTCGAACGCAATTCGCCGTCCTGGTACCACAGCGTATTGGCGGCGCCGACCGCGCGCGCGCGCTCATCCGGCCTGGTCAGCGCCAGCGCGCGCTCCTTGTGCGGAATGGTGACGTTGGCGCCGACGAAGCCGTGGGTCGAAAGATGCAGCACGAATTCGGCAAAGCCTTCCGGCGGCACCGCTTCGATATTGTAGCCGCCCTCGATGCCCAGCGTCCGCAGCCAGTAGTGATGGATCAGCGGCGAGCGCGAATGCGCCGCCGGCCATCCAATCAGACACGCGGCGGGGGGTCTTGTCACCTCTGTCATGGCCCATCCTGTCGCGGCGCCGTGAAGCCGGCGCCACCGCCGCTCAGATCGGACAAGCCGCGGGCGCTGTCAATTGTTATCGATGCACGGTCACGGCGACGATCGCACTCAGCGCCAGCGCGCTGGCTGCCGCAAACCAGATCGCGGCAAGATTGATCCAGTGATAGGCCAGAGCGCCGCACAGCGAACCCGCCACCAGCGCCGCCCACAGCAAAAGGTTGGGCCACCAGTCCCAGCGGGCGCCGCCGGTGATAGCTGCGGCGGCGAGCTGGCCGACCTTGACCAGCGCGCCGGTGACGTAGGTAAGGCCGAGACCGCCGCCGCCATGGATCTGGAACACGGCGTTTTCCATCCCCATCGCCAGCACGATGGCGGCGACCGCGGCATTGGGCAGGGCGAAGGCGTAAGCCAGCGCGCCCGCCGCCAGAAGCAACGCTTCCGCCAGCAGCACCCAGGGCTGCCGGTTGACGCCGCGGCCGAGCACGATCAGGCTGCCGGCGGCGGCTCCCGCCACGAACAGCGCGATCAGGCCGAGCGACTCGGCTGCGGCCGCCCATTGTCCCTCGGCCAGACTGACCCCCATCCGCGTCGAGTTGCCGCTCATGAAGGAGACGAACAGGCCGCCGAGATGCAGGAAGCCGATCGCATCGACATAGCCGGCCAGCGCGGCGAGCGCGCAGGCCAGCGATATGTTGCGGCGTGTATCGAGCATCGTTTCGGCACCCAGCCCGGACCGTCATTCCGGGCGGCGCCACTTGGCGCTGACCTCAGATGTGCAATTGCACATCGGGGAATCTCGAGATTCCCGGTTCGCGCTTCGCGCGCCCCGGAATGACAGGAGTGCCTACGCCGCGACGCGATGGGCGGCGATGATCTGGTCGGCGGCGCGGCCGGTGACTTCGGCCATGCGGTCGAAAGCCCGCGTGAAACTGCCGGCGCCGGCGGTGGCCGACCGCAATTCCACGATCAATTCGCCGATCTCGGCCTCCGGCATCATGGCGCGGACGCGATCCCATCCCGGCCATCCCTCGCGGGTGTCGAAGCCGAGAATCTGCCCGCGCCGTCCCGACAGGATGGCGTTGATCTTCGCGGTGGCGTCGGTCGGACAGACGATCTCGACCACATGGATCGGCTCCAGCAGCACCGGCTGGCACTGCGGCAGCGCCTCCGTGACGCCGATCCGCGCCGCGGTGCGGAAGGCGAGATCGGAGGAGTCGACGCTGTGATAGGAACCGTCGGTCAGCGTCACCTGCACGTCGATGACGGGAAAGCCGAGCGGCCCGCGCAGCAAGCCGTCGACCACGCCCTCTTCCACCGCGCCGATGTAATTGCGCGGCACCGCGCCGCCGACGACCTTCTCGTGGAATTCGAAACCACCGCCGCGCGGCAGCGGCATGATCTCCAGCACCACGTCGCCGAACTGGCCATGGCCGCCGGATTGCTTCTTGTGGCGGCCGCGCTGACTGATCGATTTGCGGATCGTCTCCTGATACCCGATCGCCGGCGGATGCGATTTGACGTGGACGCCGAAGCGGTCGCTGAGGCGCTCCAGCGCCACCCGCAGGTGCATCTCGCCCTGCCCCCACAGCACGATGTCGTGGGTCCGCGGGTTCTGGATCATGGTCAGCGACGGGTCTTCCTCGTTGAGCCGCAGCAGCGCCTGGCCAAGCTTGACGTCGTCCTTGCGGTCGGCTGCGGCAAGCGCGATCGACAGCACCGGCGGCCACGGCTCGATCGTGACGAGCGCCTTTGGTGCGGTCTTGCCGCCCGACAGCGTATCGCCGGTCTTGATGGTGTCGAGCTTGCCGAGCGCGATGGTGTCGCCGGCCTCGGCGGCGGGACGCTTGGTGTCATGGGCGCAGCTCACCGCCGATATACCGGATACCCGGCCGCTTTCACCCGAAGAGGATTGCAGCGTCGCGCCGTCGTCGAGATGGCCCGCCAACAGCCGCGTCAGCGACAGTTTGCCGCCGTGCTGCAGATGCACGGTCTTGAACACATAGCCGAGCGTATCCTTGCCCGAGGGCGCACCGAGCCGCTTGACGGTCTCGGCCACCCCCGGCGCTTCGTGCCGCAGCGCCTTCATCAGGCGCAGCACGCCGTTCTCGCGCGCCGCCGAGCCCAGCAGCACCGGACAAATCTGGCCCTCGCGCAATTCGCGGGCGAGATCGTCGAACACCGCATCGCGCGGCGGGGCGATGTCCTCGAGCAGCTGCTCCATCAGCGCGTCGTCGTGGTCGGCCAGCTTTTCCAGCATCGAGAAGCGGGCTTCCTTCTCGCGGTCGAGATCGCCGCCTTGCAGCGCCACCACTTCGGAAGCCTTGTGCTCGCGATAGACGAAGGCGCGTTCCAGCGCCAGATCGACGAAGCCCGCGATCAGGTCGCCGTTCCAGATCGGAATCTGCCGCAGCACCAGCGGAATCCGCGACGCCGGCTGCAGGGTCGCGAGCGTCTCGCGGATGCGCTTGTTGGCGCGATCGATCTTGTTGAGAAACAGAAAGCGCGGAATGCCGAGATCCTCGAGCTCGCGCAGGATGAGCTGAAGCTGCGGCAGCTTGCGTTCGTCGGCCTCGCAGACCACGACCGCGGCATCGACCGCCGGTAACGCGGCGCGCATGTCGTGCGCGAACTCGACCGAACCGGGGCAATCGATGAACGTATAGCTGTCGCCCATGAAACTCGTGGAGGCGGCGGTCAGGCCGACGCCCATCTTGTGGCGGCGGGCTTCGGGACTGGAATCGCCGACCGAGGTTCCGGCGTCGACGCTGCCGACGCGCGGGATCGCGCCGGTGCGCGCCAATATCGCTTCGAGAAGTGTGGTTTTACCGCTTTGGAAAGGGCCCACCAGTGCGATGCACCGTGGACCGCGGGGACTACTGACGTCCTGTCCCATTGCCGCCTCCTTGGTTGGAGCTCGGCCCTTGATTGGGTCGGCGGAACAGATGCTCCCCCTCCCTTCGCGATTTGGCAAGCCGGAAAAACGTCGCTGCGGTGCATCGCGCCGCGCCGGCTTGCCGCTGAGTGGCGTTCGCAAGCAGCGATCGCGCGCTTAAAACTCTCGCGCCGCGCGCATTCCCCGCCGCGCTCCCGCAGGCGCGCGGCCAGGAAATAAAAGGGAAATAAAAGTTTACCGACCCGGTCGCAGTTCCAGGCTTTCCAGTCCGGCGGCGACGCTGACGCCGACCTGGCCCTGCAGGCTGAGCGGCTGCAGCGCGATCGAATTGTTCGAGCCGCCGACCAGCACGTTGCCGCCGGCGCCGACCCCGAGCGTCGCACTGCCCTGCGCGCCGGCATAGTCGCCGGTGAGATCGCCCGGCCCGAGCCGCGCCACCGGGGCAAACACGCCCCAGGCCAGCGCCGATTCCTGGGTGATGCCGAGATCGAGGCCGACCTTGCGGATGGTGGCGACATAGCGGTCGTCCGGCATGCCGTCGACGCGCAGCACGCAACCGAGGTTGGTCACGGAGCCGACGATGAAGCCGACGCTCGCGCCGCCGCGGCATTCGAGCACGCCGACCTGCACGCGCTGCATCGGCTGCTGCGCCGGGGCGGCGGCAAAGGAGGCGGCCAGCGTGGCCATGGCGACACCGGCAAGGATGAGTGAACGGCGCATGAAAGAGATCTCCGGCTGAATAGATGTGATGCGAGCAGAGAAATTAACGCGCGCCGTGCCCCGGCGCTCGCCTCTGTATGGCACAACAATGGCGGTGGTGCCAGATTTTGCCGAGATCAAACCGTCATTCCGGGGCGCGCAAAAGCGCGAACCTCAGATGCGCAATTGCGCATCGGGGAATCTCGAGATTCCGGGTCTGGTCCTTCGGACCATCCCGGAATGACAAGGTTAAGAGCGTCAAACAAAAAGAGGCCCGCTTGGCGCGGGCCTCTTCCGTCAGTCCGGCGACGACTCAGCCGTGACGATGATGATGCCGATGCTGGGAGTGCCGCGGCGCGAAATGCACCGGCTCCAGCTCGATCGAGGCCACGCCCGCCGCGACGTTCAGCCCGGTCTGGCCCTGCAGGCTGATCGGCTGCAGCGCGTAGGCGTTCTGAGGACCGCCGACCAGGAAATTGCCGCCGCCGCCGATCCCGACCGAGGCGTTGGCGCCGACGCCGCCGTAATTGCCGGCGAGATCGCCGCGCCCGACGCGCCCGGTCGGCGCATTCACCGCCCAGGTCAGCTTGGTCTGGTCGGTGATGCCGAGATCCAGTCCGACGCGGCGAAGGGTCGCCAGATAGGGCTCGGGACGGCGCCCTTCGCTCTGGAACACGCATTCGAGGCTGGTCGTCGAGCCGACCACGAAGCCGACATTCTGACCGCCTTCGCATTGCAGGAGACCGGCGCGCATCGGCGGCATCGCGTTGGCGCTGGCGAGGGGAACCGCGAGCGCGGCGATGGCAATACTGAGTGTCGAGAGTCGCATTGGTCTGGTCTCCGCATGACTAATTGAACTTGCGGAGCGGACAGAAAGGAAGCGCCGTGTCCAAAACAAGGCGCTTCCGAAAATTCGCCGTCAAAACATCAGGGTTCGACGGCCGCCTATTCGAGACGTGATTTGACACGCCTTTCTTCTGACGCGTTTTCTTCACGCGAACCGGCGACCACCCCCGGGTCAAGCCCGAGGGCGTGCTTCGCTCGAAAACGCTTTATCTCAAATTGCCACAAAAACGCTGGATGCGGTTACAGGCGTCCTCGAGATCGGAGTTCTTGGTCGCATAGGAAATCCGGAACGCCGGGCCCAGCCCGAACGCCGAACCCTGTACCACCGCGACGCCCTCGGCTTCCAAGAGCTCGGTGACGAAGTCCTCGTCTTTGGCGATCACCTTGCCCGACGGCGCGGTCTTGCCGATGGTGCCGGCGCAGGACGGGTAGACATAGAACGCGCCCTGCGGCCGAGGACAATCGATGCCTTTGGCCTGGTTGAGCATCGACACCACGAGATCCCGCCGCTCCTTGAACGCCTTGTTGTTGACCGGGATGAAATCCTGCGGACCGTTGAGAGCCTCGACCGACGCCCATTGCGAGATCGAGCACGGGTTCGAGGTCGACTGCGACTGGATGGTCTGCATCGCCTTGATCAGTTCCGCAGGGCCCCCGGCGTAGCCGATGCGCCAGCCGGTCATGCAATAGGCCTTCGACACGCCGTTCACCGTCAGCGTGCGATCGTACAGTTTCGGCTCGATCTGCGCCGGCGTCGTGAACACGAAGTCGTCATAGACCAGGTGCTCGTACATGTCGTCGGTCATCACCCAGACCGAGGGGTGCTTCACCAGCACGTCGGTGATCGCCTTCAATTCGGCGCGCGAATAGGCCGCACCGGTCGGGTTCGACGGCGAGCACAGGATGATCCACTTGGTCTTCGGCGTGATCGCCTTCTCCAGCGCATCCGGCTGCAGCTTGAAGCCGTGCTCGGCCGTGCACACCACCGGCACTGGTTCGCCGCCGGCCAGCGCCACCATTTCCGGATAGCTGACCCAATAGGGCGCGGGAATGATCACCTCGTCGCCCGGATTGATGGTAGCCATCAGCGCGTTGTAGAGCACCTGCTTGCCGCCGGACCCGACGATGATCTGGTTCGGCTTGTAGCTAAGGCCGTTCTCGCGCTGGAACTTGCCGGCGATCGCCTCCTTCAGTTCGGGAATGCCGCCGACATCGGTGTACTTGGTCTTGCCGGCCTCGATGGCATGGATCGCCGCCAGCTTGATGTTGGCCGGGGTGTCGAAATCAGGCTCGCCGGCGCCGAGGCCGATGACGTTGCGGCCGGCCGCTTTCAGCGCCCGTGCTTTATCCGTGACCGCGATCGTCGCGGACGGCTTCACACGGTCGAGCGCAGCGGACAGAAACGGCATCATTGTCTCCAGACTTCTCGATGAAAAAACGCGCACAAAGCGCCCTATCTTTTTAAAACGGTTGCGGTGCAGCGGCAAGCAAAAATCTACAGGTTTTCTGCACTTTTGCCGCCGTCGCAGGGCCGCGGGGTTAACCCTGCGCAAAGATCGCGTTGCCATGGGTCGGAACCCCGAAAAAAGCCCACGGGAACGCGGATTCACGAAATCCGGTCACGATTAATTGCAACGTGCCAATGTCACGGTCTGGATGACGATCGGCGTCATCGCGCTCGCCGATGCCGGCTTCCCGCTGCCGGGCCACATTGAACTCGATTTTCGCTCATTTCTGATTCCGACGGCCGCCGCCGCCCTGCTCGCCGCCGCCACCTCCGGTTTTCCCTTGCGCGATGCGACGCTGGAAGCATGGGATCGTCAGCTCGGGATCGACTGGACGCAGCCGCTGACCTTCGTCTCGTCGCGCCCCGGCCTGCAATACGTTTTGTCTTTTGGCCATTCGAGCTTGGTGGCGTGTTGTTTCCCGTCGCGCTCTGGCTTGTCGGCGGCGTGCGATGGATCGCGCTCGGTCTGAACGGTCTGTTGCTGCTCGCCACGCCCGCCTATGGAAACCATTGTGTCGTCGGCGTCGTCGCCGGGATGGTCATCGCAGCAGCGTGCTGGTTTGCCGTCGCGCGCATCTTCGATGCCGCTCCCGAGACACGGCCGGCGCATACCCCGGTAGTTTGCGATCCGCCCTCGATCGTTCCGGAAGCCGCAACGGCGACCCTCACGAGAACGTTTGAACCTGTCTGACGGCAGGTTCTCGACCGCGGGATCCCGACTGCGTGGCATGGCGTGCTACGCGGTTGCAGTGCGGTAGAGGTTTTCGACCTTTTGCATCGTTCGGGTCTTGCGACGCATCGGCTTCGGCATCATTGTTTAGCCGCGTTGCGGGGTGACAAGGCGGTCGCTCCGCGTTCGCGGGGTCAGGTCTCAGCCGAGCCTTCTCAACCGAGTCTCGGCAAGTCTCACCGGTCGAAACGAATCCGAATGTACAAGCTCTACTCGATGCAGCGCTCCGGCAACAGCTACAAGGTCCGCCTTGCGCTTGCTCTCCTGAACGCGCCCTATCGCGCCATCGAGATCGACATCCTGCGCGGCGAGAGCCGCACGCCGGATTTTCTCGCCAAGAATCCGAGCGGACAGGTGCCGCTGCTGGAAGTCGCCGAAGGTCGCTACCTCGCCGAATCCAACGCCATCCTCTGGTATGTCGCCGGCGGGACGTCGCTGGCGCCGGAATCGCGGATCGAACGCGCCGAGGCGCTGCAGTGGATGTTCTTCGAACAGCACGCGCTGGAGCCGAATATCGGCGCGGCCTATTTCTGGCTGGCGCTGGTCAAGGGCGGCCGCGACCTGCAGACTCACGCGCTGGAAGACTGGATGGAGCGCGGCTACGCTGCGCTGCAGGTGATGGAAAATCACCTCAAGACCCACGACTATTTTGCCGCCGGCCAGATCACCGTCGCGGATATCGCGCTGTACGGCTACACCCATGTCGCCGACCGCTGCGACTATGATCTGGCGACCTTCCCCCGGATTCGGGCGTGGCTGCGCCGGGTCGAACAGACCCCCGGCTTTGTCGCCATGGACTGGCGCCCGGGCATCGAAGTCGGCGAATCGCCGGAGCTCTCGGCAGGCATCGCCGCCGGGGCCTAGGAGCCCCGTTTCGATTGAATCGAAAAGTGGCTCTGGATTCTCGATTTGGCGCGTTTTCTTTGCGCGAACCGGTTTCCACACTTCGCTCAAAAACGCTCTGACCCCGGCAAATAGCGGGCATAACCTGTGAAATA
>Ga0302157_10002515_pt1 | contig 21306 bp, 23 predicted proteins | sample I_Bog_N3_3_FD_193502 | JGI IMG/M metagenome (GOLD analysis project Ga0302157, IMG submission 193502) | Peat permafrost microbial communities from Stordalen Mire near Abisko, Sweden - I_Bog_N3_3 | ecosystem: Environmental > Terrestrial > Soil > Wetlands > Peat | place: Sweden: Abisko, Stordalen... | reverse complement strand
TATCCAGGGGATAATGCAGTGAACCGCCATGGGGCGTATAGATGCGAATGCTGGATTTCGATCCCGGCCTCAGGCGGACGAAGGCGCCGGCTTTGGCGCCGTGTCCGTGCAGCACGTCCGGCTTCAGCCGATGGACCAGCAACATGAAGCGCGCCCAAACCAGCAGGTCTGCTGGATGGGGCTCGCGGTGGATGGCCAGGCGATGCACGCCGAGTTTGAGCCGTGGCGCGATTTCCCTGAGCGCGGTTTCGGCGCGTTCGCCGCCGGTCAGGCTGTCCGCGATGATGCCGACATGATGGCCGCGGTCGGCCTGTCCGTTGGCGAGATCCAGGATGTGGCGGATAATTCCGCCGACCGGCGCCCGCACCGCGTGCAGGATACGAAGCGGCTGATCTGGTGTCTTGGGCATGATCAGAACCAGCGCTCGCCGACCAGCACGGTATCGCCGGGGCTGAGCGCGGTGCCGAGCGGCGCCACCACGCGCATCGAGCCGGAAGCGTCGGTGTGGGTCAGCGTGACGTTGTCGCGCCGGGCCCGCGGCGAGAAGCCGCCGGCAATCGCCACCGCGCTCTCGACACTCATATTTGGCACGTAGGGATACTGACCGGGAGCCGCGACTTCGCCCAGGATGAAGAATGGCCGGTAGGATTCGATTTCCACGGCCACCGAGGGGGCGCGGATATAGCCGTTACGCAGTCGGGCCGAGATCTCGGCGGCCAGCCGCGCCGGCGTCCGTCCGCGCGCCGGCACCGCGCCGACCAGCGGCATGGTGATGGAGCCGCCGGCGTCGATCGCATAGGTGTTGGTGAGGCCGTCCTGACCGTAGACCACGACCCGCAGCTTGTCGCCGGCATCGAGCCGATATGCATCGTCATTGGCAGCCGGCATCGGCGCAGCCGCATAGGCAACCGGCGTCGGGGCAGGGCGCACGCCATAGGATTGGCTGTAAGCCATCGCGTCGAGCTCACTTTGAGGGGCCTGCGCGACCGGGCCGGGCGTGCGCATGCAGCCCGAAAGAGCCAGCGCAGCGAGCAGACAGGGCATGACGGCGCGCGCGCCTCGCATCGGACAACCCACGGGATATGTTGATTCCGATTAAGGGCTTTCATGGTTAATAAAGCGTGATCACACCGCGGGCGAGACGATGTTGCCGGCAACAAGACCGCGCAATTAACCCAGCGGCAACCTTAATGGAGTGTAATCGCGTCGTTCGAGTGGAGTCGTAGCGTCTGCGGGAGTGTGCGATGCGTTTAGCGTTCTGGCGTGCGGGCAAGGACAGTGCGGAAAGGCCGCTGGCCCGGCGGACCGCCGCAAGGCCGGCGTCGGCGACTGATGCGGCTGCAGCCACCGCGATGGCGGGAGATCTCGATCTGCGCGCCATTGGCCATGCGCTGGCACGCAGGCGCGGCTGGATCATCGGTCCGACCTTGCTCGCCGCAGTCCTCTCGATTGCCGCCGTCAACCTGGTGACGCCACGCTACAAATCCGAAGCCCGCATCCTGGTCGACGGGCGCGAGAACGTGTTCCTTCGACCGAACGGCGAGCGCAACGAGGAGCGCACCGCGCTCGACGCCGAGGCCGTCACCAGTCAGGTCCAGCTCCTGCTGTCGCGGGATCTGGCGCGCGAGATCATCAAGAAGAACAAGCTTGCCGAGCGGCCGGAATTCGATCCGGTACTGCAGGGCATGTCGCCGCTGAAATCGCTGCTGGCGTTGTTCGGTATCGGCCGCGATCCGTTCTCGTTGACGCCGGAAGAACGCGTGCTGGATGCCTACTACGACCGCTTCGCCGCCTATGCGGTCGACAAATCGCGCGTCATCGTCATCGAATTCCAGTCGCGCGATCCGGACCTCGCTGCGCGCGTCGCCAACTCGATCGCCGAAGGCTATCTGGTGCTGCAGCAGAATGCGCGGCAGGAGCAGGCCAAGTCGGCCAGCCAATGGTTGTCGGGCGAAATCGACGGCCTGCGCAAGAAGGTCGCGGATGCCGAATCCCGCGTCGAGGATTTTCGTTCGAAATCCAGCCTGTTCGTCGGCACCAACAGTACCACGTTGTCGAACCAGCAGATGGGCGAGTTGAACACCCAGCTGAACAACGCCCGCGCGCTGAAATCCGACGCGGAATCGAAAGCGCGGCTGATCCGCGAAATGCTCCAGAGCGGCAAGCCGATCGAGGCCTCGGAGGTGACCAATTCCGAACTGATCCGGCGGCTGTCCGAACAACGCGTCACGCTGCGCGGGCAGCTCGCCGAGCAGTCATCGACGCTGCTCGACAATCATCCGCGCATCAAGGAGCTGAAGGCGCAGCTGGCGGACCTCGATCGTCAGATTCGCGAGGAAGCCAGCAAACTCTCGCGCTCGCTCGATAGCGACGCGCGCATCGCCAGCGGCCGGGTCGATGGCCTCAGCGCCAGCCTCGAGCAATTGAAGAAACAGGCGACCTCGAGCAACGGCCAGGACGTCCAGCTTCGCGCCATGGAGCGGGAAGCCAAGGCACAGCGCGACCTCCTGGAATCCTATCTGGCGAAGTATCGCGAGGCCAATACCCGCGAGAACATCGACGCCGCGCCCGCCGACGGTCGGATCATTTCCCGCGCCAGCGTCTCCAATGCGCCGGCCTATCCGAAGAAGTTGCCGATCGTGCTGATCGCGACGCTGGCGACATTGATGCTGAGTGCTGGCGCGATCGCGACCGGCGAACTCCTGCGCATGACCGCGCCGCGCGCCGCGGCGGCGTTTGCGCCGGCTGCGGTCCGCGCGCGGCCAGCCGAGCCGGTCGCCGACACCGCGCCCGCGCTCGACGAGCCGGTTCTCCCACGCACCGAGGGTCCGGGGATCGCGCCCGAACTCGATGAAATCGGGCAGGTCGCCGAGCATTTGCTCGGTGCCGGCGAAGCCGCGCGCAAGATCACGATTCTCGGCACAGCGCAGGGCGAGAGCATCACCTTGACGGCTCTGACGCTGGCTCGGCTGCTGGCACGCAGCGCCAGGGTCGTGGTCGTCGACCTGTCGGGGTCCTCGCCGATGATTCCGGCGGTCTCGGTCGATGCGTCCGCGCCGGGACTGGCCGAATTGATGCTGGGCGAGACCTCGTTTTCGCAGGTGATCAGCAAGGACCGGCTGTCGCGGGTTCACCTGGTCAGCGCCGGACGTCCGGGCTTCGACCGCTCGCTGCTGCAATCGCCGCGGCTGGCGCTGGCGATCGATGCCTTGTTGCGGGTCTACGACCATGTGCTGCTGGATGCTGGCACCGCTTCCGACCTGCCCGCGGAGCTTCTGACAGCGCAGGCGCGCGCCGTGGTGGTCCCGGACGCCGCGATGGCGCCGGATGCCCGCAACCTGATGTGCGATCAGCTGAGGGCTGTCGGCTTCAGCGAGGTGACGATGCTGAGCAAGCCGGCGCAGCCTTCCGACGCCGTCGAGCCTGGGCCGCGGGTGGTCGCGGCCTGAGGGCCGCGCCAGCTGCCACACAGATGCTGTCGATCAGCGGTGCAGCGCGCCGCGCAGCGTTTGCGCGGCCTGAAGCAGCGCCCGGTTATGCTTCACCAGATACTTGGCGCGGTTGAAGCCCGACATCGCGCCGGCCGCGGCCTTGCCGCGCAGGCTGAGCGGGATGAAGCTGTCGAAGATCGGCTCGTCGCTCTTGCAGAACAGCCGCTTGTAGTCGTCGGACCCGATGCCGAGATCGAGCGCGCGATAGCCGTGCCCGGCATAGTTGTCGATGATGTTGCGCATCAGGATCAGGCCAGGGCTATAACGCGAATTGCCCGACATCGTGTAGGTGTTGAACATCATCGAGAAGCGGTGGCCGTCGGCGACGCCGGCGAAGATCGCGATCACCTCGTCATCGCATTCGAGCGCGTGAATATCGATGATGCGGTCGCCGGCCGACAGCGGGGCCATGCAGGCGTCGCGAACGAAATCCTCGACGCCGGGCTCGGCGAACACGTTGGGCAGTTTCTGCTCCGCCATCCGTCGCGGCTTGATCGAGAAGAACCAGTCGAGCAGTCGCTTGATCTCGGCATCGGATTTGGCGACGTAATAGCGATAGCCCGGCAGCGCCTGCAGCTTGCGTTCCTTGCCCTTCAGGCGCCGGCGGAACGAGTTGCTGATCAACGCGGCGGGGGCGGCGGCCTCGGCCATCGTCAGCAGGGGACAGTCGTTGGCCGATGGCTGGTGCGGCAGGAGCACCATCGGGTTTGCCACATTGCGCCAGCGCAACGGCTGTTGCGTCAGGGCCAGGACGTCGGCCGCGGCGCGATCGCGTATTCCCGCCAGCAACGCGCCAAGATCCGCGGTGGTGGCGCCGTCGGCAAATTCCCGGTCCCACAGCGCCATGTTGAACGTGGCATGCTTGCCGCCCATGAAGCAGGCGGTGCGAACGCCATGCCTTTGCCGGAGCGCGAGCGGCAGCAGCACCAGCGGCCGGAGCTCGGCGTCACGGGCGATGACGATGAATGGCCAGAAGTTCTCGCGTTCTCCGACGCGCCGCTGCCAGGCGCCGAGCAGATCGAAGCGCTGATACGGCGTGGAGAACTGCGCTTCAAGGCCGCGCCAGACCGCCTCGGCCTGAGCGAGGTCGTGAACGATATCGACGCTGGCGATACGGCTCGCTCTCGACCACGCTTTCGCGTCCGCCGTTCGGCCTTCGATCGCGGCAGCCAAGGTCATTACCAAACCCGTCAAAAGGGATTATTTACATTTTTCGGCTTCAGGCGACCTTTGCAAAGAAATGTCAACAAAGAGTAATGACAATGCCGCCGGGAAGAGGCGTAAATCTCCGCATTGAGGGACCCAATTTTGCAATCCGAGAACCGATTCCTGCGGAGCCTGCGGCTGGAGCTCGGCTATTTCAGCGGGTTGCCGTGGCTGAGGGGAAGGGGTGCCGGCGGCGCCGGTGTGGTGCTGCGGTTCGAGCGGGTGCGCCCGCGGCGCAGTGCAAGCTTTCAGCCGCTGAGGTCACGGGAAATCACGCCCGAGTTCCTCGACCGGACCGTCCGGGCCCTGAAGCGATGGAAATACGATATCGTTACCCTGGACGAGGTTTGCCGGCGGGCGGTGACGCTGGCCGAGCCGAGACGGTTCGTCTGCCTGACCTTCGACGGGGCCTATAAGGACCTGATCACGTCGGCCTATCCGGTACTGACGAAACACGGCGCTCCCTTTGCGGTTTATGTGCCGACGGCGTTTCCGGACGGCGTCGGCGAGGCTTGGTGGCTGGCGCTCGAGCAGGTGATCGCGCGCGAGGCGCGCATCAGCCTGGTGGTGGATCGCAAGGAACAGCGTTTCGATATCGGCCACACCTCGGACAAATACCAGCTCTACGCGTTTCTCGAAGGCTGGATGCGCTCGTTGGCGCCGGCTGATCTGTCGTTCGCGATCAGAGATCTCTGCACGCGGTACTCCGTCGATCTGGCGGCATTGTCGCGCGACGCGTCGATGGACTGGGACGATCTGGGCAGGCTGGCGGCCGACCCGCTGGTGACGGTGGCAAGCGCCACGGTGAACTATCCGGTGCTGTCGAACCTGAAGGACGCCGACGCGCTGCGCGAGATGACGATGGGCCGCGCAGTCGCGCAGGCCGCGTTCCGCCGCGAGATCAGGCATTTCGCCTATCCGTTCGGAGATCGCGCCGCGTTCCGGCGGCAACACGTCGCCATGGCCGACGAGGCCGGCTTTGCCAGCGCGGCGTCGACGATACCAGGCATCGTCGACACCGAGGGACGGAGCAACCTGCATGCGCTGCCGCGCATTGCCTGGGACGGCCGGCAGCGTTCGCTGCGCGCGATGCGCGTGATCCTGTCGGGCGCCACATTCGCGCCGGTGAAGCGGGTCCGCAGCACCAAATTCTAGGCGTCCGGTCGCGACATCCAGCTGATGATCGGCATCGCCGGCAGTACCCAGCCGATGCCGGCCACGACGTAGAAGATGGCCTGCAGCAGTCCGGAATTCGCCAGCCACGGCGTCTGCGCCACCGTCATTCCCATCAAAGACCACACCACCACCAGCACCAGCAGCGCGATGGTTCCGAAAAATTTGCGGGTACGTATGGTCATGACGGAAATGTGCGGCCCATTGCGGTTGCCCGCCTTGCGCGCGGGAGGGGGCGGACTATAAGGGGCGCGCCAATTCAATCAAGCGCAGCTTCGATGACCGCCGTTTCTGCCCAAATCCGATACCGCGCCGTTCGCTGGTGGTTGCTGTGGATCGCCGCCCTGATCGCTGTCATGGTGCTGGTCGGTGGTGCGACGCGTCTCACCGAGTCCGGGCTTTCGATCGTCGAGTGGAAACCGGTCACCGGCGCACTGCCGCCGCTCGGCGAGACGCAGTGGACGCAGGCGTTCGAGGCCTATCAGACCATCCCGCAATACCGTGCCATGAATGCCGGCATGAGCCTCAGTGAGTTCAAGACGATTTTCTGGTGGGAATGGAGCCACCGGTTGCTCGGGCGCGTGATCGGCATCGCCTATCTGCTGCCGTTCCTCTGGTTCATGTGGCGCGGCGTTCTGGCGGCCGACCTGCGGCGTCGGCTATGGCTGATCTTCGGCCTTGGCGCGCTGCAGGGCGCGGTCGGCTGGTGGATGGTAGCGTCGGGATTGTCGCAGCGGGTGGAGGTGTCGCATTATCGCCTCGCCACCCATCTGGTGCTGGCGCTGTTGATCTTTGCCGCGATCGTCTGGACCTTGCGCCGGCTCGGCGAACGGCCTCCGCTCCTGGTCCCCGCAAGGCTGAAGATAAGGCTGAAGATCACGGGTGCGGCGCTGGTGGCGGTCACCTTCGTGCAACTTTATCTGGGCGCGCTGGTCGCGGGCCTGCGCGCCGGCAAGATCTACAATACCTGGCCCGACATCGACGGTGGTTTTATTCCGTCCGTGGCGCGGCTGTTTTTTGAAACGCCGTGGTGGCGAAATCTGTTCGACAATACCCTCACGGTGCAGTTCGAGCATCGCATGACCGCGTACGCGCTGTTCGTGCTTGCAGTCCTGCATGCGGTGGATGCCGTTCGTTCGCGGGCCGGGGCCGCCGCGGTCAATGGTGCCTTGTGGCTGGTGGCAGCGGTCGCCCTGCAGGCGACGCTCGGCGTTCTCACGCTGCTGAACCAGGTGCCGATGGACCTCGCGCTTTCGCATCAGGCCGTGGCGATCGCGGTGTTGACGCTCGCGGTGCTGCAGGCCGAACGGTTGGCTGCGCGGCGGCCGGAGACGGCGCGGCAAGAACTGGGGCTGCCTGTCACACAAACCGGCTGATGGGAACGCTAGCAGTAGCCGTAGGCGACGCAGGCGTAGGGCAGGCGATCCCAATAGGGAACGGTGGGTCCGCGATAGGGCGGCAAGGGCCGGATGTAGGGCACATCGGCAAAATCAGGCGCGTACAGGATGGCCGGCGCTTCGTAGACCGTAAGCCGGGGAACAGGCCGGCGATCCCCATATGAAATCGTCGTTCTGAAACGGTAATGCGACCGCGGCAGGCCGGGTGGCAGGAGGACGAACGTGCGATGCCAGCCCGGATATGTAATCCGGGGGACCAGCGGCCGGTCGGCCGCCTCGGCGGCCGCGCTGGCGATGACGGCGGTAAGCAGGGCAATCGCAAGGCGCAACATCGGCTGCTCCGAATGATGGTTTTGGCGCCGTCGAGTATAGCGCGGCCGGCCGGATGCGGCAGCTGCCTCTACGCACCATCTGCAAATATGGCTAAGCGCCGATCGGCCCGCTTGCGGCACGCCGCGAGCGCTGGTCCGACGCCGCGGCGGGCCGGGGCCTCATGTTGCCTCGGTCGGCCGTTCCCCGCGCTCGACGTAAGCGGCCAGGATCGGGGAAGCGAAAGCCAGAGGCCACAGAAATTTCGTGAGCTGCGGCGCTACCAGGCCAACGATGGCCGCGACGATAAAAATCACCGCCGAAAATGCCGGCGACACGGTCACATGCCACTCGCGGCGAGGCGCTGCCGCCATCATCCACAGAATCGTGTTCAGCACGGATATCAGGGCCAGGTTGAAGCTATAGAGAGCGGTCACATTGCCCGCGTCGATATAGCTGCCATAGATTCCCGTCGTCACCGGCAGCACGATGATCGAGAGCAGGAACAGCAGATTGACCAGCACCTCGATCCGCCTGGCCTCGGGCGCGTAGGCCAGCCGGCGCTGATGGCTGTACCAGAACATTCCCGCGACCACGAAGCTGAGCAGCAATGCCAGCAAATGCGAGCCGTAGCTCTGCCAGATTTCGTCCCATTTGGGGTCGGCACTGACGATTCGGTTCTTGGGGACCTGGTAGGCAAGCAACGTCATCGCCACGCCGAAGATGGTGTTGCTCAGCGCTTCGATGCGCCGCATTTCGAAAAGCTGCGGTAGGCCCGCCATCGATGCTCCCAGGCAGTGGTCTCTCGCGGACTCGATAAGCCCGCGACAGGTGATCAGGCGCCGAGCGCCTGCTCGAGATCCGCGATCAGGTCTTCCTTGTCCTCGATGCCGATCGACAGCCGCACCACGTCGGGAGCCGCGCCCGACTTGACCTTGGCGGCGTCGTCGAGCTGGCTGTGCGTGGTCGAGGCGGGATGGATCACCAGCGATCGGGTGTCGCCGACATTGGCCAGATGCGAGAACAGTTTCAGGTTCGACACCAGATTGACGCCGGCCTCGTAGCCGCCCTTGAGGCTGAAGGTGAACACGGCGCCGGCGCCCTTCGGCGCGTATTTGCGCGCGAGGTTGTTGTATTTGTCTCCGGCAAGCCCGGCGTAACTCACCGACGCCACCGCCGGATGCGCCGACAGCCATTCGGCGATCGCCTTGGCATTTTCGCAGTGCTTCTGCATGCGCAGCGGCAGCGTCTCGATGCCGGTGAGGATCAGGAAGGAGTTGAACGGCGAGATCGCCGGACCGAGGTCGCGCAGGCCAAGCACGCGGCAGGCGATCGCGAAGGCGAAATTCCCAAAGGTCTCCTGGATCTTGATGCCGTGATATTCCGGCCGCGGCTCGCTCAGCATCGGATATTTGTTGTCCTTCGACCAGTCGAAGGTGCCGGCATCGACAATGATGCCGCCGAGCGAGTTGCCGTGGCCGCCGAGGAATTTCGTCAGCGAGTGTACGACGATGTCGGCGCCGTGGTCGATCGGGCGGATCAGATAGGGCGTCGCCAGCGTATTGTCGACAATCAGGGGCACGCCGGCCTTGCGGGCCACCGCCGCGACCGCCTCGATATCGGTGACGGAGCCGCCGGGGTTGGCGATCGATTCGATGAAGATCGCCTTGGTGTGCGGCGTCACCGCGCGCTCGAAGCTGCCGATATCATCGGGGTCGGCCCACACCACGTTCCAGCCAAAGCTCTTGAAGGCGTGGGTGAACTGGTTGATCGAGCCGCCATACAGTTTTCGTGCGGCGATGAATTCGTCGCCGGGCATCAATAGTTGCTGCATCACGACGACCTGGGCGGCGTGTCCGGAGGCGACCGCTACCGCCGCGGTGCCGCCCTCGAGGGCTGCGACGCGCTCTTCCAGCACCGCCGTGGTCGGGTTGGTGATGCGGGTATAGATGTTTCCGAACGCCTGCAGCCCGAACAGCGAGGCGGCGTGGTCGGCGTCGTTGAACACGAATGACGTGGTCTGGTAGATCGGCGTTACCCGCGCGCCGGTGGTGGGATCGGGCTGTGCGCCGGCATGCACGGCGAGGGTCGAAAATCCCGGAAGACGGTCGGTCATTCTAGCGTCCTGTTCTGCCTTATTTGAATTTGCGAGGGCGCATGCTGATGGCAGTGGCGACCGGCGTCAAGGCGGCTTCATGCTCGGTTACGGCTCGGAACGGTTTCGCTTCGCGTTGTCGCGTTTCCGAAACGATCGCTTCGCATTTGCGTCACGCAAGATCGTTCCTGTTTTTCGCGGCACGATCGGACGCCGCGGTCTCGCCGCCGCCGACGCTCGTCCGGTTCAGCGACAGCCGCATGCCCTGGGTCGGTATCGGCGCCCGCTTCGAGCTCAGGGTACGTGAATTGACGCCCATCCAGGAAATTTCCGAGGACAGCCGCCCGTATTCGATCTTCGGGCAGCGGTTCATGACGACCTTGAGGCCCGCGGCTTCCGCCGTTGCCGCGGCGGCATCGTCGCGCGCGCCGAGCTGCATCCAGATCACCTTCGGCGGCGGTGTCATCTTCAGGGCCTCGTCGACCACAGGCGCGATGTGGCTGGAATTCCGGAAGATGTCGATCATGTCGACGGGCCGGTCGATGTCGCCCAGCGAGGCGACGAAGGGTTTGCCAAGCAGGCTCTTGCCGACCTGGCCGGGATTGACCGGGATCATGTCGTAGCCGCGCTGCGCCAGATATTTGAAGGCGAAGTAGCTCGGCCGCACGTTGACCGGCGAGGCGCCCACCATCGCGATCGTCTTCACGCCGTTGAGAATGGCTCGGATGTAATCGTCGGGATAGGCGTCATGGTTCATTTGTAAGAAATTCCCGGTTCCTCATGGTGAGGAGCGCGTCTTCGCGCGTCTCGAACCATCTGGCACGCCGCCTGTCGCCATCCTTCGAGACGCTTGCTTCGCAAGCTCCTCAGGATGAGGTCGGAGATACTTTCACAATCTCTCAGGATGAGGCGTCTTTCATTATTTGTCCTGCCATCTCGGCTCGCGCTTCTCGATGAAGGCCCCGATGCCTTCCTCGGCGTCGCGCGCCATCATGTTCTCGGTCATCACCTCTGCCGCATATCGATAGGCGTCGGCAAGGTTCATTTCGGCCTGGCGGTAGAATGCGGCCTTGCCGAGCTTGACCGTATAGGCGGATTTGAGCGCGACCTGTTGCGCCAGCGCGATGGCCGCGTCCCGCTCGGTACCGGCGGCGACGACGCGGTTGACGAGGCCGATTTCCCGCGCGCGCACTGCTGGAACCGGCTCGCCGGTCAGCAACATCTCCATCGCCTGCTTGCGCGGCACGTTGCGCGACAGTGCCACCATCGGCGTCGAGCAGAACAGTCCGATATCGACGCCCGGGGTGGCGAAGCTCGCCGCTTCCGAGGCCACCGCCAGATCGCAGCTGGCCACCAGCTGGCAGCCGGCCGCGGTGGCGATGCCCTGGACGGCGGCGACCACCGGCTTGGGCAGATGCACGACCGCCTGCATCATCGCGCTGCAGGCATTCATGGTGTCAGCGAAATAGGCGCGGCCGCGATCGGCGTCGCTGCGGCGGGCGGTCAATTCCTTCATGTCGTGGCCGGCGGAGAAGGCCGGACCGTTGGCCGCGATCACCACCGCGCGCACCCGCGTATCGTCGCCAATCTCCGCCAGCGCTGCATGCAATGCGGCGATCAGGCCCTCCGACAGGCTGTTGCGGCTGGCCGGCCGGTTGAGCGTCAGCAAGGCGATGCTGCCGAGCGTCTCGCGCAAGAGAACGGGCGAATGCGGCGCGGCGGCGCGTGCGGTCTGGATCGTCATCGAATTATCCACTTTTGCAACCGCGTCACCTTAATGTAACAAGCGGCCCGACGCGAGGGCGGGCGGAGCGACATGGCAATAGCGAAAATGAGCGTGGCGGAGCTGGAGAAGTTTCTCCATGACGAATTCCCCCAGGCATTCCAGGGCGGCGACATCTCGATCGAGAGCGCCGACGGCGAATCCTGCCTGCTGCGTCACCGCTACAGCGACCAGATGCTGCGTCCGGGCGGCAGCATATCGGGGCCGACGCTGATGGCGCTGGCCGATTTCGCCATGTATGTGGTGTTGCTGTCGGCGATCGGCCCGGTTGGGCTCGCGGTGACGACCAACCTCAACATCAATTTTCTGCGCAAGGGCCCTCCGGGGCAGGATGTGCTTGCGGCCGCGCGCCTTTTGAAGCTAGGCAAGCGCCTTGCGGTCGGCGAGGTCAATCTCCTGTCGGGGTCGTCGCCCGATCCGATTGCCCATGTGACGTCCACCTATTCCATTCCAAACGTTTAGGGTTTTTGACGGTATTATAGAACCATATTTACAAGCTATTGGTTTTGTTGGTTTAATTATCTCGCCTTGGCATTGACGCGCGCGGCGCGCTTATCTAGAAACGCCGCAGTTCGGGGCTGACGTGCCCCTGTCCCCCTTTTCACGGATTTCCTCACATGAAAACGTTTTCGGCAAAACCCGCCGAGGTGACGAAGAAGTGGGTGCTGATCGACGCCAAAGGTCTGGTGGTCGGTCGGCTCGCTTCCCTGGTCGCGATGCGGCTTCGCGGCAAACACCTTCCGACCTATACGCCCCATGTCGATTGCGGTGACCATGTCATCATCATCAACGCGGCGCACATCGTGCTGACCGGCCGCAAGCGCGAGAACAAGGTCTATTACAACCACACCGGCTTCATCGGCGGCATCAAGGAACGTACCGCCAAGTCGATCCTCGAGGGTCGTTTCCCCGAGCGCGTGGTCGAGAAGGCCATCGAGCGCATGATTCCGCGCGGGCCGCTTGGTCGCGTCCAGCTCGGTAATCTGCGCGTCTATCCCGGCGCCGAGCATCCGCACGAGGCCCAGCAACCCGAGACGCTCGATATCGCTTCGATGAATCGCAAGAACATGAGGGCCGCATAAGATGTCCGACACCATGCAGTCGCTCGACCAACTGTCGCAGCTCAAGCCGGCCGCGCCGGATGCGCCGAAATACGTCAAGAAGGTCGACAAGTACGGCCGCGCCTACGCCACCGGCAAGCGCAAGGACGCGGTCGCCCGCGTCTGGATCAAGCCCGGCGCCGGCAAGGTCATCGTCAACACCCGCGAGGTCGAAGTCTATTTCGCCCGTCCGGTGCTGCGGATGATGATCCAGCAGCCGCTGGTCGCCGCCGCCCGCGCCGGCCAGTATGACGTGATCTGCACCGTGACCGGCGGCGGCTTGTCCGGCCAGGCCGGCGCCGTGCGTCACGGCATCTCCAAGGCGCTGACCTATTTCGAACCGGATCTGCGCGGCGTGCTGAAGAAGGGCGGGTTCCTGACCCGCGACTCCCGCACCGTCGAGCGCAAGAAGTACGGCCGCGCCAAGGCGCGCAAGTCGTTCCAGTTCTCGAAGCGCTAACATTCGCAGCGATTGCTGCCAATCGGCCAAGACAAAAGGGCGCCTTCTGGCGCCCTTTTTTGTTTCGCATTTGCCGACCAGTTGACGCAGTTTTTTCTGAAAACTTGCGCCTGCGCGCAAACGGAATGCCAACAGAGCGACCGTAGCGTGCCTGACCGTGGGGCGCGTGCTCCGTCTTCAGGCGCGCCCGGTACGCTGCATCACAACCGCTGGGTGGCCCATGTCGCTCGATATCTCCACGCTTTATCTCGTCGCTACGCTGGTCGCGGCCATGCTGGGGGCCATGCTGCTGTTCTTCGGCAGCCAGGAGAACATCCCGGCGCTGAAATGGTGGGGAACCGCCTATGTGCTCGGCGCCGCCTCGGTGGCGCTGTGGACGCTAGCCAGCGGCATGCTCGGCGAGACGCTGTCGCTGGCGCTGAACGCCGTCGGCTTCGTCGCCTGCGGCATGGTCTGGAACGCGTCGCGGGTGTTCCACGGCCGAAAGCCCAATTTACCGGGACTGGTGCTGGGCGCCATCGCCTGGATCGCCGCCGTGATGACGCTGGCGCCCGAGGCCACCGCGATGCGCCTGACCATCGGCGCCGGCATCGTCGCCATCTATGCGGCGCTGACCGCCTCTCAATTGTGGTCCGAGCGCCGCCGGACGTTGCAGAAGCGCTGGCCCGCGATCGTGGTGCCGATCCTGCACGGCTTCGTGCTGCTGCTGCCGATTCTGCTGGGCGACCTGCTGCACCCCAACGACGGCAGGTTCGGCGGCAGCATCTGGGTGACGGCATTCGCCATCGAACTCGTACTCTATGCGGTCGGAACCGTGTTCGTGATCTTCATGCTGGTCTCCGATCGCGCGGTGACCGCGCACAAGAAGGCGGCGTCGATGGATCCGCTGACCGGCATGTTCAATCGCCGCGGTTTCGCGGAAGCCTGCTCGCGGGTGATCGAACGCGAAGCCAATGCCGGGCGCCCGGTGACGGTGCTGATCTTCGACATCGACCATTTCAAGTCGATCAACGACCGCTTCGGCCATCCGGCGGGCGACGAGATCTTGAAACTGTTCGCCATCGTCGTGATCAATTCGCTGCGGATCAGCGACCTGTCGGGGCGCATCGGCGGCGAGGAGTTCGCGGCCTTGTTGCCCTGTTCGCTGGAGGAGGGCGTGATCGCCGCCGAGCGCGTGCGCGAGGCGTTTGCCGATTCCGGGATCGCGGTCGAGACCGGCCCGGTCGATACCACCGTCAGCATCGGCGTCGCCGGCGGACCCGCGGGCACCGAACTTGAGGTGCTGCTGGCGGCGGCCGATACCGCGCTTTATCAGGCCAAGCGCAGCGGCCGCAACCGCGTCGAGGCAGCCGAGGAACTGCCGCTGTCGCTGGAAAACTGGCGGCGAAAGAGCGCCGGCACCGCGCGCCAGCCGACCGCCATTGCGCATCCGGCGTGACCGTCCGGCGACCCCGGTAACCTCGCGTTTACCATTCGGTTCCTATCATCGGCGTTATGAACACACACCGGAATCAGAACGTCCACGCCGCCTTGATGTCGCTGGAAGCCGCTGCGGTTTCGGCGCGCGGCGGATTTGCCTGCATGTTCTCGAATTCGGACGAATACGAGACAGCGCTGATCACGGAGCGCCGTGCCCAGGGTCGCTACGGCCGGGCCAAAAGCCGCATGCCGCTGGTGCTGTTCGCCGGCTGCACGTTGCTGGTCGCCGGCACGGTGCTGCTGCTGAATTGAGTGGCCGCAACGGTCCGAGGCATGTCGGGGCGCCGCGAGGCGCCCTTTTTCTTTTGCAGCGGCTGGGTTAGAGACGTGCATTCTCAAACGAGAGGCCGCCAGTCCCATGATCACCGAAATCGCTCAAATCGACGTCAAGCCCGGCACCGAGAAGGATTTTGAAGCCGCGGTCGCCAAGGCGCGCCCGCTGTTCCTGCGCGCCAAGGGCGGCAAGGGATTCGAACTGCACAAGTCGATCGAGAAGCCGTCGCGCTACCGGTTGATGGCGAAGTGGGAGACGCTGGAAAACCACACCGTCGATTTCCGTGGCTCGGAGGATTTCACGGCATGGCGCGGATTGGTCGGCCAGTATTTTGCCGCACCGCCCGAAGTCGAACATACCGAGACGGTGCTGACCACCTGAAGCCAAGCGGTACCGGCCGAAGGCAGGCCCTACGGCGTTTCCAAGCGAAGTGAGAGCCGGTTCGCGTTAAGAAAACGCGTCAAAACAAGAATCCAGAGCCCCGCTTCGATTCCATCGAAGCGGAAAAGGCTTTAAGCCGTCTCTGCGTCGGCGACGAGATCATCCGCCTTGAAATAGTCGATCATCACCTTGGCGATCGCCATCAGGGGCAGCGCCAGCGCCAGGCCCCAGATGCCGAACACGACGCCGAGCAGGATCTGGAACGCGAACAGCGTGGCCGGCGGGATCTCCAGCGCCTGGCGCTGCAGCATCGGTGTCAGGATATAACTCTCCAGCGCGTGAATGCCGAGAAACAGCACGAAGGCGCTGACGGCAGCGACCCATCCCGAGGCGAGGCTCGCCAGCACCACGATCAGCCCGCCGATCAGCGCACCGACCGTCGGAATGAACGTCAGCAGTCCGGCCTGGATGCCCAGGATGAACGAACCCTGGACGCCGATGATGGAGAGCCCGATCCAGGTCACGACGAAGACCACGAACATCGTGAGGATCTGCGCGATCAGCCAGCGCTCCAGCGTCTCGCCGATCCGGTCGACGATCACCGTGGCGGTGGCGCGATGCCGAGCGGGCACCATGAACAGCAGTCCCTTGCGATAGACGCTCGGCTGCGCGGCGAAAGTCAGTCCGAGAAACAGCACGATGAAGAAGTTTCCGACCGCGCTGAGGGTGCCCAGCAACAATTTGAAGGTCTGGCTGACGATGGCGCCGCCGCTGGAGGCCAGTGCGCTCGCGCCTGAAAGATTGTGCGTCGGCGCGGTCCCCGGCGTTGCCGGCGCGGACGACGTGCCGGGATTGCCGATTTCGAAATAGCTGGTATCGATGCCGTTGCGATCGAGGAAGGATTTGAGGCCGACCAGTTGCGACTTGATGGTGTCGCTCAGTGCGGTCGCCTGTTGCGCGATGGTGGCGCCGCCGAGGAAGACCACGCCCGACAACAGGCTCGCCAGCACCAGGCAGACGATGGTCAGCCGCAGCGCATGCGGCAGCTTGACGAAACGGCCCAGCATATCGGTCAGGGCATTGAGCGCGACGCCGAGCAGCATGCCCGCGAAGATCAGGAACAACGTCGCCGCATAATACCAGGTGAACAGCAACAGAGCGGCAAAACCGACCACGCCGATGCCGCCGACCGATATCGCCCATGCCAGATCTTTGCGGTTCCGAACACGATCAGCCGAAACTTCCACCTTGATTCCTTCTCTCGCCGGTTTTCCGCCCGCACTCTTTCGCCAAACGCGCCGGGGATCAAGCTCCGGCAGGAGCGCCGGTTTGACGCTGGTGCCTTTGCCGTGGCAAGCGATCAAAGCAAATCAGACGGTGAGGGGGCGGATCGCATGACCTTCAAATGGCTGGGACCACTGGCATTGCTGGCCGCGCTCTTCATCGGCGACCAGGTGCGCATCAACCGACCCGGGCACAAATACCGTCTGACGGTCGAAGTGGAAACGCCTGAGGGGATCAAATCAGCCTCGGGCGTGATGTCGGTGCATCCCGACCGGGGTTACAGCCGGCGCGGCCACACCGCGACCCGCGGCGACGCGGTGTTCGTCGATCTCGGCGGCGGTCGCAATCTGGTCGCCTTGATGGCGCATCTGGACAAGACGCTCGATCTGGACGACATGAATTATGTGGCTTTGCGCGCCTACAAGGCAGCCGACCGCAACGTGTCGTTCAACGAGATGAGCCGGATGACCGGCGCGGTGCCCGTGACCGGAGCGCTGATTCCGATTTTCGTCACCTTCGCCGCCCCAGGCGATCCCGCAACCGCGCGCCAGGTGGCACCGGCCGATCTGGAAACGGCGCTCGGCAAGGAATTTCGGCTCCACGGCGTCGTGGCCGAGGTGGTGCCGACCGGGCTCTGGCCGCTGGATTTCGGCGGCCCGCTCGGCGAGCCCGTGACCCGCGGCATCCAGACGAAATTGCCGTGGTTGAAGTCCGCGGACGACTTGGCGGGTTCAGCCCTCCGGGCCGCGGGATTGCCGGGCGTCGAGGCAATCGATGCCAGGGAGGCGTTCACGCGGAATTAGCATCGCCGCCCTGCGGCCTAACCTGTTGATCCCCGGGCGGTCGGCAGGCATGATTACGAGCGACTTCTGCGGCTTGGGATTCTCTTGGATTCTTGGGATTGGATTGAAGGCGATGAGAAGGCCGGTGGTTGGTGTGATTGGGAGCGCCTACCGCATCGAAAATCGATTTGCGACACAGATGGTCGGCGAGCGCAATCTTCGCGCCGTGGCCGAGGTAGCCGGCGCGCTGCCGCTGATGTTTGCAGGCACGCCTGACATCACCGACATCGGGGCGCTGTTGGATGTGGTCGACGGCGTGGTGCTCACGGGCGCGCGCGCCAATGTCCACCCAACGCGGTTCGGCACCGAACCGGATCCCCGGCATGAACCCTACGATATCAAGCGCGACGATCTGGCGCTGGCGCTGTCGGAAGCCTGCGTCGCCCGCGGCATTCCGCTGTTCGGGATCTGCCGCGGCCTGCAGGAGATGAACGTCGCCTTCGGCGGTTCGCTGCATCCGGAAATCCGCGAATTGCCCGGGCGCATGAACCATCGCATGCCCAGGCTGGAGAACGGCGAAATCCACCCCGACCCCAAGGTCATCTTCGCCGACCGCCATGAGGTCACCCTGGTTCCCGGCGGTACGTTCGCGCAGATCCTCGGGTGCGAGAGCATCCGCGTCAATTCACTGCACGGTCAGGGCATTCTCGAACCCGGCAAACGGGTCGTGATCGAGGGCGTGGCGGAGGACGGCACCATCGAGGCGATCAGGATCGCCGATGCACCGGGCTTTGCGCTCGGCGTGCAGTGGCACGCCGAATATGACCCGCAGCGCAATCCGATCAACCGAGCGCTGTTTCAGGCCTTCGGCGAGGCGCTGGTGACGCGCGAGCGCAGGGTCTGACAGCCGGCAAAACAAAAGGCGCTTCCACCGGAAGCGCCTTTTGCATTTTTCAGATCGTCGTCTCAGGCCGTGAGGCGAGCGAGCCTCACAGTGAGTAGTACATCTCGAATTCGACCGGGTGCGGCGTCATTTCGTAGCGCGCGACTTCGGTCATCTTCAGTTCGATATAGGCGTCGATGAAGTCGTCGTCGAACACGCCGCCATTCTTGAGGTAGGCGCGATCCTTGTCGAGGTTTTCCAGCGCCTCGCGCAGCGAACCGCACACCGTCGGAATCGCCTTCAGCTCTTCCTTGGGCAGATCGTACAAATCCTTGTCCATCGCCGGGCCCGGATCGAGCTTGTTCTTGATGCCGTCGAGGCCGGCCATCAGCATCGCCGCGAAGCCGAGATAGGGATTGGCCATCGGGTCGGGGAAGCGGACCTCGACGCGCTTTGCCTTCGGGTTGGAGGTGTAGGGGATGCGGCAGGAGGCCGAGCGGTTGCGCGCGGAGTAGGCGAGCAGCACCGGGGCTTCGTAGCCGGGGACCAGACGCTTGTAGGAGTTGGTCGAGGGGTTGGTGAAGGCGTTGATCGACTTGGCGTGCTTGATGATGCCGGCGATGTATTGCAGGCAGGTTTCGGAGAGGTCGGCGTATTTGTTGCCGGCGAACACCGGCTTGCCGTCCTTCCAGATCGACTGGTGGCAGTGCATGCCCGAACCATTGTCGCCATAGACCGGCTTCGGCATGAAGGTGGCGGTCTTGCCGTAGATGTGCGCGACCTGGTGGATGCAATATTTGTAGATCTGCATCTGGTCGGCCATCAGCGTCATGGTGTCGAACTTCATGCCGAGTTCGTGCTGGGCGGACGCCACTTCGTGGTGATGCTTCTCGACCTTGACGCCCATCTTGGCCATCGCACCGAGCATTTCCGAGCGCATGTCCTGCACCGAGTCCTGCGGCGGAACGGGGAAGTAGCCGGCCTTGGTGCGGATGCGGTGCCCGAGATTGCCGCCCTCATATTCGGTGTCCGAGTTGGTCGGCAGTTCCACCGCGTCCAGCTTGAAGCCGGTATTGTAGGGCGTGGTCTGGAACCGGACGTCATCGAACACGAAGAATTCGGCTTCCGGTCCGAAGAACACGGTGTCGCCGACGCCCATCGACTTGACCATGGCCTCGGCCTTCTTGGCCATGCCGCGCGGGTCGCGGTTGTAGGGCTCGCCGGTGGTCGGCTCCAGCACGTCGCAGGTGATGACCATGGTAGTCTCGGCGAAGAACGGATCGATCGTCGCGGTAAGGGGGTCGGGCATCAGGCACATGTCGGATTCGTTGATCGCCTTCCAGCCGGCGATCGACGAGCCGTCGAACATGGTTCCTTCGGCGAAGATCTCCTCGTCGATCATGCTGATGTCGAACGTCACGTGCTGCCACTTGCCGCGCGGGTCAGTGAAACGCAGATCGACGTACTTGACGTCGTTGTCCTTGATCGATTTCAGGACGTCTTTGGCGGTCTTCATGAGTACCCCTTTTGGCTACAGGTCAACGCGATCTGGCCGCGGGCAGCGACCGTCGGTTTAGCTCAATACAATCGGGGGAAGCTCAATACAATATCAGACTGCCGGCCAGTTCGGTTCAGATCGCATCTAGCCCGGATTCCCCGGTTCTGATGCGAATGGCCTCCTCGATGTTGGACACGAAGATCTTGCCGTCGCCGATGCGCCCGGTCTGGGCGGCGCGCCGGATCGCGTCGATCGCCCGCTCGACCAGGTCATCGCCGATCACGATTTCGATTTTCACCTTGGGCAGAAAGTCGACAATATATTCCGCGCCGCGATAGAGTTCCGCATGGCCCTTCTGGCGCCCAAAACCCTTTGCTTCGGTGACGGTGATACCCTGCAGTCCGACTTCCTGGAGCGCTTCCTTTACCTCGTCGAGCTTGAATGGCTTGATGATGGCTTCGATTTTCTTCACAGGGCGCCTCCCGGGCATTTCCATATTCAAACTGCAGATCTACGCGAAGTGCGCAGGGTGTTCGATCGTTTGTCCTGACGCGCAGCCGGGAAAACCAACAATTGCTGTTGAGGTACGATCATCCAGAGCCGGCTTCCTCAAAAGCAGGGTCTATGCCAAGTTGCCAAACGGTCCGATTTCGAAATGTTATCAGCCTTTTATCGAGCATTCGCCAGAGCTTGGATTGGCCGCTTCAACATACCTAAGCTCACGAAATAGGCAATAAGATCAATCCGTATGCAATCATCGGGATTTTGGTCGCGGGCGGCGTAAAAAAATGCCTCAGGATGAGGCGCTTGTACCAGGGATTTGGCATGGAAGTTCTCACGACCGCTGAAATGGAACGTGCAGACCGGCTGACGATCGCCGCGGGCACGCCGGGCTTCGCGCTGATGCTCAGCGCGGGGCAAGCCGTCGCTGAGGCGGCGATGCAACTGGTGGAGGAGGGGGCGATCCTGGTGGTCGCCGGCCCCGGCAACAATGGCGGCGACGGTTTCGTGGTGGCGGCTGAACTCGCGGCGCGGGGCCGCGAGGTTTCGGTAATGCTGTTGTGCGATCGAGACAGCCTGCAGGGCGACGCAGCCTCCGCGGCTAAGGGCTGGAAGCATCCAGTGCTGCCGTTCAATCCACAGGCGATCGGCAAGCCGGCGCTGATCATCGATGCGCTGTTTGGCGCTGGACTCAACCGGCCGGTCACCGGCGAACCGCATGACGTGATCGAGGCGATCAACGCCAATGGCGCGCCGGTTCTCGCCGTCGACCTGCCGAGCGGCATCAACGGTACCAGCGGCGCGGTCATGGGCGTGGCAGTCCGCGCCACCGATACCGTCACCTTCTTCCGGCGCAAGCCGGCGCACCTGCTGTTGCCCGGGCGAATCCACTGCGGCCGCGTGCAGGTCGCCGATATCGGAATCGATCCGCATGTGCTGGAGGAGATCAGGCCGCAGACGTTCGAGAACATTCCGCAGACCTGGCGTGAAGCATTCCCGGTGCCGCGGATCGACGGTCACAAATACGCCCGCGGCCACGCCATCGTGGTTTCCGGCGACATCGCGGCGACCGGCGCGGCGCGGATGTCGGCGCGCGGGTCGCTGCGGGCCGGCGCCGGTCTCGTCACGCTGGCCTCGCCCCGGGACGCGCTCGCCGTCAATGCCGCGGCCCTTACGGCCGTGATGGTTCGGCCGATCGACACCGTGGTCG
>Ga0302157_10002514_pt1 | contig 21307 bp, 12 predicted proteins | sample I_Bog_N3_3_FD_193502 | JGI IMG/M metagenome (GOLD analysis project Ga0302157, IMG submission 193502) | Peat permafrost microbial communities from Stordalen Mire near Abisko, Sweden - I_Bog_N3_3 | ecosystem: Environmental > Terrestrial > Soil > Wetlands > Peat | place: Sweden: Abisko, Stordalen... | reverse complement strand
TGGGGCGATATCCACCTGGGACCTGACCATGCCCTCGAGGCGCATGCCATGCTCGGGGGAGTATTCATGCCGGTGCACTGGGGTACGTTTGCGCTCGCCATGCACGCGTGGGATCAACCCGCGGAGCGATTGCTCGAGCTCGCGTCCCAGGCCGCACCGCTGCTCATGCCCATGCTCGGTCAACCGGTGGAGCCGGCGCACGCGGAGCGCGTGCGGCCGTGGTGGCGTGACGTCGAAAACACCCACGTGAAGCCCCCGCCGGAAACCGAGGGCCCGATCAAATTGCCGGGCTCGTTGCCCTGGCCGTTGGATTAGCGCATGCCGGCGCCCGGGGGGCGCCTGGTCCGGGCGATTTATCTCCATCGATGTCGTGATTCGCAGTCGATTTCCGATCTATCTCATGTGAACACACTGATCCACGGAGCAACACATGAGCAAGCTTTTGACATTCATGGTTCTATTGATCGGCGCGTACCAGCCCGCCTTCGCGCAACTGGTATCGACCAGCAGGGCAAGAGCGGATCTATCGGGCGATGCAGCTTCGATGTCCCCTGCTGCAGTTTCGGCGGGCCACGTCCTCGTAAACACCTATCTTCGCCAAGGCTATAACGGTGGGCTATCGCCTGCGTCAACTTTTACGAGGCTTGACAAGGTGATTACGATCAATTGTCCGAAAGGACCGTGTTCGATCAGCGCCGATTTGGCGGTGCAAAGCGGCAATGCCACGACACTCGACAATCATGTCGCGATAGGCTTCTCTGTGGACGGTGCGCTGGTCGATCCTTGTTTCGCTCTTGGCGCAGCGACACCGGTCGATGGTAGCTACATAAACAGCATGCAAATCTGTTCCGTCGCCGGTGTGGCTACGGGAAACCATACGCTTCAGATTGACTACTATTCGGACAATGGCGCCTATGTGTATCAGTGGGCAGCCACCTACACCCTGTACACCCCGTAGGTTATCGCCGGCGGATTCGCGACCACGGTGCGCTAGGCCGGGATCCCCGCGTCCCGCAAACGCGCGATTTCCGCCCGGGGCGGAGCGCCGAATAAACGCCGGTATTCGCGGCTGAACTGAGAAGCGCTTTCGTACCCCACTCGGTGCGCCGCGGTCGCACTTTCGAGACCGTCGGAGAACATCATCCGCCGGGCCTCGTGCAGCCTCAGTTGCTTCTGGTATTGCAGCGGCGACATCGCGGTGACGGCCTTGAAGCGATGATGCAGCGCCGAGGGGCTCATGTGCACGGCCTCCGCCAACTCCTCGATTCGCAGCGGCGCCGCATAACGCTGTTTGAGCCATTCAATGGCCCGGACGATGCGATGATTGCCGCCCTCGCTCTGCGCCAGGTCGACCAGGCGAGACCCCAGTTCGCCCCGCAAAATGCGATAATAGATTTCACGCTCCACCACCGGCCCGAGCACGGCGATATCCTCCGGCGTATCGAGCAGCTTCACCATCCGGAGCACCGCGTCCAGCAAAGGCTCGTCCAAGCGCGCGACGAACAGGCCGCGGTCGGCCGTGGAGGGCAACGGTCCCCGGTCGCCCAATTCCAGCACCAGGCGCGCGATTTGTTCCAGATCGAGATTCAGCCGCAGGGACAGGTACGGATGCTCGGGACTCGCCTCGAGCACCTGGCCCATCGCGGGCAGCGTCACCGACACCACCAGATAATTCAGCGCGTCATAGTGAAACACCTCGTCGTTCAAGAGCGCCCGCTTGCGGCCCTGCACGACGATGGCCAGGCAGGGCTGATAGACCGTCGGCATGCACACCGTCGGGGCGCTCCCGCGGGTCAACATGAGCGACCGCAATGCGGATTGATGACTGCCGTCGGAGGGCGTCAATCGGGCAACCCGCGCCGACAACTCCTGCTGCCGTTCCGCCATCGCGGTGAGCTCGCGAACTCTCTGTAAGCGACTGTCGAACATGGGGGTTTCTCACGCTTCCAAGGGGGTCCATGTTAATGGGCGAGCACGCGACGCGATACCGGAAATCAAGCCAATTGCAGGATTAGGCAAGAACTGTACAGTAATGATCTAACGTTCCCACGGCGACGGTCTCTAGCATGCACGCTACCCACCCCGCCTGGAGCGCAGCATGCAAATTCCGCGTCGCAAACTCGGCCCGCAGGACCTCGAGGTATCGGCCATCGGCCTCGGCTGCATGGGCATGTCGGATTTCTATGGCCCGTCGGACGAAGCCACCAATTTGCGGGTGTTGAACGCCGCTCTCGATATCGGCATCAACTTCCTCGATACCGCCGATATGTACGGCGTGGGCGCCAATGAGCGCCTCCTGGCGAAGGTGTTGAACACGCGCCGGCGGGAAGTCGTGCTCGCCACCAAGTTCGGGAATGTGCGCGGCGCCGATGGTTCGTTTCTCGGCATCGACGGCCGACCCGAGTACGTGCGCTCGGCCTGCGATGCCAGTCTGTTGCGGCTCGGTGTCGATCACATCGACCTCTACTACCAGCACCGGGTCGATCCACGGGTCCCGATCGAGGACACCGTCGGCGCCATGGCGGACCTGGTCACGGCGGGCAAGGTGCGCCACCTGGGCCTGTCGGAAGCCTCGGCCCTCACCATTCGGCGCGCGGCTCGAGTCCACCCCATTGCGGCGCTGCAAAGCGAGTATTCGCTGTGGACGCGCGACCTGGAGGAATCCATCTTGCCGGCGTGCGAGGAGCTCGGCATCGGCGTCGTGGCCTACAGCCCGCTCGGCCGGGGATTTCTCACGGGCGCGTTCACGACGCCGGAGGACTTCGAGGCCGGCGACTTCCGGCGCAACAACCCGCGGTTTTCGCGCGAGAATTTCGCGGGCAACCTGCAGTTGGTGGAGGTCGTCTCGCAGATCGCCCGCGAGGAGGGCTATACACCGGCGCAAGTCGCCCTCGCCTGGCTGCTCGACTGCGCACCGTACATCGTGCCCATTCCGGGTACGCGCAGCGTCAAGCGCCTCAAGAAAAATGCCATGTCGGTCATGGTGCGGCTTGGCGATCCGCAGCTCGAGCGGCTGTATGGCATCCTGCGGGAACGCCCGGTGATTGGCGCGCGTTACGCTGCGGCGTCGATGCTGACCATCGACGCCTGAGGGAGGGGCGACCGCAAGGCGGGAGACCTGGGTCATCGCGCGGCGATGCGCCTGATGAATTCATCGTCCGCGGGACACGGAATGTTCGGACCCGCGGCGTTGCCCGGGTGACCTTCAGGATCCGCTGAGAGCGGCTGCGAGGCGATCCACAATCGACCCCCTTGCGCGCATTCATAGCCATATTGGAACAACGCGCGCATGGCCGAGGTTCTGAAGTCGAACGGGTCGAGGTTCGGGTACGCCGAGGGAATCGCCGAGTATCGAAGGATCGCACCCTGCTGTTGGGCGGTGGCGGCGGTCAATTCCAGATGCGTCCTCATCATGTGGTTCATGCCTGCGGCAATGCTCCGCGATACGATGGTCCTGAAGCGTAACCGAGTGGCCGCTGCCCGCTCTCGCATTCGCCCGTCGACCATGACGTACACCGAGGGCGGCGGCCCGGGCGCGTCTCGGGATGGCTGCACGAAGGCCGTTGGGACCAGGAAGGGAACCGTGGCCGTTCCGTCGACGTGAGCCTCGTCGTATTCGCCGCCGTCGTCTCGAATGCGCATGACCACCGGCGGAAACAGGCCGGGCACGCTGGCCGACGCCACGAGGATGTCCCGAAAGAGCGCTTTCGCGCCGTCGCCGCCGTTCAGCGCAATCGAGCCCAAATCCCAGATGACGGTCTCTCCGGAATCGACGTTGGTGGTTGCCACGAGCAAGAGGCGCCCGGACGCCGCCTCGCCGGCGATCGCTTGCAGCATGTCGTCGCTGAGATAATGGTCCACCAGCTGTTCGAGCGGCCGGCCGCGATACACGCTGGAGTCGAAAATCGCCCCCAGCCCGCGCGGTTGCAGGAGGTGCTCCGCGCGTCCGCTGGTGTAGGCATCGGTCAGCTGCGAATCCCACTCGTGACCCAGAAACGCGTAGGGAGCGAGCAAGGCGCCGGCGCTCACCCCGGTGACGACGGAAAACTGCGGGCGCACGCGCGCACGCGTGAGCCCCACCAGGGCACCCGCGCCGAACGCCGCATCGGCGCCGCCGCCTGAGAGCGCGAGGAGGCTGAGCGGCGCTCGCCGCCGCTCGAAAGCCCGTGCCACCCTGTCGATGGATTCATCCGTGAAGCGGTGATCCGGGCCCATGATCCGAATGTCCCCGGGGAATGCGGCGACGACATCCGCCGGCGATGGCGCGGCCATCAGGCCGGCCGGAGCGCATCCTTGCAGGGTGAACAGGCCGGCGGCGGCCACCAAGACGAGCGGTAAGAGGCGGCTTCGAATCTTCATGGGAGTCGCGCCGTCTTGGCAGCGCCGTCGTTCAGCGGCTGCCCGAGGCCGCCGAGCGCCTTGTAAATCGCCACGACGGACACATTGACGGCCATTTCGGCTTGCGCTACGGAATCCTCGGCGTCGAGTTGCGTGCGCTGCGCGTCCAGAAGCACCAGGAAGTCCGCCGCGCCTTCACGGTACAGCGTCGCCGCAAGCTCGGCGGCGCGGCGCGAGGCCGCCGCCTGCTCGGTCAGGCTTTTCAGCCGCTCCTGTTGCGTGCGGTAGGCGACGAGACCGTTCTCGGTATCCTCGAGCGCGGCCAGGACGACTTTCTCGTAATTGGCCGCCGCGGCATCGGACTGTGCTTCGCTCGCGCGCAGCCGCGCACGCACCGATCCTAAGTCGAAGGCCGCCCAACTCACCGCCGGCGTGATGGACCATGCCCGGGCATCGTTGCCCGGCGTCGTGCCGAACAGGCGTCCGACATCGCCCGACAGAAAGCCCACGAAGCCGGTGATATTGACCCGGGGAAACAGGTCCGCCGTGGCAATGCCCTGCCGCGCCGTCGCCGCAGCGAGCTGCCGCTCTGCCGCGCGCACATCCGGGCGACGACGCAGCAGTTCGGTCGGATCGCCAATCGGCAGCGGTCGCGAGTACGCTGCGGAGGCCACCGGATGCAGCTCTTGATCCAGCGCGCCCGGCCGCTCGTTCATGAGAACGGCCAGCCGGTAGGCCGCTTGTTTTTCGGCGGCCTCGAGCGGGGGGATCGAGGCCTCGGTGGCCTTGAGGCGCGCCCGGCTGCGCTCGACATCGAGTTCCGAGCCGCGGCCCGTCTCATCCAGCAGCCGGGTGAGTTCGAGTGTTTGCTGCTCGGTCTGCAGGTTCTCGCGCCCCACCGCGAGCCGCTTCTGGGCACTGCGCAGCTCGAAGTAGTTGCGCGCCACCTCGGCGGCCACCGTCACCTGCGCATCCTGATAATTGGCGCTCTCCACCGCGAGATCGGCCCGCGCGGCCTCGACCGAATGGCGCACATGGCCGAAGAGGTCGATCTCCCATGCGGCATCGAAGCCCAGGCTGTCGCTTTGAATGTCGAAGCGGCTGTTGCCAAATCCCGGTTCTTGCTCGTCGCTGTGCGAGTAAGCGCCTTGCAACGGCACGTGAGGCGCATAGTCGAGCTTGTTTTGCACGAAGACGGCGCGCGCCGCCCGTACCCGGTCGTACGCGCCGCGCAAGTCCAGATTGGCGGTGAGCGCACGCTGCATGAGCGAGTCGAGCTCGGCGTCGTCGAATTCCTGCCACCAGGCCGCTTCCGGCGACTGCCGGACAAATGCCGCCGATTGGGCCCCTGGCAGCGCCGCCGGCGCGGTCGCGGGCGGTTGATAGCGGGGTCCGACGGCGCACGCGGCCAGGAGCAACGAGTTCGCGGCCAACAGGAGGAGTGTTTTCATGGGGTGCTCTGCACGGCGGCCACGTCCGGGGAGCCGAGTGCGCGCGGACGCGGCGAAAGCCTGCGCACCAGGACATAGAAGAGCGGCGTCAGCAGGAGACCGAATACCGTCACTCCCAGCATGCCGGAGAACACGGCAATGCCCATCGCATGACGCATTTCGGCACCCGCGCCCGTGGAGGCGACGAGCGGCACCACGCCCATGATGAAGGCCAGTGAAGTCATCAGGATCGGCCGCAGCCGCAGCCTGGCGGCATCGAGCGCCGCTTGCAGGGGCGACATCCCCTCCAGTTCCCGGTCCCGCGCGAACTCCACGATCAGGATCGCGTTCTTGCCGGCCAGCCCGACCAGCACGATCAATCCGATCTGCGTGAAAATGTTGCTGTCGCCGTGCGTGAGCTCCACGCCCGTGATGGCCGACAACAGCACCATGGGCATGATGAGGATGACCGCGAGCGGCAGGCTCAAACTCTCGTACTGGGCCGCGAGCACCAGGAACACGAGCAGCACCACGAGCGGGAAGATGAGCACCGCGGTGTTGCCGGCGAGGATCTGCTGATAGGTGAGCTCCGTCCACTCGAAGCTCATGCCGTTGGGCAATTCCTGCCGCGCGAGCCGCTCCATCGCCGCCTGCGCTTGGCCGGAGCTGAAGCCCAAGGACGGACCGCCGTTGATCTCGGCCGTGGGGTAGGAATTGTAGTGCATCACGCGGTCGGGACCGGCGGAGCGCCGCACGGTCACGAACGACCCCAAGGGGATCATGTCGCCGGCGGCGTTGCGGGTTTTGAGTCTCACCACGTCTTCCGCCTGCAAGCGGAACCCCGGCTCGGCCTGGGCCGTCACCGGATAGGTTCGGCCGAAGGCGTTGAAGTCATTGACGTAGAGCGAGCCCAAGTACACCTGCATGGTGTCGAACAAACCCTGCACCGACACACCCTGGGACTCGGCCTTCTCGCGGTCGACGTCGGCGTCCACCTGCGGCACGTTCACCTGGAAGCTGGAGAACAGGCCCTGCAATGCCGGGGTTTGATTGCCTTTGGCCATCAGGTTTTGGGTCTGCCGGTAGAGCTCTTCGAAGCCCAGCCCACCGCGGTCCTCGATTTGCATGCGAAAACCGCCGATGGTGCCCAACCCCATGACGGGCGGCGGCGGGAAAACCGCGATGAACGCCTCCTGGATCTTGGCGTACTGTTGATTGAGCGCCATGGCGATCGCGCCGGCGGACAGATCCTTCGAGGTACGCTCATCGAACGGCTTGAGGGTCACGAACACGATTCCGGAATTGGGGCTGTTGGTGAAGCCGTTGATGTTCAAGCCCGGAAAGGCCACGGCGTGCTCGACCCCAGGCTGCTTGAGGGCCACCTCGCCCATGCGCCGGATCACCGCCTCGGTTCGATCGAGCGTTGCCGCATCGGGCAGCTGGGCGAAGCCCACGAGATACTGCTTGTCCTGCGGCGGCACGAAGCCGGTCGGCGTGCGGGCGAACCCTAAGTAGGTGAGCCCGATCAGCCCGGCGTAGATGAACAGCGCAACGCCCGCGGCGCGCACCACCCGGCCGACCACGCCCACGTAACCCGCCGAGAAGCGCGCGAAGAGGCGGTTGAAGCGGCCGAAGAAGCCGCCGAGCCATCGGTTGAGGAGACGGGTCAGCCGGTCCGGCGCCGCGCCGCGTTCCTTCAGCAACAGAGCGGACAGGGCCGGCGACAGGGTGAGCGAGTTGAAGGCCGAGATGACCGTGCTGATGGCAATGGTCAGCGCGAACTGCTTGTAGAACTGGCCGGTCAGGCCGCTGATGAAGGCCGTCGGCACGAACACCGCGCACAGCACGAGCGCGGTCGCGATGATGGGGCCGGTGACCTCACGCATCGCCTGGCGCGTGGCCTCGATGGGCGTCAAGCCGGTGGCAATGTTGCGTTCGACGTTTTCGACGACCACGATCGCATCGTCCACGACGATGCCGATGGCGAGCACGAGGCCGAACAGCGACAGCGCATTCAGGCTGAAGCCGAAGAGATGCATGACGGCAAAAGTTCCCACCAGCGACACCGGCACCGCGATCAGGGGAATGACCGAGGCGCGCCAGGTTTGCAGGAAGAGGATGACCACCAGCACCACCAGCAAAATCGCCTCGAACAGCGTGTGCACGACGGCGTGAATGGAGCCACGCACGAACACGGTCGGGTCGTAGACGATTTGGTAGTCGACGCCTTGCGGGAAGTCGCGCTTCAGTTCCTGCATCTTGGCGCGCACGTGTTCGGAGATCGCGATCGCGTTGCTGCCCGGACGTTGAAAGATCGGAATCGCCGCCGCGGCTTTGTTGTCGAGCAGGGCCCGCAGCGCGTAGCTGTCGGCGCCGAGTTCGACGCGCGCCACATCCTTCAGGCGCGTGACCTGGCCGGACGCACCGGTTTTGACGATGAGGCTGCGAAAGTCGTCCTCGGTGGTCAGGCGGCCCTTGGCGTTGATGGCCACCTGAAATTCGGTCGCGCTCGGCAGCGGCGGCGCTCCGAGCTGGCCCGCCGCCACCTGGATGTTTTGCTCCCGGATGGCCTTCACGACATCGTCGGCGGTGAGACCGCGGCTGGCGACCTTCTCGGGATCCAGCCAGATGCGCATCGAGAACTGGCCCGCACCGAACACCTGGACGTCGCCCACGCCGTCGAGGCGTGCGAGTTCGTCCTTGACGCGCAGCAGGGCGTAGTTCGACAGGTACAGCGTGTCGTAGCGGTTGTCCGGCGAGACCAGGTGCACGACCATGGTCAGATCCGGAGAGGCTTTGTTGGTAATGACGCCGAGACGCTGCACCACGTCGGGCAGCTTGGGCAGCGCCTGCGAGACGCGGTTTTGCACCTGCACCTGGGCCTTGTCGATGTCGGTCCCCAGCGCGAAGGTGATGGTGAGGGTCATCACGCCGTCGGCCGTCGCCTGGGAGGACTGATAGAGCATCCCTTCGACGCCGTTGATGGACTGCTCGAGCGGACTCGCCACGGTCTCGGCGATGACCTTGGGATTTGCCCCCGGGTACGTCGCCTTCACCACCACCGTCGGCGGAACCACTTCCGGGTATTCGCTGATCGGCAGCCGGGGCAGGGCGATCAGCCCGGCCAGGAAAATGAGTGCCGAGAGAACACCGGCGAAGATCGGGCGGCTGATGAAGAATTGCGAGAGTTTCATGGCGAGTCCTGCGGCGTGCTGCGGGTTCTGATCAGCGGGCCGGGCGCGGCGCGGCGCCGGCCTGGGCGAGATGCGGCTCTGCGGGCCCTGAATTCCGGCCGCCCTGGGCCGCCACTTGGGTCAGCGCATCCGGGTTGTCGGCCATGGCGACGCGCGTCGGCGCGACGGTTTGACCGGGCCGCACGTGCTGCAGCCCGTTGACCACGATGACGTCGTTCGGTGCGAGTCCGCGGGTTACCACCCGCAGGCCGTCGATCTGCGGACCCAGTTCAATCAGGCGGTATTCGATGCGGTTGTCGGCGGTGAGCCGCAGCACGAATTTCTTGGATAGATCGGTTCCCACCGCCCGATCCTCGATGAGCACGCTATCGCTATCCTCGCCGCCCACCAGGCGCACTCGCGCGAACAGACCCGGGGTGTAGCGGCCGTCGGGGTTCGCCAGGGCCGCGCGCGCGCGGATCGTCCCCGTCGAGGCATCGACCTGATTGTCGATGAAGTCGAGCTGGGCAGCGTGCGGATAGCCCTCCTCGTCCACGAGCCCGACGTAGACGGCCGATGCCTCCGGGCGCGCGAGGTCGTGCTGCGCCTTGGCGTAGCGCAGATAGGTCTGCTCGTCGGCGTCGAAGTAGACATAGACCGGGTCGTCCGAGACCAGCGTCGTCAGGAGGCTGGCGCTGGTGACGAGGTTTCCGGCGGTGATGACGGCGCGCGACACGTGACCGTCGATGGGCGCGCGCACCTCGGTAAATTCCCGATTGAGCCGCGCTTCCCGCAGCGAGGCATCGAGCGAGCCCAAGGCGCCCTGGGCGGAGGCCTGCGCCGCCACCAGCTGCTCATAGCTTTCCCGCGAAATGGCGTGGGCGGCCACCAGCCGTTCGGCCCGGGCCCGATTGGCCGTGGCCAGTCCGAGATCCGATAGGCTGCGGCTGCGCTCGGCCACGAGCCGGTCCACTTCCGCCTGAAATGGCCGCGGGTCGATCTGAAACAAGAGCTGGCCCTTCTTGACGCGGGCACCGTCCTCGAAGGCCACGCGATCGATGTAGCCGCTCACCCTCGGACGGATCTCCACCGTATTGACGGCCTGCAAACGCCCGCTGAATTCCTGCCATTCACGCAGGGGCCGGTGGACTACCGCCGCCACCGTGACCTCGGGCAGCGCGCGGCTGGCCGCTGCCGCCGGATTACCGCTGGACCGTCCGTGGCCGGCGCCTGAGAAGAAAAGGAGTGCCGCAACGGCGCCCAGGCTGACCACCACCGCGACGGAAATCTTCTGCGAAAACAAATGCTTGAGTGACACGGGCGGCTCCAATCGGCTGATGAATTACTTGACTTACGTCCGCAACACGCCGATGCTAGGTACCGTGTGTTACTGGTCAGTCACTGTTAGAGATAGGTTAGTGACCGGTCAGTCACGTGTCAGGTGGAGATTTTCGTGAATCTAGCCAAGAAGGCGCCATCGATAGGCAAAGGGGAGATTCCTGCGGGTCCGAAGTTGCGGGTGCGTGATCGCATCATGCAAACCGCGCGCGCTCTCTTCTATTGCCGGGGAATACGCGCCGTGGGCGTCGACACCATTGCGAACGAGGCCGGCACCAACAAGATGAGTTTTTACCGCAACTTTGCCTCCAAGGACGACCTGGTCGCGGAGTACCTGCGCGGCGAGGAGCGGGACGGCTGGCTATGGTGGGATGAGACGATTGCCGAACACGCGGGGAATCCGCGCGCGCAGGTCGAAGCGCTGTTCGATGTCCTGGTCAGCAATACCTGCAAGGACGACTCGCGCGGCTGCCCGCTGGCCAACGCCGCCGTTGAGATCACCGAACCCGATCATCCGGCGCGTCCCATCGTGGAGCAGTACAAGGCCGAAATGCGCCGGCGCTTTCGCCATCTTGCACAGGAGATGGGCGCGCGTGAACCGGATGCGCTGGGCGATGCGCTGATGCTCCTGTGGGAAGGCAGCTATCTGACCCGGCTCACGCTGGGCCGGCATGGCCCCGTGGAAGGTGCGGCCAAGGCGGCGCGCGCGCTGATCGCCGCGTACACCGACTGATCTGGCGCGAGCGGTTCGCTACCGTACCGACAGAACTAATCATCGTCGGGGTCGGTGGGCGGCCGCTTGTCGTTGAGGAAGTGAGCGGCATCGAGCGGCGCGGCGATGGTCTGGAACGTGAGCGGTGTTTGGCTCAGGTTGAAACAATCGGAAAGATTGTCTGCCGGCGTGTCTGCGTAACCGAGTGAGGGCAGGTTGAAATTGGTTTCCACGAATTTCAGGATGCTGCCGAAGTCGTGAGTGACGTGAGAAATGTAACCGGCCTTGGCGTAGGGTGAAGCGACGATGAGCGGAACACGCATCCCGTAGACGTACCCGGAGCCCCAGCTGACGCCATCGTTGATGACCTGTGGGGCGACGTGATCGTACCAGCCGCCCCAATCGTCCCACGTAATGATGATCGCCGTGTTTGCCCAATAGGGGCTGTTGCCGATCGCATTGACAATCGACGCCACCCACGCCGGCCCGCTGCCGTCGCTGGTGTCGGCATGATCGGAACTCCTGCCATTGGGTATTACCCAGCTTACTTGCGCGAGTTGACCCGTGGCGATGTCCGTCAGGACTTGAGTTTGCGGGATGATCACATTATTGGTCCAGTCGGGCCCCGTGCAGACGAGCGTGCCGTTGACGCTCTGCTGCTGACACAGGTGTTCAATGGAATTGGGACCTGTCCAGATGTTTCCGGCGGAAGGAGCGTAGTAACGCCAAGTCACGCCCTGCGCGTCGAGAAGGTCAGTCAGCGTGGCATGTTCGAAACAAGGATACTGGGGCGCGGGATTGGTCTCGCTCCCCGTCGCATCGATCATCGTGACCAAAGTCGTCAGGGGAGCGATGCACCCCGCGTCATTCCCGGGGGGATTGGAGGCGGCGAACAGAGGGCTTGTGGCCGTGGGAGCTGACGTTCCTGAAATGATGAACTGGTGCGCGGGATAGCTCGGGCCTTCGTTGGTCTGAAACATGCGGTCGCCAAACGTGTACTGCTCGGCCAAGGCGAAGTACGGCTGGACATCCGATGGGTTGACGTACATGTACTGCGCGTTGGGTGGGCACTTCGTGCCGGGGCTCGGAGCGCATATGGGGTTCGCGCCGTCCATTTTGCCGCCGTCGTACATGGCGACAAAGGCAGCATTGGAGTGGTCGAGGTCGAAGGTTTGAGGGTTGGCGCCCGATGTCCCCAGGTCGATGGGGCTGAGAGGGACGCTCTGGCCCAGTGAATTCATACCGCTACTGGCGATATCAGCGCCCCGTGAAATCAAAACAGGGTCCTGGAAGAGATTATCGGGTGTGCGGTTCTCTTGGAAGATGACGACGATGTGCTGGATGACCGTCGACGTATTCAGGGTCAGCGCCTGAGGGCCGTTGATGGGCGTCAAACTGTTGGCGTCGGTTCCGGTCACCGAGACCGCGTAATTGCCGGCGGCGTTGCTGCCCGCGGTGGACACCGTCAGCGTGGACGTGCCCGAAGCGGTGCCGCCGATCGTCACCGTGGATGGGTTGAAGGAACACGCGGGAGCGGTTGGGCCGCCGTTGGTTATGCTGCACGAAAGGGTCACACCGCCGGCATAGCCGTTGGCCGGAATCACCGTGATGGTGGACGTGGACGTGTCACCCGTGGTGACGGACCCGGGGTTCAACGCCGTGGCTGAGAGGATGTAGCTGGGCAAGGTCGCTGGCACGGCTGTGAGAGTCAGCGCCGAAGGGCCGTTGACAGGGCCCACATTGTTCGCATCGGTTCCGTTCACCGCGATCGTGTAGTTGCTGAGCGCCGTGCTGTTCGTGGAGGATACCGTCAGGGTGGATGTTCCCGCCGTGGCGCCGCTGACCGTCACGTTGGGCGGGCTGAGGGAACATCCAGGGGCCGGCGCATCGCCGCTGGTCATGGCGCATGAAAGTGACACGCTGCCCGTATAGCCGTTGGCTGGAATCACCGTGATCGTGGAGGTCGACGTGCTACCTGGCGTGAACCAACTCGGGTTCAGCGCCGCGGCCGTAAGCGTGTAGCTCGGCGTGCTCGCCGAATTTACCGTCTGTATCAAGGTCCCCGAACTGACAGCGAAGTCGGTGCTGCCTTGGTAGGACGCCCTCACGGATTGGGTTCCGGAGGTGGACCATGAAACGGGGAAAGATGCCGCGCCGGCCGCCAGCGTGGCCGTGCTCCCGTACATAAACGTGATCGTGCCCGAGGGCGTTCCCGACGGGGAGGTAACCGTGGCCGTATACGTCACGGTCTGCCCGACAGCCGAGGGGTTCAGCGACGGAGTCAGGGTGACCGTAGTCGGGGCCTGATTGACCTCCTGATTCAGTACAGGGGAGGTACTGCCCGCGAATCCGGCACTCCCGTTGTACACCGCTGCAATGGCCTTGATACCGGAATTGAACGCCGCTACCGTGACTTCGGCCACCCCACCGCCGAGCGAAAACGTACCCAGGCTCGCGCCCCCATTCTGGAACGTCACCGTACCGGTGGGCGTTCCCCAAAGGGAGGAAACCGTGGCGGTAAAGGTGACGGGTTGTCCGTACGTCGCGGGATTCAGCGACGAGTTGAGCGTGACCGTGGTCGTGCCCTGGTTCACCACCTGACTCAGGACCGAGGACGTGCTGCCGGGCAGCGTGGCGCTCCCGTTGTACACCGCCGTCATGGACTGGGTGCCCACGCCGAGACTCGTGGTGGTCAAACTCGCCACGCCCCCGTTGAGCGTCGCGGTACCCAGGGTCGCGCCCGCATTCTGAAACGTGACGGTCCCCGTAGGGGTTCCGGAGGGTGAGGAAACCGTGGCGGTAAAGGTCACGGACTGCGCGTACGTGGAGGGATTCGGCGAGGAAGTGATCGCGACAGCGCTCTCTGTCGGGATCACCACCTGGCTCAGGACCGAGGAGGCGCTGCCGGAGAAGTTGGCGCTCCCGTTGTACACCGCCGTAATGGACTTGGCTCCCGGGGTCAGCGTGGTCGTCGTAAGGCTCGCGATGCCGGCCTTCAGCGTCACGGACCCCAGGCTCGCAGCGCCATTCTTGAACGTGACCGTCCCGGTCGGCGCTCCCGAGGGGGAAGAAACCGTGGCCATGAAGGTCACCGCCTGTCCGAACGTCGAGGGATTCGGCGAGGAGATCAGCGCGACGGCACTCGCCGCCTGATTCACCACCTGGCTCAGCACCGAGGAGGTGCTGCCGGGCAAGCTGGCACTCCCGTTGTATACCGCCGTAATGGACTTGGCTCCCGGGGTGAGGGTGGTCGTCCTAAGGCTCGCGATGCCGGCCTTCAGCGTTACGGTCCCCAGAACCGCGGCGCCATTTTTGAACGTGACCGTCCCGGTCGGCGTTCCCGATGAGGACGAAACGGTGGCGCTAAAGGCCACCGCCTGGCCGTACGTCGAGGGATTCGGCGAGGAGATCAGCGCGACGGCGCTCGCCGCCGGGTTCACCACCTGGCTCAGGATCGAGGAGGCGCTGCCGGCGAAATTGGCATTTCCGTTGTACACCGCTGTCATGGCGTTCGTGCCCGGGGTCAGCGTGGTCGTGGTCATACTCGCCGCGCCCCCGGTGAGGGTTACGGTGCCCAGCGCCGCTGTGCCATTCTTGAACGTAACCGTCCCGGCAGGCGTTCCCGAGGAGGAGGAAACGGTGGCGGTCAAGGTCACCGCCTGCCCGTACGTCGAGGGATTCGGCGAGGAGATCAGCGCCACGGCGCTCGCCGCCTGGTTCACCACCTGGCTCAGCACCGCGGAGGTGCTGCCCGACAGAGTGGCACTCCCGCTGTACACCGCCGTGATGGACTTGGATCCCGGAGTCAGGGTGGTCGTCGTAATACTCGCCGTGCCCCCTGCGAGCTTCACGGCACCCAGCGATGCAGCCCCATTCTTGAAGGTGACCGTGCCCGTCGGTGTTCCCGCATTCGAGGTAACCATGGCAGTAAATACCACTGCCTGGCCGTAGGTCGACGGGTTCGGGCTCGCGGACAGACTGGTAGTAGTCGATGGCAGGTTCACTGCCAATGTAAAGCTTTGGGTTGCATTCGGCGAGGTGCCGTTTTGCGCAGTGAAGGTAATGTGGTAGACACCGGCAGTCCCGGAGCTGGGAGTGCCAGATAGAGTTCCTGTTCCGTTGCCGTTGTCCACGAATCGAACGCCACCCGGCAAGGTGCCGCTCTCGCTGAGGCTCGGGGTCGGTGAACCGGTGGTCGTCACGCTGAAGGCACCCGCCGCGCCCACGGTGAAGATCGTACTGCTGGCACTCGTAATCACGGGCGACTGACCGATTTTGAGGGTCACGCCCACCGTCTGGTTGTCGACCGTGGCCGTGGCGCCGCCCGCGCCGGGGGTAGCTCCCGCCGAGAAAATCGAGGACGCCTGTCCGCTGGTCGTGGTGGCGACGGTCGAGTTGTCCGTGCCCAAGGTGGCGCCGAAGGCGACGCTGGTCCCGTCCGGAACACTGAATCCGCCGTTGCCACCCGAATCGTGGGTCAGGTCGGCCGTGAGCGTCGCCGTGCCGTTGAGCGGGAGTTGGGTGGCGGAGGCGCTGAGGCCGAGCACCAGCCAAGGGCTGGCGGTCCCCGAGGAGCCATCCGCGGTGTCGACCAACACGCTGTCGCAACCGCTACTGTTGGGCCCGGCGTTGCATCCCCACCAGTTATCGATGACGGTGGCCACGCTTCCCGGACCGCCCAACGCGAAGCCCGATCCGGTGAGCGCACTGTTGCCGACGATGCGTGACTGGGAAACGGTTATCGCACCCTCGCCGGCAATGGCGCCCCCTTGCCCCTCCGGTCCCTGGGCCTGGTTTCCCGTAAAGACCGAGCCCGAGATGGTCGCCGCGCTGCCCATCCCGGGCGCGAGATTCAACGCACCGCCCAGGTCATACGCAGGCGGCGACAGGGTCGAGGCGTCGGTTACCACGTTGCCGGTGAAGACCGAATTCGTGAACACCAGATTACCCTGGCCATTAACGGACCCGCAGGCGCACGCGCCCCCCACCGACTGCGTGGCGGTATTGTTGGCAAACGTCGTATTAGCCGCCGCAAAATTGGCAATGGAAAAGTTCACGGCACCCCCCGTACCGGCGGAGGCGGTCATGTTGTTGCTCATCACCACGTTCGTCAGGGCGAGGTCATCACCGGCGGCGCCGCCGCCAAGAATGGCTCCGCCCCCAAGAGCGGCATCGAGGCCCGTCGTGGGTGTGCCTCCGGTCAACGTGACGTTCGATAGGGATACCGCGACGTTCCCCACCAAGGGCTGGTCCTGCTCGAAGACACGATCCACGCCGTTTGTCTGACTGATGATGGTGTTGGACGATGTCCCCGTTCCAACAATCGAGAGGTTGGCGCCGGCGCTGTTGCCCACTTGGATTTCGCCCGACTCATAAACCGACCCACTGCCGCCGAACGTGCTGATCGAAAGGGGGTACGTTCCCGCGGGGACATTAACCACGCTGGCACCCGCTCCGCCGTTGTTGGCCTCACACACCGCCTCGCGCAGACTGAGCAACCCATCGGCTCCCGGCCCGCTGGTGATCGTGCTGCCGCTGGGGCAGGCGCCGGCGTCGTCCTCGTCGTTGACGGTGGTCACCATAAACGACGAATCGGCCTGGGCGGCGATGACCGTTGGAGCCGCGACGCCCGACGTCAATACGACGATGTCGCGCCCTGCATTGATCTTCCGCGGCAAGGCCAGCGCGGCCACGGGTGGACTGGAGAATGAAACGGCTGCGCTCGGGCTTACCGCGGTGCCGGACGTGTCGAGAATCGTGAGCTGGCTTTGCCCGGCATCGAGCACCATCAAGTCATGCGTGGGAGCGGCCGCCAGCCGCGGTGAATTGAACGCGGACGGCGCTACCGGACCCAAGGGCGCCAATTGCGCGTAAGGCAGTTGCCTGGCCAGCTTCCATCCACCCAGGGAACGCGGATCCGGCGCTCGCTGGCTTCGAACCATCATGGCCGCGCGGCGGGCCCGAATGTCCGACGCTTTGAGCGGGCGCGTGTCGAGCGTTCCGTGCTGCAGGATGTGGATGGTTCCGTCACCGGCAAGAACGGCTATTTCCGTCCGGCCATCGCGGTCCCAGATGAAATCACCCAGCGCCAGGGCGAGTACCTGGAACGGGACGCTGAGCGTCTCGGTGTGCGGCGTCGCGCCGAGCGCGTTATAGATCATCACGAGCTGCCGGCCGGCACCAACGGCCAAGTCAGCTCCGCCCCCCAGGTTCCCCCACGCCACGGTGTCGCCACGCGCCGGCAACGTGTGGATGGCCACAACGGTCAGCCCTGTCGAACCGGCGGCCAGAATGGCCAAACGGGCACCGGCAGGGCCGTCCAGGCTCACGGCCACATGAGCGTCCCCGGAGGCGGCCAACGCCGTCACCTGACCCGAAAGCGGCACCTCCTGGGGAGGCATAAGGTGTCCGCGCCCATCCCCGGCCAGCAAGTACAGAGCCCCGCCCCGCGCCGCGACCAGCACGTCGTCGTGGCCGTCACGATTGAAATCGCCCCTCACCAGCAGATCCGGAGACTCCGGTAGCGCCATCACGCTGGCCCTGGGCAAGAACGTCGGAGCAATAGTTCCGCCCACCGCCTTCTTGTAAAGAGAATGATCCCTCGGCGCGTAGGCGTCGGGATTGCCGCGAAACAAGGCCAGCGCACCGCCACTGTTGGTGGAATACCCGGCCACCACATCCATGGCCCCGTCGCCGTCAAAATCCGCGGCGACTAGCGCGGTTGGATTCGCCGTACCCGTTCGCAGAGCCGCCACGGCAGGCGCTGCGCCTGTGTAGGTCACCTGTAAACGTTGAAGAGTTTTCAGGATGACCAGAGGCTTGCCCGAATTCGCGAGCATCGTCGCTCCCGCGTTGGCTGCCTGAATTCTGGTAACGGAAAGCTCGAATAGAACAACGAGGCCGGCGATAGCCAAAAGGGCAAGGGCGAAACGTTGCTTCCAGCGGGCGAGTTTACTCGCGTCGATCTCCCCGCCCGGAGCCCCCTTTTTGGGCGGCGCGTACCGCGGTTTGTTGTTCGTCGTCATCCGCTCGCCGCTCTTCCTTTTTCATCTCGGCGTTTGACCCGGCCACATCGTCCAACAACCGACCTTCGAGTTCCCATTCGGCTGCAGCGCCATCTCCCCTACGCGGCGCTTTCGATGTGTGACGTTTTTGTTAAAACTAGTCCTTGATGCAGTATTTTGCAATGAGTGAAGACCACGGCCGACGGTCATTTGCGCGCTGCATGCTGAACACATCATCTCCGCAGCGCGCCGGAAGTGATATGAACCCCAGGTGGGAAAGGATTCACGAGAAGTTCTTCCTGGGAGGGTATCGGACCATGACCGTCAGGAATGCGGTACTGCTGATGCCGGCCGTAATTTCTTTGGAACGGCCATGATTCTGCGCTTCGATCTCACGGACGGGCCATCCAGCGTTGCCGCCCATACCGCTTAAAGCGACGTTTGACCGACAATACCCTCATGGGTCCAAAAAATATTTCTCGCGACGAGCGCCCAGTGAATTACCCCCTCCGACGCCGACACGCAGGTATCCTTCGGATGGTTGCGAAAAAAGTGATTAGGGAGCCGACATGAGACGCCTGATTCGCCGGGTCTTCACCTGCACGATCGGATTATTCGCCGCGCCGCAATTCGCGGCAGCTCAGACCTATATCGACGTGGAATACCCTGGTAACGAATTGTGCTACGTGTTGGGGGCCAATTCCGGCATCGTGGTGGGCATTTACTACGGCAGTGGGGTTGGTGGAGATGCGATTCATGGCTTTTCCCGGTCACGGCTCGGGGTTTACGAATCCATCGATGTCCCCGCCGCGCAATACGGCACCTACGCCATTGGGATCGACGACCAGCAGGACATCGCGGGCTATTACTACGATGCCAATTATGTGTCGCATGGCTTCGTCCGGTCGCATGACGGCACCTACACGCTCATTGATTATCCGGGTGCGAGTTCGATCTACGGCACCACCATCGTTTCAATCAGCGAAGACGGAACGATCCTGGGGTACTACACGGACAACGCCCGCGAGGATCATGCCTTTCGTCGATCCCCGGATGGTCATATGGCACTGATCCACATTCCGGGCTCCGTGAGCACCTGGACGGAGTCGGCCAATAAACAAGGCAACATCGTGGGCTATTTTCAGGAGCCCAACGTGGGGTCGCAGTACGGTGCGGTCCACGGTTTCCTCATGGCTCCCCATGGCTCGTATGTCCAATTCGACGCCCCCTCGGGTGAAGCCATCGGTCCCGGTTTTTCTCCCACCGTCATGAACAATGAGGGAAGCCTGGTCAGCACCTATACCGATGGCGAAAATCACAGTCACGGTCTGCTGAGGTCCCGCGATGGCAAATTCACCACCGTCGATTACCCGGGCTCCAATTACTCGGAGCTCCTGGGAATCGACGACCAGGGAACCATCGCCGGCGCCTATGTCGACTCGTCGGGCAACAATCACGGTTTTCTCCGCTACCAGAATGGCAGCGTGGTGAGCTTTGACTTTCCGGGCGCGACGGCTGTCGGTACCACCGTTCGCGCTGCCAGCCCTCAGGGAGAGGTGGTCGGATCCTGGACCGACGCTAACGGGGTAGACCACGGATTTGCCCGACTACCCGACTGAGGCCTCTTTCGCACGCCGGTGTTATCTTTCAATCTTTCTCATCTTTGATCAAATCGCAAGGAGTCTTAGGGATGAATCTCCAATATCCGCTTGGGATCTTGGCGCTCGCCACGGCGGCGGCCATCACACCGGCCGGGGCCGCGACGATCTACGATACGATGAAGGACGGCTTCCAATGCTGTATGGCGTGGGACGTCAATGCCGGCTTCATTCCCGGCGCCGAGTTCACTTCGCCCGGCAATTTCAGCGTCACGCAGATCAATGTGGCCTTGATTTACAATTCGGGGACCAATGGCGCGACCATCAGTCTCTTGGCTACCGGCCCCAGCGGTGCGCCCGGAACGGCCTTGGGCTCTTGGAGCGTATCGGGTCAACCCACCGGGGGAAATGGTCCCCTGACCACGGTCAGCGGTATCGAAGGGGTCGATCTGTTGGCCGGACACAATTACTTTTTGCAGATTTCGCCGGGCGACGCCACGACCAGTGATGCGTGGAGTTTCAGCAACGACACCACCGGCGCTCCGCTCTACAACGGCGAGACGCTCGCCTACGCGAGCGCGACGCCCCCCGCCTACTCGGTGATGGGCGAAGCGAGCGGAAGTTCCGATGCGGTGTCATTTCTGATCAACCCCGCTCATACCGGCGCGACGACGTTTTCCATCGCGAGCTTTCCGACCGCCCCGAAATGGCAGGTCGATCTGGGGGGACCGCCCTCCTATGCCCTGATCGGCGGCGGCAAGGTGTTCGTGACCGTGAAGGTGGCCCGCAACACGCAATTGGTCGCGTTGCAACAGTCCACAGGCAAGATCGCCTGGGGCCCGATTGTGTTGTCGGGAGAATCCAACGCCGCCTACGACGACGGCAATGTGTTCGTCGTTGGCACCGACGGCTTGATGCAGGCGTTCCGTGGCGACACGGGCAAGCCGTTCTGGACCACGAGCCTGACGGGCCAGTACAGCTTCTCCTCCGCCCCCACGGCGTCGCACGGCATCGTGTACGCCGGCGGTGCGGGCGACGGCGGTACGATTTACGCTGTGGATGAAAAGACCGGCACCTTGCTGTGGACTCAGGAAGTCAACAATGGCGAAGACAGCACCCCGGCGGTGACCGCGGCCGGCGTCTACGTGGCCTATCCCTGCTGGACTTACGATCTCGCGCCGTCCACCGGCGCCGCGGTCTGGACCAACGACACGGGCTGCGACGGCGGCGGCGGCGGCACGCCGGTGGTCGCCGACGGTAAGCTGTATGCCCCGAACGGTTTCGGCACCTACGACGGCGATGTCTTCGACGCGGCCACCGGGAAACTGGTGTTTTCCTACGTGGCTGACAACCCGCCCGCGATCGGCGCCACCCGGGGCTATTTCCTGCAAAGCCACATTCTGGTGGGACTCAAGCTCGAGGACTACTCCATCGTCTGGAGCTTCGCCGGCGACGGCAAGCTCGCGACCTCGCCCATCCTCGTCAACGATGTGGTGTTCATCGGCTCATCCGCCGGCAACCTGTACGGCCTCGATAGCACGACCGGCGCGCAGCTTTGGCAGGTCAATGTCGGCGCGGCCATCCCGCGCGGCGCAGGATGGGGGGCGCGAATTCAATTATCGGGCTTGTCGGCGGGCAACGGATTGCTGGTGGTTCCCGCGGGCCACTCCTTGACCGCTTACCAACTTTCGGGAAAATAGCGACTTTCATTTGC
>Ga0302157_10002508_pt1 | contig 21352 bp, 19 predicted proteins | sample I_Bog_N3_3_FD_193502 | JGI IMG/M metagenome (GOLD analysis project Ga0302157, IMG submission 193502) | Peat permafrost microbial communities from Stordalen Mire near Abisko, Sweden - I_Bog_N3_3 | ecosystem: Environmental > Terrestrial > Soil > Wetlands > Peat | place: Sweden: Abisko, Stordalen... | reverse complement strand
GTTGGAACGATTGAGTGGGAGTGAATGAACGCCGTCATCGCGCCGGCATGCTAATCGACTTGCCGTATTTGCCGAGCAGGCCGGCGATTCTCTTGAGTTGATCCGTTAGAAGTTGCGGCGGCCCCACGGACCAGACGAGGTCCGGCCGTTTAAACAAAGCGATGCAGATTTCGCTGGAGTCGTGGCGCGACTGATAGGCGACGCCGTCGGGTCTTTGATGATGATCCCACAGCGCGTCGGCCCAGGCGCCGCAGGGCTCGTAAGGGCCGGTGGAAATGGAATTGTCGCAGCCGACAAGTTGCAAACCGGTCCCGTATAGCCGCGCGAGCTTGAGATCGCGGCTGAACGAAACTTCGCTCGACGCCCTGTCGGCGAGGTCGTCATAGGCCACCATTTTTCGCGCGGGATTGCGGAGCAGTGTTTCGACGACGGCTCCCGCCAAGTTTCGGCCGAGGTAGAGAACGCCGAACGCGCCTCGCAGGCTGTCGAAACGGTAGGTGGGAACGCCGCCGGAAACAGGACCGAAGAAAATCGGGTCGCGAGCTTTGCCGTGCACCCGCAAGAGAAGCGTTCCCTCGGGAATCACGTCGAAAGGCAAATCCATTTCCGCCAGCCCGGCCGGCGGAGGCGGCGCGCGGCCGGAGGGGCCGCGCTCGATCGGCGGGGACGCGCGGCCGGTCACGCGAAGCCGTCGCCACCCTCGATCCGCGCCAATCGCGCCAAGTCCTCCGTCCAACCTGACCGACGCAGGACTTCGATGGGCGATTTTCCGCCGAGCGTCTGATCGGGGGCCAGCAGGAAATCGAGCGCTATCCAGGGGCCGCCGCGCGAGAACGCCGCTAGCGCTTTCGGCAAATCGGGCAAGGCTTCATGCGAGGCTTCGTCGAACTGACAACGGGGATAACGCCAATCGCCGCCTTGCCGAAGTCCGAGCAACTTCGAGGCTTGCCTACGCTTGTCCACGGCTTGACGGCTGACGCCCAAAAACGCCGCCACCTCGGCGGCGCTCCAGACCCCGCCAGCCGCCGCCAGGAGTTCAAGTCGATGTTCCGCGTTCCTCGCGATCAAGGGCGCCATGGGTTCGAGTTCCATGACGGCCGAACCTAGGGCGTCGGAATCGCCAAGCAAATGCGCCAAGGCGCCCACATCTGTACTCGCGGCGAGAGCGTCGGCTAGAAGTTCGGTCGAGGCTCGGGTCGTCACGCGGCTCAGCGCGTCCAGCGTGCGGCGTTGAAACGCGGCCCGCACGGAATCCGGGCTCAACGTGAAGACATAGCTGAGGTTGGGTTCTTCGCGAGGTTTTGATCGGGCGGCCATGCGCGCACTTCCGGTTGACTTCGGATAAATGGTATTACGTCGGTACAAAGTCAACCGAGCGAACGTATCGCTCACCCCTTCGCCACTTCGACCACCCGTCCGCCTGTCAATTCCGCCAGCCGCGCGGGCGTGGTCTGGAACACCGCGTTCGGCGTGCCCGCCGCGGCCCAGATCGTATCCAGCCGCATGACGGCCGCGTCGATCAGCGTGATCGGCGGCGTCTTGTGGCCGACCGGGGGCACGCCGCCGATGGCGAAGCCGGTGGATTCTCGCACGAAATCCGCGTCGGCCCGCACGATCTTCTCGCCGACTAAAGCCGCGACCTTCTTCTCATCGACGCGATCGACGCCCGAGGCGATGATCAGCACGGCGCGGCCGGTCTGAGCGGTCTTGAAGATCAGCGACTTCGCGATCTGGGCGACCTCGCAACCCACCGCCGCCGCCGCGTCGGCCGCCGTGCGCGTGCCCGCGTCGAATTCCAGCACCTGGTGCTCCGGGCCGAGCACGGCCTGGACTCTCAGCGCGGAGGGGGCGGAGGCGGGTTTCATGAGCCGGCCCAGACGTCGAGGACATAGCGACCGCGCGCGGCCAGATCGTCGATCCGGCGAATGTCCCGCAACGCCCGTTTCACGTCCGGCTCCATTTTCGATCCGTCGCCGCAGACGTAGATCACGGCCCCCGCGTCGATCAAGGCGCCGACCCGCGTCGCCTCGCGCGCGATCAGATGCTGCACGTAGGTCTTGGGCTCGCCCGCGCGGGAGAACGCGACATGCAATTCGACGAGGCCTAGCTCCGCGAACGCCTTCAACTCGTCGGCGTAAAGGAAATCCTGTTCGGGATGCCGACAGCCGAAGAACAGCATCGCCGGGCCGAGCGTCTTGCCTTCGGCCTTCAGCGCGGCCCGCTGTTGCAGGAAGCCGCGGAACGGTGCGAGGCCGGTGCCGGGGCCGATCATGATCAGCGGAATCGTCGGGTCGTCGGGCAGGCGGAAGCCGGCTTGGGTCTGCCGGATCGTGGCGTGGAGGACGTCGCCGACCATGCGCGTGGCGAGATAGTTCGAGGCGACGCCCTTGTAGAGGCCGCGCCCCGACGCCGCCGGCCCTTGCACCACGCCGACCGTGACGCTGCATTTCGTCGCGTCGAGCAAGGGCGCCGACGAGATCGAATAATAGCGAGGCGCCAACGGCGACAGCATTTCGAGATAGCCCGCGAACGGCCATTCGCAGGCGGGGTGTTCCATCATCAGATCGAACGCGGACTTTCGCTTCGCGAGCACCTCGGCGCGATAGTTTTCGTCGCTCTCGATCAGGCCGAGCAGCTTCGGCTTGGTCACGGGGCAACGCGTGTTCGCCGCCATCGCCTGAATCTGCCGGCGCGTCGCCACGAGCTGCAACTCGACGAATTCGGTCAGCAGCCGTCCGACACTGATGACCTCGCCGACCGGCAATTGCGGCCGTCGTCCCTCGGCAGCGCTGAGGCGAATGGGGTCGCTGGCCTGAAAGCCGAAGCGGCGCGCGACGGCGTCGACCAGCGCGGGATCGTTGCGCGGCGCGATGCTGAGATGGTCGCCCGGGCGATAGGTGACGCCAGCGGACAGGGCGACCTCGATGTGACGCGTCGAACGATCCGAGCCGCCGCCTTGCAACTCGGAATTGACCAGCAACTTCATCTTCGCCGCGCCGCCGAGCGTCATCGCCAGCGAGGCGACGCTCGGGCCGACGGGCTCGACGCGATAGAGCGGCTCTGCGGCCGTGTCGGCGGAAAAATCGGTGGGCACGCCGAGTTCCTGCACGGCGAGCGGACGTAATTGCTCGAACCACGCCTCGAATTGTCCGGCGAGGTCTTCGCGCGCGTTGCCCTCGCCGCGCACGTAGACGCGCTTGGCGCCGTGCGCCGACAGTTTATCGTCGATCAGTCGCGGCACCGCCTGATAGGTCGCCGCCCAATCGGTGTTGCCGCAGCCGAACACGGCGTAACGCACGCCCGCCAGTGCGTCGGGCGCGAGATCGCCGCCGAGCCATTTGACGAATTGCGCGGCGTTGTCGGGCGGCGCGCCGTTGTAGGAGGCGCAGAAGATGATGACGCCGCCCTTGGTCGGCAGCTTGCCGACCGCTTCGTCGAGCGGCGCGAGCGTGGTCGCGAAGCCGTTGAGGGAAGCGAGATCGGCGACGCGCGCGGCCATTTCTTCCGCCGTGCCGAGATTGGAGCCGTAGAGCACCAACAACGGCGTGTCGTGGCCGGGGCGCGCGCGGCCGGGCGCAAGGCCACCCGCGAGCGTCGACTCCGCGGGCGGGCTCGGCGCCTTCAGGCGATCGGCGTCGGCGCGCGGCTTCACCTTGATCTTGAAGCCGTCGGGCTTGATCGTCAGCGTCTCCTTCAACGCCATCTGGTAACGTTTGTGATCGACCAGTTGGAAGCGTTGCAGAATTATGCCGAGCGCGAGCGCGGCCTCGTGCATCGCGAAGCCGCGGCCGATGCAAGCGCGCGGACCGTTGCCGAACGGCTTCCAGGCGTTGAGCGGCCGCTTCGCCTCCGCCTCGCGCGAGAAATTCTCCGGGTCGAAAGCGTCGGGATGCGGGCCCCAGACCTTGGGGTCGCGGTGCAGCGCGAGCGTCAGAATGGTGACGAAGGTGCGCTTCTTGATGTCGTATTGGCCGCCGATCCGCTCGTCCTTCATCGGGCTGACGCTGTAGGCGGGCGCCGGCGGCCAGAGCCGCAGCGATTCCTTGAGGATCTGCTGGATGTAAGTCAGTTGCGAAACCTGCTGATAGGTCGGCCGCGCCTCGATGTCGGCGCCGAGCACGCGATCGACCTCCTCATAGGCTTTCGCCAGCACGTCGGGGTTCTTCAGCAGCGCGTAGATCGCGCAGGAGAGCAGGCCGCTCGTCGTCTCGTGGCCGGCGATGAGGAAGGTCGTGATCTGATAGCGGATGTTGATGTCGTCGAGTTGTTCGCCCGAGCTCCGGTCGACGCCCTTCAGCATCGCGTTGAGCATGTCGATCTTGGCGGAAGCGGCCTCCGCCTGCTTGCGCCGCTCGGCGACGATCTCGTCGACCATCGCGTTCATGAAGGCGATGTCGGCCTCGAGGTTTTGCCGGCGTTCGCGCATGAACAGGCCCTCGAAGGGCAGGCCACGCGTCATCATCACCGTCTCCAGCGAGCGCACCAGCGCCTCGACATAGGGGTGGTAGTCGCGTCGATAGAACGAGTTGAAGCGATAGTCGAAGCCGCAGAGCCCGATCGTGTCGAGCGTCAGCGCGGTCATGTCGTGGACGACGTCGATCTCGTCGTCGGCGTTGAGGCGCTCCCATTTCTTGACCAGTTGGTCGGCGATGTCGACCATCATCGGGTGATAGGATTGCATCGCGCGATTGCTGAACGGCGTCAGCAGGATGTTGTGCGCCTTGCTCCAGTTGGGCTCCTTGGTGTCGGCGGTGAACAGGCCATCGCCCGCCAGCGCGCGGATGCGCCGCAACGGCCCGCGCACGGTCTTGTCGAAGCGCGTGGTGTCGCTGATCTCATCGACGAGAGCCGCGCCGGAGACGATCACCATCGGCGTGCCCATCATGTCGAGCCAGTAGATCGGCCCGAGCTCCTTGGCGAGCCGCGCGAGATGCTGCGCGGGAGCCTTGGAATCTATCGACAACATATTGCCGACGACGAGCGTCTTGGGAGGATGCGGAATCGGCGCGAGCGGATTCGTGGACGCCATACCTGAGGTCTCCTCCCGCGGGATTGTTGGCGGCCAATGTGCAGACATATCCACACGCCGTCCAGCGATGAATTGCGGTCGCGTCAGCCGAACCGCCGCCGTCGCCAGTCGAGGATCGTCGCGCTGACCTCTTCCGGAAATTCCTGCTGCGTCCAGTGGCCGCTGCCCTTGACAAGATGCTTCTCGAGGTCGGGGACGATCTTTTCCATGCCGTCGGCGTCGGAGGGCGGCAGGACGACGTCGTGTTCCGCCATGATCATCAAGCTTGGGATGCGTATCGTGTGATCGAGGTGTTCGGCGAGCCGCCAGTTGCGCGTCCAGTTGCGATACCAGTTGATGCCGCCGGTGAAACCCGATTTGCGAAAGGCCTCGACGAACACGCTCGTCTCCTCGGGGGTGAGGATTTTCTTGCGCGGATCGCGCGCGGGATCATAGGCGGCGACGATTTGCGGGAACGCGAGGTTCGGCGGCCCGCCCGCGCCCGGAGCCCGGTTCGGCATCGGGCCGCGCATGAAGAAATCAAAGAACTTGTCGATGTTCGCGGCGAAGATTCGGTCGGGCTCGTGGCCGGGGTTCTGGAACTGCACGATATACATGCTGTCGCCGTAGCGCTTGCGGAAGATTTCGATCGGATCGCGCGGCGCGCGTGGCCAGTGCGGCGTGTTGACGCCGACGACGCCCGCCACACGGGAGGGTTGGCGCATCGGCATTTGCCAGGCGACGAAGCCGCCCCAGTCGTGGCCGACGAAGATCGCCTTTTCGATGTGAAGATGATCGAGCAGACCGACGAGATCGCCGGTGAGATGTTTGAGGTCATAATCCTCGACCGCCTCCGGCCGATCCGTCGCGCCATAGCCGCGCTGGTCCGGCGCGATCACGCGATAACCGGCCTCGCTCAGCGCCTTGATCTGGCGCCGCCAGGAATAAGCGATCTCGGGCCAGCCATGGCAGAGCACGATCGGAACCGGGTCGGTCTTCGGCCCGGCTTCGTAGTAGCCCATACGAATGCCGTTGACCTCGGCGAACTGGAGCGGCGGCATGTCGGTCATGTGGTCCTCCCCTCAACCGTCGGCTTCGCCGACATCTTCTCCCGCTCGCGGGAGAAGGGACACTTTCTGCACGGCTCGCCAACCTTAAGCAATGGCTCACCCCGCTTCGCTCGTGCTACAAAGCTCTGCAGCGAGAGCGCCGCCACGGCGCCGGAGCATGACGGAGGACTACGTGTCGGAGCAGCCTTGGATCTCATCCTATCCGCCGGGCGTTCGCTGGGACGCCGAACTGGAATTGTCGGCGGTGCAGGACTCTCTGACGCATTCGGCCCGGACATGGCCTTCCCATTCCGCGCTCGAGTTCATGGGCCGCAAGATCAATTTCGCCGAGCTCGACGCGCTGGTCGACAAGGCCTCCAAGGGCTTTCAGGCGCTCGGCGTGAAGCCCGGCGTGCACGTCGGACTGTATCTGCCCAACACGCCGCACTACGCCATCGCGTTCTTCGGCGCGCTGCGCGCGGGCGGCGTGGTCGTCAATTATTCACCGCTCGACGCGGAGAAGGTGCTCGAGCACAAGATCGAGGACAGCGAGACCGACATCCTCGTCACCCTCGACCTCGCCGCGCTCTATCCGCAGATGAGCGGCCTGCTCGGCAAGACCCGCGTCAAACATCTCGTGATCGGCGATCTCGCCGAATTCTCGGGCCATCCGCAAGGCGTGCGCGCGCATCTGACGGCCGCCAAGCAACTCGCCGAGGTCGCGCCCGATCCGCGCCATCTGTCGTTCGCTCAGTTGCTCGACAACGACGGCGCGTTTCAACTCTATCCCGTCGTCGATCCCCATGAGACGCTCGCCGTGCTGCAATATACCGGCGGCACGACGGGGCTGCCCAAGGGCGCGATGCTGACCCACGCCAATCTGACGGCCGCGACCTCGCAGAGCGTCGAGACCACGCATACGGAGCCGCCGCTACTTGTCCCCGGCCAGGAGCGAATTCTGGCGGTTCTGCCGTCGTTCCACATCTATGCCTTGACCGTGGTGATGCTGATGGGCGTGCGGCTCGGCGCGGAGCAGGTGCTGCACGTGCGCTTCGACGCCGAAGCGGTGCAGAAAGACATCGAGGCGAAGCAGATCACGGTGTTTCCAGGCGTGCCGACCATGTTCGTCGCCATCCTACATCACCCCCTGGCCGGCAAGGCCGACCTGCGCTCGCTGAAGTTGTGTAATTCGGGCGGCGCGCCGCTACCCCTCTCGGTGCAGAGCGCGTTCGAAAAGCTGAGCGGCTGTCGACTCGCCGAGGGTTGGGGCATGACGGAAACCTGCGCGCTCGGCACGTTCACGCCGGCGGGGCAAACGCCGGTGGCGGGCTCGTGCGGCTTGCCCGCGCCGAATATCGAGTTCAAGTTCCTGAGCGTCGATGACGGCAAAACCTATGTCGCGCGCGGACAGCGCGGCGAGATTTGTCTGCGCGGCCCCAACGTCATGAAGGGCTATTGGAAGAACCCGGGCGCGACAGCGGCGGTCACGACCGCGGATGGCTTCATGCGCACCGGCGACGTCGGTTACATGGACGAGGCCGGCTATATCTACATCGTCGACCGCACCAAGGACATGATCCTCAGCGGTGGTTACAACGTCTATCCCCGCAACATCGAGGAGGCGATCCACGAACATCCCGCCGTCGAGGCGGTCAGCGTGATCGGCATATTCGATGAATATCGCGGGCAGGCGGCGAAAGCCTTCATCAAGCTCAAGCCCGGCGCGACCGCGATGCCGATCGACGAGATGAAGGCGTTTCTCAAGGACAAGCTCGGCAAGCACGAGATGATCGCCGCGATGGAGATCCGCCCGGAATTGCCGCGCACGCTGGTCGGAAAACTGTCGAAGAAGGAGCTCTACGAAGAGGAAGCTAAGAAACTATCGGGCGTCTAGGCCTCTCAGGTCCCCGGGCAATCCTTCAAGGCGCGATCGATCGCCTGGCTGAAGCCGGCCAGCGAATAGCTGTCGGTCGTGACATTGCCCTTCTTCGAGGCGACCTTGACGACGAGTTTGACGCCCTTGCGCATCTCGTCGATCAACTGGCTCTCCTGGGCGGGGTTCTTGACCCAGAGATTGCCGCCCTTGGGCGTCAGATCGAACTCGGCGTCGCCGATGACGGCGGTCGGCGTGAACGCCTCGGGCTTGTCCTTCTTCTCGGCTTTCTTCTTGTCTTTCTTGTCCTTGGGCTTGTCCGTCTCTTTCGGATCCGCCGGCGCGGCGCCCGAGGCGACCTCGAAGCCCATGATGAACGAGACCTCGTTGCGCACGCGCTCGGACGGCCGCTCGGAAATGAAGGCGTAACCGGGATCGCGCTTGACGTCGTCAGGCTCGCGGGTTTTCGGCGTCGCCAGGGTGTAACAGATATGCGATTTGCCCGCCGCGCTCTGATAGACGCTCCAGTCGCCGTAGGAGCCGACGAGATCGGGTTTCTTGGCGCCGGCGTCTTTGTCCTTCTTCGCTGTCTCGGCGAAGGCGCCCGTCGCCAAGGCGGCGAACAGGGCGCCGGCGGCGAGGAGGCGGGCGGCGGTGGGCGCGGCGAACAGCATGAGAATGGTTTCCTTCGACGATCGCACCGGCGAAAACAATACCGGCGCGCCGCGGTTGGTGCGCCGCGAAGCGGGCGAAAATCCGGCCGCCCGAACGCCGGGCCGCCGTCCGATGGCGTCATCCTGCACAAGGTTAATGAAAAATGAGTAAAATTCGAGGCCGACGATGAAAGCTCTGGTCTGCGAAACGCTTGGCCCCCCGGACACGCTGCGTTTGATCGATGCGCCCGAACCCGTCGCGGGCGCGGGCGAGGCGATCGTCGAGGTCGCCTACGCCGCGCTCAACTTCTTCGACACATTGATCATCGAGGGCAAATATCAGGTCAAGCCGCCGCTGCCGTTTTCGCCGGCGGGGGAGTTCTCGGGGCGAATCGTCGCGCTGGGATCGGCGGCGGCGGGATTTTCGGTCGGAGACCGCGTGATGGGCTCCGTGTCTCACGGCGCCGCGCGGCAGCGAATCGCTGTTTCGGTCGATCGGCTACACCGACTGCCCGAGGAACTGGGCCTTGATCGCGCGGCCGGCTTGTCCATCGCTTATGGCACGACGCTGCATGCGCTGGAGCAGCGCGGCGAAATGAAGCCCGGCGAGACGCTGGTGGTGTTGGGGGCGTCGGGCGGCGTCGGGCTGGCGGCGGTGGAGATCGGCGCGCTGATGGGCGCGCGGGTGATCGCCTGCGCTTCGTCTGACGACAAGCTCGTGTTCGCGCGAAGCCACGGCGCCGCCGAGACGATCAATTACGCCACCAGCGACCTGCGCGCCGAATTGAAACGCCTCGGCGGCGCCAAGGGGATCGACGTCATCTACGACCCCGTCGGCGGCGCGCTGACCGAGGTCGCGTTGCGCTCGCTCGGCTGGAAAGGCCGACTGCTGGTGATCGGCTTCGCCTCGGGCGAGATTCCTCGGCCGCCGCTCAATCTGACCCTGCTGAAGGGATGTGACATCCGCGGCGTGTTCTGGGGCGACTTTGTCGTCCGCGAACCGGAAACCAGTCGCGCTAATATGTCGCGGCTGCTATGCTGGGCGGCGGACGGCGGGCTGTCCGCGCACGTTCACGCTATTCACGAACCCTCTGATTTTCTTGCGGCTTATCAATTAATAGCGCGGCGCGAGGCGCTAGGGAAAGTGCTCTTGCGTATGAACCCCGGAATTGAGCGGAAGAGTTAGGGGTTGCGAAAGATATTGCGGTGCACAATATGCGCTCGGGGATGAATCGCCTGAGACCGACAATGAAAGTTAGCCCATGACGACCGTCTCCACCCCGAAGCCCGTCCTGCCGCCCGCCGATATCCGGCGGCTGTGGCTGGCCGATATGCCCGCTTTTCGCGACCACATGCTTCGTTTGGATCCGCGCAGCCGGCATGAGCGGTTCGGGGGCGGCATGTCCGACGACTTCATCGCGCATTACGCGGAAAGCTGCTTCGGCCAGGGCGACCTGGTGTTCGGCGCCTATATCGACGGCCAGTTGCACGGCGCCGCCGAGTTGCGTTCGAACGAGGCGATCTGGAGCGAGCAGGCGCCGTACCAGCGTCACATTCACGCGGAAGCGGCGTTCAGCGTCGAGGAGTCTTTTCGGCGCCGCGGCATCGGCGAGCAATTGTTCCGCCGGATCGAAAACGCCGCCAGCAACCACGGCGTCGAGACGATCGACATCATCTGCATGCCTGACAATATCGGGATGATGCGGTTGGCCGCGAAGTTCAAGACGCAGTTCACCTTCGAGGAGAGCCAGTTCACGGGACGTCTGACGGCGAAGCGGCCGACGCCATTCTCGATGATGCGCGAAGCCTCCCGCGATCTCGCCGACTTCACGCATTCGATGTTCGATGCGCAATTGCGTGCGCTCGGCCGCGTCGCCTGATCACGGCGGGTTCGGTCCGTAGGGCATAGGATACGGGCGCATGAGTCCATGCGCCCGCGCGAGAACGATCTCGCCTTCCCCTTCTTGTCGAAGCGCGAAGTCTCGCGGCGGATCAATCCGTTCGAAATAGCCGGCCAGCGCCACCAATTCAGCTGCGGCGGTGGCGCGCGGCAGGACGATCAACGCGTCCTCACCCAAATGTCGGGTCTGATCGCACTGGAACGCGAGGCCGCGCGGATCGCCGTTAAACGCGCATATCGGCGTCGACGGCCCCAGCGCGACGCCGACTCTTCCGCCGGTCCGCCAATTGTCGACCACCACGAAATCCGTCGGCGACAATTGCCCGGCGATGCTCGGCCAGTCGTGGCTGAAGCGCGTGGGGTCACGCGCTCCGCTGGGCGCCATCGCCACGAACTTGCCCGTCCCGACGAGGACCGCCGCGAGATAGAGCGCGACGGTGAGGACCGCGAGCGCGGCGCTGACGCGCGACCATCGCCAAAGCGAGATCTCGCTTCGCGCGCTGAGCCATCGCCCCGCGAGCGGAAACGCGAACAACCAGCCCGAGTTGAACCAGTGCGGGATCGCGCGCTGCCCGAGCAACGGGATCAGCGCGAACAACAGCAGCGGCGGCGCCGCCAGCCACAAGAGGAACCGCTCGCCGCTGTTCGCATCCGCCCGCGTCGCCTTGCCTAGCCCCAACGCCATCGGCAGCGCGACCCAGGGAGAGAGCAGCGCCAGTTGCGCGGCGAGGCCCTCCGCCACCGCCGTCCAGGCCTTGCCGCCGATACCGAAACCCGCCGCCGCGCGATGGGATTGAAAGGCGAACGAGACCCAATGGTTTTCGGCGTTCCAGATCAGCACCGGCGAGAAGATCGCGAGCGCCAGAGCCGCCGCGAGATAGGGCCGGGGGTCTATGAGCCAATGCCGATGGCGGGGCGAGCCGAGGAAGAATCCGAGCAAGCCGATCGGCGCGAACACGGCGGAATATTTGGACAGACCCGCGCATCCGAGAGCGAGGCCCGCCAGCAGCCATGATCGGCCCTCGCGACCCTGCGGCCCGAACAGGACTTCCGCTATCGCCCAGGCGCCGAGCGCCAGACACGGCAGCAGCGGCGTGTCGGGCATGATGAAGCCGTCGGGCAGCACGAGGAAATAGGCCGTCGCGTTGAAGGCGAAGATCGCCCATAGCGCCGCCCGCGCGTCGAAAAGACGCCGCGTCAGGCCGAAGAGACCCGCGCTGGTCGCGAGATTCATCAGCCAGAACGGCGCCCGATCGCCATGGCCTTCGCCGAACAGCGCGACGAAGCCGTGCAGCACCCATTGATGCAGCGGCGGATGATCGAAATAGGACAGCGCGAGGCGACGCGCGATGACGATCGTGTAGGCCTCGTCGTCGTTGAAGCCGGTGACGAAAAGCGCGACCGCTTTTTCCAGCGCGCAGGCCGCGACGAAGGCGAGGATGAAGCCAGCCGAAAGCGACCGCGGCGAGGGCGCCGACGGCTCACTCATGGCTTGGGCGCGCGAATCACCCGCGTCAGTTGCGCCGCGCCAGCAAAAGCGTCTTGATCTTCGAGATCGCCAGGGCGGGGTTGAGGCCCTTGGGGCAAGTCTTCGAGCAATTCAAGATCGTGTGGCAACGATACAGGCGGAACGGGTCTTCGAGATTGTCGAGGCGCTCGCCCTGCGCTTCGTCGCGCGAATCGATCAGCCAGCGATAGGCCTGCAACAGAACCGCGGGGCCGAGGTACTTGTCGCTGCTCCACCAGTAGCTCGGGCACGAGGCCGAGCAGGACGCGCAGAGGATGCATTCGTACAGGCCGTCGAGTTCGGCGCGGTCTTCTGGCGTCTGCTTCCATTCCTTTTCCGGGGCCGGCGTCACCGTCTTCAGCCACGGCTCGATAGAGGCGTGTTGAGTGTAGAAGTTGGTGAGGTCGGGCACGAGGTCCTTCACGACCTCCAGATGCGGCAACGGATAGACCTTCACCGCCCCCTTGATATCATCCATGCCCTGCGTGCAGGCGAGCGTGTTCACGCCGTCGATGTTCATCGCGCAGGAGCCGCAGACGCCTTCGCGGCAGGAACGGCGGAAGGTCAGCGTCGGATCGATCTTGGATTTGATCCAGATGAGCGCGTCGAGCACCATCGGGCCGCAATCGTCGCGATCGACGTAAAAGGTGTCGATTCGCGGATTGGATTCGTCGTCGGGGTTCCAGCGATAGATCTTGAACTCGGCCGTGCGCTTCGCGGTCGATGGCGCCGGCCAAGTCTTGCCGGGCTTCGGACGCGAGTTCGGAGGGAGCGTGAATTCAACCATCGATCTATCCCTTAATCCCGCCGATCCTCAGTACACGCGCGCCTTGGGCTCGATGTACGAAATATCGTTGCTCATGGTGTAGGTGTGCACCGGCCGGTAATCGAGCTTGACCGTCTGCTTGTCTGTGTCGATCCACGCTAGCGTGTGCTTCATCCAGTTGGCGTCGTCGCGGTTCGGGAAATCCTCGCGCGCGTGCGCGCCGCGGCTCTCGAGCCGGTTCGCGGCGCCGTCCATCGTCACCACGGCCTGCACGATCAGGTTGTCGTATTCGAGCGTCTCGATCAGATCCGAGTTCCAGATCAGCGAGCGATCGGTCACGCCGACATCCGAGCCGGAACGCCAAGCCGCGTGGATCTTCGTTTGGCCTTCGGCGAGCACTTCGCCAGTGCGGAACACCGCGCAATTGCTCTGCATGATGCGCTGCATGTTGAGGCGCAACTGCGCCGTCGGCGTGCCGCCCTTGGCGTTGCGGAACTGGTCGAGCCGCGACAGCGCGAGGTCGGCGCTGTCCTTCGGCAGGTCGGGCTGACGCTCGCCCGCCTTGAGCATTTCGCCCGCGCGCAATCCGGCCGCGCGGCCGAACACGACGAGGTCGATCAGCGAATTCGAGCCGAGGCGGTTGGCTCCGTGCACCGATACGCAGGCCGCCTCGCCCAAAGCCATCAGGCCGGGAACGATCGAGTCCGGATCGGCGCCGACCTTGGTCAGCACTTCGCCGTGATAGTTCGTGGGAATGCCGCCCATGTTGTAGTGGACGGTCGGCAGCACCGGGATCGGCTCCTTGGTCACATCGACGCCGGCGAAGATGCGCGCGCTCTCGGAAATGCCGGGCAGGCGCTCGTGCAGCACTTTCGGGTCGAGATGGTCGAGGTGCAGGTAGATGTGATCCTTGAGCTTGCCGACGCCGCGGCCCTCGCGGATTTCCATCGTCATCGCGCGGCTGACGACGTCACGCGAGGCGAGGTCCTTGGCCGAGGGGGCGTAGCGCTCCATGAAGCGCTCGCCCTCGGAATTGACGAGATAGCCGCCTTCGCCGCGCGAGCCTTCAGTGATGAGGCAACCCGCGCCGTAGATGCCGGTGGGATGGAATTGCACGAATTCCATGTCCTGCAACGGCACGCCGGCCCGAAGCGCCATCGCGTTGCCGTCGCCCGTGCAGGTGTGCGCCGAGGTCGCGGAGAAATAGGCGCGGCCGTAGCCGCCGGTCGCCAGGATCGTCGTCTGCGAGCGGAAGCGGTGGATCGTGCCGTCGTCCATCTTCAGGCAGACGACGCCGCGGATGCGGCCTTCCTCGTCACGGATGAGATCGAGGGCGAAATATTCGATGAAGAATTCGCACTTGGCCTTCAGCGCCTGACCATAGAGCGTATGCAGGATCGCGTGGCCGGTGCGGTCGGCGGCGGCGCAGGTGCGCTGGGCGATGCCCTTGCCGTATTCGGTGGTCATGCCGCCGAACGGGCGCTGGTAGATCTTGCCTTCCTCGGTGCGCGAGAACGGCACGCCCCAATGATCGAGCTCGTAGACGGCGGCGGAGGCGTTGCGGCAGAGATATTCGATCGAGTCCTGATCGCCGAGCCAGTCCGAACCCTTGACGGTGTCGTACATGTGCCAACGCCAATCGTCCGGGCCCATGTTGCCGAGCGATGCGGAAATGCCGCCCTGCGCCGCGACCGTGTGCGAGCGCGTCGGGAAAACCTTGGAGATGCAGGCGGTGCGAAGGCCCGCTTGCGCGCAGCCGACGCTGGCGCGCAGGCCCGCGCCGCCGGCGCCGACGACGACCACGTCGAACGTGTGATCGGTGATCGGATAGGCTTGGGCGCCTATCCCCGGAGCGGCAGCTCCGTTCGAGCCATTCGTAGCCATGGTCAACCCTTCAATCAAACGAAGCCGATGCGGAGCACCGAATAAATGCAGGCCGTCGCGACGGCGACCGCGAAGAACGCGTTCGCGATCAGCAGCCATTCCTTGGTGTGGCCATGGATGTAGTCCAGGATGATCGCCCTGAGACCGATCTGCATGTGATAGAGGCCCGTCAGCACGAACAACAGCAACACGATCGCCGGGATCGGCTGGCCGAGTTCCGCGCGCACGCCGTTGTAATCCTTGTGCAGCAGCGACAGCACCAACCAGACGAAGCCGAAGGTCAGTGGAATCATGAACGCGGCGGTGACGTGCAGGCGCCACATGTCGTCTGTGCCCAGACGCGCGCTACCGAGAAAGCGAACTCGGCCCATCGGGCTGCGGAAGGACTTTTGGGATGGAGACATCGTTTCGTTCCCTCAGCGGACGGCGTAGCCGATGATCCAGACGATCACATTGATCGCGATGCTGCCCACGATGGTCGCCAGCGCGAGTTGATCGCGTTCCGGATCGCCCAGACCTTTGCCAGCGTCCCAGATGAAATGCCTGACGCCGCCGAGCAGATGATGAAACAGCGCCCAGGTGAAGCCGAACAGCGCGAGGCGGCCGATGAACGACTCGATGAACCAGGAGAAATACGAGAAGGTCGAGGCGTCGCTCGCCGCGGCGATCAGGAACCAGGCGAGCAGCAATGTGCCGATAAACAGGCACAAGCCCGTTATGCGATGCAAGCCCGACATCACCATCGTCAGCGTCAGACGATAAACTTGCAGATGCGGCGACAGCGGTCGTGGGCGCATCGGTTTCGGCGCTGTTTCGGTCGACGCCATGGCTGGTTCCTTATCGGTATCCGTTCGGCGCAGGAGCTTTAGACTTCCTGACGCCGCGCCGCAACATCAATGCTCTACGCTATTGGTCGCGGCCTCGATTTCCGTGGGGGTCGGAGGGTTGGACCCCTTGCGGGTGCATGTTATCGCCGAGGCCCGGGCCGCGAAAGACAACCAGCTTCGCAGCGCCTCCCGAGTCGGAATCGCGGCGTCCGGACCCAGCGCGCCGTCCTGGTCCATGATCGCGAGCAGCGAAGACATGAAACTGTCGCCGGCGCCCACGGTGTCGACCACGTCGATCTTCGGCGCCGCGATCGCCAGCCGTTCGTCGCCGAGATAGGCGACCGCGCCCGCTCCGCCCAAGGTCGCGATGCAGAATTTCGGGCCTCGCTTCGCCCAATCCTCCAGCGTCGCCTCGACGTCGCGGTCGGGATAGAGCCATTCCAGGTCTTCCTCGCTCGCCTTGACGAAGCTGGCGAGCGCCACCTGCCGCTCGACCAGATCGACGACGCTTGCACGGTCCGGCGTCACCAGCGGGCGAATGTTGGGATCGTAGCTGCTGGTCAGAACGCCACGCGCGAGGCGTAGGGCTTCGACAACGCGTTCGCCGTGGCGCGGCTCCACCGCCGAGATCGAGCCGACGTGCAAATGCCGGGCGCCCGCCGGCCAAATCTCGGGGAAGGGCCAAAGGCCGTCGAACGTCGTCGCGTCGAGATAGAACGCGTAGCGCGATCCGGTCTGGGCGGTGCCGCGCATGACGAAGGCGAGCGTCGTCGGCTTCACGTCGCGCTGCACAAGGCTCAGGTCGACGCCCGCGCGGGCGAGGCCGGCCGCGAGGTTGTCGCCGTTGCCGTCCGTCGAAATGCGCGAAACGAACGCGGTCGGTGCGCCGAGCCGCCCGAGGCCGATCGCGACGTTGTAAGGCGAGCCGCCCAGCACCGCGTCGTAGCTGATGTCCTTGTCCGGATCCGGAATGAGGTCGATCAGGGCCTCGCCCGAGATGAGGATCATGCGCGCGGTTCCTTTTTCAGGCCGTTGGGTAAGCGGTCTTGTCGTGTAGAGTCTTGGCCGATCAAATCAAGCCCCGGCGCGCGAGATTGCGCATCAAGGCGCCGGCGCCGAAGCTCCAACGCGGGCACAGATGGGCGTGGCGCATCCGGTTGGTCAGCCGCCCGAGCTTGTGCGCGCTCACGCCGACGATGTCGCCCGGCTTGTGGGTGAAGCCTTTGCCGGGAGCGTCGCGGTCGGCGACCGGCGCGTACATGGTGCCCAGAAACAACGCCGCGCCGTCGGGATAATCGTGGTTGGGGCCGATCAACTGGCGCGCGAGATCGGCGGGGTCGCGGCTGATTTCGCGCATCGACGAGCCGCCTTCGAGCCTGAAGCCGTCATCGCCTTCGATGGTGAGCGAAATGTTCATCGCGCGTACGTCGTCGAGGCTGAAGCTGGCGTCGAACAGGCGCAGGAAGGGGCCGACCGCGCAACTCGCGTTCTGGTCCTTCGCCTTGCCGAGCAGCAGCGCGCTGCGGCCTTCGAAATCGCGCAGGTTGACGTCGTTGCCGAGCGTCGCGCCGATGATCGCGCCGGAGGAGGCGATCAACAGCACGGCTTCTGGCTCTGGATTGTTCCAAAGCGAGGCGGAATGAAATCCGGCGTCCGCGCCGGCGCCGATCGCCGACATCGGCTGCGCCTTGGTGAAAATTTCCGCGTCGGGGCCGATGCCGACCTCGAGATATTGCGACCACGCGCCTTCGGCGATCAGCGCCTCTTTCAGCTTTTGCGCCTCGGGCGAGCCGGGCCTCAGCGTCGCGAGATCGGCGCCGATCAGCCGCGTCATGTCCGCCCGCAACCGCTCGGCGGCGGAGTGGTCGCCGCGCGCGCGCTCTTCTATCACGCGCTCCAGCATCGAGGTCGCGAAGGTGACGCCGGCGGCCTTGATCGCTTGCAGGTCGAGCGGGGCGAGCAGCCAGGGCTTGGCCGGATCGCGCGAATCAGGCGGGGTGTTGGCGAGGACCTCCTCCAACGCGCCGATTCGCGCACCCGAGGCCGCGCGCAGGGCGGCGGCGGGATCGGCGCTCTCGCAGAGATCGCGGATCGTCGCGAAGCTGCCGGTGACGTCGTAAACCCCATCCGCGCGCAAGGCGACGACCGAGGGTCCGTCCAGTTCCGGTCGCCAGACGCGACCTGCCAGAGCGCCGGCATAGCCGTCCGTCGGCAGAGTCGTCGCCTCGTCCAGTCGCAAAACCGTCATGGGGGCCCCCTTGGCGCGCCGCAAGACGATTGACGGCGGCGCGCGGTCTCTCTAGCCTCTAACATGTCAGTGGGGAAGAGGCGACGGGAGGCGCGGGTGATCATCGCTCGCGAAAGTCGTTTCAGATCGAAGGCGAGGATGCGCGCACGCGCCGACAGCAAGGCAGGGCAAGTCTATGGAGCCGTGAAGGAGGCGATCCTTTCCGGCGACCTCGAACCCGGCCAACCCATCGACAAGCTGGCGCTGTGCGATCGGCTCGGCGTCTCGCGTTTTCCCGTCTCGGCGGCGATTAGTCGGCTGGCGTTCGAGCGCTTGGTGCGGGTGGAGCCGCAACACGGCTCGTTCGTCGCGCGCATCTCGGCCGAGGATGTGCGCGAGCGTTTGTTCATTCGCCGTGCGCTGGAGGGCGAGATCGCGGCCGAGGCGGCGAGGCGCCTCGACGCCGCCGGAAGGGCGGCGCTGGAGGACAATTTGCGCGAGGCGGAGGAGGCGGCGCGGGCGGGAGATCGGCCGCGCTTCTATGATCTCGACGTCGGCTTTCACGCGATCCTGACCCAGCGCCTGGGTCTGGACCGCAGCGGCGAGATCCTCGACGGGGTGCGCGAGCATCTGGAGCGGTTGCGTCGCCTGCTGATGACGCCGCACGGTCGCATGCAGGCGACGATCGCCGAGCATCGGGCGGTCGTCGAGGGCGTGGAGAGCGCCGATCCCGCGCGCGCGCGGGCGGCGATGGAAGCGCATATGAGCGCCATGACGGCGTTGTTCGAGAATTTTTCGCGGCAGCGGCCCGAGTTGTTTTCCGCCTGACGCCTTACTGGACTGGAACCTGCCATGAGTTCTCCGCGCGCCCTGCGCCTCAACGCCGAAGACAATGTCGTGATCGCGGTCGACGAGATCCGTCCCGGCGATCAACCCGCGGGCGCTGTTCCCGCGAGCGAGCGCATCCCGCGCGGCCACAAGATGGCGACGGCGCCGATCGCGACGGGCGAGCCCATCCACAAATTCGGCCAGATCATCGGTTTCGCCTCGAAGCCGATCGCGCCGGGCCAATGGGTTCACGAGCAGAACTGCGTGATGCAAGATTTCGCGCGCGACTATCAGTTCGGCGAGGGCGCGCGCGCCGAGAACATCCTGCCCGTCGAGGAGCAGGCGACTTTCGAGGGCTACAAACGCGCCAACGGCAAGACCGGAACGCGCAACTATCTGGGCATCCTCACCTCGGTCAATTGCTCAGCGACCGTCGCGCGGCTGATAGCGCGCGAGGCCGAGCGGTCGGGCATTCTCGACGATTATCCGCATGTCGACGGCATCATTCCGCTCGTCCACGGCACCGGCTGCGGCATGGCTTCGAAGGGCGAGGGCTTCGATACGCTGAAGCGCACGCAATGGGGCTACGCCGGCAATCCCAATATGGGCGGCGTGATCATGGTGGGGCTGGGCTGCGAGGTGTTCCAGATCGGCCGCATGAAAGAGGACTACGGCATTGTCGAGAGCGACCTGTTCCACTCCATGACCATCCAGGCGACGGGCGGCACACGCAAGACGGTGGAAGCGGGCGTCGAGCGGGTGAAGGCGATGCTGCCGATCCTCGACACGGCTCGGCGCACGACACGGCCGGCGAGCGAATTGATGCTGGCGCTGCAATGCGGCGGCTCCGACGGCTATTCCGGCATCACCGCCAATCCCGCGCTCGGCGTCGCCGTCGACAGGCTGGTGCGCAACGGCGGCACCGCGATCCTTTCCGAGACGCCCGAGATTTTCGGCGCCGAGCATCTGCTGACGCGCCGCGCCGCGACGCCGGAGATCGGCCACAAGCTCGTCGAACTCATCCACTGGTGGGAGGACTACACCTCGCGCGCCGGCGGCGAGATGAACAACAATCCCTCGCCCGGCAACAAGGCCGGCGGCCTGACGACAATCCTCGAGAAATCGCTCGGCGCGGCGGCCAAGGGCGGCACGACGCCGCTCAACGGCGTCTATCGCTACGCAGAGCCGGTCACCGCCAAGGGCTTCGTCTTCATGGATACGCCCGGCTATGATCCGGTCTCGGCGACGGGGCAGGTGGCGGGCGGCGCCAACGTGCTCTGCTTCACCACGGGCCGCGGCTCCGCCTACGGCTGCAAGCCGACGCCCTCGATCAAGCTGGCGACCAACACGGACGTCTACGAGCGCATGATCGAGGACATGGACATCAATTGCGGCGACGTGCTCGACGGCGTTTCGCTGGAGGACAAGGGCCGGCAGATCTTCGATCGCGTGCTCTCCGTCGCCTCGGGCGAGCGCAGCAAGTCGGAGTTGCTCGGATATGGCGAGGCCGAATTCGCGCCTTGGCAGATCGGGGCGACGATGTAAGAGAGGCGCCATGACCTCAGCGCTTCTCTTCGACCTCGACGGCACGCTCGTCGACACCGACGCCGAACATCTCGTCGCGTTCCAGCACGTCTTCGCGCCGCATGGCGTGACGCTGGACCGCGAGGAATACAAAGCCAAGATCATGGGCGCGACTAACGACAAGATCGGGCAGACTTTCCTGTCGCATCTGTCGCCCGAGCAGCGCGAGGAAACGTTGCTGGCGAAGGAGATCGCCTATCGAGCCGCCGTCGGCGAACTCGCGCCGATCGCGGGCGCCGCCGCGCTGCTCGATTGGGCGGTCGCGCGCGGCCTCGCCTGCGCGGTCGTCACCAACGCGCCGCGCGCCAACGCCGACCTCGTGTTGAAGGCGATCGGCTTCGACCAACGCCTGCCGATCCGCGTGATCGGCTCCGAACTCGCGCGCGGCAAGCCCGACCCGCTGCCCTATCTGACCGGGCTCGAACGCACCGGCGCTCGAGCTGAACATTCGGTGGCCTTCGAGGATTCGCTGCCTGGCGCGCGCGCCGCGGTCGCCGCCGGGCTCGCGGTCGTCGGCCTGACGACGACGCTCGGCGCGGCTGAACTGACGGGAGTCGGCGCCGTGCTCGCGGTCGCCGATTTCACCGATCCGCGCATCTTCGCCTTGATCGAATCCCGCGCCCGCGGCTGAACCGGAGTTTTTCATGCGTCTCGCGCAGATCTTCGATGAAAAAGGCAAGCGCGCGCTCGTCGTCACCGCGCGCGGCGAGAGCCGCCTGGTCAAGGGCGCGCGCACGACGCTCGACATCGCCAAACAAGCGATCGAGGCGGGCGCGCCACTGCGCAAGCTGATCGCCGATCGCGGCGTCGGCAAACCCGTCGACCTCGTCGCCGCCTTCAAGGAAAAGCGCGTGCTCGCGCCGATCGACCACGCCGATCCCGCCCACGTCTATGTCACCGGCACCGGCCTCACGCATCTTGGTTCCGCGGAAGGACGCGACAAGATGCACAAGACGCTCGCTGATCCCGCCGCGCTCACCGATTCCATGAAGATGTTCAAGCTGGGCCTCGAAGGCGGCAAGCCGGCCAAGGGCAAGGAGGGCGTGCAGCCGGAGTGGTTCTACAAGGGCGACGGCTCGACGATCGTCCCGCCCGGCGGCGATCTCCTCAGCCCGAGCTTCGCGCTCGACGGCGGCGAGGAGCCGGAAATCGTCGGCGTTTACGTGATCGACCCGTTGGGCCAGCCGGTCCGCGTCGGCTTCGCTCTCGGCAACGAATTTTCCGACCACGTCACCGAGCGCCAGAA
>Ga0302157_10002506_pt1 | contig 21361 bp, 16 predicted proteins | sample I_Bog_N3_3_FD_193502 | JGI IMG/M metagenome (GOLD analysis project Ga0302157, IMG submission 193502) | Peat permafrost microbial communities from Stordalen Mire near Abisko, Sweden - I_Bog_N3_3 | ecosystem: Environmental > Terrestrial > Soil > Wetlands > Peat | place: Sweden: Abisko, Stordalen... | reverse complement strand
GGTCTTGCTCGCTTTTCATAAGGCTTCCTTGGCGGGATCGGTCCCCAGTTTGGCTGGCCAGGGGCCATCTAGCAATTCCAACTGTCGCATATGGCGGATGTCGATCATCGGCCCCATGCCTTTGCCCACCCAGCCGCGTACCCGAAGACGGCGTCCGCTCAGGCTTAAGGGGTCTCCGGGCAGGGCTTTGCGAAAGGCGCGGGATATTTTGACCGACAGTCCGTGCTTCCAATCTTCGCCAAAATTCAGATAGACGAAGCCGCGAGCCAGATTGGTCGAGGTGACTGTGCCTTCGAAGACCTGCAGGCTGTCCAGCCAGCGCCCGGCTTCGTTGGGATCTCGTAATGAGGATGCTTCGTCGGCCCAAAGGCCCAGGTGACTGGTCCTGGCCCCGGCCTCGGCGGCGAACAGGCGGTCGAGGGAAGAATTGTCGGATGTTTCCGGCATCACCCGGGCCAAGCCGCGGCGCAGCAGCTCGATTTGCAGGGAGGGCTCGGTCTGGATGGGCAGGCGGTGCCAGCGATCCATCTCGGCGGCGGCGCTGACGCTGAGGGACTTAGCGGCGGTCAGATCAAGCAAGAGCTTGTGGGCCAAGGGGGCGGCGGCGGGTTTGGCCGGGCCTTTGCCGTTCAAAAGCGGGCGGGGCAGCTCGATATCGGCCAGCCGGGCGGTGCGGCCGTCCTCAAGGCGCAAGGTCAGGTCGTCATTGACCCGGACCTCTTCGGCCAGCAGGGGCCAGGGGAGCAGCAGCAGCAGGACGAAGAGTCTAATTCCTGGCATGGGAGATCGCGAAGGATTCCACGCCCTCGAAGCCTTCCAGCTCTTCGGCGATGGCCGAGAGGGTTTCGCCAATATCCTTTTTCTGACGGATGGCGACGAACCGCCATTCGGTGCGGCCCTGCTCATGATTGACCGACAAGGTGCCGCTGGCCAGATCATAGCCCCGGTCCTTGGCCACCCGGCGCAGGACTTTTTCATGGGGATGGAAGCCTTCGCGGAAGCGCATGGAGATCGCCAGGGCCGGGCGGGCCGGCAGCCATTGCTCCAGGCGCGAGCCCCACAGCATGAACAGGGTCGAAAGCACCGCCAGCAGAATGCCGGCGGCATAAAAGCCCAGGCCAACGGTCACGCCGATCACCGACACCGCCCAGATGGAGGCGGCTGTGGTGAGCCCTGAGATGTTGAAGCCTTCCTTCATGATCACGCCGGCGCCCAGAAAGCCTATGCCGGTGACGATGCCTTGGATCACGCGGGTGGGATCGCCGACGGTGACACCCATTGTCAAAGAATGACCACCGAACCAATAGCCGGGATAGCCCGAGATGATGGTCAGAGCCGCCGAGGACATGCAGACCAAGCCATAGGTGCGCATGCCGGCGGCGCGTCCGTGGTAGCTGCGCTCATATCCCACCAGCAGGCCCAGCAGCAGGGCCCCCACCAGATTGGCCAGCATCAGGAGGTTGATGGCGATTTCCGGAGCCGACCAATAGGCTGACAGGGATTGGTAGGAAAGTGGGTTCATGGCTGCCGGCCCTCCGTGATAAGGCGAGTATGCTAGCATAACCACTTGAAATGTCAGCGCCTACCGCGCAGCCACAGAGCCGCCGCCACAACCCCCAAGCCGCCGCCAAAGGCGCAGACGCTCAACCAGCCACCAAAGCCCCAGGCGGCAGTGGCTCCGGCCGAACCAAAGGCTCCGCCCAGGAACATACCGGTCATGAAGATGGTGTTCAGCCGGTTGCGGGCCTCGGGCCGCAGGGCATAGACGATATGCTGGTTCGAGACCAGAGCCCCCTGCATGGCCAGATCAAGGACGATCACGCCTACAACCAGACCCCAGACGCTGTTGAACAGCGCAATGAAGCCCCAGGACAGTGCCATCAGCAAGGTCGCCAGACCGACCACCAGACCAGGGCCACGACGATCGGCGATGCGTCCGGCTAAGGGTGCGGCGGCCACACCGGCCAGACCGATGATGCCGAACAGCCCGGTCACTCCGGCACCCATTTGGAAGGCCGGTTCCTGCAGATGCAAAGCCAGCACCGTCCAGAAGACCGAGAAAGAGCCGAACAGGCAGGATTGCACCAGGGTCGCCCGGCGCAGGGTGGCTTCTTCGCGCCACAGGCTGAACAAGGACAGCAGCACATGGCGATAGGCCAAGCGGGTGGCGGCGGCAGGCGTGGCGGGGAGGGTGCGGGCCATCATCATGGCGGCTCCGGCGGCCAGGGGAACGCCCAGGATGAAGACGGCGCGCCAGCCGGCCAGACTGCCGATGAAACCGGCCAGGGTCCGGCTGAGAAGAATGCCCGACAAAAGCCCGGCCATTACCGAGCCGATGGTGCGGCCCCGCTGCTCTGGGCTGGAGAGAGCGGCGGCGAAGGGAACGATCTGCTGGGCCACGGTGGCGCCGATGCCCACCAGAAAACTGGCGATGACCATGGTCAGGCCGTTGGGGGCGGCGGCGGTGACGGCCAGGGCCAGCGCCAGGAAGGCGAACTGGCCGGTGATCAGCCGGCGGCGGTTCAGCTGATCGCCCAGCGGCACCAACAGGAACAGACCGGCGGCATAGCCCAGCTGAGTGGCGGTGGGGATGACGCCGGCGGCCTTCGATCCGGGGAATTCCGCCAGGATGATGCCCAGCAGCGGCTGGTTGTAATAGATGTTGGCTACGGCCAGACCGCAGGCCAGAGCCATCAGGAAGGTCAGGCCTCGGGTAAGACGGAAGGGAGTCTCGGCGGATTGGTCCATCGGATGTCTCCGGAAGGGAGGTTAGAAAGCTGAAGACATGACTATCATCTTATCGGAAATAGTGGTATCCGTGGAAATTGATAAGGCTATATATCGGAATACGATATAATGGATACGGACAATGTCGCCGTTCTGCTTCAGGCCGCCGCCGCCGGCAGTCTTTCCGCCGCTGCCCGTCGGTTAGGGATCACGCCGATGCTGGCGACAAGGCGGCTGGCGGCGCTGGAGAAGGAACTGGGGGTGCGGCTGTTGCATCGGACCACCCGCTCCATGTCTCTGACCCCTGAAGGCGAGGCCTTTCTGCCCTATGCCGAGAGCCTGATGGAAAGCGAAGCCGCCGGACGGGCGGTGTTGCATCGGGTGGAGCAGGGGGCGGCGGGTCTGTTGCGGGTGTCGGCCTCGGTGATGTTCGCCAGCAAGATCATCCTGCCGCTGATCCCCGGCCTGCTGCAGGCCAATCCGCAATTGCGCATCGATCTCGAAATGAATGACCGGGTGGTGGATATCATCGCCAGCGGCAGCGATCTGGCCATCCGCATCGGCCCTTTGCGCGACAACAGCCTGATCGCCAAGCGCATCGGCGACAGTCCGCGAGTCCTTATCGCCTCGCCCGCCTACCTGGAACAGCAGGGCACGCCCAGGACCATGGCGGATTTGGCCGCCCATGACTGTCTATTGTTGTCGGGGAACACTCACTGGAATTTCCAGAAGGATGGCCGGGAGCAAAGGATCAGGGTCGGGGGACGCTTTGCCGCCAGCAATATCGAGGGCCTGTTCAGCGCCTGCGTCCAGGGGGTGGGCATCGCCATGCTGGCCGACTGGAATGTCCAGAATGATCTGGATGCAGGGCGCCTTCTGTCCATCCATTTGGAAGACGCCGAACCGGTGGTGCAGCCCATTTGGGCGGTCTATCCGTCCGCCCGTCAGATATTGCCCAAATTGCGGGTCTTCGTCGCGGCCCTGGAGGCTGTTTTAAAGCCTCAGCCCCAAAGCTCTCGGGCCCGATAGGCCAAGCCGTTCGCTACCGAAACGAATTCGCCGCCACTGGAGAGCTTGGCCTCGCCAAAGCGGTCGGCGAAGATTTTGCGCACGGCGGGGACTAGGGACGTGCCGCCGGTCATGAAGACCCGGTCCACCTTGGCGGCGGCAACACCGGTCTGGGCCAGCAGGGCTTCGACGCATTGCTCGATTTCGGCCAATTCCGGGGCGATCCAGCCCTCGAACTCGGCGCGGGTGACCTTGCGGGTGATTTCCAGCGGCGCATGGAGGAAGCTCAGTTCGGTCTCTTCGGCGTTGGACAGGGCCAGCTTCACCGATTGCACCGAGCGATAGAGGTGATAGCCCAGATTATGTTCGATCAGGGTGACAAGGTCTTCGATCTGATCGGGGTCCGAAGCATGGCGCTTGATGTCGCGCAGCATGCGCAAGGTCGGCGGGGTGTTGAGGAACGAGACATGATGCCAGCGGCCCAGCTTGCCAAACAGCCAGGCGGGAACCGGCAGATCCTTGCCGTGGCTGTGGAAAGTGACGTTCTTGCCCAGATGATCGGCCACCCCATGCTCGACGATGCGGCGGTCGAAGGCGTCGCCGGCCAGACCGACGCCCTGAGTCCCCAAGATGGCTTCTTGCGGGTTGCCCATGCCGGCGCGGCCGGGGCCTAGGCGGACCAGGCAGAAATCGCTGGTGCCGCCGCCGAAATCGGCCACCAGAACCGTCTCGTCATGGTCCAAGGTCCGCTCGTAATAGCAGGCGGCGGCGATTGGTTCGAATTCGAAACTAACTTCCTTAAGACCGGCCTGGGCGAAAGCCTTATGCAGGCGCCCCAAGGCGTAATCATCCTCGATGCGGCCGTCTTCGGCGACGAAGCGCACCGGGCGGCCGGCGACGACGCGGGTGACCTCCGAGCCGCCCACGGCGGCGGCGCTGCGGCGCAGATGGCCGACCACCAGGGCGATCATGTCTTCCAGGCTGAAGCTGGTGCCGAAGATGCTGGCGCTGGAGAAGGCCCGGCTGGTCAGATAGCTCTTGAAGCTTTGCAACAGGCGGCATTCGCCGTCGTCCTTGAGGTAAGCCTCGACCGCATCCTGGCCGACCATGGCCAGCAGGCGGCTCTGGTCGTCGCGCTTGGCCTTATCGAAGGCCAGCATGGAGCGCAGGGTGTCCGAGCTGCCGGCGGAATGGCGCATGGGCACGATGGCGGCATCGCCGCTCACACCGGCCAAACTCACCGCGCTGTTGGAGGTGCCAAAGTCGATACCGGCGAACATCGAAAGCTCTCTTCACTGGCTGGAAAGGGGGCGGTGATGCCCCAAGCCGGGGCGGATTGCAAAATAAATCTGGATGGCAAAAGGCCAAGGGCAACTTATCATCATCGGATTATGCCCCTTTTTGCCGCGCCCCAGAGCCTGAACCGGCTTCAGATCGAGATCACCACCGGCTGCAACCTGCGTTGCGCCGGTTGTCAGCGCACCCTTGGCATGGGCAAAGGTGACTGGGTCAACCGGCATATGGAGCCGGAATTGTTTGCCAAGGTCATCGCCAATGCCCCCGCCGCCACCTATGTGGTGCTGCAAGGCATCGGCGAGCCCAGCCTGCATCCCCGGCTGGAACAGCTGATCACCATCGCCAAAGCCTCGGGCAAATATGGCGACATCAGCTTCAACACCAACGCCCTGGCCCGCGAGCCCGAGGCCTTCGTGGCATGGAAGGCCTTGGGCCTTAGGCATGTCAGCATTTCGGTGGACAGCCTCAATCCCGTCACCGCCGAAAAGGCCCGCGCCGGAACCGATGTGGTTCGGCTGCGCCAAGCCATCACCAAGCTGGTGGCTTTGTTCGAGGGCCGCGTCACCTTCTCGGTGGTGGTCAGCAAGGCCAATCTGGGCGAGATGACCTCTTTGCTGGCCGAATTGGCTTTGCTGGGGGCGGCGGCGGTGGAGATTCAGCCGCTGGTGGCCTATGGCCCCGAGACGCAAGCTCTGGCCCTGTCTGGGGAAGATCGCGAGACCTTGCGCAACGTGGCGGCCACGGCGCGGAGCCGTCATCCCCGTATGGCGGTGATGTTGGCCCCCATCCTGACCCCCAACGGCAGTCGTTGCCGCCGGCCTTTCCGCGCCGGCTATGTGACGGTGGAGGGGATGATCACTCCCTGTTGCCTGACCGAGGATGCTTCGCTTTACGGCCACGCCAGTCTGGCCGAGCAGACCTATGCCCAGGCCTGGGCCTCGGCGGGGGTGTCGGGCTGGTTGGAGCGTTACCTGGATCGCACCCCGGAGATTTGCCGGGGCTGCTGCTATAATCCGGCGGGCAGCGATATCGCCACCGCAATGGATCAGGCCGAGGCTCTGCAAGGCTCCTGGGCCCAGTTCCAGGCCGGGCATAAGGCGGAGGCCGAAGGGGGCTTGCGCCGCCTGCTGAGCGAAGGCCCGACGCCCGAGGCGCTGCATCGCTTGGGGCTTGTCTCCCTCGACCGTGGCGAGCCCCAGGCGGCTTTGCCCTGGCTGGAGGCGGCGGTGCGCCTCGACCCCAGGCCAGCGGTGGTCAATAATTTTGCCTCGGCCCTGATGCAGTCCGGACAGTCGGATCGCGCCCGGGATTTGCTGGTGCAACTGCTTAACCGTCATGGCGATTATGAGCCGGGCTATCGCACTTTGATCGGTCTGCAACTGAGCAAGGGCCGGCGTAAGGAGGCGGCGGAGGCTTTGCACCGGCTGGTCCGCCGCGCCGTCGAGGCCAATAACCGCCCGGTGGTGGACCGCCATCTGGTCGAGCTGGCCGATCTGTCCGACGATGTCGCTCAGTTGTTGCTGCTGGGAAATCTGTTGCGTGGGGCCGGCTGGCCCGATCTGGCGAGCCGTTTCCTGGAGGCGGTTTTGCGCCGTTGGCCCGAACATATCGGGGCGCGGCTGACCGCCTGCATGGCTCTGCTGCCGCAAGGTTATGCCTCGGCTCAGGAGATGGTCGAGGTGCGGGGCCGCTATGCCAAGGCCCTTGAGGCCCTGGCCAACGCCGCCGATCAAGCCTCCTCCGAACTTCTGGCTCAGGCCCTGCCGCAGATCGGTCAGGCCAAGCCCTTCTTCCTGTCCTATCAGGGCGAGGACGATCGGGCCTTGCAGGAGCTTTATGGCCGCATCGTCCGGCGCATCGCCCAGGCCACCGAGACGCCGCGTCCGCCGCTGGTCTCGACCCTGGGGCCGGGCGAGCGGATCAGGGTCGGCTTCGTCACCAGCTATTTCCGTCTGCATTCGGTCTCCAAGCTGTTTTCCGGCTGGATCAAGCGGCTGGACCGGGCCGGCTTCGAGCTGTTCGGCTATGATCTGTCGGAACGCCCGACCGAAGCCACCGCCGATTATGCCCCCGACCCTTGGGCCCGTGAGCATTACGAGGCCTGTGACACCATGACCTCGGGGCTGAAGGGCGACGACGCCTGGATCCAGGCCATCGCCAAAGATCGTCTGCATGCGCTGATTTATTTCGAACTCGGAATGGACCCAATGGCGGTGCGTTTGGCCTGCCGCCGTCTGGCTCCGGTGCAATGTCTGACCTGGGGCCATCCGGTGACCAGCGGCTTGGATACCGTGGATTATTTCCTCTCGTCCGAGCTGATGGAGCCGCCCGAGGGCGATCGGCATTACTCCGAGCAGCTGATCCGCCTGCCCAATCTGTCGATCCATTATCAGCCCTTGCCTCAGGGCCAGGGGGTGGAGCAGGGACGGTTGAGCCGCGCCAGCCTGGGGCTTCGCGCCGACGCCCTGGTCTTCATCTGCTGCCAAAGCCTGTTCAAATATCGCCCGCAGGAAGACGAACTCTTGGTCCGGCTGGCCCAAAGACTGCCTCAGGCTCAGTTTCTCTTCCTCGGCCAGGGCGGGTTGGCCCGCACCGAGACCTTCCGCAATCGCCTGAGCGCCGCCTTTCAGCAGGCCGGATTGCCGGCGGATCGGCATCTGGTGATCTCCGAGCCGGTGCCGGCGGATTTGTTTCCCTCGATGCTTGGCCTTGGCGACATCTATCTCGACAGCCTGATGTGGTCGGGCGGCAATACCAGCCTGGAGGCGGCGACGGTCGGCCTGCCTATCATCACCCTTGAGGGCGGCTTGATGCGCGGACGCCATACCACCGCCATCCTCCGCCATCTCGGCCTGGGCGACTGGATCGCCAAGGACATGGACCAGCTTGTGGCCCTGGCCGAGACCCTGGCCGATCCCACCACCCGCGCCCAGGTGGCGGCCCGCATGGCCGAGCGGCGGCAATGGCTGTTTCATGACGATACGCCGGTACGGGCCTTGGAGGCTTTCCTGCGCCGCGCCGTCGGGAGTATGATTGAGGGGCCTTAAGGAGCCCTCCGCCATGCGCAAGTCCGCCCTGCCTCTGTGTCTCGTCGCCGTCGGCCTGCTGTCGGCCTGCAGTGGCCCGCGCATCGCTCCCAATACCGGGCGCACCACCTATCTGTCTGAATTCTATCAGTATGGCGCTGGGGGCCGTGATCTGGCTCTGGAGGTGCGGGGTAATCCCTTTGACGCTGCCGACAAGCCGGCCTTGGATGCCTTGGTGGAAAGAGCTGCGGCCAATTCCGGCATCCTGCAGCCGCCGACCCGGCCCAAGCTTCAGCCCGACGCCAGTGCCATGGCCAACTATAAGCTGGTGATCCAATTCAGCCGCAGCGGCGGCGTATCCGGACAGGGTCTGTGTGACGGCTATCCCGATAAGCCGGGCAATCCTGACAATGAAGTGACCGTGACCATGGCCTTCTGTGTTTCCGGCCGCGCTGTTTCCGAGGCTACCGGGTGGATTTCCCCGACCTCGATCACGGATCCGGATCTGTCCAAGCTGATCAAGGGCATGGAGCTGGAGCTGTTCCGCCCCGACGACACGATCCAAGGTAGCGGCGGCGTGGATAGCTGATTTCTGCCGTTGAAATTAGGCCTAACTTTTGGGCGGACTTTCGCAACTGCACACGAGTTATCCAGAGGAAAATTTATTCCTACGGCTTGTTTTCCGAAATAAAGAGATTAGCCTAAAAAATAGGCTATCTGCCTAATTCGGAGACACCCATGGCACAGCGTATTGATCATTTGAAGGACCGCCTTATCGACCGGGTCCAGAGTTTGGCCGCTCAAAGACTCTCGCCCGAGGCCCTCGTGCCAGTCAGACGGCTATTATCCGCCTTTTATGCCAATGTGGTTCCCGAAGACATTTTGCACCGCGAGCCCGAGGCGCTCTATGCCGCCGTCATGGCTCTGCAGGGCTTTGCCCGTCAACGCTCACCCGGTCAGGCCAAGCTGCGCCTGATGCAGCCTCGCCCCGACGAGGGCGGCTGGGAGAGCGAGCATGCGGTGCTGCAGATCGTCAATGACGACATGCCCTTCCTGGTGGATTCCATCACCGGCGCATTGCAGAAGTTGGATATCGCCGTCCATCTGGTGGTCCATCCCATCCTGCCGGTGACCCGCGACGCCGAGGGCAAGCTGCTGGAGTTCCCCGAGGAGGCCAATGGTCCCCTGGAAAGCCTGATGCATATCGAGATCGACCGCCAGCCGGCCGACCGCTATCTCCAGATCGAGGCGGCTCTGGCCGGAGTTTTGGCCGATGTGCGCGCCGCGGTGGAAGATTGGCGGGCCATGCGCGGCCGCACCGACCAGATTCTGGCGGATCTGTCCGAGGATCTTCCCAATCTGCCCTTGCAGGAATTGACCGAATCCCGCGATTTCATCGCTTGGCTGTTGGATGATCACTTCACCTTCCTGGGCTGTCGCAGCTTTAAGTTCGGAGCCGATACGATTACCGTGGAAGAGGGCACCGGCTTAGGTCTGCTACGGGACGCCAATGTGCGCATCTTCGACGAGGAGCGCGATCTTTCGGCCATGCCTCCCGAGGTGAAGGCCTTTCTGCGTCGCCCCTCCATGCTGTTGCTGGCCAAGGCCGACCGCGCCTCGACGGTGCATCGTCCGGTCCTGATGGACATCGTCGGCATCAAGCGCTTCGACAAGACCGGCAAGGTTATCGGCCTGCATGTGCTGGCCGGTCTCTATGCCGCCGCCGCCTATACCCGGCCGCCGGCCCTGATCCCGCTGCTGCGCCGCAAGGTGCAGAATGTGGTGGAGCGGGCCGGGTTCCGCTCCGACAGCCATGATGGCCGCGCTCTGAATGTGATCCTGGAGAACTATCCCCGCGACGAGCTGATGCAGGCCGGGGAAGAAGTGCTGTTCGACACCACCATGGCCATGCTGCGCTTGCAGGAACGCCAGAAGGTGGCCCTGTTCCTGCGCCGCGACGAATTCGGGCGGTTCGTCTCGGCCCTGGTCTTCATTCCCCGCGACCGCTACGACACTGCGCTCCGCCTGCAGATCGTCGAGCTGTTGGAGGGGGCGCTGGGCGGCAAGGTGGTGGCCTGGTACACCCAGGTTGCCGACAATCCCTTGGCCCGCCTGCATTTTATCGTCCGTGTCGCCGCCGGCCAAGGCCGCGACGTCGATCCCCTGGCCCTTGAGGCCCGTCTGGCCGAGGCCGCCCGCTCCTGGAGCGACCGCCTGCAGGAAGTGCTGGTAGATGAACATGGCGAGGATAAGGGCCTGGCCCTCTATCGTCGCTGGGGTCGCGCCTTCTCGCCGGTCTACCGCGAGACCTATGGGCCGCGCACGGCCCTGGTCGATCTGGACCGTATCGAGGCCTGGAAAGATGGCGTCGGCTTGCACCTCTATCGCCCGCTGGAATCCCCTGAGTCCGAGGTGCGCTTCAAGATCTACCGCCAGGGCGAGCCGGTGCATCTGTCGGACGTGCTCCCCGTTTTCGAGCATCTGGGCTTCAAGGTGATCTCCGAGGTGCCTCACGCCCTTTGCCAGGGTGGCGATGCGCAGCCGGTGTGGATCCATGATTTCACCATGGTCACCAATGACGGCCACAATCTTGACATCGAGTCCCTGCGGGCCCGCTTCGAAGAGGCCTTCCGCGCCGTCTGGCAGGGTCAGGCCGAGGATGACGGCTTCAATCGCCTGGTCATCAACGCCGGTCTGACCTGGCGTCAGGTGATGGTGCTGCGGGCTTATGCCAAATATCTGCGACAGGCCGGCTCTACCTTCAGTCAGGCCTATGTGGAAAAGAGCGTCACCGGCAACCCGGACTCGGCGGCCCTGTTGGTCAAGCTGTTCGAGACCCGCTTCGATCCGGCCCAAGCCTCGGAAGCCCAGGACGTCCACGCCGCCATCGAGGCGGCCCTGGAAAAGATCGTCAGCGCCGACGAGGACCGCATCCTGCGCTGGTTCCTCAACCTGCTGGACTGCACCCTGCGCACCAACTACTTCCAAATGAAGGATTATCTGTCCTTCAAGCTGGACAGCAAGAAGGTCCTGGGCCTGCCGCTGCCCCGCCCGAACGTCGAGGTTTTCGTCTATAGCCCGCGCATGGAAGGCATCCATCTGCGCGGCGGCAAGGTGTCGCGTGGCGGTATCCGCTGGTCGGATCGCCCGGAAGATTTCCGCACCGAGATCCTCGGCCTGATCAAGGCCCAGATGGTCAAGAACGCCGTTATCGTGCCGGTGGGCTCCAAGGGCGGCTTCATCCTCAAGCATCCGCCGAAGACCGGGGGCCGCGAGGCCTTCATGGCCGAGGGCATCGCCTGCTACCAGACCCTGATGCGCGGCCTGCTGGATATCACCGATAATCTGGTGGGTGGCGCCGTGGTGCCGCCGGCCAATGTGGTGCGACGTGACGCCGATGATCCCTATCTGGTGGTCGCCGCCGATAAGGGCACGGCCACGTTCTCGGACATCGCCAACGGCATTTCCGGCGAATACGGCTTCTGGTTGGGCGATGCCTTCGCCTCCGGCGGCTCGCAGGGCTATGACCACAAGGTCATGGGCATCACGGCGCGGGGCGCCTGGGAATCGGTGAAGCGGCATTTCCGCGAAATGGGCATCGACTGCCAGACCCAGAACTTTACCGCCATCGGTGTCGGCGACATGTCGGGCGATGTCTTCGGCAACGGCATGCTGAATTCCCGCCATACCCAGCTGCTGGCCGCCTTTGATCATCGCCATATCTTCATCGACCCCGAGCCCGACGTGGAAAGCTCGTTCGTCGAGCGTCAGCGCATGTTCGCATTGGCGCGTTCCAGCTGGGCCGATTACGACGCCTCGAAAATTTCAGCAGGCGGGATGATCTATCCCCGCGATGCCAAATCCATCACCCTGACGCCGCAAATCAAGGCTCGTTTCGCTATCGAAGCGGATCACATGACTCCCAATGAGCTGATCCGCGTCTTGCTGACCATGCCGGTGGACCTGTTGTGGTTCGGCGGCATCGGCACCTATGTGAAGTCCGATGACGAGACCAACGCCGAAGTGGGCGACCGCGCCAACGAGGCCTTGCGCATCAATGGCAAGGACTTGCGCTGCAAGGTCATCGGCGAAGGGGCCAATCTGGCCATGACCCAGCTGGGGCGCATCGAATTTGCCTCGGCCGGCGGGCGCAGCAATACGGACGCCATCGATAATTCGGCGGGCGTAGATTGCTCGGATCACGAGGTCAACATCAAGATTCTGGTGGATTCGGCCCTGGCCTCGGGCGATCTGACCCAGAAGCAGCGAAACGAGCTTTTGGCCGCCATGACCGACGAGGTGGGGCATCTGGTGCTGCGGGACAATTACCTGCAGTCCCAGGCCATCACTCTGTTCGAGGCCCAGGCTCCCTCCATGCTGGATCAGCAGGAACGCTTCATGCGTTTGCTGGAGCGGGCCGGACGGTTGGATCGCGCCGTCGAGTTCCTGCCCGACGACGCTGAACTGGGGCGACGTTCCCATGCTGGCCGTGGCCTGACCCGCCCGGAAATCGCCGTGCTGTTGGCCTATTCCAAGATGTGGCTTTATGACGCCATCTTGGAGTCCGACCTGCCCGACGATCCCCAGCTGGCCGAGGATCTGGTCCGTTACTTCCCCAAGCGTCTCGATACTCCGGACTGGCGCGAGCGTATGGCCAACCATCGCCTGCGCCGGGAAATCGTCGCGACGACGGCCACCAACAGCATGGTCAATCGTATCGGCGGTTCCATCGTCGCCCGTTTGGTGGAACGCACCGGCACGCCGCCGGCGGATGTGGCCCGGGCCTATCTGATCGCCCGCGACGCCTTTGGCCTGCGCCAGGTCTGGAGGGATATCGAGGCCTTGGACAACAAGGTCCCGGCCACGGTGCAGACGGCCATGTTGATCGAAGCCAATCGCCTGATCGAGCGGGCGGTAAGCTGGGTCTTGACCCATGCGCCGCGGCCTTTGGACATGGCCCGCCTGCGGGTCGAGCTGGCACCCGGCATCGAAGCGGTACGGGCCGAGTTCGAGCAGGTGCTTCCTCCGGAAACGGCGGCGGCGCTGGCGGCTCGGGCCGAGGCCTATCGGGTGCAGGGAGTCCCTGAGGATCTGGCCCGCCGGGTTGCGGCTCTGATCGTCCTGGCCTCGGCCAACGACATCGCCCGCATCTCCATGCGCATCAGCCAGCCGGTGGAAGCCGTCGGGCGGCTTTATTTCCTGGTGGGAGGACGTTTCGGCCTAGGCTGGCTGCGGGCTGCCGCCGAGAAAATGCCGGCGGCCAGTCATTGGCAGAAGATGGCCAGCGATGCGGTGATCGACGATCTCTATGTCCGTCAGGCGTCTTTGTGCGAAAGCGTCGCCCAGGACGGCGTCGGCAAATCCGCCGAGGAGGCTTTGGAGGCCTGGATCGAATCCCGCAAGGCCGCGGTGTCGCGCACCGATCAGCTGCTGGCTGAACTGCGGGCCGTGGGCAAACTGGAACTGGCGAGCCTCACCGTCGCCAGTCATCAGTTCGCCGGTCTGACCGAGCGGTAACGATTGTTGTGATGTGGCAATAAACCCCCGGGCCGGTCCCGGGGGTTTTCTTTAGGCTTTTCCCATCCGCAGCAACTGACGGATCAAGACGGCTACCGCCACCACGGCGGTTCCTACGGCGGCCCAGGGCATCCATAAGCTATCCAGGGCCAGGGCCAGCAGCACCAGATCGGCCAGCAGGATCGACAGCACCACTTTGTCGTGGCCACGTTTGCCACCCAGGGCTTTTTGATAGAAATGCTCGCGGTGGGCTTGCCAGACTTTTTCACCCCGGGCCAGACGGCGCAACAGGGTGATGGTGGCATCGGCCAGATAATAGAGCGGCAGGATCAGGGCGGCGGCCAGATGACCATGGCCGGCCAAATCCAGCAGCAGCCAGCCCAGCAGATAGCCCAGGGGTACACTGCCGGAATCGCCCAGGAACAGCTTGGCCGGATGCCAATTCCAGAACAAAAAGCCCATGGCGGCGGCGAAGAGGACCGTGGGCTGGGCCATGGCCTCGGGCCGTCCGTCCAGGCCGGCGATCAGGGCTAGGCCTGCGGCGATGACGGCGGTTTCGGTGCCGGTGATGCCGTCGATGCCGTCCATGAAGTTGAAAAGATTGACGAACCAGATATAGCCCAGCAAAGCCACAGTGCGATCAAGCCAGAAGGGCATTATGCCCTGGAAGATCAGGGCGTCGGTGGGCAGGGCCAGCAGGCCCAAGGCACAAGCGCCGATATGCACGGCTAGACGCCGTCCGGCGGGTAGGCCTTTACGGTCATCGGCCCAGGATAGGGCCAGCAGGGCGATGGCTCCCAGCAGAGGCAGGCCGCTGGCGGGCAGGGCGTAACCAAAGGCGGTGAGGGTCGCCCAGCCCAGCAGGCAAACCGGCGTCACCGCCAGCCCGCCGCCGCGAGGCGTCGCCAGGCTGTGGCTGGAGCGTTCATTGGGCAGATCCATGATCTGCTTTTTGCGCAGCCAACCCAATACCAGCCGCACCGCCAGCAGACTGAGCGGCAGGGTGATCAGCAGGGCCAGAAGGGCGACGGTCACGGTGTGAGCGGTTCCACGGTGATGCGGCCCTGCCAGGGGAAATTGAGCCGGCGCGAGAAGACGATGGCCTGAGCCGGCAGAAATTCGCCCCAGGCAGTCCAGATCTTGCCCGGTTGAAGTTCAACCGGCACGTCGCCACGAATGCGCAGTGAATGCCCGGGGGCCGAAAGAATGACCGAACCATCTTCCTGCAAAGCCAGGGGGTGCTGGGTGATCAGACGGCGGGCCAGGACGCCGCGACCGGTGCCGTTGACCACATCGTCGATGATCATGGTCCGGCCCTCGAAGCGCCAGCGGCGGTTGACTTCGGTATGGCCAAGAATGCGGGCATAGCCGTCGAAGACGCAGGTGGCGCCATCGAATTCCGCTTGCAAGACCGGCGGTTTGCCGGCGATGTCGCGGCGAAAGCCCTCGGCATAAATGGCGCGGTTGCGCGGGTATGGGTCGGCTCCGTCGATGGTCAGGCCGCCATGGGCTGCCGCCGAGCGATAGGCCCGGCCTTCGGCTCCGGTGGCCCCATTGCCTGGGTCCACAAAGATGGGAACGCCTTCGTAATGAAGCACGGCGCTGCCCAGATCCGCATGGCCATAGCCCTTGATCGGGCACCAGCCCGAAGGAAAGGCGTGCCAGAGGCCGCTCCAGGAGCCCACCGTCTGGCGCAGCCAGCCGTCGCTGCGCAAGGCTTCCAGATCGAACTGGCGGCAGCTGTCCCGCAGTTCGGCGAAGGCGGCGCGGTCGGTTTGGGTCAGCAGGGCGGTCCAGCCCTGGTCCAGGGGTGCTTCGGCCAGCAGGCAGGTCAGGAAAGACGGCGGGAATTCGATGGAAAGATCGCCGGTCATGGGCAGAATGCCGTCGATGGCCAGGGCCGGCAGCGGGGTGATGATCCGCCGCAGCAGGGATTCCAGAACGGCGGCCTCGGCCCGGTTCTTGGCGCGGGCGGCCAGCCAGGCCCCGGCGATATCCATGACCGCGATCAGATGATGATGGGTGGCACCTTGGCTTAAGAGGCCCGAGGGGCCGAACTGGCGTTTGCCTTCCTCGGCCAGAATGGTGAAGCCGGCTTTGGCGTGATTTTCCAGGCCGAAAGCCAAGCCGATGCGCACCAAGGCGGCGGCTTCGGTAATCAGGCGGGTGTCGTGGGTGCCGTCTTCGCGCCAGTCCAGATGGGCCAGAATGGCATGGGCATGGGCGGCCAGCCGGGCGGCGCTTTGTTCTTTGGGGCCGGGCAGGCCCACATGGCGGGCGTAATCCAGGATGGTCAGGGCGCGGCGTGCCGCCACCGAAGCCTTCCAGGCCGGCTCGTCATCGGTCTGAGGCAGACCATGATGGGCCGACCAACCCTGCCACAGGGCCAAGACCCAGGCGGGTTCGGTGTTGGGCTGCAAGGCCAGCCAAGAGAAGGCATGCAGGCCCAGCTCCACCTCGGGCTCGTCGAACGAGCGGGTGAAGAGGCTTCGGGTCTCATTCCCATCGACGGTGATGGTTTGACCCGGCAGCTGAAGTTCCAAAGAGCCCGAGACCTTGCCGGATGCCGTCAGGTCGGCGAAGCCACCGTCGCTTAAGGCCGCTTCCGCCGGGGTGGCCGGCAGATAGGGCGGATGATGGGCGGTGAAGCTCTGCGTCACTGGCCAGCGCTTGCGCAGGCGATCGATGGCCCAGCGCCGCAGCACCGGGTCGCCGACGAACAGCAGAGAGAAGGACTCGGAAACGGAGTCCGGCAAGGAAAAGGACAGTTTCATCGTCGTCTCAGCTGCGAAGGATGTTGGAGAACTTTCCGGCCTTCAGCTGGGCGTCGAAGTAGGCGATGGTCCGGGTCAGGCCCTCTTCGATGGGGATCTTCGGTTCCCAGCCCAGGATTTCCCTGGCCTTGGTGATGTCGGGCTTGCGCTGCAGCGGATCATCCTGGGGCAGCGGCTTGAACTGCAGCTTGGATTTGGAGCCGACCATGGCGACGATGCGCTCGGCCAGCTCGCGGATGGTCATCTCGTGGGGGTTGCCCAGATTGATGGGGCCGGTGACCGAATCATCGGCGGCCATCAGGCGGATGAAGGCATCTACGGTGTCGGTACAGAAGCAGAAAGAGCGGGTCTGCGAACCGTCGCCATACATGGTGATATCGTTGCCCTTCAGCGCCTGAACGATGAAGTTCGACACCACGCGGCCATCGTCGGGATGCATGCGCGGGCCATAGGTGTTGAAGATGCGCCCGACGCGGATGCGGGTGCCATGCTGACGCCAGTAATCGAAAAACAGGGTCTCGGCGCAGCGTTTGCCTTCGTCATAGCAGGCGCGCGGCCCGATGGGATTGACGTTGCCGCGGTAATCTTCGGTCTGAGGATGGACCGTGGGGTCGCCGTACACTTCCGAGGTGGAGGCCTGGAAGATCTTGGCCTTGGTGCGCTTGGCCAGACCCAGCACATTGATGGCGCCATGCACGCTGGTTTTGGTGGTCTGCACCGGATCAAACTGGTAATGCACCGGCGAGGCCGGGCAGGCCAGATTGTAAATTTCGTCTACTTCGATATAGAGCGGGAAGGTCACATCATGACGGATCAGCTCGAAGTAAGGATTCTCCATGAGCTTCAGGATGTTGTCCTTGGTGCCGGTGTAGAAGTTGTCCACACAGATCACTTCATTTCCTTCGGCCACCAGCCGCTCGCACAGATGCGAGCCGAGAAAGCCGGCACCCCCCGTCACCAGAATCCGCTTCATCTTGGATCATTCCCTTATTCACGACCGAATGGCTCGATCACAACACGCCAGGACTTAAAAACTTCCTAGTGTTCCCAAACTGGCGAGGCATTTTATGCCCCCTTTGCCCGGCGGGCAAAGGGCTTGTGGCAAAGGCTGTCATTTCACTTGCGGAACGAGCAGCTTGGTGGCGGCCTCGACCACTTTTTCCACCGGGATGGAGTTCAAAAGGCCGGTGGCGTTGTGGATATCCCAGACTCGGAGGGCTTCGAAGTCCTCGAAGCTCTCCGGCGTGTGCAAGGCGATGCTCTTTTCGCCGCGCGGGCCATAGACTTCCGCGCGGCTGGGGCCGAACAGGCCCACCACCGGGATGCCGGCGGCTCCGGCCAGATGCATCAGGCCGGAATCATTGCCGATATAAAGAGTGCAGCGGGCCAGACAGGCTCCGGCCAGGCCTAAGCCCTTCTTGCCCACCAGATCGATGCGGCGATCTTGGGGGATGGCCTCCAGCACCGGGGCGGCGGTCGCCTCCTCGCCGGGGCCGCCGAAGACGGCGACGCGGACGCCCGGCAGCAGGCCATCGGCGGCGGTCAGGCGGCCGATCAGGGCGGCGTAATTCTCGGCGCCCCACTGTTTGCCGGTCCAATTGGCGGTGGGGCCGATGGCCAGGACCGGCCCGTTTTCGGGAATGATCCGGGCGGCCTCGGCCTTTTGCGCGTCGCTCAGCCACAGGCGCGGCAGCGGTATGGGCTTGGCTCCGACGGCGTTGGCCAGTTGCTCCAGCTGGTGGATGGGCTGGGGACTGGGGGAAAAGACGATGCGCCGCTTGGTCCTGACCAGATAGGAAAAGGCCGAATGGCGCAAATCCACCACCAGATCCCAGCGGGTGCCGATACAGGCCCGCCACAATCGCCGCCAATGGGCTGAATATTTGCCCTTGCGCATGGGGACCAGCCGTTCCAGTTGGGGAATGCCGGTGAAGATTTCTTCGGCCAGCGGGCCGCAGGCAACGGTTAGGCGGGCGTCGGGATGTTGCTCCAGCAGCCAGGACAGGATGCCCGTGGTCAGGACCGCGTCGCCGACCCGGTTCGAGGTGATGAACAAAATCTTCAAATCAAACGTACTCCAGCCACCACCAGGACGGCGGCCAGGATCAGACGCAGCCAGCGTTCCGGCATTTTGGCCGATAGATGGCTGCCCAGCATAACGCCGGGGATGGAGCCCAGCAGCAGCGAAACCAGCAGCAGCCAGTCCACCGAACCCAGCCACCAATGGCCGATACCGGCAAACAGGGTCAGGGGCACGGCATGGGCGATGTCGGTGCCCACCAGCCGGGTGGGCGGCAGTTCGGGGTAAAGCAGCATCAGCACTGTCACCCCCAAGGCTCCGGCTCCCACCGACGAGAGAGTGACGACGCAGCCCAGCACCAGCCCGGTCACCACGGTCAGGACCGTCCGCCAGACCTTGGGCAACGGGCGGCCGTGGCTTTGGCTATAGGCCAGCAGCTGGGGGCGAAAGACCATGCTGAGAGCGGTCAGCAGCAGGGCGACGCCCAGCACGGTGGCGAACAGGCCGCCGCCATGTTTTTCCAACCCCAGTTGGGACATGACCCACAGAGTCATGGCGGTAGCCGGCAGGCTGCCGCAGGCCAGCAGCCCGGCGATGCGCCATTTCACCCGCTGCCCACGGGAATGGACGATGGTGCCGCAAAGCTTGGTGGCCGAGCCATAAAGCAGATCAGTGCCGACGGCGGTAGCCGGAGCCATGCCGAAGATCAGGATCAAGAGCGGCGTCATCAAGGAGCCGCCGCCGACGCCGGTCATGCCGATCAGCAAGCCGACGAAGGCCCCGGAAAGGCTGTAGGTCGGGTTGATCTGGAGAAGAAATTCCAAGGCCTAGCCTTTCGCCGCCAAGATCACTTTGCGATCTGCGTAATGGCGTAGGCGCCGATACCGACGCCGATCATGGTGCCGGCGATGGTTCCCGGGGGATAGGTATCCACCACCAGTCGCTCGACGGGAGCGTCGCGCAGGGCGGCGATCTTATCCTGGCGATCATAGAAAGCCATCATCCGTTGGGCCATGGCGAAGGTCCAAGCATCGATGCGCGGGTTGTTCTGGGACTGATCTTTGCCGGATTTGCTTTTGGACTTCTTGTCCGCATTGGCCTGGTCGGCGGGGTCATAGTCCTCGATCAGGTTCTGCATTCCCAACACGGCGACGCGCGGGGCCAGATCGCTCATGGCCGCCACTTTGTCGTGGAAAAAGTCGGCATGCTGCTGGCAAATCTTATCGGCCAGGACCAGGCAGTCAGCCTGCAACTCAGCCCAGGCGTCGACGGAACTGGGCCAATCGTTGACGGCGGCCTCGGCATAGGTGCGGGCCTGGGCGGCATCGCCGGCCTGACGCAACGATACGGCGTTGGACAGGTTCTGGGCGGCGCGGGTCTTGTCGAAAATGCTGGCCTTTTGGTTTTGCGGAACCGTCACCTCGGGGCGGGTCGAGGTCGGCGGCGGCGGAGGGGCATGGGAACAGCCCGACAGCAGACCTGCCGTCAGAAATCCCCAACCAATCAAACGCGCCAGCCGCATTGCCAAGATCCTTCTCTCTGCTTTCTTTGCCGGCGGGGATGCTATCATGGCCTACCGACGGGAGATAGAAATCAGATGAACCGCGCCAAAGTCCAACAATTTTATGCTCGGCTGGCCGAACGCAACCCCGAGCCCAAGGGCGAGTTGGAGTATGTGAACCCCTATACCCTGCTGGTGGCGGTGGCTCTGTCGGCCCAGGCCACCGATGTCGGGGTCAATAAGGCGACCCGGGCCCTGTTCCAAATCGCCGACGACCCGGCCAAGATGCTGGCCCTGGGCGAGGCGGGCCTGAAGGAGCATATCAAGACCATCGGCCTGTTCAACACCAAGGCCAAGAGCGTCATCGCCCTGTCGGCGCAATTGCTGGAAAAGCATGGCGGCCAGGTTCCCGAGGACCGTGACGCCCTGGAGGCTTTGCCGGGGGTGGGGCGCAAGACCGCCAATGTGGTGCTGAACATCGCCTTTGGCCATCCCCTGATCGCCGTCGATACCCACATCTTCCGGGTCGGCAATCGCACCGGCCTGGCCAAGGGAGCCACGCCGCTGGCGGTGGAGCAGGTGCTGGAGACGGTCACGCCAAAGGAATTCCGTCTGCATGCCCACCACTGGCTGATCCTGCATGGCCGCTATATCTGCAAGGCCCGAAAACCCGATTGCGGAATTTGTCCGGTGGCGGATTTGTGCGAGTTCAAGGCCAAAGAGGTTTAATAGGTCAGGAAGGTCTTGATATCGATATCGCCTTCGAAGGGATGGCCGAGGGCTCTCTCGGCGGCGATGCGGATGGCTTTCTTGGCCGCTTCCTCGCCGCCATAGGGGCTGTGCAGCTTGGCGTAGCCGGTGGCGGGGACGGTTTCCTCGACGGCATGTTTGACGATGCTGGTCTTGACGCCGTCCAGCATCTGTCCGGTCTCTTCGTCCTTGGGCATGATATAGGCGTCGATGCGGACATGTTGCCAGCCGTTGTTGACGTCCCCCTTTGGCAGGGCAACATTGATGCTGGGCAGTTCGATGATGCGATAGGCGCTCATTTTGTCTTTTTGCCCACCGCCCAGGTTGATTGTCTTGGCATCGACAGGCGCGCCACAGGATATGGCCAGGAGGATGGCCATCATCAAAAGTCCCAATCCGCGCCATTTTCTGATCATTGCCCGCCCCTTCGTAAATAGAGTTACAAATATAAACCGTAATTTTTTGGCTGACAATCACCGACACCCAGGGGTATTTTCCAGTTCAGGCGAAAAAATCGCTATCGAATAATGGTTTACTTGAGGGCCTTGTCATGAAATTCCGCAAATCACTGGCCCTTGGCCTGTGCGCCGCCGTTCTTTTCACTCTACCTGCCTTGGCCGGCGAGAAAAAAGAAGGCGGCGATAAAAAAGGCACCGGCAATGAAATCAATGCCGTCGTTCCCGCCAATTACATCCAGCTGAAGCATATGCGCCTGACGGTGCCCGAGGATTCCAGCAGCCAG
>Ga0302157_10002504_pt1 | contig 21372 bp, 24 predicted proteins | sample I_Bog_N3_3_FD_193502 | JGI IMG/M metagenome (GOLD analysis project Ga0302157, IMG submission 193502) | Peat permafrost microbial communities from Stordalen Mire near Abisko, Sweden - I_Bog_N3_3 | ecosystem: Environmental > Terrestrial > Soil > Wetlands > Peat | place: Sweden: Abisko, Stordalen... | reverse complement strand
TCGACATTGATGACGGGAACGACGACGCAGATCATGATCGATCTTGCGGACATGGTGCAGGCGCCGAGGCCGGAAAATCCCCAGCGCCCCGGCGCGCGGCTGTGGCGCATGTCCGCCAACATCGGCGCCTTCGCGGCCGGCTGCGCCGCGGCGGCGCTGCTCTACGCGCATGTTGGCGTGTGGTGCTTTGTCATCCCGCCGATGCTCGGAGCCGCGGCGCTGTTTTTGCGTACAGCCGAGGGCGAGCCGGCGTAGTCCGGGAGCGAAACACGCAGCGGTATCGGAGTCCGAATCGATCGTTCGGTCGCGGCGCCGGACTTCGCGCCCGCCATCTCGGCACCCGATAAAATACGGTGCGCACCGAGCGTGGCATAAACCCTGCATGGAATCATGCTAACCGGGTCATTCATCTCAAGCGAAGGACACCATGCTCGTTACTCTCGTCGCCGTTCTCTGCAACGGCCAGCTATGCCTGGAGAAAGTCGTCACCAACAGCGATCTGTCCGGAATCAGCATGACATCGTGCGCGGTGCAGGGGCAGATCGGCATCGCCGATTGGCTCGCCAACGGCCCCTACCACGAGTGGAAACTGCAACGCTACAAATGCGTGTTGGGCAAATACGTGCCCAAGAACGACGCATGAAGCCATAGGGCGCAATAGCGCTATGTTTCGTCGTCGCATGCCCCGACGTCATTGCGAGGAGCGATAGCGACGAAGCAATCCATTCCTTCATTTTGCTGTGAAATGGATTGCTTCGCGGAGCTTGTCATCGGGCGCGCGTTCGCGCGACCCGTTGGCTCGCAATGACAGTGGAGTGGCGAGCAAGCATAGATGGGGTAACTGGCCCCCTCGCCTACGCCGCCGTCGCTCCCCGCGCGTCCTGCCTATGCGGGAGTCTCCAGTCCGGGCGGACGAAGTGACAGGTGTAACCGTCCGGATATTTCTCCAGATAGTCCTGATGCTCGGGCTCGGCCTCCCAGAATGGTCCGGCCGGCCTGACTTCGGTGACGACCTTGCCCGGCCACAGGCCTGACGCATCGACATCGGAGATGGTGTCTTCGGCGACGCGCTTCTGCTCGTCGCTGGTATAGAAAATCGCCGAGCGGTAGCTCGCGCCGCGGTCGTTGCCCTGGCGGTTCAGCGTCGAGGGATCGTGGATCTGGAAAAAGAATTCCAGCAACTGGCGGAAACTGATGAGTTTGGGATCGAAGATGATCTCGACACCCTCGGCATGATTGCCGTGATTGCGATAGGTCGCATTCGCGACCTCACCGCCGGTGTAGCCCACCCGGGTCGCGATCACGCCGGGATAGCGGCGCAACAGGTCCTGCACGCCCCAGAAGCAGCCCCCGGCCAGCACCGCGCGTTCCGTCGCACCTGTCATCTCCATCCTCCGTGGTTCCGCTCGCGGACATCGTCGTCCGAGCCCTATGTAGGGACCGGACGACGGAGCCGAAAGCCCGGCGGCGCGCTACCCGCAAACGCGAGCAAGCGGCGATGGAGGTGTCAGTCAGCGAATGGAGCGGCCGGTTTCGGGCCGGGCTGCTGCGACCGCCGCGGTCGTCAGGACGCCCGGCTGATGCGGCGAGGCCGCAGAGGTCATCACCGGCAACCGCTCGCGGGCATCAGCGGCTCCCAGCACCTGGGCTTGCACCACCGAAATCGGAAAACCCGTCACTTCATAGGTCGGCAACTCCGCCGCGAAACCGGCCGTGCCGCCCGCCATCAGGACAGCGGCGACGGCGGCGATCGATAGATAGGTCTTCTTCACCAAAATTCTCCTGGTCAGGATTCCAGGCCGCAGCCTACACCTGTTTTACTGCACTGCGACAGGATTTTTGGTGCATTGCAAAAACGCGGTGGAAGGGCGGTTAATTACGACATTACAATAGGTTACAGAGTACCGATACGTGGAATCTGCGATCGGGCGCGCCTTCGCGCCCTACGGCCCCGCGGCGTCGTCTCACATCGCTTCCGGGACCATCTGGATGGCTCCGCAGGGGCATTCCTGGGCGCAGATGCCGCAGCCCTTGCAATAGTCCAGGTTGAACTCGAAACCCATGCCCGGCCCGAGCTTGATCACGGCGTTGTCGGGACAGACGCCGTAGCAATTGTCGCACTCGAAGCAGTTGCCGCAGGACAGGCACCGCCGCGCCTCGTACAGCGCATTGCCCTCGTCGAGGCCTTTTACAACTTCCTCGAAGGTCGAGGTGCGGCGCGCCAGTTCCAGCACCGGCTGCAAGGTCTTGGGCGCTTCGCCGTAATACCAGGTGTTGAGCTTGTCGGCGGAGGCGATCTCGTGCTTCGGGGCCGGCGCATAGGCGCCGCTGCGCAGCCAGGCGTCGATGTGGCGGGCGGCCTTCTTGCCGTGGCCCACGGCGACCGTGACGGTGCGCTCGGACGGCACCATGTCGCCGCCGGCAAAGATGCCGGCCACCCCTGTCATCATGTTGGCGCCGACCTGGACCACGCCGTCCTTGACGTCCAGTCCGGGAACGCCCTGCAACAGCGACAGATCGACATCCTGGCCGAGCGCGAGCACGACGGAATCCGCGAGCAGAATTTCGAATTCGCCGGTCGGCTGAGGAAAGCCCTTGTCGTCGAGCGCCATCTTCTCGACCGTGATCGATCCGGCCTCGACGTTCTTGATCGTCGACAGCCACTTCATCATCACGCCCTCCTCGATCGCCTCCTCGACCTCGAAGTCGTGGGCGGGCATGCGGTCGCGGGTGCGGCGATAGACGATGACGGCTTCCTCCGCGCCGAGCCGTTTTGCCGTGCGCGCGACGTCGAGCGCGGTATTGCCGCCGCCGTAGATCACGACCTTGCGCCCCAAGAGCGGCTTTTCCTCGCCCTCCATCGAGCGCAGCACGGCCACGGCATCGAGCACCTTGGCCGCCTCGCCGGCCGGAATATAGGCGCGTTTTGCAATATGCGCGCCGACCGCGAGGAACGCCGCGTCAAAACCGCCATCGGACATCGCCTGCTGGATGTTGGCGACTTTTGCATTGTAATTGAAGACGACGCCGAGGTCGGCGATGCTCTTCACCTCGGCATCCAGCACGTCGCGCGGCAGGCGATATTTCGGAATCCCGAAGCGCATCATGCCGCCCGGCGCGGGGCCGGCTTCCTGAACCGTCACGGCATGGCCGAGCCGCGCCAGATGATAGGCGGCGGAAAGTCCCGACGGCCCGGCGCCGACCACCAGCACCTTCTTGCCCGAGACTGCCGCGGGCGCGGCAAAGCGCCAGCCGTTCTTGATGGCGAGATCGCCGAGGAACCGCTCCACCGAATTGATACCCACGGCCTGGTCGAGCACGGCGCGATTGCAGGCGCTCTCGCAAGGGTGATAGCAAACGCGCCCCATCACCGCGGGCAGCGGATTGTTTTCGGTCAGCGCCCGCCAGGCCGCTTCGTAGTCGCCGCTTTCGGCGAAGGCCAGCCAGCCCTGGATGTCCTCGCCCGCGGGGCAGGCATGGTTGCAGGGCGGCAGGCGATGGACGTATTCCGGCCGCAGCGTGCGCCAGGAACCGGTGTGATTGATCAGCGAGGTGCCGACGTCGAGCGTAATGGCGAACGGATGCTCCATGATGCCCTCAGCCTTCCTTGCCGGCCGTATCGACCAGCCCGTATTCACTTATATTGGCGTCGCACATCGCCTGCAGCCGCGCGATGCGCGGGTCTTCGTGGCCGCCCTTGAACAGATGCGCAAAGCGGCGCTGGCCTTTCAGATAGTCCTGCACCGGAACCTGGCGGCGGATCTTGCGCACCTGCGTGACCTTGCCGTGCTCGGCCTCGAAGATCGGATAGAGCCCGCACTCGACCGCGAGCTGCGCCAGCCGGATGGTGTCGTGCGAAGCCGACCCCCAGCCGAGCGGACACGGCACGTTGATCTGGATGTAGCGGGCGCCGTGGATCGACATCGCCTTTGTCACCTTGCGCTCGAGATCATGCAGGTCGGCGACAGTGGCGGTGGCGACATAGGGAATGTTGTGGGCGACCGCGATCTTCGGCACCGATTTGCCGGTGCCGAACACGTTGCCGGGCTCGGCGCCGAGCGCCGGCGTGGTCGCGGTGCGCGCGGTGGGCGGCGTCGCGGAGGAGCGCTGCACCCCGGTATTCATGTAGCCTTCATTGTCATAGCAGATGTAGAGCACGTCATCGTTGCGCTCGAACATGCCGGACAGGCATTGAAAGCCGATGTCGGTGGTGCCGCCGTCGCCGCCCTGCGCGATCACGCGCACCTCGGGCCGCTTCTTGACCCGCATCGCGGCGGCGACGCCGGTGGCGACCGCGGCCGCATTGCCGAACAGCGAATGCAGCCACGGCAACTGCCACGACGTCTCCGGATAGGGCGTGGTGAACACCTCCAGGCAGCCGGTTGCATTGACCGCGATCAGGTTGTTGTTGGTGGCGCGCATCGCCGCATCGATGGCATAGCGCGCGCCCAGCGCCTCGCCGCAGCCCTGGCAGGCGCGGTGGCCACAGGTCAGCGCGTTCGAGCGGGCCTGCGAGGCCTGCACCGTCCGCTGTTCCTCCGCCACCAGCCGGTTGCCGACGGTGAAGGTGCCTTTCTGGTAATATTTCAGCTTCTGCACGGTGTCGTCTGCTGCGAGCGTGGTGACGGGCGGGGTCATGGCGGGTTCCTCACTCGGCGGCCGGGGGCACGGATTTGGCGAGCAGCCGCAGGATGTTCTCGGCCGTCGGCCCCGAGCGGCGGTTCTTGCGGGTGCGATGGATCTCGCGGCCGACCACCCGTTCGTTGAGGTCGAGGAAATGGGTGCCTTCCCAGGGCTGCACGCTGGCCTGCCGGAACAGCCGGTGCAGCGCGGCGCGCGTGATCGGCCGGCCGCCGAGGCCGGCCACCGAGGAGTGCAGCCGCGGCGGCCGCGGCAGATTGCGCAATGCGGCGCCGACATCGTTGGCGAGCTGGCCGCCGATGCCGACCGCGATGCTCTTCTCCACCACCACGACGTCTTTGGCGCCCGCCAGCGCGTTACGCAGCGCCTCGACCGGGAACGGGCGGAAGGCAACGATGACGACGAGGCCGATGCGGATGCCCTCCTCGCGCATCTCGTCGATGGTGTCCTTGATGGTGCCGCACACCGATCCCATCGCCACCACCAGCATGTCGGCGTCGTCGGCGCGATAGCTCCGCAGCAGCCCGCCGGTCTCGCGTCCAAAAGCCTTTTCGAAGTCGGCGGAGAATTCCGGGATCAGCTTCAGCGCCAGCGTCTGCTTGTAATGGGCAAGGAAACGCACCTCCGTAAAAGCCTCCGGCCCGACCATCGCGCCGATCGAGGCGGGCTCGGCGACGTCGAGCACCTGCACCGGATCGTAGGGCGGCAGATAGCCGTCGACCTGCTGCTGGGTGGGAATGTCGATGCGTTCCACCGCATGGGTGAGAATAAAGCCGTCGACGCAGACCATCACCGGCATCGACAATTCCTCGGCGAGCCGGAACGCCTGGATGTGCAGGTCGACCGCCTCCTGGTTGGTCTCGGCGAACAGTTGCAGCCATCCGGCGTCGCGCATCGACATCGCGTCCGAATGATCGTTCCAGATGTTGATGGGCGCGCCGATCGCGCGGTTGCCCAGCGTCATCACGATGGGTAGGCCGAGGCCGGAGGCGTTGTAGACCGCCTCCGCCATGAACAGCAGTCCCTGCGAGGCGGTCGCGGTATAGGCGCGGGCGCCGGCGGCGGAGGCGCCGATCGCGACCGAGAGGGCGGCGAATTCGCTTTCGACGTTGATGTATTCGCAGTCGACCAGCGCGCCTTCTTTCACCAGCTCGCCGAGGCCTTCGACGATGTGGGTCTGCGGCGTGATCGGATAGGCGCAGATCACTTCGGGCCGGCACAGCGCGATGGCTTCCGCCATGGCGTGCGATCCCTCGATTTGCTTGAGCATCGGACCGTTCCTCAGGCTGCGTGTTCCGCGTGTTGCTGGCTCAGCACGAATTGATGCGCCTCCCTGGCCGCGGCGATGTTGGCGGCGCCGATCCTGCCGGGGAAGGCCTGCTCGATCGCATGTTCGACGCTCTCGAGGCGGACGAATCGCGTCAGCGCCGCGAAGGCGCCGAGCAGGGCCGCGTTCGGCACCGGACGCCCGACATGTTTCATCGCGATTTCGGTGGCCGGCACGATGACCGCCTGGCCTTTCGGCAGGCGGTCGACGACTTGCCCGATATGGAGGTCGGCGAATGACTTGTTGGTGTTGACCAGCAGATAGCCGTCGCCGCGCAGCCCGGCGAACACGTCGATCACCTTGAACAAGGTCGGATCCTGCACGATCAGGCAGTCCGGCTCCTGGATCGGCTCACGCAGCCTGATTTCCCTGTCGGCGATCCGGCAGAACGCCACCACCGGCGCGCCGGTACGCTCGGAGCCGAAGCTCGGGAACGCCTGGGCGTGCCGTCCTTCGAAAAATGCCGCGACCGAGAGCATCTCGGCGCCGGTGACGACCCCCTGCCCTCCACGGCCGTGAATTCGCACCTGAAACATCGGCGGTTTCCTCGCGGCCTGTTGCCGGCCGTTGCGCAAAATAGCCGCCGGCCGGGTGAGCGGCCTTGCGCTCGATCAAGCCGGCCGGAAATTCCCGGGAACCGGCCGCCCCCGTAAATCTCCTTAGGGAATCCATCCGAATGTTTCGCATCGCTCGGCGCTGCTATCCACAAAGCCTGCACTTCGTTTCACGACAGGAGGCGGAACATGGCTCAGGTCTTCTTTCATTGCTCCAGCGCGCAGGGCACGATGATCGATCGAAGCGGCGCGGCCGTCGACAATCTCGCCGAGGCGCGGGACCACGCAGCCCTCGTGATGCGCTCGCTGATCATGGCGCCCAGCGAGGAAGACTGGCGCGGCTGGGTCCTGCATGTCAGCGATGGCGACGGCGAGGAAATCTTCAGCCTGCCGTTCGCCTCCATGATCGGCAAACCGCATTGAGAGGCGCGCCATGTGGATCACGCAGCTCTCTTCGACGCAGCTTCGCCAATGCCTGAACGCGATCGCGACGCGCTGGCGCAGGCTGGCCCGGATCGCCGGCAATCCCTATCGGCCGGAGCTTCATTACATGCGCGGGCCCGGCCCGAAATGGCGCGCGAAACACGGAGCACACGGCGAAAGCGGTGCGCTTTGAGGCCCAGCCGAACGGCTGTGCATGCCGGAGCCCGACTCAGGGCAGCCCATTTGAACGCGAAGCGCGACCGAGAGGTCGCGCTATGTTTTTGTCATTCGCTGACGCCGTGACGGTGGCGCCGGCCGGGCCGGCTCTTTCCGTTTGCCTTTCTGGATCGCGTTCCAGAACGCCTCCGCCGCGTTGGTGATACGGGCGCGCGAGCGAAACAGGCAGATGCCGATTTCGATGTCCCACTCCTCGCCGCCGGCGCGCAGCAGGCGTCCACTGGCGAGATCGTCCGCGACCAGGCTGCGCGGCGCCCAGGTGACGCCGCGTCCCTCGCGGGCCATGTCGATCAGCAACATGACGGGCGCGGAGAAGCTCGGAACCAGCCAGCAGGCCGGGTCCTTGCCGGCGAGAAAGGCCGCGACGATCCGGCCGATGCCGGAGCCCGGATGGTAGGCCAGGTAGGGCAGCGTCGACCCCGCCGAGCCGGGCAGCGCATAGCGCGGCGCGCCATGGCCCCGCCGCCCACTTCGGCGCGCCGCCGGCTTGGAATCCGGCGCGCTGACGGGAACGAGCACATCCTTGCCGAGTTCGATGTGCTGGAAACGATCCGTATCGATCCGGCTCGCCAGCGACGGATGGTGGTGGGTGAGCAGAAAGTGCGCCCGCGCATCGATCAGGAGTTTTTCGCAGCCGGCGAAATTGGCGGCAACCAGTTGCACCGCAGCGCCCGCGCCTTCGCTTTCCGTCCTGCGGATCCAGTCGGGGAAGAAGGTCTGCGACAGCGCATGCGTCGCCGCGAAAGAGATGGTCTCGGCCTTGAGCCGCGCCACCTCGAGCGCTTCCTCGCGCCCGAGATTGACCCGGCGCAGCACGTCTTCCGCGACGGGGCGAAACGTCTCGCCCGCCGGCGTCAGCGCCACCGTATGCGTGCTTCGCTCGAACAGCGAGGTGCCCAGCCATTCCTCCAGCGCCCTGATCCGGCGGCTCAGCGCTGGCTGCGTGACATGGCGGCGTTCGGCGGCGCGCGAGAACCCGCCGCCTTCGGCGATTGCGAGGAAATCCTCCAGCCAAATCAGGTCCATGATGACGTCCCGTCCTCAAATCATACCGATACGGCATTAGCGCCGGGAGCGCCGCGGGTCCAATGTAAACCCGGCCTCAGAGCCCCCGACAAATAGAGCCATCCCGCATGGCCGCCGCTCCCTGGGAGGAAACCATCTTGCAAATCACCGAGACCCCGCTCTACCCGGCCATGCCGACGCCGCGCGCCGGCAGCCGCAGAAAGCCGCTGTGGCGGGAGCCCTACGTCCTCGTGGCGGCCGGCGCGGCGCTCGGCGCCGTCGTGGGCGCGCTGTTCCCAACGCTCGCGGCCGACTGCAAGCCATTGGGCGACATGTTCATCGCGCTGATCAAGATGACCATCACGCCGCTGATTTTCCTGGTCGTGGTGACCGGCATCGCGCAGGTCGGCGACATGCGCGCGGTCGGGCGCATCGGCCTCAAGGCTTTCGTCTATTTCGAGGCCGTCACCACCCTTTGCCTGCTGTTCAGCCTGATCGTCGTCCGCTGGGTGCAGCCGGGCGCCGGCGTGGCGCGCGCGACGCCGCAACAGGCCGAAACGGTGGCGCGCTACGCGCAGGCGCACATGGTCTCGCTGTCGGCCTATGTCGAGCACATGATCCCCGACAGTTTTGCCGGCGCGTTCGCCAGCGGCGACGTCCTGCAGGTGCTGGTGCTGGCCCTGCTCTGCGGGCTGGGGCTGCTGCTGCTCGGCGAGCGCGGCGTGGCGCTGCGCAACGGCATGGAACGGGTGACCGAACTGGTGTTCAGCGTGGTGCGCATCGTCGTGGCGCTGGCGCCGATCGGCGCCTTCGGCGCAATGGCCTTCACGGTGGCGAAGTTCGGGCTGGCCACCCTGGTTGCGCTGGCCATGCTGGTCGGCACCGCCTGGGCGATGATGGCGTTCTTCATCCTGGTGATGCTGGGAACGCTGTGCCGGACGGTCGGCATCCGCCTGTCCGATCTGGTGCGGCTGCTGCGCACCGAGCTCCTGGTGGTGATCGGCACTTCATCCTCCGAGACCGCGATACCCGGGATGATGGAGAAGCTGTCGGCGGCCGGCGCGGGGCGCGCGGTCACCGGGCTGGTGATTCCCGCCGGCTACTCCTTCAACCTCGACGGCGTGGCGCTGACCCTGCCGCTGAGCACCCTGTTCATTGCCCAGGTCTACGGCATCGAGATGACCTTGCCGCAGCAGCTGAGCATCTTCGTCGTCATGCTGTTTACCAGCAAGGGGGCTGCCGGCGTCACCGGCGGCGCCTTCGCGGCCCTCGCCGCCACCGTCATCGCCGCCGGCCTGCCGGCCGAGGGACTGGCGCTGCTGCTCGGCGTCGACCGCTTCATGTCGCTCGGCCGGGCCGTCACCAACACCATCGGCAATGCCGTGGCCGCCGTCGTCGTCGCCAAATGGGACGGCGAGTTCGACCGCCAGGCCTGGGCCAGATCCACCTCCCCGCGTTTCCAACCGCAAAGCGAGACCTGAAATGGACATCAACGACACCATGCTGCCGACCATCGCGCTCGTCCCCGGCGACTGCACCGGAATCGGGCCGGAGCAGACGGCGCGAATCCTGGCTGACGGCCACCTCGCCGACGTCGCCCATCTGGTCGTGGTCGGCGATGCGCGGGTGCTGGAGATGGGCATGGCCCATGCCGGGGTGCGGCTCGAGGTCGAGCGCATCGCCTCGCCCCGCGACGCGAACTGGCGCAGCGGCGCCGTGCAGCTGGTCGATCTCGGCAACACCGATCCGGCGCTGTTTCCGATCGGCAAGGCCAGCGCCGAATCCGGCCGGCTGACCGGCGAGACGCTGTCGCGCGCCATCGACTTCGCCAAGGCCGGCGAAGTCGACGCCATCACCTTCGCGCCGCTGAACAAGCGCGCGATGTTCGACGGCGGCTGGAAATTCCCCGACGAGCACAAGATGTTCGCGAACCTGCTCGGCCACCACGGCTACTTCTCCGAGATGAACGTGCTGGACGGCCAGTGGATGTCGCGGGTGACCGGCCACCAAGCGCTTCGCGAGGCGCTCGAGGGCATCAATGCGCAGAGCATCACCGACGCCATCGAACTGGCCGACCGGATGATGCGGAAGGCCGGCATTGCCCGGCCGCGCATCGCGGTCGCGGCGCTGAACCCTCATGCCGGAGAGAACGGCCTGTTTGGCCGCGACGAGATCGAAATGATCAGGCCGACGGTCGAGGCCGCCGCCCGGACGGGAATCGCCTGCAGCGGGCCGTTCCCGGCGGATACGGTCTACATCCGCGCCTTCGGCGGCGAATTCGACAGCGTGGTCGCGATGTATCACGACCAGGGCCAGATCGCGACCAAGCTGCGCGGGTTCAACCGCGGCGTCACGGTCACGGCGGGGCTGGACACGGTTTTCACCACGCCATCCCACGGCACCGCGTTCGACATCGTCGGCAAGGGCGTGGCCAAGACCGGCGCGCTCGAAAGCGCGGTGCGGCTGGCAGCCCAACTGGTCGCCGCCAAAAGCGCCCAGCCGCAAGCCGCCTGAGAGCCGACACCGCTCATCCAAAAAACGCAGACAACAACCCGATCCGGGAGGAGCTTCCATGCCCATCACCAATCGTAGAACCATCTTGCGCGCCGCAGCCACCCTTCCACTGGTCGCGGCAATCCCGGCCGGCACCGTTTTGGCCGAGACGACCGAGGCGCCAAAGCCGGCCACCGCGCCGGCGGCGCCGCCGCCTGTCACGAAAATCCTCGCGCAATATGTGGTCGGCGCCAAATATGACGACCTGCCGGCGAACGTCCGCAAGGAAGGCGTGCGCACGCTGTTGAACTGGGTCGGCGTCGCCGTCGGCGGCTCCCGCCACCAGACCGTCGATATCGCGGCCTCGGCGCTGGCGCCGTTCTCGGGCCCGGCGCAGGCCTCGCTGCTCGGCCGTCACGAGCGTTTCGACATCATGAACGCCGCCTTCCTCAACGGCGTCTCCAGCCACATCTTCGACTATGACGACACCCATTTGAAAACCATCATCCATCCGGCCGGCCCGGTGGCCTCGGCGATCCTGGCGCTGGCGGAGATGCACCCGGTGTCGGGCAAGGATTTCCTCAACGCGCTGGTGCTCGGCGTCGAAACCGAGTGCCGGATCGGCAATTCGGTCTATCCCAATCACTATGACGTGGGCTGGCACATCACCGGCACCGCCGGCGTGTTCGGGGCCGCGGCCGCGACGGGCAAGCTGCTCGGCCTCAACGAGCAGCAGATGATCTGGGCGCTCGGGCTCGCCGCCTCGCAGCCGGTGGGCCTGCGGGAATCCTTCGGCTCGATGAACAAGAGTTTCAACCCCGGGCGGGCGGCGAGCGACGGCATCTTCGCGGCCGTTTTGGCCTCGAAGAATTTCACCAGCTCCGACGGCATGATCGAGGCCAAGCGCGGCTGGGCCAACGCCATCAGCACCAAGCAGGACTACACCGAAATCACCGAGGGATTGGGCCAGCGCTACGAATCCGCGCTCAACACCTACAAGCCGTTTGCCTGCGGCATCGTGCTGCATCCCGCGATCGACGCGGCGATCCAGTTGCGCAACGAAAACAAGCTGAGCGCCGACCAGATCGAGCGCGTCGAACTCAAGGTGCATCCTTTGGTGATCGAACTCACCGGCAAGAAGACGCCGCGCGAGGGTCTCGAAGGAAAGTTCAGCATCTACCACGCCGTGGCTATCGCGCTCATCGAAGGCGCCGGCGGCGAGAGGCAGTTCAGCGACCGCGCGGTGACCGATCCGACCGTGGTGGCGCTGCGCAGCAAGGTCATTCCGGTGATCACGCCGGGGATCGACACCGCCCAGGTCGACATGACCATCGTCCTCAAGGACGGTCGCACGCTGCATCGCCACATCGAGCATGCGATCGGAAGCCTGGAGATGCCGATGAGCGACAAGGCGCTGGAGGTCAAGTTTGCCGATCTGGCCGAAGGCATCCTGCCCGCGGCGACGATCCGGCAGGCGATGGATCTGTGCTGGAAGGTCGAAAGCGTGGCGAATGCCGCCGATATCGCCAGAATGTGCGTCCCCAGCTGATCCACACAATCGACCGGATAGCCACCGGGCGCGCATTCGCGCGACCCGGTGGCCATTGCGTCTGGCGCCCGATAAAAAATGTCGGAATCGCCCGCCCCTGAACGTCCTTTGGCCGCGCCCCAACCCGCACCGAAGAGGCACCCATGCTCTACACCATACTGGCCTATCACGTCGAAGAAGAAGTCGAATCCTGGACCAGCGAGGAGGATGCCGCGCTGATGCAGGACCTCAGCCAGGTACATGACCGCATGTTGCGAGAAAAACGCATCGGCCGCACGGCGCGGCTCGGCGCGACCAGGGACGCCTGCGTGTTGCGCGGCAACGGCAAGGGCGTGGTGACCGACGATCCCTTCACCGAGAGCAAGGAGCAGCTGTTGGGCTTCTACGTCATCGACTGCGCCGACCGCGATGCCGCCATTGCCGCCGCGCGCGACCTGCGCAAGGTCAATCCGAGCGCGATCTATGAAATCCGCTCGTTGCGGCTCTATCGGCCCGGCCTGCCCTTCCCGCTCACCGCGCAGGATTGACCCCGCAGCGCCAACGGGCGATGGCGCCGTTCGCGCATGGCCGCCGGGGCCATCGGCATTTTCCAAACGTTAAGCAAATTCCGCCACCATCGCGCGCTGCCAAAATTCATCCACATTCCCTGCCAAATTTCCCCTTGCGGGAAATTTGCCGCAAGCGACGGAGAATTTCAGATGCTGATCAGAACTGCGTTTTTCGGTTGGCTGTCGGCTCTCGCCGTCATGACGACGCCGGTGCTGGCGGCAAACTCGAATGCCCCGCAGAGCGACGAAAAATCGGTTTCATCGCCGTGCCACACCATGCAACGCGGACCCGACGGCCAATGGCTCTCGATCCCCTGTCAGGAGGTGGGTTCGCCGGCCCAGCCGCGGCGCGGGCGCGGCACCGAGACGTCGCACGGGTCGGAATAGCGCAGCCCTGGAAGTGCCGTCCGCCGGCCTACGGCCTCATTCGCTGCGCCCGAATTCGCAGCCCTTCTTGGCATAGGAGGCGCGATGCACGCCGAATTCATCGGACGTGAAGGTCGGCTTGCAGAACGCATCCCATTTCGCGTTTTCCTGCTGGAGCGCGATCGCATCCAGCCGCTCCTGTTCGGGGTCGCGAACGGGCTCCGCAAGCCTCGTCCATGTCGTCCGGCAGTTGCTGTAGCCGTAATGCCCGGAAAACCTGCAACTCCAAGTTGAAGTCCAGCCTCCCGCGAATGCGGGCGATGCGCTCGCCAGCAGCGCCGCGGCCATCATCAGTTTCGCCACGGCCATCCGCCGTCGCGGCTGCGTGTCGCAAATCCGGACATCCGGGACAGCCGGCCTGTGCCGAAGGGACCAGGCCCTTGCGGCTTTCGCGCCTTTTGCGATGAAATCGCCGTGGAAATCGAACCGTATGGTCATGTGCCCGGACTTTCGTCAGGAGTTCAGGGAATGCATGACAGGAATTGCAAACTCCGGTCCAGTATGGCGCGCCGTGTGCCAACGGCAAGGCGGATGATTACCGCGGGCTGCGCCGGCCGCGCTGTCATGCAGACGGGGTGCCTATCCGCGGCTCAAGGAAGGGTCAGATTTCCGGTCTTCATCGCCCGCGAAAGCCGGCGACCCAGTATTCCAGAGACAGCAGCGATCGAACCGAGAAGCCGCGGCGTACTGGATCCCCGCGTTCGCGGGGATGACGATCATGGGCCGGGCGCGCGCCCTCCCCGACATCGTAAACCCAACGTTAATGGGGTCTGCGGCACACTCCGCCCGCAATTTTCCCGCCCTCCGTGAAACGGCGCCAATCCCATGAAAATCGGTACCCTGCTGACCGCCGCCATCGTATCGCTTTCCGCCGTCGGCGGCGGGCTGTCGGTCTATGTCGCCGCCACCAAATACCAGACCATGGACAGGGTGGCGGTGGCGCAGCGAAGGCTTCAGATCGTCCGCGCCGTCGGCGACATTCCGCGCTATCTCAACCCCGAGCGCGGCGTCGCTACCAACATCATGCTGGGGACGCCCGTCATCGAGCCGAAGCAGCGCGCGGAGCTCGACAATTATCGCAAGCGTACCGACGGCGCCCGCGACAAGACCAACGAGATTCGCAAGACCCTGCCCGGCGATCTCGACGACGGCGCAGCCGTCGGCAGCGCCATCGACGCGCTGAACGCGAAATTCACCGCTCTGCGCGAGGCCATCGTCAAGGCGCTCGACGGTCCGGCCGAGGCGCGCCGCGACGCCGCCAAGAAGATCGTCGCCGACAACGCGGTATTCAACAACGAGGTCACCGCCCTGCTCGACGGACAGGTGCGAAAGATCGCGGGTCTCGACGGCGACGCCTATCGGCAGGCGACCTTCGCCAACATCGCCTGGACGCTGCGCGACGTCGGCGGTTACAACGCCAGCCTGCACAAGAACATGGTTGCCGGCAAGCGCGTGGCGACCGAAGCCGAAAAAATCGAGCTGAGCCGCGCCCAGGGCCGCAGCGACCAGATCCTGATGTCGCTGCTGGAATTGCGCGGCAATTCCGCGACGCCAGCCAATATAGCGGCCGCGCTCGACCGCCTGAACGAGTCCTATGTCGAAATCCTCGGCAAGGAACTGAAAATGATCAAGGAGGGCGCTGTCAGCGGCAAGTACGAACACGATGTCGACGCGTTTTTCGAGATATCGCAGCGCGGCCTGAACTCGGTCGTCGATGTCCGCGACGCCTTCTACGATAACGCCGAGCAGGGACTCGCCGCCGCCTGGTCCGCCGCGCGCATCAGCTTCCTGATCGCGCTCGTGGTGCTGGCGGTGTTCGCGGTTGCCTCGATCGGCCTCGTGGTGATGGTGCGCCGCCGGGTCTGCAGGCCGATCGTCGAACTCACCGGGCGGATGTCGCAGCTTGCCGGCGGCGACGTCGCCGCGGAAATTCCCGGCGCCGAACGCGACGACGAGATCGGCGCAATGGCGTGCGCCGTGCAGGTGTTCAAGGACAACATGATCAGGGCCGACCGGCTGGCGGCGGAGAAGGAAGTCGAGAACGAGGTCAAGATGCGGCGCGCCCGCGTGCTCGACGATCTCACCGGCGCCTTCGAAACCAAGGTCGGCGAACTCCTGGGCGGGTTGTCAAAGGCCTCGAGCACGATGGAGCAAACCGCGCAGTCGATGTCGTCGACCGCGTCGACCACCAACCGCCAGGCCGCCGTCGTCGCCGCGGCCTCGGAACAGACCTCCACCAACGTGCAGACGGTAGCCAGCGCCACCGAGGAATTGACCTCCTCGATCGCGGAGATCGGCCGCCAGGTCGCGCAATCCACCGAGATCGCGGCGCGCGCCGTCGACAACGCCCGCCGCACCGGCGATACCGCACGCCTCCTCGCCGAGGGCGCGCAGAAGATCGGCGACGTCGTCACCCTGATTCAGAGCATCGCCGCGCAGACCAATCTGCTCGCGCTCAACGCCACCATCGAGGCGGCCCGCGCCGGCGAGGCCGGACGAGGCTTTGCCGTGGTCGCCTCCGAGGTCAAGTCGCTGGCCGGCCAGACGGCCAAGGCCACCACCGAAATCTCCGAACAGGTTACCGCTATCCAGACCGCGAGCGACGAGACCGTGGCCGCGATCAGGGGCGTGGTCGAGGTCATCACCGAGATCGATCAGATCGGGGTCGCGATCGCCTCCGCGATCGAGCAACAGGGCTCGGCGACCAAGGAGATTTCGCGCAGCGTGCAGGAAGCCGCGCGCGGTACCCAGGAAGTCAATTCGAACATTACGGGAGTCCAGCGCGCCGCCGACGACACCGGCGCCGCCGCCAGCCAGGTGCTGGGCGCCGCCGAACAGCTGTCTACGCAGTCGAGCGATCTGGCCGGCCAGGTTACCCGCTTCCTCTCCGAGGTCAGGGCCGCCTGACTCATGATGAGGACGGTCCTTCTTCCTGCTGGCCCCGGCGAATCCAACCGACCGTCGGCGGTCTACGGCTTCTTCGGCGGCGCGAACGACTGGTCGCCGTAGGGCGCCCCCGTCGGCGCCTGGATCACGATGTAACCGCGCTGCATCTGTTGATGGCAGGCATTGCAGCCGCCGGTGAGTTCGCCGACCGCCGCGGCAAACCGCTTGAGATCCCGGACATCGATCGCATCGGAAATCGACTGCACCGGCTTCGACATGGTCGTGACGTTGCTCACGGGAATGCCCTCATACAGCACGGCGGCTTCCAGCAGGCCGGCCTTGAGCTGGCGCAGTTCGTACGACGCGAGGTCCCAGTTCTGGGCCTTGCCGGCGAACCACAATTTGATGTGCCGCGTCTGCACCGCGTTCATGATGTCGCCGAGCCGCGGGAGATATTGCTCGCTGCTCGCTGCCGTCAGGCTGGATTGGGCGATGGCCGACGGCGCCAGCGAGCCGGCCATCAACAGGCCAACGATAATTTCGCGCAATTTCATTCCGTGCTCCGATCGCTTGCGGTTGGTAGCGTTCTGGTAAGCCGATCCATGCCGCGCCAGCTTGACGCTGATCAATATGCCGCTCGGCTTGACGGCGCAGAAAACATGCAGAAAACACGATGACTCTTCTGGCCGGAGAACAACATGCTGATCCATCTGCCGATCGTTATGCTGGCGGCGCTGCCTTTCACCCCCGTCGCGGACAACGTGCCGAAATTCGACATCGCGCGGGAGTGCCGGTCCGAAGGCGGCTCGCAAGGCATGCAGGAAAAATGTGCCGCCGACGAGACGGAAGCGCGCGACCAGCTTCAGTCGCTATGGATTCAATCCAGTGCCGTCGACAGGACCGGATGCGTCAGGGAAACCAGCTCGGACGGCAGCCCGAGCTATGTCGAACTGCTGACTTGCCTGGAGATGGCGAGAGACGTGAAAAAACCGTCAAAATGATCCAACCGGCCGACCGGCGATCCCTGCCGTCCGCAAACAACATTTCGTGACAGGATGCCCGCGCCCGATGGCGGCGCTCGCCGGTCGCAGCCGGGATTCAAGGCTCGAGCCCGGAATCGCGCAGCACGGGGGCTACTTCGGGCGAAGCGAGATATTTCAACAGTGCGTCCGATGCCGCCGGCCTCGGCGACGCAGCGAGACGGCCCGCGGAGAACACCGCCGGCGTTTGCAAGCCGCGAGGGATCGGCCCGACCACTTCGATGCCTGTGACCTGCTTCAGCTCGCTGAGCTGCTGCACCGCAAGATCGGCCTCGCCGCTGACCAGCAATTCGGCGGTAAAGCCCGACGGGATGATCCGGGCGCGCGCGTTCACCTCGGCCGCGATCCCCATCCGCTCGATCAGTTGTGCGAACAGGATGCCGCTCGCGCCGATGCGCGAATAGGCCACCGCGCGCGCGCCGAGCAGCGTCGCGCGCAGCGCCGTTTCGGTAGCGATGTCGGGATGGCGGACCCCGGCCTTGACCGCGACGCCGACGAAGGAACGCGCGAGATCGACGCAGCTTTCCGCGACCACGCTGCCCTGGCTGGCGAGGGCGTCGAGCGCCTCCTTGGTGAGAATGACGACGTCAGCCGTCTCGCCCGCGCGAAGCCGCTCCAGCAGCCCGAGCGTCGGCGCGAAATCGGCATCGATGCGCGCGCCACCCGCGGCCTGATAGCGCCCTGCCAGGCTGCGCACCGCCCCCATCAGCGCCAGCGTCGAGAGCACGCGAACGACATCTTCCATCCCCGAATCCCCCGGCGCGGCGTTGCCGACTTCGCTCCGCGCATGGAGGCGCTTCTAGCAGCCGGTGGCGCCGGAGGTGAAGCCCGAACCGGGTCGCGGGCAGACAGCATTAGGCGCTCAAAACGCAGTGATCCGCCAAAGCGGCTGGCGCTCTGGCGGATCACGGTGCGGCCCGGGCGCCCCGGCCCGGGTCGTGTTTTCTACCGGCTCAGGCCGCAGCTGCCTTGGCAGTCGGCACCGACGCGATCGTCTTCAGTATCTGGGAAGCGATCTGGTAGGGGTCACCCTGGGAGTTCGGGCGACGGTCTTCCAGATAGCCCTTGTAGCCGTTGTTGACGAAGGAGTGCGGCACGCGGATCGAGGCACCGCGGTCGGCGATGCCCCAGCTGAAGGTATCGATCGAGGCGGTCTCGTGCTTGCCGGTCAGCCGCAGATGGTTGTCCGGGCCGTAGACGGCGATGTGGTCGGCGCGGTTGGTCTTGAAGGCGTCCATCAGCTTCTCGAAATACTCCTTGCCGCCGACTTCGCGCAGGTAGGTGGTGGAGAAGTTGGCGTGCATGCCGGAGCCGTTCCAGTCGGTGTCGCCGAGCGGCTTGCAATGATATTCGATGTCGATGCCGTATTTTTCGGTCAGCCGCTGCATCAGGTAACGGGCCATCCACATTTCATCGGCGGCTTTCTTGGAGCCCTTGCCGAAGATCTGGAATTCCCACTGGCCCTTCGCGACTTCGGCATTGATGCCTTCGTGGTTGATGCCGGCGGCGAGGCAGAGGTCGAGATGCTTCTCGACGATCTCGCGGGCGACGTCACCGACGTTGGAATAGCCGACGCCGGTGTAATACGGACCCTGCGGTGCGGGATAGCCACTGGACGGGAAGCCGAGCGGACGGCCGTCCTTGTAGAAGAAATATTCCTGCTCGAAGCCGAACCATGCGCCGGCGTCGTCGAGGATGGTGGCGCGCTTGTTGGTGGCGTGCGGGGTTTTGCCATCGGGCATCATGACTTCGCACATCACCAGTACGCCGTTGGTACGCGCCGCGTCCGGATAGACCGCAACCGGCTTCAACACGCAGTCGGAGCTGTGGCCCTCGGCCTGCATGGTGGAGCTTCCGTCAAATCCCCACAACGGCAACTGTTCGAGCGTCGGAAATGAATCGAATTCCTTGATCTGCGTTTTGCCGCGCAGATTCGGTGTCGGCGTATAGCCGTCGAGCCAAATATACTCGAGCTTGTACTTTGTCATTGAGCCTCTCATGAGTTGATGATGCGAGGTGGGGAACCGAAGCCTACCGGTCACCACAAGCGTACCCGGCCACCATCGGCCAGTCATAACCAAGCAATAAAAGTGCCAATCAGAGCACTGCAAAAGGCTGGCCGACGGGCAGAACTGCACCGGGTTCCACTGCTGTAACTCAAATTCAGGGTGCGGCAAAGGCGCGCGGGATGAGGCCCCTGCCGGGGGACCGCATGGCCCGATTCGAGCCCAAACGCCGCCCGGTTCCGTAGCATTCAGGAGCCTGGTGCACCGTTTCGATTAAAGCCGCGCCAGCCAGCCACTGCAACCACCGAGTAGGCCGGACGCACGCGCAACCCTGGCGAGGTTTCAAGCGTTAGCGCGGCGTTGACTGCTCTCCTGGATGCAAAATCGAAAGTGCCCACAAAATATACAGAATATGACCCGATTTTAGTCAGGTTGCACCAGCGGCATGCACGGCCGATATCGCTCTTAGTAACCACTCGCGAACGAGTCGGGCGCAGCATTCGCAAATGTGTCGCGCCATCGCGACTTACCTAACAGGAGAGATGATGATGAATTCGAGTTTGAATCACGGGTCCGCCAAGATCTACCAATTCCCGGCCGGGGGCCGCGCGGCTCTCGGACGCCGCCAGGACGAGCCTAATTCCGCAATCGACAAGAGCCGCGTGAACGAATCTGCCTGCAGCGGCAGCTGGTATCACGAAGCTGCCATTCAGGAGTCCCGGCAAACATGGGAGTTCTGATGCCGATCGCGTGCCGGGCGAAGATTTCGCAAGCTTAGAAAAGGGTCGAAACGAAAAACGTTTCGACCCTTTTTGTCAGGTCAGTTCGCAGGCCGTCGCCGGGCGCCGGGCGTGCTTGACCATGGTGCCAGCCTTGGTGACTAACAAAATGACCCCACTGCCCGAATAGCGCGCCCCGGACAGGCCGAAGCGTCTCGCAAGCGTCACCGCCCTGCCATCGATCTGCATATGGGCGCGCTTGTCGTATTCGAAGAACGCGACGATGAATTGCGTGCCGTCCGCACAGCGGTAGCTCTGGAAGGTCTGAGCCCACGCCGGCGATGATCCGGCCAGCGCGATAAGTATAAATAATATCGCACCTAAAATTGAATACTTCCGCCAGTCCATATCGTCCCCCAAATTGCCAGTATAGACCAGACCAAAGCGAGCGATACGTCCTTCCGGTCATATCTCCACGACAAAGGATGACCTAAGCTCACACCATGTCAGATTCCCCTGCCCGCCACCTCAATCTCGCCGGCGCCAGCAATTTCCGCGACCTCGGCGGCTATCCCGGAAAGGATGGCCGCACGGTGCGCTGGCGCCAGATCTTCCGCTCCAACCATCTTGGCCTCCTCACGCAAGCCGATATCGCGGTGCTGCGCCCGCTGGGCCTGAGAAGCGCGTTCGATTTTCGCGGCACGGAAGAACGGGTTGCGGCGATGTGCAGCCTTGCCGAGATCTCCGTTCATTCGCTGCCGGTCGAGCCGACCGTCGTGGCGGCGCTGCGGGCGCGCCTCGCCGGGGGCGCTGCGCTTTCGTCGACTGATGCGCTGGAAGTGATGCAGGATTCCTACCGCAACTATGTGCGATACAACACGCCACGTTTCCGCGCGCTATTCGCTCACCTGCTTGAGGACCGCGCGCCGCTGGTGATCCATTGCACCGCCGGCAAGGATCGCACCGGCTTTGCCTGCGCGCTGATCCTGCATGCGCTCGGCGTGCCGGCCCCGGTGGTCGCCGAGGACTACCTGCTCACCAACCGTTTCTACCAGCGCGACACGTCCCCCTCCAGCGAGCTTCCCGACGAAGTGAGGCAGGTGCTGGGGTCCGTGGAGACTTCCTTCCTGGCGGCCGCATTCGATGCCATCAGCGCCGAATACGGGGATCTCGGAAGCTATTTCAGCGACGGGCTAGGCCTCGGCCCCGGCGAGCGCGCCACGCTGGAGGCGCGCTACCTGGAACCCTGAGTTTTCCGCTTTGCGGGGATCGGAAAGAGCCGCCGGCGGATCAGTGGTGTTACGCCGCGGCTTCCAATTCCGCATCGAGGTCTGCGATCACGTCCTCGAAAGCTGAAATCGCCTGCTGAACCGCAGCGATCTGCATCAATTCCCAGCCGCTCACCGGACCGTTGCGGTTTTGCAGCGCGACAATCAAATCCCGCCGCTGCTCCTTGAGCTGGACCAGTGGTAAACCGTGATCGGGCAGACTTCTCATGATGTTTCCAACCCCTGATTG
>Ga0302157_10002503_pt1 | contig 21381 bp, 16 predicted proteins | sample I_Bog_N3_3_FD_193502 | JGI IMG/M metagenome (GOLD analysis project Ga0302157, IMG submission 193502) | Peat permafrost microbial communities from Stordalen Mire near Abisko, Sweden - I_Bog_N3_3 | ecosystem: Environmental > Terrestrial > Soil > Wetlands > Peat | place: Sweden: Abisko, Stordalen... | reverse complement strand
TCGATGTTTCGTCATACTCATATGTTACGATTGATAAACCAACTGAATTCAAAGCTAGCATTAATCTCGCCGCTAACGCCACCTCGGATGCGATCGAGCTATACGGGCTCGGCACCGCTGACAGTTACACTCTAAGGAAAGACCTTCTTAGTTTTTCCGATGCCAGCGGGAAAGTTATTGACACCATTCATATTAATGCTGCGGCTAACGCAATACAGGCCGAGGTAAGTGTCTACGGTGTTTATCTGTTTATTGGGGAGACGGCCCCAACACTTTCGGGTTGGAACATTTTACCATACCATGGCACCGGGGGTTAGACCGCTGATGTCACTGTCCTTGGATGATGAGACCGGAAACCGTTACCGATCAATGACTCCATGTGCGGAGACTCCATGTGCGGAGTTGGTGAGACCGTCCCCAGGATCGTGCGACTCTGTTCCTTGAAACGCACGATTCTGGCGCCGCGCCGCTTTCGTCCCCGGCCCGGCTGAAAAGCCCGATTTCAGGCGGGCATTCGGCGCCTCAGCCCGTGCAGCCGCAGCGGCGCATGCCGCACCGGCAGCGCCGCCGGCAATGCCTGGTCAAGCGTGCCGACGCCGACCCGCGCCGGCAGCGCCCGGCGCCGGTCCTGCAAGGCCATGCACTGCGCCTCGGCCGGTTTCGTCTGCCGGCTCGGTCTGTCGTCGGCCAAAACCGGATGCGTCCGGCTGAATGGCCGCCGCGATGCGTGGATCGGGATCGGCGTGCCGCCCGTGCCTCGGAGGCCCGCACAAGCCCCGCAGCAGCGCGCGATTGTTACGTCTGGTCGCCCAATGCCCGCCGGCGCAGATCCTTGAGCCGGTCCTCACCGCCGGGGGTCTTCGGGTCGAGTTCCATCACCTTCTGCCAGGCGGCATAAGCGCCCTTCCAGTTCTGGCGCGCGGTGGCGATCGCCGTCAGCGTCTTCAGCGCCGCGAAATTGCGCGGCTCGTGACGCAGCGTCTGCTCGATGTCGCCGATGGCGCCCGGCGTGTCTCCCGCATGCCAGCGGGCGATGGCGCGCTGGTGGTATGCCTCCGCCACCTCCGGATCGAGGGTGACCGCGTCGGTGAACGCCTCGATCGCCTCGTCATTGTCGCCGGCGTTCAGCGCGCGCAGGCCGCGGCTGATCAGCAAGGTCACCGCGGGCGTGCCGGCATGCAGCAGCACTGTGCGGATCTGGGCCTCCAGCGGTTCCGCGGCGGCTTCGTCCGGCGCCGCGCGCAGCGCCGCAAACAGCCGGTCCAGCATGGCGCGCTTGTCGGGCGACGCGGCCAACACAGGCAAGGCCGCCAGCAGCATCGCCAGCGAAGCGGCGCGCATCCGCCAGCGTGGCGCCGCAAGCAGGCGGCCTGCCGCCATCACGCGGCCTGCCGCACGCCCGCCAGCGCCGCGGGCTCCGGACCGCCCGCCATCCAGTCGAGCAACTCCACCGTGTGCACCAGCGGCAGCCCGCCGCCGCTGAGCTGGGCGATGCAGCCGATATTGCCCGCGGCGACCAGGTCGGGGGCGGCCGCAAGCAGGTTCTCCAGCTTGCGCTCGCGAAGCCGGTTCGCGATCTCCGGCTGGAGCAGGCTGTACGCGCCGGCCGAGCCGCAACACAGATGGCCCTCCACCGGCTCGACCACGGTGAACCCGGCCCGGCGCAGCAGCGCCTTCGGCTCGGCGGTGATGCTCTGGCCGTGTTGCAGGCTGCAGGCCGAGTGGTAGGCCACGGTCAGGCCGGGCGGCTCGCGCGACGGCATGTAGCCGAGACGCGCCAGCAGTTCGGTAACATCGAGCGCCATGCCGGAGACACGCTCGGCCCGGCCGCGCCACGGTTCAGGCTCCGAGCGGAACATGAAGCCGTAATCCTTGACCGTGGTGCCGCAGCCGGCGGCGTTGATCACGATGGCATCCAACCCCTCGCCGTCGATCTCGCGGGTCCAGGCCGCGATATTGGCCCGCGCATGCGCCATCGCCGCGTCGTGCTGCCCCATGTGGTGGTTCAACGAACCGCAGCAGCCGGCGCCCTTCGCGATCACCACCTCGACGCCGAGCCGGGTCAGCAGCCGGATCGTCGCCGCGTTGATCTCCGGCGCCAGCACGCGCTGCGCGCAGCCGGCGAGCAGCGCGACGCGGGCACGGCGCTCGCCCTCGGCACGATGCACACGAATGTCCTGCAGCGCGTTGCGCGCCGGCAGGCGCTGCGGCGCCGCGTCCAGCAGCGCCCGGACCCGGCGCCCGAGCCGTCCCCACCGCGGGATGGCCCCAGCGAACGGGCGGGCAAGGCGGGCGCCGAGCAGGGACAGGCGGAACAAGGCCGGCGACGGCAGCACGCGCCCGAGCAGCGCGCGCAGCGCCCGGTCGTCGGCCGGCCGCTGCCAGGTCTGTTCGATGTAGGCACGCGCATGATCGACCAGGTGCATGTAGTGCACGCCGGACGGACAGGTTGTCATGCAGGACAGACAGGACAGACAGCGATCGACGTGCCGCGCGACGTCCTCGGTGGCGGGAGCGCCGGATTCCAGCATGTCCTTGATCAGGTAGATGCGTCCGCGCGGACTGTCCAACTCGTCGCCGAGCAGCACGAAGGTCGGGCAGGTCGCGGTGCAGAAGCCGCAATGCACGCAGGTGCGCAGCACCGTGTTGGCGGTGGCGATGCCAGGGTCGCGCAACTGCTCGGCGGTGAAGGTCGTCTGCATGTCACTTTGCCGCCGGCACGCGGACGACCTGCAAGGTGACAGCAGTCCCGAGCCACAGCAATCCGAGCACAAGGAACGTCCACGAATAAGCGCCGCCGGTCGCAACGTTCGCAATCATGAGGACGAAAGCGCCCGCCATGAGACCGACCTGCGCGTTCACCAGAAACCGTTTCGGCTTTCTCACCAAGTATTGCAAAAAGCTGATGACGAAGGCAGCGAGGAACAACGGCATGATGATGAAGTTCGAGACGACCATGCGCACCTACAGCCCGGCGTAGAGCCGGCCGGGATTGAGGATGCCCTCGGGATCGAGCGCCGCCTTCACCCGCCGGGTGATGCGTGCCAGCACCGCGGGCTCGGGGGGGATCACCGCGACCGCGACGCGCAGCGTCTCGGGCGCGCGCATCAGCGTCCAGGTGCCGCCGGCCGCCTGTGCCGCGGCGGCAACGGCGTCATGCGTCGCGCTGTCCGCCGGCCCGGCAAGCCACACCAGGCCGCCGCCCCAGTCGAGAAAGCCCCGAACGCCCGCCTCCGCGACGGCACGCAGCACGCCCGGTCCGGCCGAGGGACGCACCGAGACGCGCCAAACCGCGTCATCCGGCGCGGCCGGCAGAGGCAGCGCATCGCGTACCGCGCGCCACACCGCGCGCGACGCGGCATCGTCGAAGATCTCGGCGGCCAGGCCGAGATCGGCGCAGAGCTTGCGTGTGCGATAGGCGACCGACGGCGCGAACGACTCGATGCGCACCAGCGCCACCGGTGCGGCAAAGCCGGCCAATGCGGGGATGCGCGCGGCGGCGCCGGCAGGCAGCCACGCTGCACCGGAAACCCCGAACGGCGAGCCCAGTGCCGCTGACAGCGCCGCGACCCCCGCCCCGGCGTCGAGCCCGGGCAGGACGATCGTGCCCACCATCTCCGGCGCGGGCAGCACCTTCAGCGTGACCTCGGTGATCACGCCCAGCGTGCCATGGCTGCCGGTCAGCAGCTTGCAAAGGTCCAGGCCGGTGACGTTCTTCAGCACCCGGCCGCCGGAACGGATGACGTCGCCCACGCCGTTCACCGCGCGAACGCCCAGCACATGGTCGCGCATGGCGCCCCAGGCGATGCGGCGCGGTCCGGACAGGTTCGTCGCGACGACGCCGCCCAGGGTCTGCGGCGCGGTCGAGCCGAACAGCGCGGACAGGTCGGGCGGCTCGGCAATGATGTGTTGGCCTTGCTCGGCGACCGCGGCTACGATCGTTGCCAGCTTTGTGCCGGCGCGCGCCGAGATAACCAATTCCTGCGGCGAATACAGCGTGATGCCGGTGTGGCCGCGCGTGGACAAGGTGCGCGCCGCCAGCACCGGGCGCAGCATGCCGGATTTGGTTTCGTTGCCACAGACGAATAGCGGCGCCCCGCGGCGCGCGGCCATTCCGACCGCCGCCGCGATCTCGATTTCCTCGACCGGTTCGATCAGGTCGGCCGCCGGACGCTGAAGCGTCGGTGCGGTGGCACCCTGGCCGCTCATGCTGCGACGCCCGCCTGCGATGAAGCAACGAAACGCGCTTCGCCGCGACTCTCAAACGTCGCTTTGCCAATCGCCCTGGGTGCTGCCGATCGAGCCCTGCCGCCCGAGCGACTCATGCTGCCTCGCGCAGCGGAAACACTTTGTTGGGGTTCAGCAGCCAGCCGGGGTCGAACGCCGACTTGATGCGGCGCTGCTGCTCGATTTCGGTGTCGCTGAACTGCGCACCCATCAGCTCGCGTTTTTCCACACCCACGCCGTGCTCCCCGGTCAGGCAGCCGCCCACCTCGACGCAAAGCCGAAGAATGTCGGCGCCGAATTGCTCGGCTGTTTCCAGGCTCGCCGGGTCGTTGGCGTCGAACATGATCAGCGGATGCAGGTTGCCGTCACCGGCGTGGAAGATATTGGCAACCTTCAGGCCGCAGGCATCGGACATCGCGGCGATGCGCCCCAGCACGTCCGGCAGGCGGCTGGTCGGGATCACGCCGTCCATGCACAGATAATCCGGACTGATGCGGCCGACCGCGCCGAACGCGCCTTTGCGGCCCTTCCATATGGCCGCCGATTCCGCCGCCGAGCCCGACACTTTCAGGCTGATCGGATCATGGCGCTGGCAGACCGCGCTCAGGCGCTGCAGCAGGTCGTCCTGCTCGGCGACGCTGCCCTCCACCTCGATAATCAGCAGTGCCTCGGCGTCGAGCGGGTAGCCGGCGTGGGCGAACGCCTCGCAGGCGTGGATCGCCGGGCGGTCCATGAACTCCAGCGCCACCGGGATGATGCCGGAGGCCATGATCGCCGCGACGCAGGCGCCGGCAACTTCGTTGGAGCGGAACGCTGCCAGCATGGCGCGCGCGCCCTCCGGCCCGCGCAGGATGCGCACGATGACTTCGGTGACCACCGCGAGCTGGCCCTCGCTGCCGGTCAGCAGGCCCAGCCAGTCATAGCCCGCGGCGTCGAGATGCGTGCCGCCGATGTGGGTGATCTCACCTTCGGCGGTGACGATGGTCAGGCCGAGCAGGTTGTTGGCGGTGACGCCGTATTTAAGGCAGTGCGCGCCGCCGGCGTTCATGGCGACATTGCCGCCGATCATGCAGGCGAGCTGGCTGGATGGGTCCGGCGCGTAGAAGAAGCCCTGCCCGCCGACTGCCGTGCTGATGCCGATATTGGTGACGCCGGCCTGCACGGTGGCGCAGCGATCGGCGTAGTCGATGTCCAGGATGCGGTTCATGCGCATCAGCCCGAGCACGACGGCGTCGGCCATCGGCAGTGCCCCGCCGGAGAGCGAGGTGCCGGCGCCGCGCGGCACCACGCGCACACCGTTCTGATGGCAGTAGCGCATCACGGCGGCAACCTGCTCGGTGGTTTCGGGCAGGACGACGGCAAGCGGGACCTGGCGATAGGCGGCGAGCCCGTCGGTTTCGTAGGCGCGCAGACGGACCGGCTCCGCGATGAGGCCGTCCTTCGGCAGCAGCCGAGCGAGACCGGCGACGATCAGATCGCGGTGGGCAAGCACATCGGCCTTGGGAGCAGGCTGGCGGATCATGGCGCTTCCTTCCGCCATGAACATGGCGCGGCGCCAGCGGCGGGGCAAGCTATGCCAGCACGACCGGCGGCCCCTACAGCGGCCGGGTCGTCACCGATGAGATCGCTGCGCCCTGCCCCATCTCGTCCGAACCGTTGCCGGCGCCTAGCCCTGCCGGCACTTCATCCGCGGGTTCTTCTTGTTGATGACGTAGACGCGGCCATGCCGGCGCACGACGCGACAATTCTTGTCGCGAGCCTTGGCCGATCGCAGGCTGTTTCGAACTCTCATGACACGGACTTTCGGAGGGCGGAAAATGAGCGGCGGTGAATACTGGCCGGGTCCCCCCGCGTCAAGTTTCGCACCAGGTCGGAGGGGTCAAGGGGATGACTAGCCCCTTGCGGGCCCCTTGCGGGGTCCAGGGGCAGAGCATTGGGCAGCGCCCCCAGCCTTGTGCCGCTGCAACGCGTCGGCGACGTCTCTAACACCGGCAAGATAACGTAATGTTGCCGCAAACGCGCCACGGGCGGCCGGCAGCATTGCTGCAACAATGATTTAACGATAATGGGCTACCGCCGGAGCGACCGCTCGGGCGCCAGCAGCCCATTCCCGCCCCATCGTATCGGACCTCATGCGCCGCATCCAAACCCAGGCGATCCGTCCCGATGTCGCCGCGCGCCCGGTGATCGCGGCCGCCAGCCTCACCCTGCTGATAGCGGCGCTGGCGATCGTGCTGTTCACCGCGATGCGCACGCCGATGAAGGACGACATCGCCTGGCTGCTCTACGTCGCCCGCCGCTGGCTGTCCGGCCGGGAGCTTTATGTCGATGTGATCGAGGTGAACCCGCCGCTGATCGTGTGGATATCGGCGATCCCGATCCAGATCTCCGCCTGGCTGGGCATCGACACGCAACGGGTCGTCATTCCGTATTTCGCCGCCATGGTGCTGGCTTGCGCCGCCTGGACCGCCTCGCTGCTGCGCCCCTGCGGCTCCGTGTTCCGGCATCCGCTGCCGGTGTTCGCCGCGATCGGCACGGTCCTGCTGCTGGTGCCCGGGGACGATCTGGGCCAGCGCGAGCACCTGCTGGTCGCGGCCGCCCTGCCCTATCTGGCGCTGTTCGCCCGAAGGCTGGACGGGGAGCGGCTGCGGCTGGCGACCTCGATCGCTGCCGGCGTGCTTGCCGGCCTGGGTTGCGCGCTGAAACCGCGCTACGCCGCCGTGTTCCTGGCGCTGGAGGCGCTGGCGCTGATCCGCGGCATGAGGCCCTGGCACGCCATGCCGCTCGCCGCGGCGGGAACGCTCGTCGCTTATGCGGGGATCGTGGAGTTGATCTGCCCGGCCTACATGCGGCGTGCCGTGCCGCTGGCGCTGGCGCTGTACGGCGCCACCGACGTGCCGTTCCGCCACCTGCTGCAGGACAGCGCCCGGCTGCTGTTCGGGGAGGCCGCGGCCATGCTGCTGTGCTGGCACCGGTTCCGCCGCCAGGAAGACCGGACGCTGCTGCTGACGCTGGTGGTGTTCGCGGTCACGGCCACGGCCGTCTGCTTCCTCGACGGCAAGGACTGGTACTATCATCGCCTGCCCGCCACGATCGCCACCATCCTCGCCCTGCTGACCTGGGCCGCCACCACCTCGCTGCGCCGCCGCGCCGAGATCTGGCCTCCCGCCCTGCTCGCCGGAAGCGCCTTACTGGTGCTGGTGGTCGCGTCCGTGCAACGGCTGCAGCCGGAGGTCGCGCTGGCCGTGACGCCGGAACGCTCGACGGTCGTCCGGCTGGAAGAGCTGATCCGTGCCGAACACGCCCGCACCTATATCGCGTTCTCGGAATGGATCGCGCTCGGCTTCCCGGTGGTGAACAACACCGGCGTCGCGTGGGCGTCCCGGTTCGATTCGATGTGGGCGCTGAAGGGCGAACTCTGGCGCGCCCGATTCGATCCTGCCGCAACGAAGGAATGGCCGGTCAGCCGCTGGGTGGCCAACGACTTCGTCGCGGGTTGCCCCGACCTGGCGGTGGTCGATACGCGGGAAGGGGTCAACTATATTGAGGTGCTGAGCAGTTCCGACCGCGCCTTCGCCCGTGCCTGGGCACGGTATCACCAGATTGCCGCGTTCGACGGCCTGACTGTCTATCACCGCGCGGCCGGCGGCTGCGGGTGAGTTAATTCGGTCGCCCCCCGGGAACATTGCATCGTTCAAGGATGTACCGCCGACGGACGGCGTAGGGCGGATAAGCCCTTGCGCCATCCGCCATTGCCGCAAGCCGCACCGCAAGCGGTGGACGGCGCTTCGCTGGTCCACCCTGCCCTGTTCAGTCTGCGCCGGACCCCATCTTCTGCGCCAGCGCGGGCATCGTCCCCCGTTTCGGCGACAGCCAGCTCTGCAGCCGGTCGAGATACAGATAGATCACCGGCGTGGTGTACAGCGTCAGCACCTGGCTGAACGCCAGCCCGCCGACCATGGCAAACCCCAGCGGCCGCCGCAGCTCGGACCCGGCGCCGTGGCCCAGCATCAGCGGCAGCCCGGTCAGCATCGCGGCCATGGTGGTCATCAGGATGGGCCGGAAGCGCAGCAGACAGGCCTGGCGGATCGCGTTCAGCGGCGTTTGGCCGTCGCGGCGCTCCGCGGTGATGGCGAAATCCACCATCATGATCCCGTTCTTCTTGACGATGCCGATCAGCAGGATCACGCCGATGAGCGCAATCACCGACAGGTCGTATCTCGCCAGCATCAGCATCAGCAGCGCCCCCACGCCGGCCGAGGGCAGCGTGGACAAGATGGTCAGCGGCAGGATGTAGCTCTCATACAAAATGCCCAGGATGATGTAGACCGTTATCAGCGCGGCGGCGATCAGGTAGGGCTGGGTAGACAACGAGGACAGGAACGCCTGCGCGGTGCCCTGGAACGTGCCCAGCACGGTCAGCGGCATGCCAATCTCCCGCACCGCCGCGTTGATCGCATCCACCGCCTGGCCGAGCGACGCACCCGGGGCGAGATTGAACGAGATGGTCACCGCGGGAAACTGGCCCTGGTGGTTGATCGACAGCGGCTCCACCGGCCGGGTGGACCATTTGACGAAGGCGGACAGCGGCACCGCCTGCCCGCTGGCTGATTTCACATACAGCTTGTTCAGCGTCTCGACGGTCGATGCGTCGCCGGGCTGGACCTCCAGGATCAGGTGGTAGGTGTTCACCTGAGAAAAGTATTGCGTCACCTGCCGCTGCCCGAACGCATCGTACAGCGTATCGTCGATCACCTGCGGCTGGATACCGAAGCGCGCCGCGGCATCGCGGTCGATGGTCAGCGTGGCAGTGGTGCCGGCGATCTGCTGGTCGGTGGCAACGTCGCGCAGCATCGGCAGGCGCTGCAGCGCGTCAAGCAGCTTCGGCGCCCAGGTGAACAGCTCGTCCAGATCGGCGTCCTGCAGCGTGAACTGGTATTCGGTCTTGGACAGCCGGCCGCCGACACGGATGTCCTTCGCCGCCTGCAGGTTGAGCACCCCCCCGGTCACCGCCTCCAGCTTCGGGCGGATGCGGTTGATGAAGTCCTGTGCGTTGCCGCCGGTGCGCTGGTCCCAGGGTTTCAGTGCGATATAGATGCGTCCGTTGTTCCCGGTCTGACCGCCGGCGCCGGCACCGATCGTCGAGCCATAGGACAACACGTCCGGGTCCCGGAACACGATGGCGTCGAACGCCCGCTGGACGCGCGTCATCTCCTTGAACGAGACATCCTGCGCAGCCTCGCTGACGCCGATCACCACACCGGTGTCCTGGTCCGGGAAGAAGCCTTTGGGAATGATGATGTAGAGGAACACGGTCAGGCTGACGGTGGCCAGAAACACCAGCAGCGTGATGAACTGATGGCGCAGCGCCACATCCAGCGTGCGGCGGTACCCGCCGATCAGCGACGTGAAGCCCGCTTCCACGAAGCGAAAGACCCGCCCGTGTTTACCCGTCCGATGGCGCAGGAAGCGCGAGCACATCATCGGCGTCAGGGTCAGCGACACGAAGCAGGAGACCAGCACCGCGATGGTCACCGTCATGGCGAACTCGCGGAACAGCCGCCCCACGATGCCGCCCATCAGCAGCAGCGGAATGAACACCGCGACGAGCGACAGGCTGATCGAGACGATGGTGAAGCCGATCTCGCCGGCGCCCTGCAGCGCCGCCTCCATGGGTTTCATACCCTCCTCGATGTGCCGGTAGATGTTCTCCAGCATCACGATGGCGTCGTCGACCACGAAGCCGACCGCGATGGTCAGCGCCATCAGCGACAGGTTGTCCAGGCTGTAGCCCAGCAGGAACATCATCGCGAAGGTGCAGATCAGCGCCACCGGCACGGTGATCGACGGGATCACCGTGGCCCAGACGTTGCGCAGGAACAGGAAGATCACCATCACGACCAGGGCGATCGACAGCAGCAGGGTGAACTGCACGTCGGCCACGGAGGCACGGATGGTCAGGGTCCGGTCCATGATGACGCTGACATGGATCGCCGGCGGAATCGAGGCCTCCAGTCTGGGAAGCGCCGCCTTGATGCGCTCCACCGTGTCGATCACGTTGGCGCCCGGCTGCTTGAAGACCAGCAGAATGATGCCCCGTTTGCCGTTCTGGTAGGAGGCGAGGAACCTGTTCTCCGGCCCGTCCACCGCACGCCCGATATCGCGCACCCGCACCGCGGCGCCGTTGCGATAGGCAAGGACGAGGTTCTCGTACTCGGATGCCTTGGTGAGCTGGTCGTTGTCGTAGATCGAGAACGATTGATGCTCGGCATCGATGGTGCCCTTGGGGGCGTTCACCGTCGCATTCACCAGCAGTCCGCGAACGTCTTCCAGCGTCATGCCCATGGCGGCGAGCCTGGCGGGGTCCACCTGCACCCGCACGGCGCGCTTCTGCTCGCCGCCGATCACCACCTGCGAGACGCCCTCGATCTGCGAGATCTGTTGCGACAGAAGGTTGTCGGCGTAGTCGTCCGCGGTGATCAGCGGCACGGCTTCGGACTGCACCGCCATCACCAGGATCGGCGAGTCGGATGGGTTGACCTTGTAGTAGGTGGGGGCCGAGGGCAGGTTCTTCGGCAACTGGCCGCTGGCCGCGTTGATCGCGCCCAGCACGTCGCCGGCCGCGGCGTCGATGTTCCGGTCCAGATCAAACTGAATCACGATCTGCGACTGGCCAGCGACGTTGACCGAGGTGAGCTGCGAGACGCCGGGAATCTGAGCGATTTGCCGCTCCAGCGGCTGTGCCACCGTGCTCGCCATGGTCTCCGGACTGGCCCCCGGAAAGCGGGCGTTGACCATGATGGTGGGGAAGTCGATACGCGGCAGCGGGGCGACCGGCAGGAACGGATAGGCGGCGATGCCGACCAGCACCAGGGCCGCCATCAGCAAGGAGGTCGCGACCGGACGGCGGATGAACGGAGTGGAGATGCTCATCGGGATCAGGTGCCCGGGTCGGCTGGGGGATTGGCTTTCGGAGCTCCCTGGGAAGACCCGGCCTCGGCCGGCGCAACATGCAGGCCCGCCTGCAGCCGCGATTGACCTTCGGTAACGACCACCTGGCCGTCTTCCAGCCCCTTGGCGATCACCGCCAGGCCGCCCTCATCACGGGCCACGTCCACCGGCTTGCGCGCCACAGTGGAATCCGGCTGCACCACATAGACGTACAGGTTCTCCGGCCCGTGCTGCACAGCCTGCGTGGACACGGCAAGCGCGTTCCGGTCCGTGCCGAGCTGCAGCCGGGCATTGACGAACTGGCCGGGCCACAGCCGGTTGTGCGGGTTGGGGAAAACTGCCTTCAGCTTGATCGTGCCGGTGCCGCTATCAATGGTGTTGTCGGGGGTCAACAGCGTGCCCTGGTCCAGCTCGGTCTTGCCATCGCTGGCGAAGGCGGTGACGGGCAGCTTCCCCGCCTCCATCGCCGCGGCGATGCGTGGCAGGTCGTCCTGCGGCACGGTGAACACCACCGAGATCGGCCGGACCTGCGCGATACTGATGATCGGCACCACATCGGTCGCGTGCACCATGTTGCCGGCGTCGAGCTGGCGCAGGCCGATCCGGCCCTGGACCGGGGCCTCGATGAAGCAGTAGCTGAGGTTGAGCTGCGCCGTCTCCACCGCTGCCGCATCCCCGGCGATCTGAGCGATGAACTGCTTGACCTGCGTCTGCTGGGTATCGACCTGCTGGCGCGAGGCGAAACTCTGCTTCGCAAGCGAGGCGTAACGCACCAGGTCGGCCTGGGCGTTGGCAAGCTGCGCCTCGTCCTGCTGCTTTTTGGCGGTCGCCGCGTCGAGCGCCGCCCGGAACGGACGCGGGTCGATCACGGCGATCAGGTCGCCCTGGTTGACGTCCTGGCCCTCCTGCACCGCGACCTTCATCAACGTGCCATCCACCCGGGCACGCACCTGCACCGATTGGAACGCCTGCGCCGTGCCGATTCCGCGGATAAAGACCGGCACGTCCTGGCGGGTCACGCGGGCGGTGGTAACGGGAACCGCCCCGGGCATGTCGGAGCCCGCCGGTTGTGCCGGAACCGCAGTGACAGGCAAAAGGCACAGCGCCGCCGGCAGACCCAACGCCGCAAGCAACCGGGCCAGGGCGGCGAGCGCCCGTATCGGGCGGCCGGACGGACGGACGCGCCGGGTCACGCCGCCGCCATGGCGGGCCGCGTTCCGATAGCCGGTACTCCATGGTGGTTCCAAAACCCCGCCCCCATGACTCCTGTCCTGCGTGGAGCGCGCGTACGCCCCGCTGAACCGTAACCAAATCATTGTTCGCGAAAGGCAACCCGATCGCCAGCGCTAATTCCAGCCGGCTGCGATGCACCGCGCCATGTCGGCTGGCCGCGGGCCGGACGCCATCAACCGATTTGCATCCAGCGTGACGATTGTGAGACTTTGGTGCATCAAGAACGAGAGAGGAAACGCCAATGGCCAACCTGGCGCCATTTCGCTCGATCAGTTCCGGCACACAGCCGCCGTACGATGCACCCGCGTATCACTGGACCGCCAAGCGGCACCCCAGGCGGGCGCTGCACGCGATGCCGCTCACGATCACCGAGACGACTGGCCCGACCTTCCCGCCAGCGCGCTTCCCGGTCATCGCCGACCTCACCATGGTTACCGGCAAGCCGGCGCTCGGCGAGCGGATCATCGTGGCCGGGACCGTGACCGGCGAGGACGGCCAGCCGGTGCCCGGCGCCATGATCGAGGTCTGGCAGGCCAACGCCGCCGGCCGCCATGACCACCCTGACGATCAGCACGACGCGCCGGTCGACCCCAACTTTCGGGGCGCCGGCCGGGTCTTCACCGATGCCGAGGGCCGCTACCGCTTCGTCACGATCCGTCCAGGCGCCTATGCCTGGGAGAACCACAGGAACGCCTGGCGGCCTGCGCACATCCATTTTTCGGTGTCCGGCCCCACGTTCGCGGCACGCCTGGTGACGCAGATGTATTTCCCAGGCGATCCGCTGCTCACCTTCGACCCGGTGTTTCATGCCGTGCCGGAGACCGCGGCACGCAACAGGATGATCGCCCGGTTCGACCTCGATCTCGCCCAGCCGGACTGGGCGCTGGGCTATCGGTTCGACATCGTACTGCCCTGCCGGGCTGCCAAACCCGATCGGCAAGCGACAATGCCGATTGTCTCCGCCAGCCAGACGATCGGCCACCACTGGCATCTTATTCAAGACGCGGACTACAGCGACCTGACGGCGTTCGGCGCCGAAGGGGAGCGCATCGCCCTCACCGGCGCCGTGCGAGACGGCGACGGCACGCCCTGCACCGATGCCTGCGTCGAGATCTGGCAGCCCGATCCGCCTGCCTCCGACCGGTTTCCGGGGTTCGGCCGGGCGCACACCGACGCACGGGGCGTGTTCCACTTTCGCACCGTCAAGCCCGGCCCGGTGCACGCAGGCACCGGTGACGCCGAGACCGCGCTGCAGGCGCCGCACATCGCGGTGCGCATCCTCGCCCGCGGGCTTATGCGCGATCTGGTCACCCGGGTGTATTTCCAGAACGAGCCGCGCAACGAAGCCGACCCGCTGCTCAGCTCGATCGAAGACCCGGAGCGCCGCGCGACGCTGATCGCCCGGCCGGATGGCACGGCGGCGTGGCGGCTGGATATCCGGCTGCAAGGCATGGACGAGACGGTCTTCCTGGCGATTTGATGCCGCCGGACCGCGGCGTTAAGGCCTGGACGCGGATTGCGGTTCGCTGACCGACGCCTGCAAGCGCTGCGGCCGGCCGAACTGTCGCGGCGCAGGCGGCGGAACGTGTCAACGACTTTGATACAGCCGGGATCGGTTACGCTCGGAGTTTAGGGTCCTACGGGCGCGTGCTAAATAAGGGTGGGACTGGACGCACTTCAGGCGGACGCAGGTTGATGCCAGCGCATATTTCGCTGGCGATTGTCGCGGACGGGTGACGCGGTTATTCTGGCTCAGGCCCTGATTGGGTCGGTTCGCCTTCCTGCGTTCGACCCCTCACCGGCTTGTGATCACACAATCGTGGTTGAGCCACCACCTCCCCGACAGTGTTGTGCAACCGAATTGCCCTCCGTTCGCCATCCCGGACCTCGCAGCGCGGTTTCGCCAGCCAACAGTTTTGTGCTCGCGGTGAGTCAAAAAAGAGGAGCAGCGTGATCACGCAGGGCCTGAAGCAACGGCACGTTCGCATCAGGGCTCTGGAGAGGGACAACCTGCTGCTGCGCGAGGACAACCGGCTGCTGCGCGAAGCACTGGAGATGGCAGCCCACCCCCAAGCGAACGCCGTCGATAATTCGGCTGACCTCAGAGAACGTGCCGGGGCGGAGGCGGACCTCCGGGAGACCAACAAAGGCTTGACCGCGCTGGCATTCTCGCGCGCCGAGACGAAAGTCGCTCAGACTGACCTGCTGGCCAGCGAAGCCGCGCTTGCTTCGTCGCGTGCCGAGACGAAGGTCGGTCAAACTGACTTGCTGGCAAGCGAGGCGGCGCTTGCTTCGTCGCAGGCGCAAACCGAGGGCGGTCTGGCGGATTTGCTGGCAAGCTCGGTGGCTTTGGCGTCGTCGCAAGCCGAAACGAAGCTGAGCCTGGCCGATCTGTTGGCAAGCGCGGTGGCGCTGGCGTTGTCGCAAGCCGAGACGAAAGTTGGGCAAACCGATCTACTGGCCAGCGAACTGGCGAACAAAGCCCTGAGCCTCGCGAATGATCTGTTGGTGACTAACGAAGCGGTGCTGGAGCGATTGATTGAAAGGCGCACCGGGGCGCTCATGCGCGAGGTCGAGGACCGTCGGCGCGCCGAAGCTGCGCTACGCCAGGGCGAGAAGCTGCAAGCCATCGGCCAGCTCACCGGAGGCATCGCCCACGACTTCAACAACATCCTCCAATTGGTCTTCAGCGGCGCCACGTTGCTGCGCCGTCCGGGGCTGACCGAAGAGCGCCGCACGGTCCTGCTGGATAGAATAGAGCACGCAGCCGACAGAGCCTCGGAGCTGACCAGTCGCCTGCTCGCCTTCGCGCGCAAGCAGGCGCTTCATCCCAAGGCACTCGACCTCAATGAGCACCTTGCGTCCATGTCGGATTTGCTGAGACCGGCGCTCGGTTCGCTGATTAGATTGGAGACCGATTGCGCCTTCGATCTGTGGCCGGTGATAGCGGACCCCAACCAGCTCGAGGTGGCAATCCTTAACCTCGCGGTGAACGCCCGCGACGCCATGCTCCCCGAGGGTGGCGTGTTCACCTTGCAGACCCAGAATGCGACGCTGGAGGCGACCCCAGAACGTGTGGCGGGTGATTACGTACGCGTGGCGGTCAAGGATTCCGGGTCTGGTATGACGCCAGCCGTGATGGCCCACGCCTTTGAGCCATTTTATACCACCAAGGCGGTGGGCAAGGGCACCGGCCTCGGCCTCGCTCAGGTGTACGGCTTCGCCAAGCAGTCCGGCGGCGACGTCACGATCGAAAGTATCCAGGGCGATGGAACGGTCGTCCTCCTTCATCTGCCGCGGCCCACGGCATCGGCGCTCGCGGACGCGGCTCGGCCAAAGAGTGCGACATCTGTCCGTGGTACGCGAGAAGCGAGTGGCCAGACGGTGCTCGTTGTCGACGACAACCTGGACCTTGCCAGCTTCACTGCCTCCATGCTGGAGGGACAGGGCTATGCCATCAGGTGCGCGGCAAACGCTTCTGACGCCTTGGCGCTGCTCGATGCCGGGGAACACGTGGATGCTGTATTCTCCGATGTGGTGATGCCGGGGCCGATGAACGGGATACAGCTCGCTGGCACCCTGCGCCTGCGCTATCCGAAACTTGCCGTATTGCTCGCAACCGGCTACAGCCAGTTGCTGGCGGAATGGAACGGCCCAGCGGCAGCAGAGGTACTGAGCAAGCCTTACCGCCTCAGCGATCTGATGGCCGCGCTGGAGCGGGCATTCGCCGCGGTCGGCCCGGGAAGATGAGCGAGCGACGCACGAGAAAATCTCGTCTGCGAGACAAACATCGTGAAATCTTGAGCATTGGACAACTGTTCCGTCCGTTATCTGGCATGGCTCGATATCGAGGTCACATACCGATACCAACCTCTGGATTCGGTGTGAATTTGTTTCGTGTGACGCCGCTACCGATCATCGCGCGGCGGACCGTACGCGGCCCAAACCGATCTGTCTCCAGCCAGTCTGGCTGGAGATGCAGCAAAAGCGATGGCCGAATCAAACGCCCAGCCAAGTGCCGCCCATGAATATCCCCGACGGAATGAGCCTGCTCGCCACCGTCTGCAACACTGTTCCCCATGGCGTCCCGTTCCCGCTGTGGCTGGCAAGAGGCGACAAGCAGCGTCGTTAGCGCCGCCCCCCGAAAAACCCCCGCAGCAGCGCCCCCGCCTCGGTCTCCCGCACGCCGCCCACCACCTCCGGCCGGTGGTGGCACGACGCGGCGTCGAAGACACGCGCCCCATGCTCCACCCCGCCCCCCTTCGGATCATAGGCGCCGAACACCAGGCGGCGGATGCGGAACAGGCTGATCGCCTGCGCGCACATCGGGCAGGGTTCCAGCGTCACATACAAATCGCAATCGGGCAGCCGAGGCGCCCCACGGCAGGCGGCGGCGGCTCGCAACGCCAGCAGTTCGGCGTGGGCCGCGGCGTCGTGCCGGCTCTCCACCTCGTTGCCGGCGCGCGACAGCACCGCGCCATTCGCCCCGACCACCACCGCCCCCACCGGCACTTCGCCCCGCGCCGCGGCGGCCCGGGCTTCGGCGAGCGCCATTTCCATCGGACCCATGCCGCGCTTCTTGCTCCGCCCCGGTCGCGGGGTCTAGCAACGCAGCATGAACAAACGACCCGTCATCGGCGTAACCCTCGATTCCGAACAGTCCGGCGGCTACTCGACCTACCCCTGGTATGCGCTCCGGCAGAACTACGCCGACGCGATCATCGCCGCCGGCGGGCTGCCGGTCGCCCTGCCGCACGATGCGGCGCTGGCCCCCGACTACCTGGACCAGCTCGACGCCCTTGTGGTCACCGGGGGAGCCTTCGACGTCGATCCCGTCCTGTATGGCGAAGGGGAGCGCCACGCCACCGTGATGCTGAAGGAAGGCCGCACCGCCGCGGAACTCGCGCTCACCCGCGGCGCATTGGAGCGCAACCTGCCGGTGCTCGGCATCTGCGGCGGCCAGCAGCTTCTGGCCGTGGCGCTGGGTGGCACACTGATCCAGCACATCCCCGACTCGATCGCCGATCCGCTGGAGCACGAGCAGACCAACCCCCGCCACGAGCCCGGGCACCAAGTCGCCATCGTCCCCGGCACGCTGCTGCACCGGATCGCCGGCTCGTCCGAGATGCGGGTGAACTCGGCGCACCACCAGGCGGTGCGCGACCCCGGCCCGTTCGCGGTCATCGACGCGCTCGCGCCCGATCAGGTGATCGAGGGTATCGAGGACCCGCGCTACCGCTTCTGCCTCGGGGTGCAGTGGCACCCGGAGTTCTTCATCGACCCCGGCGATCGCCGCATCTTCGACGCCTTCGTCGCGGCCTGTAAATGACCGAGCCCGAGCCCGAGCCCGAGCGCGGCGAACGGATCGCCAAGTGGCTGTCCCGCGCCGGCGTCGCCAGCCGCCGCGACGCCGAGAAGATGTTGGCCGAGGGCCGCGTCGCGCTGAACAACACCCCCGTCACCCACCCGGCGACCTTTGTGACGCCGGGCGATATCGTTCGGGTGAACGGTACCGTGGTCGATCCGCCGGCCCGGACCCGGCTGTGGCGCTACCATAAGCCCGACGGGCTGGTGACCACGCATCGCGATCCGGAAGGCCGGCCCACGGTGTTCGACAAGCTGCCTCCGGGGCTGCCGCGCGTGATTAGCATCGGCAGGCTCGACCTCACCAGCGAAGGGCTGTTGCTGTTGACCAACGACGGCGCGCTGGCCCGGCAACTGGAACTGCCGTCCACCGGCTGGATCAGGCGTTACCGGGTGCGTGTGCACGGCCGCCCGGAGACGGCCGCGCTGGCGGCGCTGGCCAGCGGCGTGACCGTGGAGGGTGTCGCTTATGGGCCGATCGAGGCCGGGCTTGACGCGGTCAAGGGCGAGAATGCCTGGCTGACGGTCGCGCTGCGCGAGGGACGCAATCGCGAAATCCGTAAGGTGATGACACATCTGGGACTGTCCGTTACGCGTCTGATCCGGGTCGCTTATGGGCCGTTTCAGCTTGGCGTTTTGCCGCGCGGCGCCGTTGACGAGATCCCAGCCCGCGTGCTGCGCGACCAGTTGCCGGTGGCGAAGCCATGAGGGGAGCGCTGGGGGCTCCGCCCCCAGACCCCCGGCAGGGCGCTGCCCCTGCACCCCGCCAAGGGCCGACGGCCCTTGGAACCCCGGACTGGCGTCGTGGCGAGGGGGCCACAACCGACGAAGCCGTTCGAGCGGCTTCGTCACGGCCCTCTCGCCACGACGCCAAACTGATGCGGGTCCAGGGGCCGCTGGCTCCTGGCGGGGGTGCAGGGGGCAGAGCCCCCTGCCGGGGCCTGGAGCAGAGCCCCAGCCTCCCCTGATGCGCATCGTCGCGGGTACCTTGCGCGGAAGAACACTGGTCGCCCCCCCCGGCTGGGACACCCGCCCCACCTCCGACCGGGCACGACAGGCGCTATTCGACATGCTGTTGCACGCACCCTGGGGCGGTCGCGACGTTCTGGCCGGTGCCCGCGTCCTGGACGTGTTCGCCGGCACCGGCGCTTTGGGGCTTGAGGCGCTGTCGCGCGGCGCGGCGCACGCCGTGTTCGTCGAGCAGGACCGCGCGGCCCTCGCCACGTTGCGCGCCAACATCGCCACGTGCCGGGCCGAGGGACGCTGCACCGTTCTGGCGGCTGATGCGCTGACGCTGGGATCGGGAGACCCGTGCGGGTTCGTATTCCTCGATCCCCCTTACGGACGCGGGCTGGTGCCGCTGGCGATCGCAAGGCTCTACGCGGGCGGCTGGATCGGACCGGGCGCGCTGGTGGTGGCCGAAACGGGGCAGAACGAGCCCGCCCTGGACGTCGTGCCGCTGGCGGAGCGGACCCACGGCGCCGCACGGCTAACGATCTGGCGAGGCTGATACCACCTCGCCCGACGCGTCGTCCCCGGATTATCGTTGCAGTACTCGATGGATCGTCCACCCGATCGCCGTAGCGACGCCAGGAACGTTCGCTCTTTCTGCCGAAGCGGACATATGTTGTCGTGGCACCAAGTAGGAGCTTCTGGCTGGTTTGGGGCGAATGCGGTTTGTCTGCTCCTGGGCCAGATACTGAGCGAAGCGGACATAGCTTTCCGGGCGGAAGACAGCCCATTCCGGCGCAAAACGGGCGTACCATGAGCGCGACGGGCAGGTTGCCTGTCCTTCGATTATGGAACCGCCGTTCCGCGCCACCGCGGCGGCCATCTCGCCATTGCCGGGCATCCCGGCCCGGCCCCGGCGACGGCCGCTTTCCCCGGCCTGCAGACGCGGGTCACCCCGCGCCCGCCGTACATCAAATGCGGCGCAGCCACTGCTGGAATGCGAATTCCGCTCGCACGGATCTGCGTGGGCGGCGCTCAGAGATGGGCGTCCCTACCGCGAAAACCGAACGTCGAAGCGTGATCCGATCGAACGACGGACCGACACCGTCGGAGAATTTTACACATAATTGCAGCGCCCTCCACACTCTTCTGCTTAAGCGTTGATATTGTTCGCTCGGCCAGCAAGGCACAGTTTTTGCTTCGGTTATTTCGCCCTCATAGGCTGGCTGCTGCATGTTCCTGCTAGTGGCCACTGTCTGTCGCCTAGCGAACGTCGGAGGGGAAAGATGTATTGCGATTTGACCTTGGCCGTTCCCATGAAAACGACCAGACTAGCAGCCGCCTTGCTCGCCTTCTTTTCGGCTACCAATCTTTTGTCGGCACGCGCATATGCCGACTATGTGGATGTGACCTGGAGCGATACTGCGGGCGACACGCTAAATGCAACAATATTTCTTGCGCCTACAAATACCGTGAATGGGATAGAGTATTTGTCGGTGACCAGCATCGCCGGTTCGCTGGATAATTACAGCTTAGCTCTGTCTACAAGCGGTTTTACGGGAACCGTAGCATGGGATAACGCGCCTCCGGCTGAACTCGATATCCCATTCAACATAACCGACACGAACTCTACCGTTGTTTGGAATGGATTGATCCAGTGGGATCCGTCGTCCGCTACGAATAATATAATCGGGACGTATCCGAGGTTCAACTTCCCATATTGCCCTGGTAATTGCGTAAGCCAGGTTACCGCGAATATACCAGAACCGCCGGCTTGGTGCCTTCTACTGGGCGGCCTTTGGCTTGTTGCAGGGCTGCGTATCGGTGCGGTCCGCCAATTCTGGGAGGGCGAGACTGTTACGATCTCTCTGCAGCAATGAACGGCTCTGTTCGCACTGGTATTCGGCGGTCTGAGCCAGTCGGTCCGCAGACGACGCGACGCTGCTGATGGTCGGGCATGATGGGCCGCCTCGTTCCACGTTCGGTCGTCGGTCATCGGGCCTTGACGCTAAAGAAGAACCGCCGATCGTGGTCGACGAGTTCACGATGAACGGGACGGCCGGGGCAGGGGCTGACATAAGGGCGCGGGAAGCCCCAAAGGAGGAGCGTCCCACCTGCTCATGCGTCGCTCGCTCAGAATGTCGGAAACCTTTACAGTCTCAAGAGAGCAACCAGCATCCGGTGTTGCCCACTCGGTTGGCTCACCACATCGTGATCGTCCGTCCGCGGGTGCCTTGGGTAGCCCTGCTTGCTTGTCCTCGGCATGATCTGGCGGCGTCGCGTCATCAAAGTCGTACCCGCCAGGAGAGTTAATCACTTTTTTCGAAAACCGGAATTTAGCGTTGCCGGATCGTTACGGCGCGCTCAATATGAAACCCGCTTATCAACCAATTAGCCCGCTATGCGTGGACAGACCGCCGGGTAAGCCGGGAGGAGCTTGCGGCAGCGCTGCATAGCGCGCCGATCATGCCGCGCCGCAGCGTGATCATGATCACCGGAATCGGTGATCACGATCGGCCGGATTGGCTGATGTGGGCGTCGCGAAACGCTTCCGCCTCAGCGTTGGAGAAGCTGCTGACAACCTCCATGGCAACTGCGCCCATGCGGCCACTCGGATGGCGCTCGGCGGCGGCAATGACGCGGGTCTTGCCGGCG
>Ga0302157_10002499_pt1 | contig 21400 bp, 20 predicted proteins | sample I_Bog_N3_3_FD_193502 | JGI IMG/M metagenome (GOLD analysis project Ga0302157, IMG submission 193502) | Peat permafrost microbial communities from Stordalen Mire near Abisko, Sweden - I_Bog_N3_3 | ecosystem: Environmental > Terrestrial > Soil > Wetlands > Peat | place: Sweden: Abisko, Stordalen... | reverse complement strand
GCGGCGTTGAGGAAGAACGGCTGGCGCACGGCGGTGAGCGCGTCGGGAAGGTCGCGCGAGCCGCACAGCGCGTAGCCGACGCGCAGCCCGCATAGCCCGTAGACCTTCGAGAAGGTTCGCAGCAGCACGAGGTTGGGGTGGCGGGCGAGCAGGTCGATCGAGGCGTCGGGGTCGTCGAGCAGGCTGAACTCGCAGTAGGCCTCGTCGATCATCACGCAGACGCTCGCGGGCACGCCCGCCACGAAGGCCGCGATCGCCTCCAGGCCGATCGCCGTGCTCGTCGGGTTGTTGGGGTTGCAGACGATCACCAGGCGCGTGGCGACGGTTATCTCGCGCGCCATCGCATCGAGGTCGTGGCATTCGTCGTGGTCGAGCGCCACGCGGATCCCGCGCGCGCCCGAAGCTGCCTCGAGCTGCGGATAGACCGAGAACGACGGCCAGGCGTAGACGAGCTCGGCGCCGGGCTCGAGCAGCGCCTCGCCCGTTGCGAGCAGGATGTCGCAGGAGCCGTTGCCGACGGCGATCCGCTCGGCCGGCACCCCGTAGCGCCCCGCCAGGGCGGCGCGCAGCTTGACGGAGGCCGGGTCGGGATAGCGATTGACGCCCTCGAGCGCCGCGCTCGCCGCGGCCACCACCTCGGGCAGCGGTGGGTAGGGCGACTCGTTGCTGGCCAGGCGCACCAGCGGGCCAGTCTGCGCGTAGCCCGCCGCAGCCGGATAGACCGGGATCTGCTTGACCGCCGCTTTGAACTCGATCGCCACGCCCTTATTGTGCGGCATCGAGGTCCGCGCGCAAGCTGCGGGCCTCGCCGAGGTAGACGTGGCGCGCCACATGCCCGTCCGGCGCGTAGTAGTGCGCCAGCACGCGGATCACCCGCGGCAGAGCGCCCGGCACGTCGATCTCGCGCGTGCAGATCAGCGGCACGCGGTCAAAGCCGATGTTCCGCGCCGCCAGCGCCGGGAACTCGGCGTTCAGATCGTCGGTGGCGGTGAAGATGCAGCTGACGAACCGGTCGATCTCGAGCTCGTTGCGCTCGATCAGCACGCGCATCAGCTCCTCGGTGGCGGCGAGGATCGCCTCGGCGCTGTTTTCCGGGACGCTCGTCGCGCCGCGCAGCGCGTACAGCCGCTCACTCACCAGCGCAGCCTACCGTCGCGCGGCGTCGCGCAGCGCGCTCACCTCGGCGTCGGTGAGCAGCCGTGCCGCCCCCAGTTCGAGCCCGCCCAACTCGAGCGGTCCCAGGCGGACGCGCGTCAGCTCGAGCACCGGATGCCCGACCGCCTCGCACATCCGGCGCACCTGGCGCTTGCGGCCTTCGCGCAGCTCGAGCTCGATGACGTTCGCTGACACGCGCCTGACCTGAGCCGGCGCGGTCCGCCCGTCGTCCAGCGTGACACCGTCGCGCAGCGCCGCAATCGCGGCCGGGCTCGGGCGTCCGCCGGCAAGGCGCGCGCGATAGGTCTTCGGCACCTCGTGGCGCGGATGTGCGAGCAGGTTCGCCAGCTCGCCGTCGTTGGTGAGCAGGATCAGCCCGGTGCTGTCGGCGTCGAGGCGCCCGACCGGGTAAAGGCGACGGGGGTCGTTGACCAGCTCGACGACGGTGGGGCGCCCATGGGTGTCGTGCACGGTCGAGACCACCCCGGCCGGCTTGTTCAGCGCGTACACCACGCGCGACTCGATCCCCGCCACGAGGCGCCCGTCGAGCTCGACACGCTCGCCGTCGATCTCGCGCGCCGGATCGAGCTCGCGCACACCCTCGACGCGCACCCGCCCGGCCCGCACGATCTCCGCCGCCGCGCGCCGCGAGGCAAGGCCCGAGTGGGCGAGGAACTTGGCAAGTCGCACGACTGCAACCATAGGTCGGTGGATCGCGATCTGCTGCACGAAACCCTGGGGCGCCACGGCGAGCCTCCCTACCGTGCCCGCCAGGTCTGGGCGTGGCTCGCGCGCGGGGCCGGCTCCTACGCCGAGATGACCGACCTGCCGGCGGGGCTGCGCGAGCGCCTGGAACGCGAGGTGCCGCTGTCGACGCTCGAGCTCGAGCGCGAGGCGCGCGCGAGCGACGGCACCGTGAAGGCGCTGTTGCGGACGGCCCGCGGCAACCCGGTCGAGGCGGTCCTGATGCGCTACCGCGACGGTCGCCGGTCCCTCTGCCTCTCCTCGCAGTCCGGCTGTCCGCTCACCTGCAGCTTCTGCGCGACGGGCCGGATGCGCTTCGCCGGCAACCTCAGCGCCGATGAGATCCTCGACCAGGCGCTGCACTTCCGCCGCAGCGGCGCGGTCGATCACGCCGTCTTCATGGGCATGGGCGAGCCGATGATGAACCTCGACGCGGTGCTCGAGGCGTGCACGATGCTCCCGGCCCTCGGCATCACCAACCGCCGCACGGCGATCTCGACGGTCGGCTGGATCCCGGGCATCGAGCGCCTCAGCGCCTCGGGCCTGCCGATCCGCCTCGCCCTCTCGCTGCACGCACCCGAGGATGAGCTGCGCAGCGCGCTGATGGCGGTCAACGACCGCTACCCGCTGGCCGAGGTGCTGGACGCCTGCCGCGCCGACCACGCGATCCGCCGGCGCACGGTGTTCGTCGAGTACGTGATGCTCGCCGGCGTCAACGACCACCATGAGCAGGCGCTGGCGCTGGCGCGGCTGCTCTCGCCGCGCGAGGCCTTCAAGGTCAACCTGATCCCCTACAACCCGACCGATTCGCAGCTGCGCGGCTCCGGGCGCGATGCGATCGCCGCCTTTCGCACGACGCTGCAATCGCGGGGCGTGCCGGTCACGGTGCGCCTCACCCGCGGGCGCGAGATCGCAGCCGCCTGCGGCCAGCTCGCCGCCACGGCCGCATAGACCCGGCCCCTACTCGGGCGTGACCCCGGCGCGGGCCTCGCCGGCGGCCAGCAGGCGGTCGCGCAGCGCGCTGCGCTCCCCCGGCGTCGGATCCCACTGCGCGACGTCGGGCAGCTCATCGGCGCCCTGCAGCCCGAACACCTTCAGGAACAGGGTGCTCGTGCGGTAGGTGACGGCGCCGAAGTCGGAGCGCCCGCTCTCCTCGATCAGACCGCGGTCCAGCAGCGAGGCGACCGGCGAGTCGGCGTTGACGCCGCGGATCCGCGCGATCTCGGGCCGCGAAACCGGCGCGAGGTAGGCGACGATCGCGAGCGTCTCAAGCTGCGCGGGGGTCAGCGCGGCGAGCCGCGGCTTGCTCAGCAGCGCTCGCGCCGCGGGCTCGGCGAGCGGGTCGCTGGCGAGCGTGTAGCCGCCCGCGAGCGCCCGCAGCAGCAGCCCGCGCAGCCCGGGCGCCCACGCGGCCTCGAGCTCCTCGAGTGCGCACGCCACCTCCGAGACGCTACACCCCGTCACCTCGGCCAGCTCCTGCACGCCGACGGGGTCGTTGGCGAGAAACAGCAGAGCCTCGATGATCCGCGCGAGCTCGCTCACCGCGCGCGGCCTTCGCCCGCCGCCCCGGCGACGCGGCGCACTGTGATCTCCCCGAACGGCTCGAACTGCTCCCAGCTCGCCTCGCCGCGCTTGTGGAGCTCGAGCAGCGCCCACAGCGTGACCGCCACGGTCATGCGGTCGGCGTCACGTACGGCGTCGTCGAAGTTCAGCGCGACCGCCGAGCGCAGCAGCCCGCGCAGATGCGCGACGCGCTCGGCAACCGACACGCGCATCACACTGATGTGGCTGAAGTCGAGCTTGGCCGGCAGCGCGAGCAGCCCGCCGAGCGCGCGGGCGAGGATCACCGGATCCCAGCGGACGTCGTCGAGGTCCTCGAGCGTGCGCCGGCGCAGGTGTGCCGGCAGCGGCGCCTCGCGGTAGCGCACCGCGGGCTGGCCGGCGAGCAGCTCACCCAGGTGCGCCGCGGCCGCGCGGTAGCGGCGGGCGTCGAGCATCCGCTCGAGCAGCTCCTCCGCGGCTTCGCCGGGCTCCAGTTCGAGCAGCTCCTCGAGCTCCTCGCCGGGCAGCAGCAGCCGCGACTTCAGCTCCAGCAGCGCCGCTACGAGCACGATGAACTCGGTTGTGACCTCTAGATCAAGCTCGCCGCGCGCGTCGAGATGGTCGAGGTAGGCGACGACGATCTCGGCGAGCGAGAGCTCCCGCAGGTCGACCTCCTCGCGCAGCACGAGCGTCAGCAGCAGGTCGAACGGACCGCTGAAGACGTCGAGGTCCAGCTCGAGCTCCGCGAGATACACGCTGCGAAAGCTACAGCGGCCCCCCGACGGCGCGCGCGTTCAGCGTGGCGGCCCGACGCCCATCGCGTCGCGCACATCGGCGAGCGTCGCCGCAGCGATCGCACGCGCACGCGCGGCGCCTTGCGCGAGCGTCGCCTCGAGGCCCGCGACGTCGGGACGCAGCTGCGCGTAGCGCTCGCGCGTGGGAGCCAGATAGGCCGTCACCTCGGCCGTCAGGGCGGCTTTCAGATCACCGTAGCGCAGCGCGGCGAACTCGCGCTCGATCGCTTCGGGTCCGACGCCGCGCACGACTGCGAGGATGTCGATCAGGTTCGTGATCCCCGGCTTGTCGGGCGCGCGGTGGATGCCCTCCCCGGAGTCGGTCACGGCGCGCTTGAGCTTGCGCTCGATCAGCGCCGGCTCATCGAGCACGTACAGCGTGCCCTCCTCGCTGCCGCCCGTCGTCGACATCTTCGACTCGGGGTTCTGGAGGTCCATGATCCGCGCGCCGACCGAGGGGATGCGTGCCTCGGGCACAACCAGATGCTCGCCGAAGTAGGAGTTGAAGCGCAGCGCCACGTCGCGCATCAGCTCGACGTGCTGGCGCTGGTCGTCGCCGACCGGCACCTCGTTGGTGCGGTAGGCGAGCACGTCGGCCGCCATCAGCACCGGGTACATGAACAGCCCGGCCGTGACCAGCTTGCGCTGGGCGGCGGATTTCTCCTTGAACTGGGTCATCCGCTGCAAATCGCCGTAAGCGGTCACGGCAGTCAGCAGCCACGCGAGCTCGGTGTGCTCGACGACGTCGCTCTGGCGGAAGAGGATGCAGCGCTTGGGGTCAAGGCCCGCCGCGAGCAGGATCGCCGCCGTGTCATACGTGCGCTCGCGCAGGTCCGCCGGGTCGAAGTCGACCGTGGTCGCGTGCAGATCGACGATGCAGTACACGGCGTCGCCGCGGTCCTGACCGGCGACGTACTGCGTGATCGCGCCGATGTAGTTGCCCAGGTGCTTGCGGCCGGTCGGCTGGATGCCCGAGAAGATGCGCACGCGCCCAGCGTACCCGCAGCGCCCGCCGAGGCGAGCTGCCGGCGTTTGACGCGGCCGCGGCCGCGCTCCAGACTGCGCCAATGGCCGAGCGCCACATCGTCGCCGGCAGCGCCGGGTTCGAGGACACCGGCCTGAACCCCTACCAATGGCGGCTGGGACCGGTCGTGCGCTACGCGCTCGCACTCGCCGGGGCGCGCCGGCCGAAGCTGTGCTGGATCGGCACCGCCCAGGGGGACAGCCTGCTCGGGTTGCGCGGGTTCTATGGCGCGACCGCGGCCGAGCCGATCGATGCCAGCCATCTGCAGCTGTTCTCGATGCCCAACGTCGACCCGGAGACTCACCTGCTCGGCCAGGACGTGATCTGGGTGCAGGGTGGATCGGTCGTCAACCTGCTCGCGGTCTGGCGCGCCCATGGCCTCGACACGATCCTGCGCACCGCGTGGGAGCGCGGGGTCGTGCTGGCCGGAGTCAGCGCCGGGTCGATCTGCTGGCACCTGGGCGGCAACACGGACTCCTTCGGGCCGGCGCTGGCGGCGGTGACCGACGGCCTCGGCCTGCTGCCCTACTCGACCTGCGTGCACTACGACACCGAGCCCGCGCGCCGCCCGAGCTTCCACTCGCTGATCGCCGCGGGAACGCTGCCCGCCGGCTATGCCACCGACGACGGCGTGGCGATCCACTACCGCGGGACCGAGGTCGCGGAGGTGATCAGCCAGCTGCCCGGCAAATCCGCCTACAGGGTTTCTATGTCCGCCTCCGGCGGAGTGCTCGAGGAGCCGCTGCGCCCGCGGCTGCTCGCGTAACTGCGCGAGCGCGAAGTCGAGGAACACCGAGGTGGCCACGCCCGCATCCGGGCGTGCGAGCCTGCCGGGATCGGCCCTAAAGCGCCTGGCGCAGGACCGGGCGCTTGGCCGCGCCCGCCTCGTCGAGCCGTCGCACGGGCGTGGAGTAGGGCGCGCCGAGCGCGAGCTTGGGGTCCTCGCGGGCCTCGCGCAGGATCTCCGCGAGGGCCTCCGCGAACTCGTCGAGGGTCTGCTTGGTCTCGGTCTCGGTCGGCTCGACCAGCAGCGCCTCCTCGACCAGCAGCGGGAAGTAGACGGTCGGCGGGTGGTAGCCGTAGTCGAGCAGCCGCTTGGCGAGGTCGAGCGTGCGGATGCCCAGCTGCTGCTTCATCGGTGCGCCGCTGAGCACGAACTCGTGCATGCACAGGCGCTCGTAGGCCGGCGGCAGCAGGTCGCAGACGCCAAGCTCGCGCAGCCGGGCGAGCAGGTAGTTGGCGTTCAGCACCGCGGTCTCGGAGACGTCGCGCAGGCCGGCGGCGCCGAGCGAGCAGATGTAGGCGTAGGCGCGCACGAAGCAGCCGTAGTTGCCCTGGAAGCCGCGCAGGCGGCCGATCGAGCGCGGGCGCTCGTAGTCGAGGTCGAACTCGACCGTCGAGCCGTTGCCCTCGGCGCCGCCGTGGCGGACGATCACCGGCCGCGGCAGGTAGGGCTCGAGCGCTTCGCAGACGGCGATCGGGCCCGAGCCCGGGCCGCCGCCGCCGTGCGGCTGCGTGAAGGACTTGTGCAGGTTGAAGTGGACGATGTCGAAGCCCATGTCGCCGGGCCGCGAGATCCCCATCACGGCGTTGAGGTTCGCGCCGTCGTAGTAGACGAGCGCGCCGACGCCGTGGACGATCCTCGCGATCTCCTCGATGTTGGGATCAAACAGGCCGAGCGTGTTGGGATTGGTCAGCATCAGGCAGGCGACGTCGCCGTCGGCCTTGGCGCGCAGGTCGTCGATGTCGACGCCGCCGCGGGCGTCGGTGCCGACCTTGACCACCTCGTACCCGGCCATCGTCACGGTCGCGGGGTTGGTGCCGTGGGCGGTGTCAGGCGTCAGCACGACCCTGCGATGGCTCTGGCCGGCCTGCGCGTGGTAGGCGCGGGTCAGCAGCACCCCGGCCAGCTCGCCGTGGGAGCCCGCGGACGGCTGCAGCGAAACGTGGGGCAGGCCGGCGATCTCCGACAGCGCTCGCTCCAGTCCCCACATCAGCGTCAGCGCGCCCTGCGCCCGCGCCGGCTCGGTCAGCGGGTGCAGGCGGGCGTGGCCGGGCAGCGCCGCGACGCGCTCATGCAGGCGCGGGTTGTGCTTCATCGTGCACGAGCCAAGCGGATAGAAGCCGGAGTCCAGGTCGAAGTTGCGGCGAGACAGGCGCACGTAGTGGCGCACGAGCTCGGGCTCGGAGATCTCCGGCAGCCGCGCCGGCTCACGCCGGCGAAGGCGCGCCGGGATCAGCTCCTCGAGCGGGCGCAGCGGGACATCAAGCGCCGGCGCCACGAACGCTCGCCGGCCCGGTGCGCCCTTCTCGAAGATCGTCGTGGCGCGCTCGCGCTGCATCGCGGTCTCGGCCGAGAGGCTCATGCGGGCGCACCAGGGTTGGGGGCGGCGGCGCGCTCGGCCGCGAGCGCGCGGCCGAGCACCTCGACGAGGCGGTCGATGTCCTCGCGCGAGCGCTGCTCGGTGACCGCGACGAGCAGCCCGTCGGCGTATTCGGGGTAGTCGCGCCCGAGCGCGTAGCCGGGCGTGACGCGCTCGGCGGCGCAGCGCGCGATCACCCGGCGCACGCTCTCGACGCCGGGCAGGTCGAGCGAGAGCGCGAACTCGCGCACGACCGGCTGCTCGTGCAGCGCGCTGACGCCGTCGATGCCCGCCAGCACCTCGCGCGCATAGGCGGTGCGGCGCACCAGCAGCTCGGCCAGCTCGACCAGGCCGCGGCGGCCCAGCCAGGATAGGTAGACGACGCCGGCGAGCGCGTTGAGCGCCTGCGCGGTGCAGATGTTCGAGGTCGCCTTCTCGCGGCGGATGTGCTGCTCGCGCGTCTGCAGTGTCAGCACGAAGCCGCGGCGGCCGTCGACGTCGGTGGTCTCGCCGGCGATTCGCCCGGGCATCCGCCGCAGGTGCTCCTCGCGGGTGGCGAAGAAGCCGAACGACGGGCCGCCGAAGTCGAGGCGGTTGCCCAGCGTCTGGCCCTCGCCGACGCAGACGTCGACGCCGAGCGTCCCGGGCGCCTCGACGATGCCGAGCGAGAGCGGATCGGCGCTGCACACGACGAGCGCGCCGTGCTCGCGCGCCGGCGCGATCAGCGGCTCGAGGTCCTCGACCGCGCCGAGGAAGTTGGGCTGGGCGACGAACACGGCGCTGACGTCGTCATCGATCGCCCGCGCCCAGGCGTCGAGGTCGGTCACGCCGTCCGCGAGCGCAACCTCATCGACGATCGTGCCGTAGCCGGCCGACAGCGTCCGCAATGTCTCGCGCGCGTGCGGGTGGACGCCGCGCGAGATCACGAACCGCGACCGGCCGTTGGTCAGCTTCGCGAGGTAGCCGGCGGCGGCCAGCGCCGAGGGGCCCTCGTAGACCGACGCGTTGGAGACGTCCATGCCGGTCAGCTCGCAGATCGCCGTCTGGTACTCGAACATCACCTGCAGCCCGCCCTGGGAGATCTCGGGCTGGTAGGGCGTGTAGGGGGTCAGGAACTCGGAGCGGCCGAGCAGCATGTCGATCAGCGCCGGAACGTAGTGGTCATACATCCCCGCACCGAGGAAGCACAGTTCGTCCTCGGTGCTGCCGTTGCGCGCCGCCAGCGTGCGCAGGTGCGCGTAGACCTCGGCCTCGCCGAGTCCCGGCGGAAGGTCGAGCTCACGCTCCAGCCTGACAGCCGCCGGGATCTCGCCGAACAGCTCCTCGACGCTCGCGACACCGATCGCCTCGAGCATCGCCTCGCGGTCGGAGTCGGTGACGGCGGTGTAGCGGCTCATCGGCTCAGCGCAGCAGCGCGACGTAGGCGTCCGGTTCAAGCAGCGCGCCGGTCTGCGCAGGATCCGCGACTCGGACCTTGACGATCCAGCCCGCGCCGTAGGGATCCTCGTTGATCGCCTCCGGCGTCTGCGCGAGCGAATCGTTCACCTCGATCACCTCGCCCGACAGCGGCGCGACCACGTCCGAGACGGCCTTGACAGACTCGACCTCGGTGTAGGGCTCGTGCTGGGTCACCTGTGTGCCCACGGCGGGGGGGTCGAAGAACACGACCTCGCCCAGCGCGTCCTGCGCATGCCAGGTGATGCCGAACGTCGCGACGTCGCCGTCGATGCGAACCCAGTCGTGCTCGGGGTGGTAAAGCAGATCTTGCGGGTAGGACGCTTCGGCCATCGGCTTGCTACCTCCACCTTATTGGTTTGGCGCTCACACCTTCAAGAGCGGTCGCTTCGCCACGCGCGCCCGCCGGTGCTTGCCGCGCACGTCGATCTCGAACTCGCTGCCCACGACCGCCTTCGCCGCCGGCAGATAGGCCATCCCGATACCGACATCGAGGGTCGGCGAGAAGGTGCCGCTGGCGACGACGCCGCCGCCGAGCACCGGGTCGCCGGGGCGCGCCGCGCCGCGGTCTGTGATCACGAACGGGACGAGCAGTTCGGCGGTGCCGCCCGCGCGCGCGGCGGCGACCGCCGGCGCGCCGATGTAGCCCCCGGCGGCACGGCAGCACCAGCCGAGGCCGGCCTCGATCGGACCGCGCTGCGTCGAGAGATCGTTGCCGTAGAGGTGGAAGCAGGCCTCGGTGCGCAGGGTGTCGCGAGCCGCGAGGCCCGCCGGCTTGGCGCCGCGGCGCACCAGCGCGTCCCATACCTCCGGCGCGTCCGCCGGCGCCAGCAACAGCTCAACGCCGTCCTCGCCGGTGTAACCGGTGCCGGCGACGAGCATCTCGGCACCATCGACGGTGCGCGTGCCGATCGTCATCCGCTCGGGCAGCGGCGCGTTCGCGATCGCCTGCACGATCTCGCGCGCCAGCGGCCCCTGGACCGCGAGCATCGCGTAGTCGGCCGCGCGGTCGATCACCTCGACGTCGAGCCCGGCCGCGTGCGCGCTGAACCACGCGAGGTCGCGCTCGTGGTTGGCGGCGTTGGTGACGGTGAGGTAGCGATCGGCCTCCAGGCGATAGGTGAAGAGGTCGTCGAGCACGCCGCCGTCCTCGCGCAGCATCAGCGTGTACTGGGCGCCCGAGATCGGGACCCGCTCCACGTCGTTGGTGCACAGCGCCTCAAGCAGCTCCAGCGCGGCGGGCCCCGTCGTCTCGATCTGGCCCATGTGCGAAACGTCGAAGATCCCGGCGGTGGCGCGCACCGCGAGGTGCTCGGCGATCACGCCGTCGTAGCGGACCGGCATCTCCCAGCCGGCGTAGGGAACCATGCGGGCGCCCAGCGCGACGTGGGCGTCATACAGCGGGGTGTGACGAAGCGGAGCAGACACGCGCCTCAAAGCTACAACGTCGGGCTTCCTACTCGCCGTCCTCGCCGTCAAAGTAGGCGAGCTGCTCGCCGCAGGCCAGCATGTATGACACCGCGTCCGGGGCGCCGAAGCTGCCGCCGCGGGCGCCGATTTTGCCGCTGTCGGGGTATTCGATCAGATCCGCCGGGGCGCTCGAGCTGGCCATCAGGTAGCGCACCGGCGAGTCGGTGTTGTTGATCAGCTGGTGCGCCCCTTCGCGCCCGGCCGGCAGCGACACGACCTCGCCGGTGAGCAGTTCGCGCTCGCCGCCGGGGCCGCGCAGCGTGGGACGGCCGCGCAGGACGATCAGCAGCTCCTCGATCCCGAAGTGCGCGTGGTAGGGCATGTTGCGCTTGCCCGCCGCCAGCTCGTAGACGCCGACGCCGATCCGCTGGCAGCCGGCGGCCGCCCCCACGCGGTTGCCGCGGACGGCGAACGCCCCATGCGCGATCTCGCGCTCCCACTCCTCGCCGAAGATGTTTGGACCGGGCGGCTGCGCCATCCGGCGCCACGCTATCAGCGCGCGCTCACTGCGCCCCGGCGCAGCCGGCCTGCCGGCGGAGCCCCTGAAAGAGCCTCAGCGCAGGAACGGCGGGACGTCGATGTCCTCGTCGCGGATCTCGGGAGCGCGGTCGGGACGGCGCGGGCGGCGTGCGCCGCGCGCCTCGCCGGCGCCGGTGTCGAAGATTCCGCTGGCGCGGGCGCCCGAGCGGCCACGGTTCTGGAAGCCGGTGCCGATCACCGTGACGCTGACCTCGTCCTCCAGCGACTCGTCGATCACGGCGCCGAAGATGATGTTGGCATCGCGCTCGGCGGCGGCCTGGACGATCTCGGCCGCCTCGTTGACCTCGAACAGGCCGAGGTTGCGCCCGCCGGTGATGTTCAGCAGGATGCCGGTCGCGCCGTCGATCGCCTCCTCGAGCAGCGGTGAGGCGATCGCCGCCTTCGCAGCGTCGGCGGCACGGCTCTCGCCGGTGCCCGTGCCGACGCCCATCACGGCGGTGCCGGCGTCGGTCATGATCGTGCGCACGTCCGCGAAGTCGAGGTTGATCAGGCCGGGGATCGTGATCAGGTCGGTGATGCCCTGCACGCCCTGGCGCAGGACGTTGTCGGCCTCCCTGAAGGCGTCGAGGATCGACGTGCGCCGCTCGACGACGGTCAGCAGGCGTTCGTTCGGGATCACCAGCAGCGTGTCGACGACCTCGCGTAGCTTGCGGATGCCCTCCTCGGCCTGGCGCGCGCGCGTTGCGCCCTCGAACTCGAACGGGCGCGTCACGACGCCGACCGTCAGCGCGCCGATCTCGTTCTTGGCGATCTCGGCGATCACGGGCGCCGCGCCACTGCCGGTGCCGCCGCCCTCGCCGGCCGTGACGAAGACCATGTCCGCGCCCTTCAGCGCCTCCTTGATCTCATCGCGCGATTCGGCAGCGGCGCCGAAGCCGACCTCGGGGTTGGCGCCGGCGCCGAGGCCCTTGGTCAGCTCGGTTCCGATGTGCAGCTTGACGTCGGCGTCGCACATCGCGAGCGCCTGCGCGTCGGTGTTGGCCGCGACGAATTCGACGCCGCGCAGGCCCGCATCGACCATCCGGCTGACGGCGTTCGTGCCGCCGCCGCCCACTCCGACGACCTTGATCACTGCGAGATAGCTACCGCCGTCCATAATCACATCCGAGCCTAGAGTCACAATGAAGGGTTTTTCACGGGTGCCGCGAAGGCCCCGTAAAATCCACGTTATGCAGGGCTTCGGGCGATTGTCAATGCAACCGCATCATCGCAACTTTCGTTGCAGATCGCCGAACCCTCGACCACGACCTGAAATCGGGCTTCAGGCGGGGATCAACCTGAACTAGAGCTTGAGGGTTCGATCAGGTCCGGCTGCAGCGCGGTCGAGACCGTGGTCGCGCTCGCCGGCGCGCCGGACTGCGCGCCCGTGGCGCTCGTCGCACTCCCCGACGTGGCCGGATCGGCGACCTGCGCGGCCGGCCGCGACGGCACGCTCAGGTCGATGTAGGCGGCCCCCCGGGAGCTCGGGTTCGCGAGCACGGCGGCGGCCGCGTCCCACTTTGCGTGCAGCAGCGCGTAGTTGCCGAAGATCAGGCGCGGCCCGCGATGGAGGTAGATCGTCAGCGCCCCGTCGGCCCGGGTCACCGCCGCCGCGCGCTCGCGCAGCGGCGCCGGGGCGTCGCCGAGCACGTGCAGCGCGAGTAGCGCAAAGGGGTCGCGCGTGCGTCCGCCCGAAGGCATGGAGGTGGAGCGCACGGCCGCGAGCGAGCCGGTGTCGGCCAGACCGCTGATCAGCGAGCCGTCGGCCGCCAGCGGGAAGGAGTGGTGCCCAACCGCGAGGCGGGCGATCGGCTGGCGCTCGAGCACCTCGATGCGCACCGAGTGCGGGAAGTGGGTCTGCGCTCGGACGCCCTCGATCAGCGTGTAGGACGAAACCGACGCGCGCAGCGCCGCGACCGAGAAGTCCGTCGTCGTCTGCGTGCGCGCCGCCGCGATCAGCTGGTCGGAGACCGCCGGCAGCGCGTTCGGCGAGAGACCGACGACCGTCACCTGCTCCACGGCGAACAGCGAGCTCCCGCGCAGCACGATCCAGCCGCCGACGGCGATCACGGGGAGCAGAACCAGGCAGGCGAGCTTGTGGCGCAGGGCCATCCGGTAGTCCTTCGTGCTCGGGGCGCAAACCCCTACCAGGGAAGGCGAACGTCGCCGAGCAGCTGAACCTCCGGCTCGAGCGTTATCCCGAAGCGTTCGCGCACGCGCTCGCGCGCGGCGGCCATCAGTTCGAGGATCTGGGTGGTGGTGGCGCCGCCGGCGTTCTCGACGAAGTTGGCATGCTTGGCCGAGAAGCGCGCGTCGCCGAAGGCCAGATCCGAGACGCCGGCAGCGAGCAGCAGCTCCCAGGCGCTGTGGCCCGGCGGGTTCTTGAAGGTCGAGCCGAACGTCTTGATCCCCTTCGGCTGCGCCTCCCAGCGGCGCTTGCGAAGCGTCGCGAGCGCCAGGCGAACCAGCTCGGGGGCGGCCGGCGTCAGCGCGAAGCGCGCCCGCGCGACGATCTCACCCGCCGCCAGCGCCGAGCTGCGGTAGGCGAAGCCGAGCTCGGCGGGAGCGCGCCGCGTGACGCCCTTGACGGTCACGATCTCGACCCAGTCGAGCACCTCCGCCAGCGCCCCGTCGTAGGCGTTTGCGTTCATTCGCACGGCGCCGCCGACGGTGCCGGGGATGTTGACGCCGAACTCGATCCCGGCGAGGCCGGCCGCGGCGGAGCGCGCCGCGACGGCGGGCAGTCGCGCCCCGGCGCCGACCCGCAGCCCCTCGCCGTCGGGCTCGATCCGGGCCAGGTCGCGCTCCAGCTTGAGCACCAGTCCGCGCACGCCGGCGTCGGCCACGAGCAGGTTCGATCCCGAGCCGAGGACCTGCACGGCGAGATCGCGCTCGCGTGCCCATTCGAGCAGCTCGCGCAGCTCGCGCAGCGTTCCCGCCCGCGCGAAGTGATCGGCGGCGCCGCCGGCGCGAACCGTGGTCAGCCGCGCGAGCGGATAGCCGGCCTCGGGCTCAACCATTCCCCCCGCCTTCGGCGAGCAGCGCGCGGGCGAGACGATCGACGTCGCCGGCCCCCATTGCGAGCACGAGGTCGCCGGCGCGCGCCAGCTCGCCGACGATCGTCACGCCACGTTCGCCGTCCGGCAGCCAGTAGACGGGCCTGCCACCGGCCGCGTCCGCGGCCGCTTCCGCGACCGCGAGTCCGCTGACGCCCGGGAAGTCCTCGGCGCGCTCGCGGGCCGGGTAGACGTCGAGCACGACAACGACGTCGGCGCCCGCCAGCGAGGCGCCGAACTCGCGCGCCAGCGCCCGTGTGCGCGAGTACAGATGCGGCTGGAAGACGGCGATCAGCCGCTGCGGCTGCAGCGTGCGCGCGGCGGCGAGCGTCGCGGCGATCTCGGTCGGGTGGTGCGCGTAGTCGTCGTAGATCTCGGCGCCCGATCCGCTGCGTCCGAGGCGCTCGAAGCGCCGCGCGGCGCCGGCGAACCCCGCGAGGCCCCGCGCCGCGTCGCTGGCGCTGACGCCGACCAGCGCCGCCACGGTGAGCGCGGCGGCCGCGTTTGCGGCATTGTGCTCACCCGGTACGCCGAGCACCACCTCCACCCCATCCCATTCGAAGCGCGACGCGCTCGCGCCGGCGGTGGCGGCCGCCGCGTCGTAGGCCCGGACCGAGCCCTCGCGCAGCGCGAGCAGCTCCGGGCGGTCCCAGATCACGGCCGTTGCGGCGCCGGCAAGGAACTCGCGGTAGAGCTCCTCGAGCTCGTGCAGCGACCCGAAGCGGTCGTGGTGGTCGAGCTCGACGTTCGTCAGCACCGCGATCTCGGTGTGCAGCGAGAGCAGCGAGCGATCGGACTCGTCGGCTTCGACGATCAGCCATTCGCCCGCGTGCCACTCGCCGTTGCGGCCAGTGTCGCGCAGGATCCCGCCGATCAGATAGGAGGGATCGAGCCCGCCGGCGCGCAGTGCGCTGACGATCATCGCGGCGGTCGTTGTCTTGCCGTGGGCGCCGGCCACCGCGATCGTGCGCCGCAGCGCCGTCAGCTGCGCGAGCAGCTGCGCCCGGGTCAGCACCGCCAGGCCGCGCGCGAGCGCCGCGAGCCGCTCCGGATTGCCGGCGTCGATCGCGCTCGAGCAGACGACCTCCACGTCCGCGCCCGCCGGCACGTTCTCGGCCCGCTGCCCGATGATCGCCTCGAGCACGCCGTCTGCCCGCAGCGCCGCCGCGAACGGCGAGTCGGCGCGATCGGAGCCGCTCACGCCGGCGCCGAGTGCGTGCGCCGCGCGCGCATAGGCGCTCATCCCGGCCCCGCCAACGCCGACGAAATGAAGCCGGCGCCCGGCCCACGGACGCTCCGGCGCGGCCGCCGCCACTAGGCCGCCGCCAGCACGATCGTGGCGACGGCCGCAGCGGCATCGGGGCGCGCGAGCGCAAGCGACGCCCGCCCCATCGCCGCGAGCCTCGCCGGGTCGCCGATCAGCCTCCCGACCTCGGCGGCCAGCCGCGGGCCGTCGCAGTCGCGGTCGTCGAGCACGATCGCCGCGCCGGCGTGCTCCATCCAGGCGGCGTTGGTCCGCTGGTGGTCGGCGCTCGCCGCCGGGAACGGCACTAGGATCGCCGGGCGCCCGTACGCGGCGATCTCGAAGATCGAGCCGCCGGCCCGCGCCACGACGAGGTCGCAGGCCGCCAGGGCCTCCCCGAAGCGGTCGCGGTCCAGGTACTCGCGCAGGTCGTAGAGCGCTCCGCGGGGGCGGCTGCGCAGCGCCGGCCAGTCGCGCACGCCGGTCACGTGCAGCACGCGGAAGCTCGCGCCGTCGAGACCGTCGAGCGCCGCCTCGTTGATCGTGCGCGACCCGAGCGAGCCGCCGAAAACGAGGACGCACTGCTCCCACGCCTCGATCCCGAAGGCCGCGCGGGCGCCGTCACGGTCGCCGCGGACCCGTGCCACCGGCCGGCCCGTCACGCGGTAGCGCCGCCCGCGGCGGCCGGCGATCGGGAAGGCGAGGCACACGCGGCGCGCGAGCGGCGCGAGCGCGCGGTTGGCGAGGCCCAGGTGGCTGTCGGCCTCGGTCAGCACGAACGGGATGCGGCGCGTCCAGGCGGCGAGGGCGACCGGGGCGGCGACATAGCCGCCGCCGCCCATCACCACATCGATGCGCCCGGCGGCGAGCAGTTTGCGGGCGCGCGCAAGCGCCCGCGCGGCGCGCCACAGCGCGCGTGCCGCGCGCAGCGGGTTGCGGCGGTCGAGCGCGGAGACCGACAGCTGCTCGAAGCTGTAGCCGGCGGCGGGCACGAGTTCGCGCTCCGCGCGCTCGCCGCCGATGAAGACGACCTCAGCCCCCCGCTCCCGCAGCGCGTCGGCCACCGCCAGCGCGGGCACCACGTGTCCGGCGGTCCCGCCGGCTGCGATCGCGATCCGCGGCTGTTCGCGCATCCGCGGATCGTCGCTGTTTTTGATCCGGCGTGCTGCGCACGGCACGCAGATGGGCGGCGCCGCCACCGGCGACGTTCAGCAGCAACCCCATTGCCGCGAGCATCACGAGCAGGTTGCTCGCGCCGTAGGACACGAACGGGAGCGGCACGCCGGTGACGGGAGCGATGCCGAGCACGGCGAACACGTTCAGCGCCGCCTGCAACACCACCAGCGTTGTCACGCCGACCGCCACGAGCATGGCGTATGAGCCCTTCGCCGCCCTCGCCGCGCGCAGACCGGCATAGGCGATCAGGCCGTAGAGCGCGAGGAGCACGGCGATCCCGACGAAGCCAAGTTCCTCACCGATCACCGCGAGGATGAAGTCCGTCGGCGCCTCCGGCAGGTAGAAGTCCTTCTGCAGCGACTGTCCCGGACCGCGGCCGAAGAGCCCGCCGGAGCCGATCGCGACCTGGCTCTGGACCGACTGGTAGCCGCTGCGCGAGGCATGCGCCCAGGGATCGAGGAACGAGGTCAGGCGAGCGCCCGCGTAGGGCACGGCGACCGCGAAGGTGACCACCACGCCGACGCCGAGAATCGCCACCAGGGCGAGCACCCGGATCGAGATTCCGGCGGTCGCCACGATCGCCGCGAGCGCGAAGGCGATCACGAGCGTCGTGCCGATGTCGGGCTGGGAGCCGACGAGCAGGCACGCCGCGGCGCCGACCAGCGCGACGCGTTTGAGTGCGGTGGAGCGGCTGCGCGTCCCGGGCCGTCCTCGCGCGAGCACGTGCGCCGCGTACAGCACCAGCGCGAGCTTCATCAGCTCCGACGGCTCGAACTCCAGCGGGCCGGCGCCGATCCAGCGCTGGGCGCCGAGCGTCGAGTGGCCGATGCCCGGCAGGCGCACCGCGATCAGCAGCGCGAAGGCGAGGCCGAGCAGCGGCCCCGTCAGCTTGCGCACGCGATCGAGCCCGACCCGCGAGGCGTGGCGCAGCACGACCAGGCCGACCGCGCCGTAGAGGACGAAGCGAACGAGCGAGCCCATCCCTCCCGCCGTCCCGCCGTCGATCGCCGAAGGCGAGGAGGCGCTGTAGACCATCACCGCGCCGCCCGCGAGCAGGCACAGCGTCGCCGTCAGCAGCAGGCTGTATTCGATCGGCAGCCGCCGGCGCACCGCCGGGCGGGCAATCGACTCGGCGGCACGGCGAACGCGCCCAGGCTCGGCGGCGAGGGAAGCCATCGTTGCACCTTCAACACGGCCGCCCGAATGCCTGCCCGGGCCGGCCGCTCAGCCGAGTACGAGGCGCTTGAACTCCTCCCCGCGCGCCTCGTAGTCGCGAAACTGATCGAAGCTCGTGGCGGCCGGGCTGAGCAGCACGACGTCGCGCTCGCGGGCCGCTGCGCGGGCTGCCGCCAGCGCTCGTTCCAGCGTGCCGCAGGCGATCACGGCGATCCCCGCGGCCGCGGCCGAGGGCGCAAGCGCCGCTTCGATCTCCGCCGTGGTCTCGCCGATCAGGTAGACGGCACGCGCGCGCAGCGCCAGCTCGTCTCCCAGCAGGGCGAAATCCTCGCCCTTGCCGCGGCCGCCGAGGATCACGTGCACGCTGCCGGGCTCGAACGACCGCAGCGCAACCAGGGTGCTCGCCACGTTCGTGCCCTTGGAATCGTTGACGAAGAGCACGCCGTCGAGCGTGGCGACCTCTTCGAGCCGGTGTGGCACGCCGGCGAAGCTCTCGAGCGCCGCGGCGACAGCGGCCGGGCGCACACCGCAGGCGAGGGCGGCCGCGCAGGCGGCCATCGCGTTCTGGGCGTTGTGCGCCCCGCGCAGCCGGATCGAGGCGTGCGCCGCGAGACGCTCGCCGCGCCACCACAGCCACTCCCCGTCGCTTCGCAGGTCGGCGCCGGCGGCGGTGCCGAACGTCAGCCGGGCCGCACGCCCCGGTACCGGCGCGCCCACGCCGGCGGCCGGCAGCACGGCGAAATCGCCCGGACCCTGGTTGGCGAACAGACGCAGCTTCGCCGCCAGGTAGGCCGCCATGTCGCCGTGGCGGTCGAGATGGTCGGGGGCGACGTTCAGCAGAACCGCGGCGCGCGGAGCGAACAGGGTGGTGTCCTCGAGCTGGAACGAGGACGCCTCGCAGACGACCGTGACGGCGGCGTCCAGCGGCGCCTCACCGTGCGGCGGCGGGGTCGCGAGGCGGCTCAGCGCGCGACCGACGTTGCCGGCCACGACCACGCCCGCGCCCGCCTGGCGGTACATCTCGCCGATCAGCTCCACGGTCGTGGTCTTGCCGTTGGTGGCGGTGACGGCTACGAACTCGTTCGGGAGCAGCCGCCAGGCCAGCTCGAGCTCGCCGATCACGGGGATCCCGCGCTCGCGTGCGGCGACGATCGGGGGCGCGCCGGCGGGCACGCCCGGGCTTTTGACCACGCACCGCACGCGGGCCAGCGCGTGCTCCCAGCCGGCGGTCAGCTCGATCCCGGCGCCCACCAGCTCGGCGGGCGCGGCGCCGCCGTGGTCGGTGCCGATCACCTGCTCCCCGCGCGAGGCCAGTGCGAGTGCGGCGGCGGTCCCGGAGCGAGCGAGCCCGACCACCAGGTAGGGCCCGGCGGGCAACGGCGGGCGGCTCACCTGATCGTGTGCTGGAAGATCGTGAATCCGATCGCCGCGCCGAGCGCGGTGACGATCCAGAAGCGCAGGATGATCTTCGTCTCAGACCACGCCTTCAGCTCGAAGTGGTGGTGAATCGGCGCCATCAGGAAGACGCGCTTGCGGAACGTCTGGAAGGCGACGATCTGGATCAGCACCGAGAGCGCCTCGATCACGAAGATCCCGCCGATCAGGATCAGCAGCGTCTCCGTCTGCGTCATCACCGCGAGCCCGGCGACGGCGCCGCCGATCCCCAGCGACCCGGTGTCGCCCATGAAGATCGTCGCCGGAAAGGCGTTGAACCAGAGAAAGCCCACGCACGCTCCGACCAGGCAGGAAGCCAGCAGCGCGAGCTGGTATTGGCCGCTCAGCACGGTGATCGCGACGTAGGCCATCAGCACGATCGCCGCGCAGCCGGCAGCCAGCCCGTCGAGGCCGTCGGTCAGGTTCACGCCGCTCGTCGTGCCGGCGACCACGAGGTAGATCAGGAAGGGGTAGAAGGCCCCCACGTCGACGTTGTAGTCGACGAAGCGCAGGCGCAGATCGGGCGGTAGCTGTGCCTTGCGGGCGAGCAGCCACAGGCCGAGCGAGATCACGGCCAGCACGATCAGTTTGGTGCGGGCGCGCAGACCCAGCGAGCGCCGTTTGACGATCTTCATGTAGTCGTCGACGAAGCCGAGCAGGGCACATGCGATCGCCGCGCCGAACACGCCAATCGCATGCCAGTCCTTCCAGTTGGAAAGAATCGCGAATGGCGCGGCGATCGCGATGAACATGATCACGCCCCCCATCGTCGGCGTGCCGGCCTTGCCGAGATGCCCCTGTGGGCCGTCGTCGCGCACGTGCTGGCCGAACTCGCGCCGGCGCAGGAACTCAATGAACTTCGGCGAGAGGAAGATGCAGATCAGTAGCGCCGCCGTGCCGCCGATCAGGACCTGCGCCTCGAGCGCTCCGTGCGCCATCAGTCCCCCGCAAGCGCCTGCGCGACGCGCTCGAGCGCAACCGCGCGCGAGCCCTTGACCAGCACCGTGTCGCCGGGGGCGAGGCGGCTGCGCAGGAGCGCGGCGGCGCCCGGCGCATCCAGCGCGTGCACGTGCTCGCCGCCGGCGAATCTCTCACCGGCCCAGGCCGCACGCTCGCCGACGGTGACCAGCAGCGCGACGCCGGCCTCGCGCGCCTGCTCGCCGAGATCGAGGTGGTAGCGGCGCTCGTCGCGCTCCCCCAGCTCGAGCATGTCGCCGAGCACCGCCACGCGCCGGCCGGCGGCGGTCCTCGCAAGCTCGTCCAGCGCGGCGCGCATCGACATCGGGTTGGCGTTGTAGCAGTCGTTGATGACGACCACTCCATCCGCCAGGGCGAGCCGCTCGCCGCGCAGGGCGGAGAATTCGACCGCGAGCGCGCCGTCCGGGACGGCGACGCCCAGCGCCCCTGCGGCGGCGAGCGCCGCACACAGGTCGATCAGCAGATGCGGCGAGCGAAAGTTGGGCTCGAGTCTCAAGCGCCGCTCGCGCAGCGCGACGAGCACGCCGTCGTCCCCGGCTTCGAGCACCGCCACCTCGCCGCCCTCGCCGAAGCGCACGACGTCGAGATCCTCCCGCAGGAACGGATCGAGCAGCGGCTCACGCGCCGGCACGACGGCGCTCGCCCCGGGGCGCAGGCCCGCGATCAGCTCGCCCTTGGCCGCCGCGATCGCCTCGATCGACCCGAGCAGCTCGAGGTGGGCGGGCCCGACGTTGACGACGACGCCGACGTCGGGCTCGCAGATCGCGGTGAGCTCCGCGATCTGGCCGGCGCCGCGCATCGCCAGCTCGAGCACCAGCGCCTGCGTGCCGGCCCCGGCGCCGAGAATCGCGAGCGGCAGCCCGACCTCGGTGTTGTGGTTGCGCGGACTCGCGACGGTCGCGAGCGCGGGCGCCAGCAGCGCCGTGAGGATGTCCTTCGTCGATGTCTTGCCGCTCGATCCGGTGATCGCTACGACCTTCGCACCGAGCTCGCGCCGCCACGCCCTTGCGAGGCGCCCAAGCGCGCTCAGCGGATCGCCGCAGGCAAGCAGCACCGCGGCGCCCGGCTCGCCCAAACGCTCGAGGTGGGAGCTTTCAGCGAGCACGCCCCACGCCCCGGCGGCGAGCGCGTCCGCGGCGAAGCGCCCGCCGTCGGTATGCGCGCCGGGCAGGGCGACGAACAGGTCGCCGGCCCCGGCGATGCGCGAGTCGACGATCACGCGCGCTGGTCCGCTGCCGCGCGCGGCGGCGCCCCCCACGACCTGCGCACCG
>Ga0302157_10002497_pt1 | contig 21419 bp, 16 predicted proteins | sample I_Bog_N3_3_FD_193502 | JGI IMG/M metagenome (GOLD analysis project Ga0302157, IMG submission 193502) | Peat permafrost microbial communities from Stordalen Mire near Abisko, Sweden - I_Bog_N3_3 | ecosystem: Environmental > Terrestrial > Soil > Wetlands > Peat | place: Sweden: Abisko, Stordalen... | reverse complement strand
GCTCGCCCCGCTCGATCTCGGCTTCACGACCCTGCGCAACCGCGCGATCATGGGCAGCATGCACACCGGCCTGGAAGACGCCGCGCGCGACTTTCCGCGCATGGCGGCGTTCTATGCGGAGCGGGCGCGGCACGGCGTCGGCCTGATCGTCACCGGCGGCTTCGCCCCCAACTTCGAAGGCTGGGTCAAGCCGTTCGCAGGCACCTTGTGGACGCGCAGCGGTGCGCGCCGCCACAAGCAGGTCACCGACGCGGTGCACACGGAGGGCGGCAAGATCGCCCTGCAGATCCTGCACACCGGCCGCTACGGCTACTCGCCGCTGTGCGTGGCGCCGAGCCGCCTGCAGAGCCCGATCTCGCCGTTCACGCCGCGGGCGCTGACGGCACGCGGCATCGAGCGCCAGATCCGCGCGTTCGTGCGTTGCGCCGTGCTCGCGCGCGAAGCGGGCTACGACGGCGTCGAGGTGATGGGCAGCGAGGGCTACCTGATCAACCAGTTCCTGGTGCGCCATACCAACCTGCGCACCGACGACTGGGGTGGCGCGTACGAGAACCGCATGCGGCTGGCGGTGGAGATCGTGCGTCGCGTGCGCGAGGCGGTGGGCCCCGACTTCATCCTGATCTACCGGATCTCGATGATCGACCTGATCCCCGACGGCAGCAGTTGGGACGAAGTGGTGCAGCTGGCCAAGGCCGTCACGGCCGCCGGCGCCACGATCCTGAACACCGGCATCGGCTGGCACGAGGCGCGCATCCCCACCATCGTCACCAGCGTGCCGCGCGCGGCGTTCGGTTGGGTCACCGGCAAGATGCGGGCGGAGTTGCGCGCCGCCGGCGTGACGATTCCGCTGGTCACCAGCAACCGCATCAACACGCCGGAAGTGGCCGAGGGGCTGCTCGCGGCCGGCATCGATCAGTTCGGCCAGGCCGACCTCGTGTCGCTGGCCCGCCCCTTCCTGGCCGATGCGGCCTTCATGGAGAAGGCGGCGCAAGGTCGCGCCGACGAGATCAATACCTGCATCGCCTGCAACCAGGCCTGCCTCGACCACACCTTCAGCAACAAGCAGGCGACCTGCCTGGTCAATCCGCGCGCCGGCTTCGAGACCGAGCTCAAGATCACACCGACGACTGCACCCAAGCGCGTCGCCGTGGTCGGCGCCGGTCCGGCCGGCCTCGCTGCGGCCACGACGCTGGCCGAGCGCGGCCACCAGGTGGTGCTGTTCGACGGCGCGGCCCGCATCGGCGGCCAGTTCAACATGGCCAAGCGGGTGCCGGGCAAGGAGGAGTTCGTCGAGACGCTGCGCTACTTCGCGCGCCGCGTCGAACTGCTGCCCACGCTGGAGCTGAAGCTCGAGACGCGCGTCGACGCCGCAGCGCTGGTGGCAGGCCGGTTCGACGAGGTGATCCTGGCGACCGGCGTGGTGCCGCGCGATCCGCGCATCCCCGGGCAGGACAACGCCAAGGTACTCAGCTACATCGACGTGCTGCTGCACGGCAAGCCGGTGGGCCAGCGCGTGGCCATCGTCGGGGCGGGCGGCATCGGTTTCGACGTGGCCGAATTCCTCGTGACGGGGGCCGATCGCGGCGAGCCGTCGCCGACGCTGCACCTGGACGAATGGCGCCGCGAGTGGGGCGTCGGCGATCCGGCAACGAGTGCGGGGGGACTGGAGCGGCCGCAGCCGTCGCCGCCGTCGCGCCAGGTGACGCTGCTGCAGCGCAAGGCCGGCAAGCACGGCGCCGGGCTGGGCAAGACGTCGGGCTGGGTGCACCGTGCCACGCTCAAGATGAAGAACGTGGAGATGTTGGCCGGCGTGAACTACGAACGCGTGACCGACGACGGGCTGTTCGTGACCTTCGGCCCCGAGCGCAAGGACGGCACGCTGCTGGAGGTCGACACCATCGTGTTGTGCTCGGGCCAGGAGCCGCTGCGCGAGCTTTGCGAGCCCTTGGCCGCGGCGGGCGTCAAGGTGCACCTGATCGGCGGCGCCGACGAGGCGTCGGAGCTCGATGCCAAGCGTGCCATCGACCAGGGCACGCGCCTGGCGGCGTCCATCTGATCAGGCGCGGACGGCAGGTTGCGTCGCTTGCGCGATGAACGCGTTGGCGGCGCCCAGGCGGGTCTCCACCTTCGCGAAGCCGTCGATGCTGCCCAACATGCCCAGCGTCATCAGGGCAGCGAGGGCGAACGAGGCGATCTGGGGGGTCAGGGTCTTGGTCATGATGGGTTCCTTGCGGTGGTGGGGCGGACGGTGCTTCCTGCTGCGCCGTCCGTGATTCGATGGTTGGACTCTAGACATCCGCCCACTCGCCTTCCAGCCGCTTGCGACGACGCGTGCCGTCCGCGGGGCAGACTGCAAGAACGCGCGACGAACCGTCGGCTTCTCCTCACGCTGGCCTCACGGGCGGCAGATAGGATGGCTGCCTTTGCAATCGATTCCGACGACAAGGGTGCATGACGGAGGGCCACGAGATTCATTCGCTGTTCTGGTACGCGGTGACACGGCTGGGCGAAGCCCAGATCCTGTTGCCGGCATTCATCGCGGGAGCGCTGTGGCTGGCGTTCGCGCGTCCCGTGGGCGCGCGTGGCCGGCTGGCGCAGGGCAATGCGCACGCGCAAGACCATCCGGCGCGCCAGTCGGCGCTGCGCTGGGTGGCCGCGATCTTCGCGACCACGGCCATCACCACCCTCAGCAAGGTGGCCTTCCTCGGATTCGGCTACGGGATCGCCGCGCTCGACTTCACGGGCTTTTCCGGCCACTCGATGTACGCGACGTCCATCCTGCCGGTGCTGGCGGCCATCGTGGGCGGCAAGCGCGGTGCGATCGTCGGCTTGCTGCTGTCGCTGCTGATCACCTATTCGAGGGTCGATCTCGGCGCCCACTCCTGGAGCGAGGCGCTGGCCGGCCTGGCGCTCGGCGCCGCCGCGGCGTGGTGGACGCTGGCCGACTACCTGGCCCACCCCGGCGCGGTGCGCGCGCCGTGGTGGCTGCCGGTGCTGCTGGCTGTCTGGCTGACCTTGCTGCCGATGCACGCGCCGCCGTCGCGCACGCACAGCCTGGTGGTGGCCATCTCGTTGAAGCTGTCGGGCCGGCAGCGGCCCTATACGCGCTTCGAGCTGCTGGCCGGGATGATCCATCCGGCGCGCAGCAGCAACGCCCCCTGATCCGCGGGCCTCAGTGCAGGGAGATCGGCACGACGCCGATCAGCGGGCCATGCAGGTGGAAGGCGAACAGCGTCCAGGCGAGCACGCCCACGACCACCGTGATGGCGCTGCGGCCGCGTCTTGCAGGCGCGATCGCCGGGGCGTTCCCGGCCCGGCGACGCTGCTTCGCGGCGCGGAAATCGAGCACGCTCCAGACCAGGAAGCTGCCGAACAGCACGATGTCCGCCAGCGTGCCGTTGGCGCAGAGATGCCCCAACGCCCAGCACTTCACGCCGAGGATCATCGGCTCCTGCACGCGCACCTTGATGCCGTTGCCGGGCACGTACGCCGCGGTGACCAGGATGAAGGCGAGCAGCGTCAGCGCGGCGGCGACGTCGTGGGTCCAGCGCGGCGGCGACCACAGCACGACGGGCTGCTGGCGCACCTGGCCGAAGCCGATGCAGATCAGCACGAAGCCGGCGATGGCCAGCAGCGAGTAGAGGCCCTTCCAGGTCATGGCCCCGCGCCTGGCGACGACGCGGCCGCGCCAATCGTCGGCGACGATGCGCACCGAATGGATGCCGAGGAACAGGACGAGGCCGATGAGCAGGATGATCATGCCTTCGATCATGACGCCGACGGCGCGGCGGCGCTATCCTCGTCGGTACTCCCCTTCTTGAAGAGCCGCAGACATGGAACCGACCGCCCCACCCGCCAAACGCCACTACTGGGAAGACTTCACGATCGGGCGCGTGATGGCCCTGGGCAGCACCACCGTCACCCGGGAGGCCGTGCTCGACTTCGCCCGCCAGTTCGACCCCCAGCCCTTCCACCTGGACGACGCGGCGGCCGAGGCGTCTCTGTTCAAGAAGCTGGCGGCAAGCGGCTGGCACACCTGCTCGATGACGATGCGCCTGATGTGCGACGGCTACCTGAACGATTCGGCCAGCCTGGGTTCGCCGGGCATCGACAACCTGCGCTGGCTCAAGCCCGTGTATCCGGGCGACACGATCTCGGCCGAGATGACCGTGCTGGAGTCGCGCGTGATGAACAGCAAGCCGCACATCGGACTGGTGCTGTCGGGCTGGCGCGTGTTCAACCAGGACGCCGTCGATGTGATGACGATGCAGGGCTGGGGCATGTTCGCGCGCCGCGATCCTGCCTGAGCGGGTTCAGGTGCGTGCGCCGCTGCTGTTGCGCACCACTGGCCGGAAGGCGGGTGTAATTGGTATTACGACTGGTTCATTTCACATCGTGACCGAACGCGCGACAATGTACGGGTTTCTGCCTAGATTTCACGAGGGAAAATCCCTTCGTGAGCAGGCGTTCGCCACTGCCGGGCTGTCGTTGACAGCGGCCTGTCATGGTACTATAGTGGTATCACATCTATGAGCCACACCTGCTATCACCCCGCCTTTGAACAGGCTGACATCCGCTACGTCCTGGGCGTGGACGGCGGCGGCACGGGCACCCGCGTCCGCATCTGGACGAGCGCGGGCGCCTTGATCGGCCACGGCGACGCCGGACCCTCGGCGCTGGCCCAGGGCATCGCCCAGGCGTGGGAGCACATCGCCCAGGCCGTCGAGCGCGCCTTCGCCTCGGCCGGCCTGGCCATGCCCAACCCCACCCACTGCGTGCTGGGCCTGGGCCTGGCCGGCGCCGTCGCGCCGCACCTGGCCGCCGCGTTCTTCCGAGCGGCCCCCGAATACGCCTTGATCGTGCTGGAAACCGATTCGCGCACGGCACTGATGGGCGCCCACGCGGGCCACCCCGGCGCCATCGTCGCCGTCGGTACCGGCGCAGTCGGCGAAGCCCTGCATGCCGACGGTCGCCGCGTGGCGGTGAGTGGTTGGGGGTTTCCGGTCGGTGACGAAGGCAGCGGCGCCTGGCTGGGCCTGCGCGCCATGCAGATCGCCCACCGCGCCCTCGACGGCCGTGCTCCCGCCGGCACGTTGGCCCAGGCCGTCTGGCGCCAGGTCAGCGATCGCCGCGACACCTTGCTGGAATGGTGCTCCGGCGCTCGCCAGCACGAATACGCCCAACTTGCGCCCCTCGTCTTCGAGTGCGCGGAGACCGACGCCGCGGCTGAGTCGCTGGTGCGGGAAATCGGACAGGAAATCGAAGACATGGCGCTTGCACTCGACCCGGGGCTGCAACTGCCCATCGTGCTTCTCGGCAGCATCGGCCTGCGCATGATCGATCGCCTGGCGCCCGCGCTGCGCGCGCGTCTCGTGGAGGCCTCCGGCGACGCCGTCGATGGCGCGCATCGGCTGGTACGCCAGCAGATGAAGGAAGCGGTCGCATGAGCGTTTCCCTGCAACAACTCACGGGCCATGTGCTTACGCCGCAGGGCTTCATTCGCGGCACGATGACGATTGTCGATGGCCGCATCGCCGGCATCGAGGGCCAGGCCATCAGCGAGGGCGAGGCCCGTCTTTCGGCCGAGCCCCTGATACTGCCCGGCTTCATCGATCTGCACGTGCACGGTGGCGGCGGCTTCGACACGATGGAAGGCGGCCATGCCGTGGCCGAGATCGCGCGCGTGCATGCGCGCCACGGCACGACATCGATGCTCGCCACCACGATGACGGCGCCGATGGCCGATATCTCCAAGGCCATGGCCGCGCTCGCCGACGCCTGCCGCACGCATCGCCGCGGCGGCGCCCACGTGATGGGCGTGCACCTGGAAGGACCGTACATCAATCCGGGCGCGCTCGGTGCGCAGCCCGACTTCGCGCGCCCCGCGTCGGTGGACGAGGTCAAGGCGCTGCACGCCCTCGCCCCGATCCGCCTGATCACGATGGCGCCCGAGCTGCCCGGCAACCTCGACCTGATCGCGCCGCTGCGCGCGGCCGGCTTCCACGTGCAGATCGGCCACACCGCCGGCACCTACGAGGATGGCGTGGCGGCCCTGCAGCGCGGCGCCACCGGCTTCACGCACCTGTTCAACGCGATGAGCAAGTTCCACCACCGCGAGCCCGGCATCGCCGGGGCGGCGCTGGCGCATGCCGAGTTCGCGGAGATCATTCCCGACCTGCTGCACGTCCACCCGGGCGCGATCCGCGCGGCCCTGCGCGCGATCCCCTGCCTGTACTGCGTCACCGATTCCACGGCCGCGGCGGGCATGCCCGATGGCGACTACAACCTCGGCAGCCACCGCGTCACCAAGTGCCTGGGCGGCGTTCGCCTGGCCGACGGCACGCTGGCCGGCAGCACGCTGACGATGGACCAGGCGCTGCGCAATCTCGTCGGCATGGGGCTGAGCCTGGACGACGCGTCGCGACGCGTCGCCACCCACGCCGCCGATTTCCTCGGGCTGGCCGATCGCGGCCGCCTGTTCGTGGGCGCCCGTGCCGACGTGGTCGTGCTCGACGCCGACCTGAAACTGACCCAAGTGATCGTAGAAGGAGACCCCATTGACCTCACGGATGTTTGACGAAGCGCGCGAAGCCCCTGCGGCCGTGGCTCGTCTGATGGCGGCCGATTTCGCCGCCTATGCCTCGCTCGGCGAGCAACTCCGTGCCGATCCGCCGCGATCCGCCCTGACCGTCGCCCGCGGCAGCTCGGACCATGCGGCGCACTACATGGCCTACCTCGTGATGGCGCGCCTCGGCCGCCTCGTCACGTCGTTGCCGATGTCGCTCGTCACGCTTTACCAGTCGCAACTGCAATGCGAAGGCCTCGTTTCCTGGGGCTTCTCGCAATCGGGCCAGAGCCCCGACCTGATCGCCCCGACGCGCTTCTTCCGCGCAGGCGGCGCGCGTACGGTGGCCGTGGTCAACGACGCCGGCTCGCCGCTGGCCGAGGCCGCCCAATGGGTGCTGCCGCTGCACGCCGGCGCGGAGGCCAGCGTGGCTGCGACCAAGAGCTACATCGCCCAGCTCGTGGCCGGCGCGCGCATCGTCGCGCACTGGCAGAACGATCCGGCGCTGCTGGCCGCGCTCGAGACGCTGCCCGGCGTGCTGGAACGCGCCGCCTACACCGACTGGTCGCCGCTGGTCGATGCCCTGGTCGACGCCGACAAGCTGTTCGTGATCGGCCGCGGCACCAGCCTCGCGATCGCGATGGAAGCCGCGCTGAAGTTCAAGGAAGTCTGCGGCATCCAGGCCGAGGCGTTCTCCGGCGCCGAGGTCAAGCACGGTCCGATGGCGCTGGTGGAAGAAGGCTATCCGCTGCTGATCTTCGCGCCGCGCGGCCCGGCCCAGGCCGGCCTGCTCGCGCTGGCCGAGGACATGCGCCGCCGCGGCGCGCGCGTGCTCGTCGCTGCGCCCGTGGGCACGCCCGGCGCGGAACTGCCGCTGGTGGTGGCCGGCCATGAAGACCTGGACCCGATCTCCGCGATCCAGAGCTACTACCTGGCCGTCGAAGCCCTTGCCCGCGCGAAGGGGCTCGATCCGGACAAGCCCCGACACCTGAACAAGGTCACGCTGACCCATTGAGATGAGCAACGTGCCCGTCCCCTTCCATCCCGGCCATCTGGTGATGGTCGACATCCCGGGCACATCGCTCGATGCTGCGACCGCGGAGTTCCTGCGCCGCCATCATGTGCGTGCGATCTGCCTGTTCCGCCGCAACCTGGGCACCGAAGCCGAGGTCCGCCAGCTCACCGGCGACCTGCGCGAGATCATGGGCCCGAACTGCCTGATCGGCATCGACCAGGAAGGCGGCTCGGTGGTGCGTGCCACGTTCCTGCCGCAGGCGCCCGCCGCGATGGCGCTGGGCGCCGTCGATGACGAAGCCTTGTGCGAAGAGGTCGGCGCGGCGGTGGCGCGCGGCCTGCGCAGCCTGGGCATCAACTGGAACTTCGCGCCGGTGCTCGACGTCAACAACAATCCGGGCAACCCGGTGATCGCGGAGCGCAGCTTCAGCGAGGATCCGGACACCGTCGCGCGGCTGGCCGGCGCCTGGATGCGCGGCTCGCTGCGCGAAGGCGTGGCCTGCTGCGTGAAGCACTTCCCCGGCCACGGCGATACCAACGTCGACTCGCACCACGCGCTGCCGACGGTCGACAAGTCGATCGCCGAACTCGAGGCACTGGAGCTGCGTCCGTTCCGCGCGCTGGCGCACGCGCACGGCGACACGCCCGCGGCGCCGGCCGTGATGACGGCCCACATCGTCTATCCGCAGATCGATCCCCACCATCCGGCCACGCTGTCGCGCCCCATCCTCACCGGCCTGTTGCGACAGTCGATCGGCTACGACGGCGTCGTGATCACCGACGCCCTCTTCATGAAGGCGATCCACGAGAGGTACGGCCACGCGCTCGGCGCCGTCATGGCGCTGCAGGCCGGCGCCGACATGCCGCTGGCCCAAGGCGATCTCGACGAACAGGCTGCGGCCGTGACGGCCATCGAGGCCGCGCTGCAGCAAGGCCATCTGCTGCCTGCCGACGTCAAGCGCTCCGAAGCGCGCCTGGTCGACCTCGCCGCGAAGTACCCCGTCTCGCCGCGCCCCTACGACGCGGCGCAGCGCGAAGCCGACGACCAGCTGATGCGCGCCGCCTGGGCGCGCGGCCTGACCGCCTTCGACGGCGCCGGCAGGAAGGCATTGCCGCCCGCGCGTGGCGCGGCCATCCGCGTCGTCACGCAGGACTCGGTCGAATGCGACGGCGTCTCCGAAGCCGGCTTGCCGGCCGATCGCGTCGTGTCGCTGTTCGCGGCGTTCGGCGACGTGCAGTTCGTGCGCGTACCCGACCTGCGCCAGATCGACGCTGCCACGTTCCCGCAGGACGGCCGCTTCAACGTGCTGGTGTCCAACCACCGCACGCGCTTCGGCGAAGCCGCTGCGGCGGCGCGCCCCGACCTGCACCTCGCGCTGTGGAATCCGTTCCAGCTGTTCGACATCGCGGCCCCGTCCATCGTCACCTGGGGCTACGCGGATGGCGCGCTCGCGGCGGTGCAGGCGTGGCTGGAAGGCCGCGCGCAAGCTTCGGGCCGGTCTCCGGTGAAGCTCTCTCCACGCGCCGTCTGACGGCGGGCACACTGCCGCTCGACCGCGTTCCCTTCCGTGTCCTACCGAGCCCCCTCGCCGCCAGGAAAGAGACTCCCAGTGCAGAGTGAAAATGTATTGATGGCCGGCGCTGCGCCGCTTCCCGCGATCGCGAAGACCACGCTCAAGCGTTCGCCGATCACGTGGGTGCCGACGCTGTACTTCGCGCAAGGCGTCCCGTTCTTCGTCGTGATGGCGATCGCAGCCCTGTTGTTCAAGGACCTGGGCATCGCGAACACCGACATCACGCGCTGGACCAACACGTTGGGCCTGGCCTGGGCCGTCAAGCCGCTGTGGAGCCCGTTCCTCGAAGCCGTCCCCAGCAAGAAGCTGCTGGTGGTGCTGTTCCAGCTGATCGGCGCGGTGACGCTCGGCCTGGTCGCGCTGGCGTTGAACGTGCCCCACAGCGTCTCGCTGGTGCTGACCATCCTGGCCTTCACGGCCTTTGCCTCGGCGACGCACGACATCTCGTCCGACGGCCTCTACATCGCCAGCCTCACCGACAAGCTGCAGGCCGAGTACGCCGGCTGGCAAGGCGCGTTCTTCAACGCCGCGCGGCTGTTCGCGCGCGGTGGCGTGCTGGTGCTGGTGGGCTACCTCGAGAAGACGATGGAGGTTGCGCACGCCTGGAGCGCCGTCTTCGTGCTGCTCGCCGTCGTGATGGCCGCGTTGGCCGCGTACCACGTGTGGGCCTTGCCCGACACGCGCAGCGACGTGCAGTCGTCGCGCAAGATGGCCGATATCGCCAGCACGACCGCCGAAGTCGTCGTCGAGTTCTTCAAGAAGCCCGGCATCTGGTTCGCGATCCTGTTCATCATCCTGTTTCGCGCCGGCGAAGGCCAGATCCAGTCGGTCGGCCCGCTGTTCCTGCGCGATGCGCGCGCGGTGGGCGGCCTCGGCTTGTCGACCGACCAGATCGGCGTGGTCTACGGCACGGCGGCCACGGTGGCGTTCGTCGCCGGCAGCATCGCCGGGGGCTACTTCACGTCCTGGCTCGGCCTGCGGCGCTCGATGGTCTGGCTGGTCATCGCGATGAACCTGCCCAACCTCGTCTACTGGTGGCTGAGCGTGGCGCGTCCCAGCGACATGAACGCGATCGCGGCCGGCTTGTCGGTGGAGATGTTCGGCTACGGTTTCGGCTTCGTCGGCATCATCCTGTTCATCATGCAGGTGGTGGCCAAAGGCCGCTTCACCACGGCGCACTACGCGCTCGGTAGCGGCGTGATGCAGCTCGGTTTCATCCTCTCGGGTACGTGGAGCGGCGAGATCCAGACCTGGCTGGGCTACCAGCACTTCTTCCTGTGGGTGCTGGCCTGCGCCATTCCCGTGCTGGTGCTGTCGTTCTTCCTGCCGCATCGCGACGACGCGGCTGCCGAGCCCACCGTCTCCGCGTGATGCACCGCCCGCAGCGCTCACTTCGCGCACTGGCGCAAGCGGCGGTGTCATTCGCCTTCGTCGCAGCGGCCGCCGGCTGCGTCGCCGTCGATGCCGGCACCGCGGCAACGCCGCCGAACCTCTTCTTCGACGACTTCAACTACGCGCAGACCAGCGAGCTCGCCGCCGGCGGCTGGCAGCTGCGCACCGGCCAGGGACATCCCGGCCTGCCCGGCGGCCGCTTCGGCGCCGACGCCATCACGCTGCTCGACGATCCGCTGCAACCCGGCAACCGCGTGCTGCGCATGACCGCGCGGACCGACGGCACCGGTCCCGGCACCGTGCAGGCGCAGCTGTGCCACCAGCGCAAGTACCTGCAGGGCACCTACGCGGCACGCATCCGCTTCAGCGACGCGCCGCGTTCGGGCGCCGACGGCGATCCGGTGATCGAATCGTTCTACGCGGTGGCGCCGCTCGCGCATGCGTTCGATCCCGACTTCAGCGAGCTCGATTGGGAGTACCTCCCGAACGGCGGCTGGGGCAGCGACAAGACGCGGCTGTACGGCGTGTCGTGGCAGACGGTGCAGATCGATCCGTGGGAGTCGCACAACTCCGCGCACGAGGAATTCGGCTCGTTCGATGGCTGGCACACGTTGCTGATGCAGGTCACGAAGGGCGAAGTGCACGAGTTCGTCGATGGCCGCCAGGTAGCCGTGCATGACGGCCGCAACGTGCCCGTCTCGCCGATGACCATCTCGTTCAACCTGTGGTTCGCCGTCGGCGGCCCACTGCCTGCGGGCGGCACGCCGCGCGTCTATGACGAAGACATCGACTGGGTGTTCCACGCTCGCGACCAGGTACTGAGCCCGGCGGAGGTCGACGCCCGGGTGCGCGCGCTGCGCGCCGCCCATGTGACGCGAACCGACACCGTTCCCGCCGCCAATCCGCCGCTGCAACAACGCTGCGACATCTAGGAAAACCGCCATGGCCAGCCTCTCGCTCAAGCAGATCCGCAAGACCTACGACGGCGGCGCCGAGGTGATCAAGGGGATCGACCTCGAGGTGCGGGACGGCGAGTTCATGGTGTTCGTCGGGCCTTCGGGCTGCGGCAAGTCGACGCTGCTGCGCATGATCGCGGGCCTCGAGGAGATCACCGACGGCGACCTGTTCATCGGCGACCAGTGCGTCAACGACGTGTCCCCGTCCGACCGCGGCGTGGCGATGGTGTTCCAGAGCTACGCGCTGTACCCGCACATGACGGTGGCGGAGAACATGGGCTTCGCGCTCAAGCTCGCCGGGCGCTCGAAGGCCGAGGTGGCCGCCGCGGTGGGCCGCGCCGCCGAGATCCTGCAGATCAGCGCGCTGCTGGGTCGCAAGCCCAAGGCCTTGTCTGGCGGCCAGCGCCAGCGCGTGGCGATCGGCCGCGCCATCGTGCGCCAGCCCAAGGTGTTCCTGTTCGACGAGCCCTTGTCCAACCTCGACGCCGCGCTGCGCGTGCAGATGCGCACCGAGCTTGCACGGCTGCACCGCGAACTCGGCACGACGATGATCTACGTCACGCACGACCAGGTCGAGGCCATGACGCTGGGCCAGCGCATCGCGGTCTTCAATGCCGGACACGTCGCGCAGGTCGGCGAGCCGATGGCGCTGTACGACAACCCGGCCAACCTGTTCGTGGCGGGCTTCCTCGGGTCGCCCAAGATGAACCTCGTGCCGGTGACCGTCAGCGCCAACGATGCCGGTGGACTGCGCGTGCGCTCGCACGACGGTCGCGGCGAGTTCACGCTGGTTGCGAACACCTCGCGTGGCGCGCCGGCCATCGGTGCCGCGGCGACACTGGGCTTCCGCCCCGACCAGGTGGAGCTGGCCGTGGCCGGCTCGGGCCAGCCCGGGCTGGAAGGCCAGGTCGATCTGGTCGAACGCCTCGGCGATGCGACGCTGGTGCACGTGAACTGCGCGGGCCAGGCCGCGCCGGTGATCGTGCGCCTGCCCGGGCACGCCGTTCCGCTGGCGTCCGGCTGCCGCGTCGCGCTGCGCCCCGATCTGTCGCGCAGCCGCTTGTTCGACAGTGCAGGCGACGCGTTCCAGCAAAGCGCCTGACGAGGAGAGTTCGCGATCCGCATCCGCAAGGAAAAAGGCCCCGACCGCCAACGCGATCGGGGCCTTGCTTCCGGTGGGCTGGCTTACTTCGACGCTGCGGCAGCCGGTGCGGCCGCCGCGTGCTGGCGCGACTGCGCGTACAGCACCCAGACATGGGCCATGGCCGACAGGCCGTTCGGGCCGCTGACCGACTGGAAGGTCTTCAGCGCGTCGGCATCGCGGCCAGCGAGGATCTGGGCATAGCCCAGGTGCAACTTGGCCTCTTCCGGCTGCTTCAGGCCGCCCTTGGCGATGCCGAGCTCCATCAGCTGCGAACCTTGCTGCGGGTTGCCGTCCACGGTCTCGAGCAGGCCTTGCGAGACGAGCGCGTTGCCGTCCTTGCCATTGCGCGCGGCGGTCTCGCTGGCGGCCTGCTGCGCATGGTCGCTGGCGACCGCCTTGTTGATCTCGCCCCGCATGCGGGTGGCTTCGGCCAGGTCAGGCCCCGTGAACGGCTTGGTCGCGAAGGCGTCGTCGAGAACCTTCTTGGATTCTTCGGGATAGCCGGCACGCGCGGCCAGTGCGGCATAGGTCAGGCGCTCGTTGTCCGCCACGCTGCCCAGCAGTTGCACCTTCAGGCGATAGTTGTCCACGTACAGGCGATCGGACAGCTTGTCGCTGTGCACGGCGCGGGCGATCAGCTCGCGCCAGTAGTCGGCCTTCGGATAGGCGACGGCCAGGCGCTCCAGCACCGAGACGTAGCCAGCGTCGTTGTCGGATTGCGAATACGAGGTGGCCAGCAGGCGCAACACCTTCTCGGTGGGCGGATGGCCAGCGGCGTACGCGGCATCGACCTGGGCCTGGAAGCCCTTGGCGGCGTCGACGTAGTCCTTGTTGATGTATTGCGTCTGCGGCAGCAGTTCGCGCAGTTGAGCGTCGTCGCCGCCGGCAGCCAGGTATTCCTGGATCGCGATGGCGGCCTTCGGATACTGTTCGGCGGTGTAGAGAACCGAGGCACGCGCCTTGAGCGTCTGCAGGCGATCGGCCGCAGGGAGTTGGTCGCTGGCGAGCAGCGTCTCGAAGTCGGCGGCCGCGGCCGTCATGTCGTTGGTCGCGAATTCGGCCGGTGCGCGCACGCGCAGGATCAGGTATTTCTCGTACGGCGTGGCGGGGGTGGGCAGCGCATCGATTTCCTTCAGCTTGGCCAGGGCACCCGGGCCGTTGCCGCCCTTGAGCAATTCCTGGGCGGCATTGAACAAGGCGGCGAACGCGGGCGACACGGCATTGGCGGGCTGCGAGGCGGCCGGGGCGGGCGCGTCGGCAGCGAATGCCGTCGATACGGCGCCATTCAGGCCGGCGGCGAAGGTCAGCGCCAGCAAGGCGCGGGAGGTGATGGCTCTCATGTCGGTCCCAGGGAAACGCTGCGCCGAACGTAGAAATGGATTCACGAATGCACGTGGGCGGCGCCCCACGCGCATGGAAAAAGTGAGCGTATTGTCCTCAATACGCGGGTCGCTCCGGCCGAGCTGGCTCCAAGGACGGATTGATCGTCGTCGGAGGCCTGAAGCGGACGCGGATGTCCAGCCGGGCAGATCGCATGCCCGAGGGCGGCTTACGAGGCGTTGAGCTCGGCGACGAAGTCGTAGGTGTCGCCGCGATAGATCGACTGCGACAGCTCGATCGCGCGGCCATCGCGCAGGTAGCCCAGGCGCTCGACGAGCAGGCCGGCGTCGCCGACATCCGCGTCGAGCAGTCGCGCCTGCTCCTCGTTGAGCAGCAACGCGCGCAGGCGTTGCAGCGCACGCACCGGGCGGTTGCCGGCGCGCTCGAGCGCGTCGTACAACGAGTTGTCCACGGCCTCCAGCGACGGCAGTGCCGCCGCCGACAGCGTGGCGTATTCGAGCGCCATCGGCGCGTCGTCGGCGTAGCGCAGCCGGTGGAAGCGGTACACCTGCGAGCCGGGGCTCAGTGCGAGCTTCATCGCCTCTTCCGGCGTCACCGTGCCGCTGGAGCGCTTGATCCATTCGCTGCGCGGCGTGCGGCCGCGGGCGCGCATGTCTTCGGAGAACGACGTGAGCTTGGCGAAATTCTTGTCGATGCGCGTCGACACGAAATTGCCCGAGCCCTGGCGCTGGTCGAGAAAGCCTTCGTCGGCCAGTCCCTGGATCGCCTTGCGCACCGTGATGCGCGAGACGCCGAGATCGGCCGCCAACTGACGCTCCGATGGCAAGGCGTCGTCCGGCCCGAGAACGCGCTTCTCGATGGCCTCGCGCAGCGCGCGTTGCAGCTGTTGATAAAGCGGTTGACTGCCGTCGGGATCCAGCGTGTTGAGTAGTTGTGCCAGCGCGCTCATTGCGTGCCCTTATTCGTGTTGTCGGGGGCTGCGTGACGGCTCCGGCCGCTGCCGGACAGGGTCGGTCCGCGCGGCCACGGGTCGCAGCATGAATAGCATACCACTCAGGCACCAAAGTTCATTGAAATGCACCGCCCGGGCGAACCACGGCACCGACACCGTGCGGTCCGTCAAATCGCGCCCTTTCAGCTGGTAAACGAGGTGTTGCCGGAACGCAATATGAGGGTAAACGCATAGAGCACTGGTCTAGACTGGTTGTACAGTGGTACTACCTTATCGCATACCAGGTTTCTAGCCCGAGGGTGCACCGTCTGAGCTCATGGAGAGACGGCACGACCCAACCCCAACCGGCCGCGTTCCCGAAGAAATGCTGCCACACGAAAAGAGGAGCCCCATGAAGACGAAACTCACGCCCATTGCCGCCGCTGTTGCGGTCGCGCTCGCCGGAGCGATTTCCGCCCCGGCATTCGCACAGACCGCCGCGGCGCCTGCCGCCGCCGCGTCCGCCGCCGGTGACGATGTCCAACGCGTCGAAGTCACGGGCATCCGGGCTTCCTTGCAGAACTCGATCAATCAGAAGCGCAATTCCGAATCGCACGTCGAGGTGATCACGGCGGAAGACATCGGCAAGCTGCCGGACAAGAACGTCGCCGACTCGCTCGCTCGCCTGCCGGGCGTGACCATCAGCTCGTCCAGCGGCACCGAAGGCGGCTTCGACGAGAGCGACCGCGTCTCGATGCGCGGCACCTCGCCGTCGCTGACGCAGACCCTGATCAACGGTCACAACATCGCCACCGGCGACTGGTTCGTGCTGGGCCAGACCGGCACCGTCGGCCGCAGCGTCTCCTACACGCTGCTTCCTTCGGAAGTGGTCAGCAGCGTCGTTGTGCACAAGAGCTCGGAAGCCAGCCTGGTCGAAGGCGGCGTGGCGGGCTCGGTGGACATCATCACGCGCAAGCCGCTGGAATTCAAGAAGCCGTTCTCGGCTTCTGTCAGCGCCGGGCTGGTCTACGCCGACCTGCCGGACAAGACGGACCCGCAGCTCAACGCGCTGGTCAGCTGGAAGAACGAGGCCAGCACGCTCGGCGTGCTGTTGCAAGGCTTCTCCGAAACCCGCCACCTGCGCCGAGACGGCGTGGAAGTGCTGGGCTTCGACACCATCCAGGCCACCGACCCGTCCGCGAAGGCTGGTCTGCCGGGCCTGACGGCGGGCGTCAAATACCCGGACCTGATCGGCGAGGCGCTGTTCGAGCAGGAGCGCAAGCGCACCGGCGGCACGTTCGACGTTGAATTCAAGCCGAGCGATTCGGTCATGCTGGACCTGAACGGCTTCATGTCGAACCAGGAAGCGTCGAACATCAACCGCAACTACATGTTCTTCGGCCGCAAGCTGGGCGGTGCCGAGGTGCCGACCAACTACACCGTGTCGAACGGTTACCTCACGTCGGCCTCGTACGCCGATGCCAACGGCATGCAGGCCGGCATCTACGACCAGATCTCGCGTCCGGACGCGGCCTCGCATTCGCAGTACCTCGACTTCGACGGCAAGTTCCAGGTGAGCGACAAGCTGTCGTTCAAGTCGCAGCTGGGCACGTCGTACGGCTACGGCAAGTCCGGCAGCCAGGACGTGGCCGAGACGGTCGTCGGCGCCACGGCCGCGAGCTTCAGCCTGAACGGCCCCAACAACGCGGCGAGCTGGTCGACGAATGCCACGTCCACCTCGCAAGGCACCGTCGGCCTGAACTCCCAGTCCAACACCGATTCGGGTGACGGCTGGATCTTCGGCGACCAGCACATCAAGGTCGACGACAGCGAGAGGTGGGCCCAGCTCGACGGCCAGTACGACCTTGACGCCGGCCCGCTGGTCGACCTGAAGTTCGGCGCGCGTGCCGCGGAGCACAAGCGGGCCCTGTGGGGCGTGATCGGCCAGGGCCCGACGACGGTCAACTGGGGTGCCGCGAACTACGCCGCAGCGTGCGGCGGCGCCACCACCGACTTCCGCTGCATCCCGGCCGCCACGGGCAACTACCCGAGCAACTGGGGCAACGGCCTGAACGCCAGCGTTCCGGCGAGCCCCTGGACCTTCTCGCCGGCGCAACTGGCAGCCTACGACGCCATGTACGCCAATCGCGATCCGGGCACCGGTGCCGACGATCCGAACGGCCGTGAAGACTACGGCTCTCAATACGGCGTCCGCGAAAACGCCAACGCCGGCTACATCCAGGGCGACCTGGAAGGCAAGGGTTGGTCCGGCAACGTCGGCCTGCGTCTGGTCCAGACCAAGGAACACATCCAGAACTACGTGCAAAACGCCGCAAATCTCCCGGGCCAGGTCACGTCGGCTTTCGGCAGCTTCGGCCTGCAGACGACGGATCACACCTACAACGACCTGCTGCCCAGCATGAACCTGAAGTTCGACCTGAACAAGGACATGCTCGCCCGCTTCGCCGCGTCGCGCACCATGACCCGCGCCGACTACTCGCAGCTGGCAGGCGCCGTGTCGCTCAATCAGGTGGACGACGTCAACCTGATCGGCGCCGGCACCGGCGGCAACCCCAACCTGAAGCCCATCACGTCGAACAACTTCGACGCCAGCTTCGAGTGGTACTTTGCGCCGCGCGCCCTGTTCTCGGCCAGCGTGTTCTACATGGACGTGACCAGCAACATCGGTCTGGCGCAGCAGCACGAGACCTACAACTACATCGACAACGCACATCCGAACGGCGTCCCGGTGGACTTCGACCTGACCGTTCCGGTCAACGAGTCCGCCAAGGTGCATGGCCTGGAACTGGGCTGGGAACAGCCGGTGTGGGGCAACTTCGGCGCGAACGCGAACTGGTCCTGGACCAGCGCCACCACCTCCAGTGGCGACCCGATGCTGGGCACGTCCAAGAGCGTCTACAACCTGGGCGCCTTCTTCGAGAACGACTACCTGAACGCGCGGGTGTCCTGGAACCACCGTTCGGAGTTCTACAGCGGGCAGGATCGCAACAGCGCCTACGTGCAGGGTGCCGGCGGCGCTTTGGCGGCCTCGGTGGGCTGGACGTTCAACAAGTACTTCAACGTGACGCTGGAAGGCCGCAACCTGAACAAGCCGATCCTGCGCTACTACACGCTGGACAACCAGCCGCGTGCCAGCTACGTCAACGGCGCCCAGTACTACCTGACGGCGCACTTCACGTACTGATCTCGCCGAGCCGCCTGCGCGGGCCTCCTGCGCGGGCGTCATCAGCGAATCCAAGAGACGACCTTCGAGTCGTCTTTTTTTTGTCCGATCCATTCGCCCGGGGCGGGATGCGCGCGGCTATCCTGACGAATTCCGCCAAACCGGCTGCCCCGTTCCCGCTCCGCAACCCTTGATGACCGCGTCTCTTCCCTCCCTGCCCGAATGGCGCGGTGTCGACCGCACCCGTTTCGAGGCCGAGATCCTGCCCCGCAACGAACCCGCGATTCTGCGCGGGCTGGCGAGCGACTGGCCGGCCGTGTCGCGCGCGCGGCAGTCGCCGCAGGCGATCGCTCAGTACCTGGCGGCGCTCGACAACGGCACGCCCGTCGACGCCGTGATGCTCAAGCCCGAAGAGGAAGGGCGCATCTTCTACGACGCCTCGATGGAGGGCTTCAACTACCTGCGCACGCGCCAGCCCCTCAGTCGCATCCTTGAGCAGGCCCTGCGCTACGCGCAGTTCCCGCGCGCGCCGGCAGTCGCGGTGCAGAGCGCGCTGGTCGCGCGCTGCATGCCGGGCTTCAAGACGGACAACGTGCTGTCGCTGCTGGATGCCGGCGTCGAGCCGCGCATCTGGGTCGGCACGGCCATCGTCACGCCCGCGCACTTCGACGAGTCGCACAACATCGCCGTCTGCGTGGCCGGACGTCGCCGCTTCACCGTCTTTCCGCCGGAGCAGGTCGCCAACCTCTATGTCGGGCCGCTCGATCACACGCCGGCCGGCATGCCGATGTCGCTGGTCGATTTCGCCAAGCCGGACTTCGAACGTTTCCCGCTCTTTCGCGAGGCCTGGGCCCACGCGCAGGCCGCCGAGCTCGCGCCGGGCGATGCCATCTATCTGCCGCCGCTGTGGTGGCACCACGTGCACTCGCTGGAGCGCTTCAACGTGCTGATGAACTGGTGGTGGCTGGCGCCGGCCGCCGGCCATGCGGCGCCGCCGTTCGCGCTCGACGCACTCATGCACGCGGCGGCCACCCTGCGCGCATTGCCGCCCGCGCAGCGCCAGGCCTGGCGCCACCTGTTCGAGCACTACGCGTTCGACGCCGAACGCGATGTCACCGGGCATATTCCGCTCGAACGCCAGGGGCTGCTCGGCCCGATGAGCCTGGAGCAGCACGCGCAGCTGCGTGCTTTGTTGGCGCAGCGCCTCACCCGCTGAACGCCCCAGGTCCGCGGCGGACCGCTGTTCATGGCGGCACGTGGCGTGTGATGGAAGCAGCGACAGCACCGACCGCAGCCAGCCGCCAAGGACCTATTCCGGCCGCCGCGAGTTCCATCTGGGGTGCGGCTGTCCACCTGAAGCGCCACCGGACGGCCCGAACATTTGAATGCGCGAGCGGCTGGCTGCGCGCAAAAGCGGAGTTTCGACGGTTCCGGCACGGCAACGTGCCGAATCCGATGATTTCGCAGGCTCAGGCCTCCTAAAATCGGCCCTCAACATCGAGGGGGCAGCATGAACGGGAAACCTCGGCAGGTCGCGCGATGGCGCAACGTCGACAGGGAAACCTTCCATCGGGAGATCGTGCCGCTGGGTGAGCCTGCCGTACTCGAGGGGCTGGTGCGTCAGTGGCCGGCCGTGCAGGCGGCCGTGGAATCGCCGGAAGCCGCGTGCGCGTACCTCGCCCGGCTCGATTCCGGAGCCGAAAGCGACGCCGTGCTGGTGCCTGCCGAGCTGGGTGGCCGCATGTTCTACGAGGCCGACCTGAGCGACTTCAACTTCGCGCGGCGCAGCTTGAGCGTCTCGGCGGTCCTGCAGCAGTTGGCGCGCTACTCGCACTTCGACGCTCCGCCGTCGGTAGCGCTGCAGTGCGCGCAGATCTCCGAGTGCCTGCCCGCGTTCCAGGCTGCCAATTCCATGCCCTTGATGGATGCGGCGGTGCAGCCGCGGCTGTGGCTCGGCAATGCATTCCTGACGCCTGCCCACATCGATGAACTCGACAACCTCGCCTGCGTCGTGGGCGGCCACCGCCGTTTCACGCTATTTCCTCCCGAACAGGTGCGGAACCTCTACATCGGTCCGCTCGACTTCACGCCAGCGGGTGCGCCTGTCAGCCTGGTTTCGCTGAAGGCGCCCGATTTCGAGCGCTTCCCGCGCTTTCGGGAGGCGCTCGCGGCTGCCATGGTGGCGGACCTCGAGCCGGGCGACGCGCTATTCATCCCGGCGGTCTGGTGGCACCACGTGGAATCGTTCGACGTGGTCAACATCCTGGTCAACTACTGGTGGCAGCAGGCGTCGTACGTGCAGGCGAAGCGCGTCTCGCCGACGAAGTCGCTGCTGCATGCGTTGCTGAGCATGCGCCACCTGCCGGCTGCGCACCGCAGGGGCTGGGCGGAGATGTTCTCCCACTTCGTCTTCGCGCCCGCGGCGGAGGCTGCGGGCCACCTTCCCGACGAACGGCAGGGCGTCCTCGGGAGGCTACCGCCCGAGCAGATCGAGGCGCTGCTGGCTGATCTGGCGCCGCTCGCCAAGGCCGATTGATCGCGCGCGTCGCCGCGCGGCGAACAGGGGTGGAGCGAATCGCGGCCACCGTTGCCGGCGTCGCATGTTCGCCCAGCATCGCCATCATGGGCTGAAACCTGCGTCGACCCAAGCGACGCGCTCGGCCAGCCTTGACTCCTGCAAGTTCTTGCTCAGCGCGGCGACTCGGTCAGGGGTCGCGAACAGAGGTCTTTGGGCGCGCGCGCGAGGCTCAAGCACGGCGGCGGGTTCACCGACTGCGCCAGCTCCCGCTGCATTCAATCGTGTCCTGGCCCCGCGGCGAACGGGATTTCGTGCGGTAGCGGCCACCCAACGACGCCATGCCGCCGAATCGGCGGTCGCGTTCACTCGCGCGCAAAGAAATGAGTCTGAATCGTGTCGCGGAGACGCATATATCAGTGAAAACCAGCAATACGACCCCAAGCGACATCCGTATGATCTATTAAATCAACTCATTTGATTTGACAGAAAGCACCAGATGAATCTTCAGCCCCAACCGATCGCCGCCGCCGCAGCCCTGGCTCTTCTTGGTGCGCTGGCGCCGACGCAGGTTTTCGCGCAGGCGGCCGCTGCCGCGGCAACGCCCGCATCCGCCGCGGCACCCGCGCCGGCCGAGCCGGAGGTTCAGCGTGTCGAAGTGACGGGCTTGCGCGCGTCGCTCGAGGCCTCGCTGGCCAAGAAGCGCAATGCCGACTCGGTGGTGGAAGTGGTCACCGCCGACGACATCGGCAAGCTGCCGGACAAGAACGTCGCCGACGCCATCCAGCGCGTGCCGGGGGTCA
>Ga0302157_10002490_pt1 | contig 21461 bp, 17 predicted proteins | sample I_Bog_N3_3_FD_193502 | JGI IMG/M metagenome (GOLD analysis project Ga0302157, IMG submission 193502) | Peat permafrost microbial communities from Stordalen Mire near Abisko, Sweden - I_Bog_N3_3 | ecosystem: Environmental > Terrestrial > Soil > Wetlands > Peat | place: Sweden: Abisko, Stordalen... | reverse complement strand
GAAGGCCTGGCCCGCGACCTCGTCCGCCAGGTCCAAGAAGCGCGCAAGGAAGCGGGCCTCGACGTCTCCGACCACGTCGAGCTGAGCCTCGACCTCACGCATGCGCCCGAGATCCGCCGGGCCGTCGGCGCCCATCAGGAAATGGTGGCGGGAGAGACGTTGGCGCGCCAGATCCACTTCGTCCACGGACCGCCGTCGGGCGCCAAGGAAGTCGCCCTCGCCGACGGGAGCGCGTACTACATAGGGGTGGAAAGGGTGGAGGAGTAGCGAAAGGCGCGTCCGGCAAGGTGCGGCGCGCGAAGCTTTGGCTCCATGACGACCACTAGCCCCTCCGTGACGACCGCTAGCACCCCGGATCCCGCCAAGGCGCGCCATATGCCCGCGTTCGGGTTCACCAAACACGGCCACGCCGTGCACGCTCATGTTACCGACCACCTGCCGGACCACTCGCCATACGCCCGCTTCAACAAGAAGGTGGCGTTGTGGATCACCGAAAATGTCGGCACCATGACGTGCTTTTGGATGTTCTGTGTCATTGCCCTGCTGGCGTTGCCGGCGGCGCTGGTGGAGGCGAAGGTCATCACGCCCACCATCGGCATCATCGGCGAGGCCGGCTTCGTGATCCTCGTCGAATGGGCGGCCCAGAGCTTCATCCAGTTGGTCCTGCTGCCCGCCCTGATGGTGGGCCAAAACCTCCAGAACATCGCCGCCGACGCCCGCTCGGCCAAGACCTTCGAGGACGTAGAGCGCATTATCGACCTGTTGGACGCCCATACTCAAGGGGGCGTGAAGGACATCCTCGAGGCCATTGACGCCCTGAAATCGCAAGTCGTCTCGGCGGGCGGAGCGGGCGGGAGAGGCGGCACCGGGGGGACGGCCACGGCGAGTTGACCTCTTCCGGGCCGAGGCTCCGATGCCTTCCGGCCCGGGTTGGGCGGCAAGGGGCGCTATGCCGTGCCGGGCCCGGGCACCGGGTCAGGCGTACTCGGGGCTTCGGCGGCAGCGGGGACGGGCTCGGCAGCGGGGACGGGCTTGGAGCCCACGAGCAACAGCGTGCCGGCCACGGAGACGATGATGCCCCCGAGGAGCAGGGCGGTCCCGGCACCTCCGGGCAAGCCCTGGTGATATAGGGCGAAACCGGCGCCGATGAGGCCGAGCGAGGCCACCGAGGCGTTGGCCGCCGAGACGCTGGCGGCGTTGGCCCGGCGGAACGCCTGTTGCAGGAGGCTCTGCGCCCACACCGACATCAGGACCATCAGCCAGATCCCGGCACTGGGGAGGACGGCGGTCAGGCCGCCTATCCCGTATATGGCAAAACGGTCGCCGATCTCCTTGGTGAACACGCCCGTGCCGGCATAGAGCAAGCCCACCGCTGCTCCCGTGGCTATGCCGGCCGCCTTGCGCCGGTGGTCGTCGCCGGTAGCGCCCAGGCCGGAAGGCGACAGCCGGGAAGGCGACAGCCGGGAAGGCGATAGTCGGGAAGAGAGGCCGGAGACCACCCCGGCGGCGAGGATGCAGGAGGCGCCCACGACGATCTCGGTCCAGTTGGAAAGCGGTTTGTGCACGACCTTGCTATTGGCGGCTCCAATTGCGGTGATGATCCCGCCTCCACTGGCCAGCGCCACTCCCAGGATCTCGAGGCGGCTGAAGCGCTCGTTCAGCCAACGGCCGCCGCCCACGACGAGCAGGCCTCGCCCGGCGTTACGCAGGGTGGCCACGATGGGGACCGGGGCCAGGGCCAGGGAAGCCGCTTCCCCCACCCAGGCCAGGGCGCTCAGCACCATGGCCGCCAGCCATGCCGGCCGCCGGGCCAGGGCGGCCAACAGGCGCATCCCCGAGCGGGTGGTGGCCGTGCGCATGCCCTCTCGCTTCTCCAGCCAGGCGGCGGTGGCATTGAGCATCCCCGAGAGGAGCGCGAGTAGGCTACCGACGAGCACGATGGCTTAGGGGCGGGATATCGGAGGGACAGTGAAAGTAGGGCACGAAAGCGCGTATGACAGTTACAGACGCTAACGTCCCTCGGCGCGTCCTGATCATCTCGGCGGAGATGGGCGAAGGCCACAATGCCGCGGCCACCGCTCTAACCGAGGCGATAGAAGAATGCTGGCCCCAATGCACGGTGCACAAGCTCGACACCATGGAGCTGCGGGGCGTGCGGTTCGCCCGGGCCGCGCGTTGGGCTTACGGTTTCCAGCTTTCCGCCTTGCCTTGGAGCTACGAGGCCTTTTATGACGGCCTGTCCCGTTCGCAACGGTTCGCCGACCTCGCCCGGGCTTCGGTGGGCGCTTTCTTCGGTCGCCGGTTGGGCAAGGCGGTAGCCAGCAATGATCCCGACCTTGTCATATCGACGTACCCTTTCGGCTCCGCCGCTCTGGACTGGCTCAGGGCAAAAAGGGGCTATTCGACCCTGACGGTCACGTATTGCCCGGCTTTTCACGTCCATCCGTTGTGGGCTTACCGCGGCATCGACCTCCATTTTGTTATGTACGACACGGCCGCTGCCGATGCCCTGCTGCCCGGTTTCGACCAGACGATGCGGTTGGGCGCGCCACCGGTGCGGCAGGGCTTCGGCGACATGAGCCGGGAAGAAGCGCGCCGGCTCCTCGGGCTGCCCCAGGACGACTTCATCGTCCTGATGACGGGCGGCGCTTGGGGCCTGGGCGACATCGCCCCGGGAGTGGAAGCCTTGGTGAAGCTGGAGCCGGCGGTGCACGCCATCGCTGTGTGCGGGAAAAACGCCACCCTGGAGGAAGGGTTGCGTTCGTTGGCCGCAGCCCATAGCGGTCGGCTGACCGTCTTCGGCTACGTCTCGACCATGCCCGAGCTCATGGCCGCGGCCGACGTGGTGGTGACCAACGGCGCCGGTGTCACGGTACTGGAGGCGTTGCGGACCCCGAGGCCGGTGGTCGCCTTTTCACCCCTGGTAGGGCACGGTACCGCGTCGACGACCGAGATGGTGCGCCGCCAGCTGGCTGTCGAGGCAAGCGACGTGCCCCAGCTCGTCGAGCAGATCCGCCGGTTGCGGACCGACGCCGACTTGCTGAGCACGATGCAGGGGGCGGCCGAGGCGTGGGTCGAAGGCCGCGACCTGGCGGGCAGCCTGGGCGAGATCCAGGCCCTGTACGCCTCCCTGCACCCAACCTCCACCGCCGTCTCCGGCCGCACCGGCCGCACCGGCGTCACGGGCGAGGGATAGAGGCGCCCTCAGGTTTGCAGTCGGAGCACGTCGGGGCCAGGTGCCCGGGCGGCCGGCAACCCGGTAGCCTGCACAAACGAACTTCCGTCCGCATAGCTCAGGGTATTGGCGCAGCCGCCGTCGGCATGAGACTGATAGGTGAGGTGCACCGAAGTGGCAGTTAAGGCTTGGCCGGCGCGGGCCTCGAGCTCCGACCACCGGGCTTCGGTGGGCGGGTCGTCGCAAGCCGCGAAGACCTCCGCCCACATGACGGGGCTGGCCAGCCCGGTGGCCGGCACCAGGAGGTCCCTGATCACGGTGGCTTGCCCGGTAGCCATGTCGGTGACCTCCGAACGCCAGGCGCCTGGGCTCGGGGACCATACCCGGAAGCGGTAGGGACGCCCGGGAGACCACGGGATATGGCGGGTATGAGGGCCGTCGACGGGCGGGAGGTCCGACCCCGTACCGTCGAGGACGCCGCCCCCGGCGTGGTAGCCGCCCCAATTGACGGCGCCGGCCGGCGCTCCCGGGTGCCATTGCAGTCCGGTGTGCCCTGCCCCGAGGTCCCGGCCCCGGTCGACGAAAGAGACCTGCAGCGCCCAGAAGTAGAGCTTGCGGACGGCAGGGGCGCGGGTGATCTCCAACACTGCGCTGACCTCTTGGAAAGGGCCGCCCGGCACGTCCCACCAGAGGTGGAACGAGGATGCACCGTTGGACGAGGTGGGCGCGCCGGTCACCCTTTCCCGCGGTTGGCTGAAACGCGATAGCCAGCTCACACCGGCGAAGCTATCCGATTGACGCGTTGGCGCTGGCCCTGTGGGCTGGCGCTGTGGGTCGGTGCGAGGCGGGCGTGTGAAGGCCTGTCGGTCGGGTGGGTGCGCGCGTGGTTGCCGATGGGGCACACCTGCCAGGTAGCGGAGGCGCAAACCCAGTCTCTCGCATATAGACGCGCGAAACTCCACGCTAACCCCCCGTTTCCTTGCCGTCTTTTGCAGTTGATTACATCGAGCGCGAGGGCTCTTGGCAGTTCCTTTCGTTTTCCGGCATAAACCGCCGCCCCAAAACACTGGTACCGCTTGCGCGTAACTGCCAAAAACGCGGGCGGGAGACGAAGCAACTCAGTACTTTCTAACGGAGCTGTTCGGCAGGACGCGAGGGCGCGCCTTCAAAAACCCCTGCCATGCCTGCAATAACCCCAGGAGATCAGGGTGCGGCAGCCGCTGCCGGCCCTGCGTCCGACTGGCGCCGGGCCGCTCTGGTGGCCGAGCAGGCCGCGGCGAGGGCCATGCCGCCCATGGAGGTGTAAAACGCTGTGTGCAAACCGGCAGTAAACGCGACTGTGAGGTGACCCTTTATCTTGGCCGTCCCAACGAATATGACAAATGCCAGCCCCCGCGAGATGGACCGCGAGGCGACCAGTATCGCCATGCTGAACGAAAAGACCATGCCGATGTTGGCGAAGGTCCTCAGCATCCCGGAGGCCACGCCGAACACCTGGGGCTTGACCGCCCTCATCAGCGCGGCGGTGTTGGCTGGGAAGAAACCGCTGGCGCCGATGCCGTTCAGGACGCTCGCCACCACCACGACCCAAAGACCGGTACCGATCGACAGGCGTGAGTAGACCAGGAGCGCCACCACCTGGAGGGAGAGGCCGGCAGTGGCCGGGAGGACAGGGCCGAAACGGTCCGCTACCCGCCCGGCAAGCGGCCCGACGGCACTGCCCACCACGTACCCCGGTACCAGTAACAGGGAAGCATCGATCGGGGCCATCCCCCGGGGGCCCTGCGGGTGATGGCCCACAGGATGCCGAAGAGCCCGAGGCCGAGCGAACCCATCCCCACCAGGTCGAGGTGGTGCTTGGTCCTGCGGCCGCTGTCCCTCAGCACCCGGAAAGCGAGGGTGACGCCGAAGGCCCCGATGGGCACGTTGATCCAGAAAATCCAGCGCCAGGAAAGGTAAGTGACCATGGCGCCGCCGACGACTATCCCGAGGACGGCGCCGATGCTCCAGCCGACGGCGTTGCGCTATTGCTCCCCGTGGACGGCACTGTCTTCACGGCCTCATCCGGCTTCACGGCCTCATCCGGCTTCACGGCGTCATCCAGCGGCGCAGCTTCTGGCTCTGGACCGGCGCCCACGCCGCCGGCCACTTCTTGCGTAGGGCCCGCTGGCGTTCCTGGGCGCGGGCAGCCAGTTCTCCGGCCGCCAGGCCGGCGGCGAAGACGACCGCGGTTTTCGTAGCGCTCGGCAGACGGTTGGGCGCGTCACGCAGCCACTGTTCGGTCACGGAGGCGTCGTGGAGCTCGCCGAGGACGTCCTGAAGGTGGGCGGTGGCCTTGGACGTCGCCTTTGCCGCGACGCGATTAGCGGCGGGCGTGGCGAACAGAGCGGCCACATCAGATAGGTAGCGCAGGCGCTTGGCCTGGATACGTACCCGGTGCAGGGCCGTGTCGGGCGGCTCATCGCCCAACTTCCGCACGGCCTTGCGGACGGCCCGCCACTGCCGGCGGGCAAGTGCGGGAAGGCCCGCCGAGGCCGGCCGGTCCAGGGCCCCCCACAGCCCTGTGGGTAGCGGGCCGTCGAGGGACCGGGCGCCCGTCACGTCGCCGTCCGGGACCTGCCCGTCCGGGACCTCGACGGACGGGGGAGGGGGCCGTGAGGCGAGCCCCTCGAGGGTGCGCAGTATCGCCACGTACCGCTCGGTCGCCATTGCTTCCAGCAACGCGTCGTGAGCTTGGCGCTGCTCGTCCTCTGCCACCGCCAGCAAGGTTGCCGCGCCCATGTTGTCGGCGTGGGGCAAGGTCGAGCACTCCTGCACCAGGCCCTGGAGGCGTACATCGGTATCGCGGACAGCGCCGAGTGCCCCGCCGAGCCATTTCAGTTCGTCGCGGAGGTCCTCGAACCAGATCTCGGTGCTGTCGTCGACCTCCCCCAAGGGAGTGGTCACCAAGGGAGCGAAAGAGCGCATGATGCTGCGCAGGCGCCGGACGCCGACCCGGGACTGGTGCACGTGTTCGGGATCGGGGTCGCTCAGCCGGAGGGCCGGGTCATGGTCCTGTAGCGTGCCCAGGCACTCGCCGGCCTGTTCGGCGAGCGCGTCGGACATCAGGGCATGGGCGCGGCGAGCGGTGCGGCCCGGCCCGCCGGGCGCCCCCTCACCGTTCAGGGCTGGTGCCGCCACCTCCCGTCCCGCCGCCACCTCCCGTCCCGCCGGAGCCTCCCGTCCCGCCGGAGCCTCCCGTCCCGCCGGCGCGTCGGGCCCGGCCTGCGGGCCACGCGCGGCGGCGGCCATCTGGAGCACGGTGGCGACCTTGCTTTTGCGGGCGCTGGGTCGTGCCCCGGCCAGGCACAGTCTGTGCGCTACCGCATCGAGGACCTCTTGGGAGCTGCCTTCGGCCAGCTCGATCTCGACCTCGACGAAGCGGACCTCCTGGTCCGCCACGCTGCCAGCGGTGCCAGCCGTGCCATCGGTGCGATCGGTGCCATCGGTGCCAGCGGTGCCAGCGGTGCCGGAGCCGCCAGAGCCGCCCGAGGCCCCGTCGCCGGAGGGCGGCAGGGCCCGGCCCGTCACACTGTCGCGGTCTATCTCGGCCAGGCTGCGGCCGTCGGAGGTCCGCAGCTCGGTCCGCTCCCGGACCGTTTTCACTTCCGCCACCGGGGCCAGGGGCCGTCCTAGGGTCATGGCCCTGAGGAACCGGGCCGCTTCGGGGTGGGGCGGGAGGTGGACCGGGTTCGCCGATGGGCGCCGTCGCACTCGTGGGCGGGCCGAGGTGACGGTCTCGCCACCGTCGCCGGGCTCCGCCCCCGGCCACGTCACTTCCGTGCGCACCAGTACCGTCCCGTCGGAGGGCGCAGAGGAGGGCAGCTTTACGGTCCAGGTGCCCTCGACATGGCCGGCGGCCACTTCACGGCGGAAGCGCAGGGTTATGTGGTGACGGGCCAGGCGTGTGTCGGCGGTGTCGTAGTACACGGCGTCAAGGGAGAGAACGGGTAGCGCCACCGCAGCGACACCGGGGAAAAGACCCGTAAGGTCTGGCAGGCTCCACTCTGGCTCGACCTCGAGCTTTACCTCCTGCTCCAGCTGTTGCACAGTCAGCCAGGATACCGATTGCAGGTTCGGGCGGGGCCGGCTTCCCGCTGCGCAGGGCCAGGGCGGCTAGTCCGACTTGGGCCCCCCGAGTAGGACTAGGCTACGCGGGACCTGCGATGACCGGGACGAGCAGCGGGACGCCCAACCTCGGGTTGCGGGGCGTGCCCCTGTCGGGGTGGACGACCCTTGGCCTGGGGGGGCCGGCCGAGGTCATGGTCGAAGTGGACGAGGTGGCGGCGCTGTCGGCCGTCCTCGAGGAGGCCGATGGCGCCGGTCGCCCGGTGCTCGTGCTCGGGGGCGGCAGCAACCTCGTCGTCTCCGACGAGGGCTTCCCGGGGACGGTGGTGCGAGTGGCGATAAAAGGTGTAGCCGTTGAGCCCGACGGTGCCGGGGCGCTGGTCCGGGCCGGAGCGGGCGAGGACTGGTCGGCACTCGTCAGCTTCTGCGTGGCCGAAGGTCTGTCCGGCATCGAGTGCCTGAGCGGTATACCGGGCCTGGCCGGCGGGGCGCCGGTGCAGAACATCGGGGCTTACGGCCAGGAGGTGGCCGAGACGGTCGTGGCCGTCAAGGTCTGGGACCGTGCCGGTCACCGCAGCTGCGAGCTGGCCGCGTCCGAGTGCGGTTTTGTCTACCGCAACAGCCGTTTCAAGGGCCGGTCCCGCTACGTGGTGACCGAGGTGATGATGCGCCTGGCGCGCTCCGACCGCGGCCGGCCTCTGCGCTATGCCGAACTCGCCCGCCACCTGGGCCGGGACCTGGGCCAGGACGCCCCCCTGGAGCTGACGGCCCAGGCCGTGCTGGACCTGCGCCGGAGCAAGGGGATGGTGCTCGACCGCGCCGACCCGGACACCCGCAGCGCGGGTTCGTTTTTCACCAACCCCGTCCTCGACGAGGCCCAATTGGCCCGCCTGACGGAGGTGGCGCCCGGGGCCCCGACGTTCCCGGCCCCGGCGGGCACCAAGGTGCCGGCCGCCTGGCTGGTCGAGAGGGCCGGGTTCGCCAAGGGCCACCGCCTGGGGGGCGCCGCCATCTCCTCCAAGCACGCCCTGGCCTTGACGGCGTGCCCAGGGGGGACCACGGCCGACCTCCTGGCTCTGGCCCGGGCTGTCCGAGACGCGGTAGAGGCCCGTTTCAACGTGCTGCTGGAGCCCGAACCGGTGTTCGTCGGCGTTTATCTCTGACAGAGATACCGATTTTTCGGCATACCTATGGAAGTGATCCTCCTGGGGCCGGTAATGTCTTAAGTGTCCTCGTAGCTCCCCCTGCTACACAAGGACCTTGTTCGGAGCGGGCCCCCCCTCTCGCTCCTTGAGCTAGACGAAGGGGCCGGCTACGCCGGCCCCTTCGTCGTTAAGGTCCCGCCTCCCTGGGCCAGGAGAAAACACCTGGTCGGGTGGGGCGGCGGCGCCTAGGCGCTTGGGTAGAGCCCGCCCCTCTTTAGCTCAGCGTTGTTCGAGCAAGAGCCCGAGGGAGCGCAGCTGCTCGGCGGGACGGTGGTAGCCACGTTCGAGGTGGCGCACCCCGTGCAGCACGCTCGGGCCCGAGGCGGCGGCGGCGGCGATGACGCTGGAGAACCCGGCCCGGACGTCGGGTATCTCCACCTCGGCGCCCTGCAGCTTCGACGGGCCCCTCACCACGGCCGAGTGGAGGTAGCTGGTGTCGTGGAAACGGCAGGCTGGGCCGCCCAGGCAGGTGGCGAACAGACCGATCTCGCCGCCCATCGTCTTGAGGGCGGGGACGTAGACGAAACGCTCCTCGTAGACGGTCTCGTGGAGCACCGACATGCCTTCGGCCTGGGTGAAAAGCACCATCAGGGGCGTCTGCCAGTCCGTCATGAAGCCCGGGTGCACGTCGGTGGACACGGCGGCCGCGTGCAGGCCGTCCGGGGCGAAGGCGGCGATGCCGAACTCGTCGATGCGGACCTGCGCCCCCATGCGCAGCAGCGTGGTTATGGCCGTGACCAGGCGGTCCTGTCCGCAGCCGATGACCCGCACCGAGCCGCAGGTGATGAGGCCCGCCACCAAGTAGGAAAAGGCCTCGTTGCGGTCCCCTTGGAGGCGGGTGTGGGCGCCGCTCAGCTTCTCCACCCCCTCGATGATGATCCGGCGGTCGGGGGACAGCTCGATCCTGGCCCCCATGCGTTGGAGGAAAAGGGCAAGCTCGAGCACCTCGGGCTCGGTGGCGGCGTTACGTATGACGGTCTTGCCCTCGGCCATAGAGGCTGACAAAAGAGCCGACTCGGTGGCGCCCACGCTCGGGAAGGGCAGTTCGATGATGGCGCCCCGCAGGCGGGTGCAGCGAGCCCGTATGCCGTCGTCGGTGACGTCGACCTCGGCGCCGAAGGCTTCCAGGGCCTGGACGTGGAAGTTGACGGGCCGGCCGCCGATGCGGTCACCGCCCACCATGGGCACGAAGGCCTCGCCCGTCAGGTGCAGCAAAGGCCCCAGCATGAGCACCGGGATGCGGTTGAGACCGGTGAAAGAGAGAGGGACCTCCGGCTTGGCCTGCTCCGGGGGAGTGATCTCCAGCCTGCCGTCCTCTTGGGTGACGCCGGCGCCGACGGCCCGCAGGATGTCCGCCGTGATCTGAACGTCGCCGACCTCGGGGACATTGGAGATGGTGCTCGGCCCGTCCCCCAGGATGGCGGCCACCATGTGCTTGGTAACGGCGTTCTTGGAGCCGTAGACCTCGACGTCGCCGATCAGGGGCCCGTTGGGCTGGATGTACCACTCGTCTGACACGCTTTCGATCTTCGCAGAAGCCGCACCGCTATTAGGCGTCCATCGGGTGGGTAGCGTTGCCCATCGGTCCCGCCGCCCGCTCCCGGGTTACCGCGGCCCGATAGAGGAGGAGAGACATGGAAATCGCTGACATCTTCGTGGACGCTTTCACGCGCATAGAAGAGGGCGTGGACGCGGCGCTGGAGGGGCTCGCCGACGCCGAGCTCACGTTCCGGGCCGACCCCGAGGCCAACACGATCGCCTGGTTGGTCTGGCACCTGACCCGGGTCGAGGACGACCACGTGAGCGATGTGGCCGGCACCGAACAGGCGTGGACGGCCGAGGGGTGGTACGACCGCTTCGGGCTACCGTTCGACAAGCGTGCTCACGGCTACGGCCAGACGTCCGAAGAAGTGGCGAAGGTGAAAGTGGGCATCGACCTGCTGCGCGACTACCGCGTCGCCGTCTCGGCCCGGACGCTCGAGTACGTAAAGGGCTTGAAAGCCGGCGACCTGGACCGGGTGGTCGACACCCGCTGGGACCCGCCTGTCACCCTGGGCGTGCGCCTGGTCAGCGTCGTTGAGGACGAGTTCCAGCACCTCGGCCAGGTGGGTTTCCTGCGCGGCATTGTGGGGCGGCGGGCCAAGAGCTCCTGAGCGGGGGCGTCAGGGGCGCCATCAGCTGTCAGGCCGGCGCTGCCAGCCGAGGACCAGTTCGGGCAGTTCGCCGAGGTCGGAGGGCACGGCTGAGCCCAGGACCTCTCCCGGCTCGGACCAGGGGGGCGGGCCGTCGGCGCGGCTGCGGACGAGGACGAAAGTGCCCGCCTGTCCCACCCCGTACATGAACCAGGTGTCCGAGCTCATGTGCAGGTGGGCACCGGCCGGGGTCAGGCTGCGGGCCAAGGGCTCGTCCTCCATGGAACGGCTCGGCGTCACCACGACGAGGTGGGCGGCGCCGGCGGTCCCGAGCGCGACGGCCCCCATTTTTCCCCAGTGGTCGCGGCACGAGACGCACGACGTGGTGAGGAAGGCGAGCAGGTTGTCGACCGTGCCGTGGGGCGGGCCGTCGACGGTGCCGTCGGGCAGGCCGGGGGCGGTCGGTGAGCTCATGATTGTGAAGGTACCAGCACCGCCGAGCAGCGCAGTTCGCTTTACCGGTCACGGTCGTGCCAGGCTCTTGGGGTGAAAATAGGTGTTCTAGGTGGTACGGGACCGGCCGGCTCGGCTGTGTCCGCTCGTTTGGCATCGGTTGGTGTAGAGGTTCTGCTGGGCTCGCGGACGCTGGAAAAAGCGACCGAAGTGGTGGACGGGCTCACGAAACGCTGGAGCGGTCATGACCTCTCCCTGGTCCCGGCGACCAACGAGATGGCCGCCCGGGCCGATCTCGTCGTGCTGGCCACGCCCGTGGAGGGGGCCGTCAACACGGTCCGCACTCTCGTTGACGAGCTGTCCGGGAAGATCCTGGTGTCGATGGTCAACGCCATGGTGAAGTGGGGCGACCGGTTCGTGCCCCTGATGCCGTACACGGGCTCGGTGGCCTTGGCCTTGTCTAGGGTCGTCCCGGCCACGCACGTGGCGGGCGCCTTCCACCACCTGCCCGCCGGACAGCTGGGGGACCCGGACCACCAGCTCGACGCCGACGTAATGGTCTTTTCCGACCTGCGGTCGGTGACCGACGAGGTCATCGGCATGATCGACCTGGTCCCCGGCCTGCGGGGCATCGACGTCGGGGGCCTGGGGTCGGCGTTGGCCGTCGAGGCCCTGACCGCCTGCCTGGTCGAGGTCAACCGCCGCTACAAGACTCACGCCTCGCTGCGGGTGACGGGTATCGTCTGAGCGTGACGCCGCTGCGCCTCTACGACACGGCCAGGAGGGAGATCGTACCTTTCGAGCCGGCGGCGGGGCCGGGCGGCAAGGTGACCATCTACACCTGTGGGATAACCCCCTACGATTCCGCCCATCTCGGGCACGCTTCCACCTATCTGGCCTATGACGTGCTGCAGCGGCGGCTGCGGGACATGGGCTACCAAACGGTGCTCGTACGCAACGTCACCGACGTCGACGACGACATCCTGCGCAAGGCGAGCGAACTGGGCGTCTACTACCTCGACCTGGCGGCCGAGGAAATGGCGAGTTTTTCTGCCGACATGGAGGCGCTGGGCCTCCTGCCCGCGGCCAGCGAGCCCCGCGCCACCTCAGCCATCCCCGACATCCTCGGCTTCATCGGGATGGTGCTCGAGAGCGGCCACGCCTACCAGTCCGGGGGCGCCGTGTACTTCGCCGTGTCGTCCTGGCCGGCGTTCGGCGAGGTCAGCCATTACGGGCGTGCCCAGATGCTCGAGCTGGCCCGGGAAAGAGGAGGTAAGCCGGACGACCCCAACAAGGCGGACCCCCTGGATTTCGTGCTTTGGCAGCCCTCGGCGCCGGGAGAGCCGGCCTGGAACTCGCTGTGGGGACCGGGGCGGCCAGGTTGGCACATCGAGTGCTCGGCCCTGGTCATCAGGGAGCTCGGGCTCACCATCGACCTGCACGGGGGCGGGTCCGACCTGATATTCCCCCACCATGAGTGCGAGGCGGCCCAGTCGGCGGCGGCCACCGGGGAGCCGTTGACGCGTCACTGGGCCCACACGGGCATGGTCGGTTACCAGGGCACGAAAATGTCGAAGTCGCTCGGCAACCTGGTCTTCGTCCGCGACCTGCTCAAGACCTGGGAGCCAGCCGCTATCCGGCTCGCCATCCTGGCCCACCGTTACCGCCTGGACTGGGAGTGGGAGGGGCACCTGCCGGTCGAAGCCACGGCCCGCTTGGCCCGGTGGCGAGGACAAGGCAACGGCGCCCGGCACGGCGGCGTACGGGACGTCGTCGACGAGGTTAGGGCGGCGCTCGACGACGACCTCGACACCCCGGCGGCGCTGGCGGCCATCGACGCCGCCGCCAATGCGGGGGCCGCCGGGCAGGAGGACCTGGTTGCCGCGGCCGCCCTGCTCGGAGTGGTCCTCTAACGCGGTACGGACCATATGATGCGGCATGCCTTTAGAAGGGGAGTACGAGCCGAGTTCGGCCCCGTGGGTTAGGGAGCAGGTCGAGGAGTACGAACGGTCCGGTGGTCAGCGGGCCAACACATTGCTCGACACCGGCTGGCCCATCATCATCGTGACCACCCGGGGGAACCGTTCGGGCAAGCTACGCAAGTTCGGCCTCATGCGCGTCGAGCACGACGGGGAGTACGCGCTGGTGGCGTCCAAGGGCGGTGCCCCCGAGAACCCCCTGTGGTACCACAACCTGAAAGCGCGCCCGAGCGCGTTGATGGTCCAGGACGGCCCCGAGGCCTTCGACTTCGAGGCCCGCGAGGTCAGCGGGGACGAGCGGGCGCGGTGGTGGGACAGAGCGGTGGCGGCCTACCCTCCGTACGCCGAGTACCAGACCAAGACAGACCGCCAGATCCCAGTCTTCGTGGCCCGCCGCCGTTCCTAGGACGCCGTTCCTAGGACGCCGTTCCTGAGACGCTCGCGTGCCTCGCCGGGGCCCGGGCCGGCCTGGCCGCGGCCAAGGCCTGCATGGCCGGGGGTCGTAGGCTGCGGCGGTGGTGGCCTGCTCCCTATCATGGGCGGGATGTCCACAGGAACGCCCACGGCGCCGAGCTTGATATCCCTCACTCTTCCGGACGGCTCTGTCCGCCAGGTGCCGGAGGGGACGACGGGCGCCCAACTGGCGGCGTCCATCGGGCCGAAGCTGGCCCAGGCGGCCATCGCGGTGGTGGTGGACGGCTCGGAGCGCGACCTCGGGTCCGCGTTGCCCGATGGGGCGGCCGTCAGCATCGTGACGCCGTCGTCGGCCGAGGGACGCGACATACTGCGCCACTCCACCGCCCACGTCATGGCCCAGGCCGTGACGAGGTTGTGGCCGGGGGCGCGCTACGCCATCGGGCCGGCCATAGAGGATGGCTTTTACTACGACTTCGAGCTTCCCGGCGGGGAGCACTTCTCGGACCAGGACCTGGCCCGCATAGAAGAGACGATGCGCGAGATCATCGCCGAGGACCAGGGTTTCGTGCGCGAGGAGCACTCGATAGGCGAGGGCCTGGAGATCTTCGCCGACCAGCCCTACAAGCGGGAGATAATCGAGGGCGTCAGCGACGCCGCGGAGGGACCGGCGGCCGGGGGTGCCGGGACCGGGGGTGCCGGGACCGGGGGTGCCGGGACCGGGGGTGCCGGGACCGGGGGCGTGAGCACCTACCGCAATGCGCGGCCCGGCTCGGGGGACGGGCCCGATTTCATCGACCTGTGCCGGGGGCCCCATGTGCCCTCTACCAAAAAGCTCGGCCATTTCAAACTGACCAAGTTGGCCGCGGCCTACTGGCGGGGCGACGAGCACCGCCCGCAGCTGCAGCGCATTTACGGCACGGCGTGGGAGTCGGCGGCCGCCCTCGAGGACTACCTGAACCGCCTACAGGAGGCGGAGCGGCGCGACCACCGCCGGCTCGGGGTGGAGCTCGACCTGTTCCATTTCCCGCCCGAGATCGGCAGCGGGCTGGCTGTTTTTCATCCCAAGGGCGGGCTTGTGCGCAAGTTGATGGAGGACTATTCGCGCCAAGAACACGAGCGCAACGGCTACGAGTTCGTCTATACGCCGCACCTGGCCAAGTCGACGCTGTTCGAGATCTCGGGCCACCTGGGCTGGTACGCCGACGCCATGTACCCGCCCATGGAGATGGAAGGGGCCACTTATTACCCCAAGCCCATGAACTGCCCCATGCACATCCTGATCTACAAAGCCCGCCAGCGCTCTTACCGGGAGCTCCCGCTGCGGCTTTTCGAGTTCGGGACGGTTTACCGTTTCGAGCGTTCAGGCGTGCTCAACGGTTTGCTGCGGGTCCGGGGCATGACCCAGGACGACGCCCACATATTCTGCGCCCGCGAGCAGCTCGAAGATGAGCTGGCCAGCCTGCTGGCGTTCGTCTTGCGCCTGCTGCGGCGCTTCGGGCTGACGGACTACGAAGCCGAGCTCTCCACCCGGCCGGAGAAGTTCCTCGGGTCGCTGGAGGAATGGGACCGGGCCACGCAGGCTCTGCGCGCCGCCATGGAGCACGCCGGCATCGACTACACCGTCTCTGAGGGTGGGGGCGCCTTTTATGCCCCCAAGATCGACGTGCACGTGCGCGACGCCATCGGCCGGCGCTGGCAGGTCTCGACCATCCAGGTCGACTTCCAGCTCCCGCAGCGTTTCGACATGGAGTACGTCGGGGCCGACAATGGCCGGCACCAGCCGTACATGGTGCACCGGGCACTTTTCGGCTCGGTAGAACGGTTTTTCGCCATCCTGGTCGAGCACTATGCCGGCGCCTTCCCCCTGTGGCTGTCTCCCGTTCAGGCCCAGGTCCTGCCCGTGCGCGACAGCCACGAGGGTTACGCGGCGTCGGTCGTCGCGAGCTTGCGGGCGGCCGGGTTCCGGGCCGAGACGTGGCCGGCCGACGAGCCATTGGGGGCGCGGGTGCGGCGGGGGAAGCTGGAGAAGATCCCCTACGTGCTCGTCGTCGGGGACGACGACGTGGCCTCCGGGACGGTCGGCGTCAACACCCGCCAGAGCGAGCGGCCCGAGCGGGGAGTGAAGGTCTCCGACCTCGTCGAGAGGCTGCGGTCCGAGGTCAGTGCGCTCCTGGCGGACGAGGAGCCGAGCGACCATGGCCGGTCTTGACTGCCTTTGGGCCGGGTGGCGGTCCGAGTTCATCACCGGCTCGGTCGGAGCGGGCAACGACGGGCACGGCCGGGAGTGCGTTTTCTGCGCCATCCTGGCCAGCGGGCTCCCCGACGAGGAGACCCACATCATTTGGCGCCAACCCTCCGGGCTGGTAGTGGCCTTGCTCAATGCCTACCCGTACACGAGCGGGCACGTAATGGCCATGCCGACCAGGCACGTGGCCGACCTCGAGGAGCTCACCACCGAGGAATCGACCGATCTGTGGGCCACCATGGCCGCCTCGGTGCGGGCGCTGAAGCGCGCCTACAAGCCCGAGGGCATAAACGTGGGGGCCAACCTGGGCCGGGCCGCCGGGGCCGGGGTCCCGGGCCATTTCCACATGCATGTGCTCGGCCGCTGGGCCGGGGACACCAATTTCATGACGACGGTGGCCGATGCCCGCGTGCTGCCTGAGCCGCTCAGCGAAAGCGCGGCCAAGCTAAGCGCCGCCTGGCGCGCCGACTAGCGCCCGTCCCTGCAAGTGCACCTGTAACCGGTAGTTAAACAGGTGGTGCTGTCCTCGTCCCCCTCCGCCGTTCCCGCCGCCGCCCGGCCGGAGCGGGGGGACAACTACAAGTGGGTGGCGCTCGCCAACACCACGTTCGGCGTGATCATGGCGACCATCGACTCCTCGATCATGTTGATCGCCCTGCCGGACATCTTCAAGGGCATCAACATCGACCCGCTGAAACCCGGCAACAGCTTCTACCTGCTTTGGATGATCCTGTCGTTCCTGGTCGTGAGCAGCGTCCTGGTCGTCTCGCTGGGCCGCATGGGCGACATGTTCGGCCGGGTGAAGATGTACAACCTCGGCTTCGCCATCTACACCCTCACGTCCCTAGTCCTGACCGTCGACTGGTTGACAGGCCCGGCCGGTGCCATGTACCTCGTGGTCGGCCGGGTCTTCCAGGGCGTCGGGGCCGCCTTCCTCGTGGCCAACTCCAGCGCCATCCTCACCGACGCCTTCCCCGAGAACCAGCGGGGCATGGCCCTCGGGATCAACAACGTGGCCGGGATCAGCGGCTCTTTCGTCGGCCTCGTACTGGGCGGGATCCTGGGGCCGATCGATTGGCGCCTGATCTTCCTCGTCTCGGTCCCTTTCGGGCTGGCCGGCACTCTGTGGGCCTACTTCAAGCTGCAGGACACGTCCCCCCGGCGCCCGGCCGCTATCGACTGGCCGGGCAACATCACCTTCGCCATCGGGCTGATCCTGGTCATGGTCGGCATCACCTACGGGATCCAGCCCTATGGCGGCCACACCATGGGCTGGACCAGCCCTACGGTGCTCGGCGAGCTGGGCGTCGGGGCGGCGTTGCTGGTGGCCTTCGGCTTTATCGAACGGGCCAGCGCCAGCCCCATGTTCCGCCTGCGGCTGTTCCGTATCCGGGCTTTCAGCGCCGGCGTCCTGTCCAGCTTCCTCGCCGCCGTGGCCCGGGGCGGCCTCATGTTCATGCTCATCATCTGGCTCCAGGGCATCTGGCTGCCCGAACACGGTTACAGCTTCTCCCGCACGCCGCTGTGGGCCGGCATCTACATGCTCCCCCTGACCGCCGGCTTCCTCATCGCCGGACCGGTGTCGGGGGTGCTCTCGGACCGGTTCGGCTCCCGGCCGTTCGCCACCGGCGGCATGCTGGTGGCCACCGGCAGCTTCGTGCTCATGGAGCAGCTGCCCATCAACTTCCCCTACTGGCAGTTCGCCCTGTTGTTGTTGTTGAACGGCCTGGCCATGGGCGCCTTCGCCAGTCCCAACCGGGCCGGGGTCATGAACAGCCTCCCGCCCCAGCACCGCGGCGCCGGCTCGGGGATGAACTCCACCTTCCAGAACTCGGCCCAGGTCCTGTCGATCGGCATCTTTTTCACCCTGGTGATCGTCGGGCTGTCGGCCACCCTGCCCCAGGCGATGTCCCACGGCCTGATCTCCGAGGGCGTCTCCAAGCTGGTGGCGGCCCGGGTGGCGGCCCTGCCGCCGGTCTCCACCCTGTTCGCGGCGTTCCTCGGCTACAACCCCATGGCCCACCTCCTGCCGGCCGGGGCCCTGTCCAGCCTGAAACCGGCCCAGGCGGCGACGCTGCTCGGGCGGTCCTTCTTCCCCCGCCTCATAGCCCCCCCGTTCGGCAACGGGCTGCACACCGCCTTCGACTTCGCCGCCGGGGGCTGTGCCGTCGCCGCCATTGCCTCATGGTCCCGGGGCAAGCGCTACGTCTACCGTCCCTCCGTCACGGCGGCGGCCCCGTCCGTTGACGGCGTGCCGGAGGGCGTCGTGGCCCCGGAGCGGGCCGAGGTATGACGGGCCCATGTATGATCGGAGGGAGAGGTTAAGTGCCAGGTGGGCCAATGGTGTCCCGATCTGCACCCCAAGAGTTGGAAGACAACTGAAAGGCGCAGTCAAAGATGCCGAATGCTTTTGGTCCTCATCCGGGCCTCTACCGGCCCGAGTTCGAGCACGACGCCTGTGGTGTCGCCTTTGTCGCTCATCTGCACGGCCGCCCGAGCCACGCCATGGTCGAAATGGGCTTGGCCAGCCTGTGCCAGCTCGAGCACCGCGGGGCTAAGGGAGCCGACCCGGCCACCGGCGATGGCGCCGGCCTGCTCGTGCAGGTGCCGGACCGTTTCCTGCGCTCCCGTCTCGGCATAGAGCTGCCCGAGCCCGGGGCCTATGCCACCGGCATCGCCTTCCTGCCCTCGGGCACCGGGGAGGCTGACGACGCCTGTGCCCGCTTTGACGAGCTGGCGGCCGAGGAAGGCTTGTCGGTACTGGCGTGGCGGACCGTGCCGGTGGAGGCGGGCCTGCCCGGCTCGGCCGCCCGGGCCGTGATGCCCGCCTTCCGCCAGGTGGTGGTGGCAGGCCCGGCGGGGGAGAGCGGGCTGGCCCTGGACCGGCGGGCCTACCTGGCCCGCAACCGGGCCGAGCATGAGATCCCCGGCCTCTACTTCGCTTCTCTGTCTTCCCGGACGCTCGTGTACAAGGGGATGTTGACGGCGCCCCAGCTCGGGAAGTTTTACCACGACCTGTCCGACCCGCTCTTCGAGTCGGGCATGGCCCTGGCCCACGCCCGCTTCTCGACCAACACCTTCCCCAGCTGGCCATTGGCCCACCCCTACCGTTATGTCGCCCACAATGGGGAGTTCAACACGGTCCAGGGCAACCGCAACTGGATGCGGACCCGGGAGGCCATGCTGGCCAGCGACCTCTTCCCCGGGGACCTGTCCCGGGTCTTCCCCATAGTCACGCCCGGCGGCAGCGACTCGATGAGCTTCGACGAGGTGCTGGAGCTGCTCCACCTGAGCGGCCGGTCATTGCCCCACGCCGTGCTGATGATGGTGCCCGAGGCGTGGGAAAACAAGGACGACCTGTCGGCGTCGCGCCGTGCGTTCTACCAGTTCCACGCCTGCTTGATGGAGCCCTGGGACGGCCCCGCGGCCATCGCCTTCACTGACGGCACCGTCGTGGGTGCCCAGCTCGACCGCAATGGGTTCCGGCCCTTGCGCTACTGGGTGACCGACGACGACCTCGTGGTCATGGCGTCCGAGGTCGGGGTCCTTGACCTGCCGGCGTCGAAGGTGGTGCTGCGCGGGCGGATCCAGCCGGGCCGCATGTTCCTGGTCGACACGGCGGCCGGGCGCATCGTCGACGACGACGAGATCAAAGACGGCCTGGCCGCCGAGCACCCGTACGAAAAGTGGCTGGCCGCGGGGCGCATAGACCTTGAGGACCTTCCTCTGCGCCGCGCCCTCACACCGCAGTACTCGCGCCTGGTCAGCTTCCAGCGCCAGTTCGGCTACACCGAGGAGGAGATCCGCCTCGTCTTCGAGCCGATGGTGCGCACGGGCGCCGAACCGTTGGCGTCGATGGGCGACGACACGCCCCTGGCCGTGCTCTCCCGCCGGCCCCGCCTCCTCTACGACTATTTCCGCCAGCTCTTCGCCCAGGTCACCAACCCGCCCCTGGACGCCATCAGGGAGGAGCTCATCACCTCGCTGTCGTCTTCGGTCGGTCCCGAGGGCAACCTGCTGGCCCCCGGTCCCCACTCCTGCCACCAGATCATGCTGCCTGGGCCCGTGCTCACCAACGACGAGCTGGCCACCCTGCTGTATGTGGACGAGGACGGCCTGGTGCCGGGCTGGCGGACCTTCGCCGTCGACGGGCTCTTCGCCGCCGGCGGCGAGGTCCCGGCCGGGGAACGATTGCGCCAGGCCCTCGAGCAGGTGTGCGCCCAGGTGGAGGAGGCCATCCTCGGGGGGGCGAGCGTCGTGGTGCTCTCGGACCGCCACGCCAACGCCGACTTCGTGCCCGTCCCCTGCTTGTTGCTGGTCTCGGCCGTGCACCACCACCTGGTCGACAAGAAACTGCGGACGCGCGTCGGCCTCGTGGTCGAGACGGGCGAGGCCCGCGCCGTACACCACGTGGCCTGCCTGATCAGCTATGGCGCCGCCGCTGTCAACCCCTATCTCGCCTTCGACACGGTGGTCGACCAGGTGCGCCGGGGCGCCATCACCGGCATGTCGGACCGCAAGGCCCTGCGCTACTACGTGAAAGCGCTCAGCAAGGGCGTGCTCAAGACCATGTCGAAGATGGGCATCTCCACGGTGGCGTCCTACACCGGCGCCCAGGTATTCGAAGCCGTGGGCCTGGCCAGCGACGTGGTCGAGCGCTATTTCCAGGGGACGGTGACCCAGGTCGAGGGGATCGGCCTGGAGGGGATCGCCAACGAGGCGCTGGCCCGGCACCGGACGGCCTGGCCCGAGCGGCCCAGCGAGCTCGCTCATCGCGACCTGGAACCGGGCGGGGACTGGCAATGGCGCCGGGAGGGCGAGTACCACCTCTTCAACCCGGAGACGGTGTTCAAGCTCCAGCACGCCACCCGGGCCAGGAGCTACAAGATCTTCAAGGAGTACACGCACGCCGTCGACGACCAGGTCCGCAACCTGGCCACCCTGCGGGGGCTGCTGCGGGTGCTCCCGGCGTCCGAGACGGGGCGCAAGCCCGTGCCCCTGGACGAGGTCGAGCCGGTGAGCGAGATCGTGAAGCGCTTCGCCACCGGGGCGATGTCGTACGGGGCCATCTCCCAGGAGGCGCACGAGACCCTGGCCATCGCCATGAACCGCCTGGGGGCCAAGTCCAACAGCGGCGAGGGCGGCGAGGATCCCGAGCGCAACGTGCCCGACGCCAACGGCGACAGCCGGCGCAGTGCCATCCGTCAAGTGGCGGCGGGCCGTTTCGGGGTCACGAGCGGCTACCTCGTCAACGCTGACGACATCCAGATCAAGATGGCCCAGGGCGCCAAACCGGGCGAGGGCGGCCAGCTGCCGGGCAAGAAGGTCTACCCCTGGATCGCCAAAACGCGCTATTCGACGCCGGGCGTGGGCCTCATCTCACCGCCGCCCCACCACGACATTTATTCGATCGAGGATCTGGCCCAGCTGATCTACGACCTAAAAAATGCCAATCCCCGTGCCCGTATCAACGTAAAACTGGTGGCCGAGACGGGGGTGGGCACCGTGGCCGCGGGCGTGGCCAAGGCGCACGCCGACGTCGTGCTCATCTCCGGCCACGACGGGGGCACGGGGGCTTCGCCCATGAGCTCCACCAAGCACGCCGGAGGGCCCTGGGAACTGGGCCTGGCCGAGACGCAACAGACGCTGTTGCGCAACGGCCTGCGGGACCGGGTCGTCCTCCAGGTCGACGGGTCCATGAAGACGGGCCGCGACGTGGTGGTGGCGGCGTTGCTCGGGGCCGAGGAG
>Ga0302157_10002481_pt1 | contig 21498 bp, 18 predicted proteins | sample I_Bog_N3_3_FD_193502 | JGI IMG/M metagenome (GOLD analysis project Ga0302157, IMG submission 193502) | Peat permafrost microbial communities from Stordalen Mire near Abisko, Sweden - I_Bog_N3_3 | ecosystem: Environmental > Terrestrial > Soil > Wetlands > Peat | place: Sweden: Abisko, Stordalen... | reverse complement strand
ATGCTCGTAGAACTTCTGATCGAACGCGGTCTCGAAGCGCGCGAGATCGATTCCCAGTTCCTCGACCAGCGCCATCGACACGCGGCTGTACTTGGTGCGCGGCGAGTCGATCGATTGCGTGCCCCCGTATCCTATGATCAGCTTGCCATCGACCTCGAATTCGTTGCGCTTGGCGTGGCCGCCGAAATCGTCGTTGGTGTCGAGTACGAGCACGCGCCCGTGCGGGCGGCGGCGCCGGTACTCATGGGCGGCGGCGAGGCCGCTCAAACCCGCGCCCACGACGACGAGGTCATAGCGCTCCGCGACGACGGCGCCGGACAGATCGAACGGCGAGCCGTCGCGCAGCCGATGAGCGGCCTCGAAAGAACCCACGTGGCTGCCGCGCAAGCCCGTGCGCGCCGGCGGATAGTCGGCTGCCGGCGAGGTGGCCGGAACCCCGGCGGCCGCCGGCATGCCGGCGGGCCCCGCCACGGCGGCTCCGGTCACGGCGACCGCGACGCCGTTCAGAAAATCGCGGCGGGTGATCTTGCTCATCGCGACCGCCTCATCAGGGTCGCTGCGGCGGCTTGGCCCGATACTGCGCCTGCATCGCGAGCATCCACCCGGGATACTCCGGCGCCAGCCGGCTCACTGTATCGAGTGCAGCGGCGTCATCGGCCGAGAGCTCGACGCGGGTTGCAGCGACGTTGTCGGCGAGTTGCGCCATGGTCTTGGCGCCTATGATCACCGAACTGACGCGCGGCCGATGCAGGAGCCAGGCGAGCGCGATCTGGGCGACCGTCACGCCGTGCTGCGCGGCGATCCCGCGCATGACGTCGACACAGCGGAACGCGCGCTCCTTGTCGACGACGGGAAAATCGAAGTTCGTACGCCGCGCGCCCTCGGGGCCGGGTGCCTCCCGGGAGAATTTCCCCGAGAGCAAGCCTCCGGCGAGCGGACTCCACACCATGAGGCCTAGACCCTGATCCTCGATGAGCGGCAGCACTTCGCGCTCGAGGTCCCGTCCGGCGATCGTGTAATAGGCTTGAACGCTCACGAACTTCGTAAAGCCTTCGCGCTCCGAGATCGCGAGCGCCTTCATGATCTGCCACGCCGACATATTGCAAAGCCCGACATAGCGCACCTTGCCCGAGCGCACGAGGTCGTTGAGTGCCGAAAGCGATTCCTCGAGCGGCGTGAGCGGGTCGAAGCCGTGAAGCTGGTAAAGGTCGATGTGCTCGAGCTGCAGTCGCGCCAAGCTCGCGTCCACTTCGTTGAACAGGTGGTAGCGCGACTGGCCCCGGCCGTTCGGCAGTTCGCTCATGATGCCGGTCGCCTTGGTCGCGATCACGAGTTCATTGCGCGGCAGTCCGAGGGTCTTGAGCGCGGCTCCGAGGAGGCGCTCGGATTCGCCGAGCGAATAGACGTTCGCCGTGTCGATGAAATTGATGCCGGCTTCGAAGGCGGCCTTGATCTGTTCCTCGACCTCGGTTTGTTGCAGGCTGCCGATGGCCTGCCAGAATCCCCTGCCGCCGTAGGTCATCGTGCCGAGACACAGCTCCGACACGTAGAGGCCGGTCCGTCCGAGTAATCTATAGCGCATGGATTGACTGTACACGATAGAAAGGTAGATTAACCACATGGTCAAACGGTGGATTTTGCCCGCGATAGCCGGCGCCGGGCTAGTGGGCGCGGCTTTGTGGTATGCGCTCGTTTACCGCCCCGCATTGCCGGTTCCCGCCTCCACGCCCGCGCCGCCCGCGCCGCCCGCGCCTGCCGCCGCGACCGTCCCCGCCGAAGTCATTCTGCACCCCGTGCCGCCGAATGCCGCGGACGCGGCCGTGCGCCCGCCGCTGCCGACCTTGAACGATAGCGACCCGGCGCTGCTCGCGGCCCTCGAACAAATATTGGGCGTGCCGGTCGTCAAGGATTTTTTCGTGCGCGAGAACCTCGTGCGCCGGATCGTCGTCAGCATCGACAACTTGGCGCGGCCGAAGCTCTCCGCCGAACGGCGTCCGATCGCGGGGCCGCCGGGACTGTTTCAAGTTCAAGGCGACGAGTTGCATGCGACGCTCGATCCGCAGAATTATGCGCGCTATCGCCCGCTGGTCGCCGTCGTCCACGGCCTCGACATGCAGCGGATCGCCGACCTCTACTTCCGCTTCTATCCGCTGTTTCAAAGCGCCTATCAAGACTTGGGCTATCCGACGGGATATTTCAATGACCGGCTCATCGCGGTCATCGACGTCCTGCTCGCGACTCCGCAACCGATGGGTCCGCTCGAACTCGTTCGGCCGCGCGTCATGTACGAATTCGCGGATGCGGGGCTCGAGGCGCTGCCGTCGGGTCAAAAAATCCTGCTGCGCATGGGTCCCGACAACGCGGTCGCCGTCAAGGACAAACTCGCCGAACTGCGCGCAATCCTGACCGCGGCCCCCACCAAGCATTGACTCCAGGCATTGAACCCAGGCATTGAACCCAGGCATCGAAGCCCAATATCGGGATCGAGGAACCCAGCCCGAGGAGCGACTTTGAATTACGTTGGCGTAATCCCCCCCGCACTTCGGTAAACCGTGAACCATCTCCTGCGTTGAGTCACTCATTGGTCGGTAATCTCGAATTCACGCCGCCTCGGCTTCATCTCCCATTCAAGTTGGTAAACATGCTCAATCCAGCGAATTTCGCGCGGCGCGCGCCGCGATTTGCCATTTTGTTCCGGTCGAGCGCCGTGCGCGCGAGTTTGGCCGCCGTCGCCGCCGCGGGCTTGCTGTCGGCCTGCGTCGTGCGCGAACCCGTATACATGCCTCCGCCGCGGGTCTATGAACCGCCGCCGGCGGTCTATGCGCCGCCGCCCCCGGCGGTATCGCCGGACCAAAGCGCGACGGCGGCCGAAGCGCCGCCGCCGTTGCCGCAGTACGAGCAGCCGCCGTGTCCCGAAGACGGCTTGCTATGGGCCCCCGGCTATTGGGCCTACAGCGGCTTCGGCTACTACTGGGTGCCCGGAACCTGGGTCGAGCCGCCCCGCGTCGGCTTTCTCTGGACACCGGGATTCTGGGGGTTCGCCGGCGGCGTTTACCTCTTCCATGCCGGGTATTGGGGTCCCCATGTCGGCTACTACGGCGGCATCAACTACGGTTATGGCTACGGCGGCTACGGCTACGGCGGCGGTCGATGGGACGGTAATCGCTTCGCCTACAATTCGGCCGTCAACAACGTCAACGTGACGGTCGTTCACAACACCTATAACCAGACGATCATCAACAACAACGTGACGGTCAACAACACGAGCTACAACGGGGGTGCGGGAGGCGTGCAAGCGGCGCCGACGGCTCAGGAGCGCGCACTTGCCCAGGAGCCGCACATTGCGCCCACGGTCGCGCAAATTCACCACGTGCAGCAGGCCGCCGCAAACCCCGCGCTCGCGGCGCACGCCAATGGGGGACAGCCCGCGATCGCTGCGACACCGCGGCCCGGCGCATTTTCAGCGCCCGGCATCGTTCCGGCCCGCGGTGCTTCGGCCGCGGCCAATCGATCCGCCGTCGCGCCGAGCAACTCGAGTTTTCGGCAGCCTCCCGCTTCAGCCGCCACACCGGCCGCGATTGCGCCGCCGAACGCACGCACCGACGCCTATCGACCGGCGCCGAACGGATCGCCCTATGGCGCTCCCGCGGCGCCGAATGCCGGGAATCGGGCGCCGTCGCCGCCGGCGGCGGCCCATGCGCCGCCCGCCGCGACGGCAAATAGACCGGCTGCACCCAAGCCGGCGCCGAAGGCGGCGCCGCACGAGCCGGCCCGCGACAGGCAGCCGAACGGCAGGCACTGAGACGCTGATTTGCGAGCTACGGGACGGCGCGCAGCGGCGCGCCGTTTCTGCCATACTCGCGCCCGATCGACTGGCTCCGAATTCCGTGTGAGCGGCTGGAAACCCGCACCCATAGGTGATGTTCTATGCTCGCCGCGCAATCCATCAAAGACCAGCACTCGGACGTCTTCACCTTCCTGCGCGGCAACCTCGGGCGCCGTGCGAACGCGAGCCACATTCTCGACGAGGCCACCGATGCGAGCCTCGTTTACGTGAGCGATGCGGCGAAGCTGCCCGCCCTGCTGTCGCGCAATCCCGCGATCGTGATCCTGCAATCGAGCATCGGCTGCGCGCTGAACGCCCTGCCTGCTTCCGATTCGTGTTTCTTTTCCGTCGGCAGCATTCCGATGGGCATGGCGGTGCTGCTCTCGTATTTCGATCGCAAACGCCTGCGCTTCAGCCAGTGGGGCGAGCGCCACGCAACCGCGGTCGTGCATCCCGATGCGCACATCGGCGCCCGCGTTTGCCTGGGACCCTACGCGGTCGTCGGCGCGGGCGCCGTAATCGGCGATGATTGCTTGATCGGCTCGCACGCGGTCGTGGAGAACGATGCGCGTATCGGCGCGCGTACGCTGCTGCATCCGCAGGTGTTCGTCGGCGCCGGATGTGAAATCGGCGAGGACTGTGAAATCCATCCGCACACGACGATCGGCAGCGACGGCTTCGGTTATGCGGTGGGTGCCGACGGCCGGGCGCGCAAGATCCCGCATCTCGGCAACGTCAAGATCGCGGACCGCGTGGAGATCGGCGGCAATTGCGCGATCGATCGGGCGACTCTCGCGTCCACCCATATCCGCGCCGGTACCAAGCTCGACAACATCTGCCATATCGCACACAACTGCGATTTGGGCGAGAACGGCTTCTTCACCGCGGGATTCATGATGGGCGGTTCGACCAAGATCGGCCGGCGCTTCATGACCGGCGGCAATTCCGTCGTCACCGCGCACGTGACCATCGCCGACAATGTCACTCTGCAAGGGCGCTCGTCGGTCACAAACGACATTGCAGAGTCGGGCGCCTACGGCGGCTATCCGCTGCAGCCCCTGAAAGAGGCGATGAAGACGGCCGTGAGCCTCGCGAACCTCAATGACCTTCGCAAGAACCTGCAACGCGTCATGAAGCATTTGCGTCTGACCGACAAGTGCATCGCGGAAGCACCACCGGACAAGACAGAAGCCTGAATGCCGGTGTTCATGCTGCTGGTTGCGATGATCTCGGTGCAGATCGGCGCGGCCATCGCGAAAACCCTGATATCCGCGCTCGGAGTTCCCGGCACTACCGCGCTGCGCTTGGGGTTGGCCAGCCTCATGGTGTTGGCGTTCTGGCGCCCGTGGCGGCGCATGCCCAGCGCGCGCGCGATCCCGGCTATCCTCATTTACGGCGTCGCGATGGGCTGCATGAACCTGGCGTTCTATGCGTCCTTGCGGCGGATTCCTCTTGGACTCGCGGTCGCCGTCGAATTCACGGGGCCGCTCGCCGTGGCCTTGTTCGGTTCGCGCCGGCGTCTCGATCTGCTGTGGGTCGCGCTCGCGGCACTCGGCTTGGCGGCGCTACTGCCCATCGATGCAGGCGCCTCCGCCCTCGATCCCGTGGGGATCGGTTTTGGCCTCATTGCCGGGATCTGCTGGGCCGTTTATATCATCTTCGGAAAACGCGCCGGCACCGAGTTCGGCGGAGCGAGCACGGCGCTCGGCATGCTCGCCGGCGCGCTCATCGTCGTGCCGATCGGCATTGCGAACGCGGGCGGGGCGCTCCTGCAGACGGCATATTGGCCCGCCGCGGTGGGTGTCGCGCTGCTGTCGAGTGCGCTCCCGTATTCGCTGGAAATGCTCGTCCTGCCGCGCTTGCCGACGCGCAGCTTCGGCATACTCATGAGCTTCGAGCCGGCGCTCGGCGCGATCGCCGGTTTCCTGCTGCTCGGCGAGCGCCTATCGGCGCTGCAGTGGGCCGCGATCTCGGCCATCGTGAGCGCCTGCGTCGGCAGCGCCGCAACGCCCGCCGGCGCAGCGCCGGCGGTGAGCATCATCGCCAAATAGAGCACGGCGGCGCCGGCGAGCGTCATTGCCGTGGTCAGGAATCTCGGATGGGCGTGGAAGCTCTCGGGAATCAGATCGCTCGCCCCGATGTACAGAAAGAACCCGGCGAAGACGGCGAGCACGAAGCCGAGCGCGGCGGGGGGCGCCGTGAACCACTGTGTCGCAGCGATTCCAGCCGCCGGGGCGGCAGCGTCGATGCAGAGCCAGCCGAATGCCCGGCGGCGCTCGCCACGATTCTTGATCACGACGTTCATCGTGTTGATGCCGTCCGAGAAATCGTGCGTCAACACCGCGACTGCGACGATCACGCCGACGCTGTGCGAGGCTTGAAACGCGAGTCCGATCGCAACGCCGTCCAAGAGGCTGTGCAGCGACAAGATGCCGGCGCCGAGCGTGCCGCGCCGCCGGGCTCCGCCGTGTGCCGGCGAGGCACCGTGGATCAGCACCAACCGGTCGATCGTCAGATAGAACAGGAATCCCACCGCCGTCAACGACAGCGTCGCCGTCTGCGTGCCGGTCCTCGACGCCAATGCGAGTGCCTCCGGCAGCAAGTCGAAGAATACGACGCCGAACACCGCGCCGGCACTGAAGCCGAGCACGAGGTGCAATCGGTCCTTGAGTTTCCAGGCGAAGGATCCGCCGGACAGCGTGCTCAAAAAGGTCGCGCAGGCGATGGCGGCGAGTAACACGGGTAGCGCGTATCCTTGCGGTTGGGGGCGGCATGCCGGTGCCATTCTAGGCATGCGCCGACACGCCGGCGGGCGAATTTCCGGGTAAGCTCGTGCGAATGCACATCCAATTCTTGGCGTTCTTGCTGCTCGGCGCGATGCTCGCCGGCGCCTCGGGCGTCGCCGTGGGAAAGCCCAGGATCAAACCTGCCAACCTCGCCTACCGCAATGGCAGCATCCATACGGTCGATGCCGCTGACAGCGTTCACGCGGCGCTTGCCGTGCGCGCCGGGCGCATCGTCTACTTGGGCGACGACGCTGGACTCGCGGCGTATCTGGGGCCGCGCACCCAGGTCATCGACCTGCACGGTCGCATGCTCATGCCGGGACTCATCGACGGGCACATGCATCCCGTCGAAGGCGGCGCCGACCTGTTGAAGTGCAGCCTGGGCTACGGACAACTCGATGTGCCTGCGATGCAGCATCGCATACAAGCTTGTCTCGATCAGTCGCGCGACCAAGAACCCGACCGCTGGCTCGAAGTCGTCAATTGGTTCCAGGAGGGCATGACACCTGCCGGTACGGTCACGAGTCACGCGACGCTCGACGCACTGCACACGAAGCGACCGATTTTCGTGATGTCCTCGTTCGGCCATACGGCGCTCGTCAATGCTCGCGGGCTCGAGCTGACGGGCCTCACCGCCGCGTCCAAGGATCCGCAGGGCGGCAGGATCGCCCGCGACGCCGCCGGCAATCCCACCGGCATCCTCGAGGATGCGGCCCATGAAGCCGTGATCCGGCTTCTTCCCAAGCCGTCGGCCGCCGACGAGGTGGCCTCCGCCAAGGCCGCCTTGGCCGCGATGCGGCGACAGGGGATCACGACATTTCTCGATGCCTCGACGCTGGAGCCGGACCTTGCAGCCTTCGCGACCCTCCAGCGGGCGGGCCTGCTCACCGCCCGCGCACATTTTGCGGTATTGATCACGCCGCCCGAAGGCGCGCAGCCCGACCAGGCAGTCCGCAACGTCATCGCGCTGGCGGGCCGCTACGATCAGGGTCCGATCGTTGCTGCGCCGCGCCTCACCGTGCGCAACGTCAAGCTGTTCTTGGACGGAGTGATCACGGCGCCGGCCATGACGGGTGCGATGCTTGCGCCGTATTTCGTGCCGGCTTCGCGGCCCGAATTGCCTTGGGTCCCCGGCACGACCCGCGGTCCCGATGTGTATTTCCCGGCGCCCGTGCTCGAAGCGCTGCTCGCCAAACTCGCCGCCGCGGGCTTCGAACCCCACATGCACGCGGACGGCGACCGCGCGGTTCACGAGGCGCTCGATGGGATCGCCTCGATGCGCCGCAAGTATCCGACCCGCGACATTCGTGCGGCGATCGCGCACGACGAGATCGTCGATCCGGCCGATTTCGGGCGCTATCGGGCACTGGATGCGGTGCCGGTGCTGTCGTTTCAATGGGGCAAGCCGGCTCCGGATACGGTCGACGGGGCGCGCGATTATCTCGGCCCGGCTCGGTACAAATTCATGGAGCCGTCCGGATTTCTCGCTGCCGCCGGCGCGCGCCTCGCCTATGGCAGCGACTGGCCGGTGGACCCGCTCGACGAATGGTTTGCTTTGAAAGTCGGCGTCACACGCACCAACGCCCCGACCGCCGACGCCAAGTATCGCGGACGGCTCAGCGAGGACCCCGGCCTCGCGCGTACGGCGGTCCTGCGGGCGATCACGGCCGGAGCCGCTTACGAGCTGCACCAGGAGCGCGAGACCGGGTCGCTGGAGGTCGGTAAGCTCGCGGACTTGATCGTGCTCGATCAGGATTTTTTCGCGATCCCCGCCGAGCAGATCGCGACCATCAAGGTCTTGCAAACGGTGGTCGGTGGACGCATCGTGTACCAAGCGGATGGGTTTTGAGACGCGCAGCCATGGGGTGCACGAGCGCAGGCGATTGCGACGCATTATGTTGACCCCATGACGTGCAAGGAGCCGCGATTTGGCGCGACCGCCCCGCGGAAGGCCGGTCAGGGAACTTAGGGCGAGGGCTCGAAATCATGTGCACCGAAAGACTTGAACCGCGTTCTCCTGTTCATGTCTATATGATTGGCGGCTTATGATTCGTTCGATGGCTCCGCCGCGGTGGGGCCGGCACCCGCGATTGGCGATTTACGTAGAGTGGCAAGCATGAACACCAAATTCGGACGCTTCGTTCTACTCGTGGGCGCGCTCGGGTGTGCGCTCGCGATGGGCTCACCGGCGATCGCTCAGGGGCATGGCGGTGGTGGCCATGGCGGCGGTGGCGGTGGCGGCGGTCATGCGGGCGGCGGCGGCGGCGGTCATGCCGCGGCCGGAGGCGGCCACGGCTTTTCGGGAGGCGGTCATTTCGCCCCGTCGGCTCATGCCTACGCCGGCGGCTATGCGCACGCAGGCGCCTATGGTGGGCATTCCGGCACTTACGGCGGCTACGTTGGGCACATGGCCGGCTACGGGACGGCGGGCGGTCATAACGGCGGCTACGCCGGCTACGGTAACGGTTACTACCATGGCTATTCGACCGGTGCTCGCTGGGGCGGCGGCTACTGGGGTGGCGGCTATTGGCCGCGTGCGTATTACGGCTTGGGCTTCTCCTGGTTCTTGCCCGTTCTGCCGCTCGCGTATGCGACCTATTGGTACGACGGGATCCCGTTCTACTATGCCAATGACGTGTATTACACCTACGACCCGGGCTACGAGGGCTATGTGGCGACGGACCCGCCGCCGGTTGCAGCAGCATCGGGTTCGGCAGTGGCGCCTGCCGCCGCCGGCGGGACGATTCCTGCCGGTGCAGACGCGGCCGCCGGCGCGGCTGGTCAAGTATTCATGTACCCGAAAAACGGCCAGAGCGAGGCGCAGCAGTCGACCGACAAGCGCGAATGTCAGCAATGGGCGAGCAGCCAGACGGACCCTTCACACGTCGACGACTATCGCCGCGCGATGATGGCCTGCATCGAAGGGCGCGGCTACAGCGCGCAATAGGTCGCGCGAGGGCGGCCTTCAGCCAAGGGCGCGGCGCCCCCACTGCGCGGCGCCCGCCCGCTGTGCCTTCTACCAACAGGTTCCGGGTTCGCTGTTGGCCGCGCCGGCGGAATTTTTCGAACCCTGGATACCCACGGAGTTCAGCGTGAATGTCGCACACTGGGTGTCGTTGACTTGGTCTCCGGTCGGGTCGGCCTCCAGGGCATAGGCGGCCGGCGCTGTGGTGGTCGCCGCGCTCACCACGGGCTGAATGACCTGATAGTAGCTGCTGCCCACGGGCGACGGCCAAACGGTGTAGCCGAAATCGGCGAACGCGGTCGAATACGCGTTGTTCACACTGAAATAACGCTCCTCGAGGCTCGCCATGTCGAGCAGCGCGGACTTCGCGTCCGTACGCCGACCTTTGCGCACATAGCTCGTGTAACTGGGGATCGCAATCGCGGCGAGGATGGCGATGATGACCATCGTGACCACGAGTTCGATGAGGGTGAACCCGCGCAGCGCCGGCCGCCGCTCAAGCCCGGACCGACCAGGATCGCCCCGTCCCCTATGAAGCTGCCGCATGCCGTCCACCTCGATGCCGTGAGTTTCGGACTCCCACTGTAAGTCCGATCGAGGCTCGCCTGCCGCGAACCATTACCGCTTTTGGATCCATGTGAGGCGCGAGCCGGTTTGATTCTTCGGTACATTGACCTTGCAGAGGCCGTCCGGGCCAACGCTGCAAGCTCCGTTCGGCGTCGTATTTCCGCCGCTGCCGCCGTTGCCCGTGCCGGTCGCAAGCTGGCCGTTGCTGCCCATGGAGCCCAGGAACGTCTGAGCGTTCGAACCCGATCCGGTGGTCACGAGAAAGACACTGCCCGTGCCGTTCTGCGCCAAGCCATTGAGGAGTCCGTTCGCATCGGTAAACACGCCGTTCGGCGCGAAGAACGAGGTCTTGAAGGCGCCCCCGGTCGCGGGATCGAGCGCGATGGTCCAGCCGCCGGCAACCGTCGCCGAACAATTCGTCAGGGAGACCGTGGCCGGAATCGTCGTATTGACGATGAACACGTCGCCCGTGAGGATCGGGTTAAAGACGACCTGTTCGTAGACGAGGTTGGCGGAGGCGCTCACGGTCGTCCCAGTCCCGGTCGCCGTCAGCGGCACGTTCACGTCGTTCGGATTCGCGGTGCCGTAAGAGAGGGCCATGTACCATCCGAACTGTGTGCCGGTGGTCGTGCTGGCGCTTGCCGAGCAGTTCTCGCCCGCCCAGCAGATCGCGTTGGCGCTCACCGCGCGGTAATCCGTGCCCGCCGTCGCGCCCGTGGCGCCGACCGTGACGAGGGAGTAGGTCTGGGCCTGCAGGTTGGAGAGTCCCGAGACCGGAGTCTGGTTCGCGAGGCTCGCATATTGAATCGGCGAATTGGCATTCCACGCGCTGAAATTCGAGTCCCAGACCCCGTACAGATATTGCTGCCCTTGGGCGTAACTCGTCGGCGCGCTGTTGGTGATCGGCGTCTGCTGGCCGGTGCCGAATTCGATCAACAAGCGCCTCACCGGACCGGCCGTGATCGAGGCCGCCACAACCTTGGTCGTGATCGGCTGGTTGGGACCCGCGGCGAACACCGGTGTCGGCGTGCCGGGAGCGCTCGACGACCCGGATACCGCCCATTGCGTCGGATCGGTGCTCGTCAGATCGAAACGCCAGATGTTGCCCTGCAGGTCGCCTGCGTAGACGTAATCGATGATCTTGTCGGTGTCGAGATCGACGGGGGTCGTGTAGCCGATGCCGTTCGCACTCGGCCCGCTGCCCGCCGTGGCGGTGCTCAAGTAGTAGAACGTGACGGCGGGCGTACCGTTCGTCGTCATGGTCGGACCGAGCAGCATCACATAAATACCGGCATCGCCGGTCGAACTGCCGAAACCGTTGCCGAACACCGCACCCCAGACGCCGTTGTGAAATCGCCGCAGCACGGGAGTTCCGTAGGTGTTGCCGAGATTGAGCCCGCAGTTCGCCGCGCTCGTCGCCGCATTCGCGGATCCCGCGCAGACGAGCGTCGACGTGGTGGTGGTCGTCGTCGGACCCGTACCGGCGGCCGTGGTGGTCGTCGTCGTGCTCCATTCGCCGATCACGAGGTTGGCGGCCTTCGCCTCGCTGAACACCGCGTCGCCGGTCTGGGAAGTATCGGCGGGATTCGTGACGTCGAGCGCGAATATCGCGGCACCGCCGGGCCCCAAACCGCTCACGAGAATCGTGTGCCAGGCGTTGTTATAGAACACATCGTCGGTGCCGGGCGTCGCATCGACCTCGAATTGATGCCCATAGTTCGGACTGCTGTAGTCCAAGCTCGGCGTCGGCGTCTGAATCTGGTTCAAGACATACCCCGGCATGTAGGCGAGCAATTCTTCGCCGTCGTTGAGCGTGCCGACGAAGTTCGCGCCCGTTCCGGTCCCCTGGTATACGCCGTTCGCGAAATAGCCGGCCCGGAACCCATGCAGGAAGCCGTCGTTCGCTCCGGCATACACGACGTTGATGCGGCTCGCTTCCTGCGTCTTGTAGGCCGAATAGGCCTGGGCGCCGCTTTGGTTCTCCGGGATGCTGGTCGGGGCGATCGCTGCGCCGTCGTAATTGTCGCCCCAGACGTCGGCATAGACGTGCGACGGCGGTCCGACCCAGGTGGGACTCGAATCGATGATGTCGCCGAGGACGCTCGCGCGCGCGCGAAACAGTCCATTGCCGTTGGCGTTCAATTCCTGGCTGCGGTCGCCGCGAAAATAGGCTTCGCGCAGCGGCGAGGGCGTGATGCTGTTGTCGCCGGCGTCGAGGGCCGCCTTCTGGGCATTCGACAGGTTTGCCCACTCGAACGGTTGGCCGGCCGTGCCGCTCCAGGTCAGCATCGTGCGGCTCGCCGGGGTTTCGTAGGCCGGGGTCTGGCCGGTGCTCAAGCAGCTCGGCTGGCTGGTCAGGACGCAGGACGCATCCCAGTTCGCAAGCGCGCTGAAATAGACGTTGCCGTTGGCGTCGACGAGCAGCGAGTCGGCCGTGACCGAACCGGCCCAGGTATTCGGATTGTAGAACGAGAAATACACCTGCGAACCCTGGATCACGGGTGCCGATTGCTTTTGGTTGGTCGACGCCGAGCTCTGCGAGGCGACGGGCGGGCTCGCCTGAAAACACAAGAGCTCGTGGATGTTCGACGAGCCGCCGTCCGATCCCGCGAACCCGAAGCGCACGCTCGCGGGCAGCACGCCATTGTTCGTCGTGATTTGCCGGCCATCCAGGACGTGCACGTAGGCGCCGCCGGCGTAGCTGTAGGCGAAGCTCATGAGGCCGCCCGCCGTGATCGTGAGGTCGTAAGTGATCGGAACGCCGTATTGACTGGCGGTCGCGGGTGTTGAATTCAGGTTCGTCTGCGCGGTGTTGTAGCCGCGGAAATAACCTTGCTGGTTGTTCTTGTTGCCCCGCTCGTTCGCGATCTGAACCGGCAGATCGACGTATTGAATGTCGGCGAAATCCAGGATGGTCATTGGTTGGTTGTTCTGCATCACGGGCACCGCACCGTAGGGATTGCGATAATTCGTGCCGCCCACGTTCGTGAAATTGTTGTAAACGGGCTGCGTCGCGGCCGTGACCGCGGAAAAATCCCACACGATCCCGGACTGACAGGTCAGCTCGACGGCGGCGGCGGAGACGACCCCCAGCGTGCCGTCCGGAGTGGGATTGGCAAGCAGCGCGGGGTAATAGGCGCTGGTCACCGCGCTCGTGCTGAGGTAACGCCAGCCGACGAGCCCCGCGCCGCGCACGCCGATCCGGCCGCCGCCGAAACCCGGACCCGTGGTCGTGTTGTCGGCCGGATTGTTGAAATTGCCGTATTCGTCGATGCCGACGCCGATGTAGCCGCCGACCAGACCGTCGTAGCCCCGGATGGTGCCGTCGGGGCGGGTCGCCGGGTTGTAATTGATGTTCGAGCAGCTGTAGGACAAGCTGCCGCCGGTCGCGCCGAGATCCGCCGGGTAGGCGGCATCCTGCAGGAAGAAACTCATTCCGTCAGCGCCGTCGCCGCCGCCGCGGTCGCCGGAGTAGGTCTCCGTCGTGAATTGGACGTGGACGCCCTGGGTCGCGAGCGGAAACGCGAAGTTCGAGAGGATCGCGCCGCTCTCGTAATAGCCCGCTTGTTCACCGGCCACAAAGACCGTGGGCTCGTTCGTGAAGCGCAGCGCCCCGCCCACGTTGGGATCGTCCGGCAGAATGCCGCTGTTTCCGCCCACGAGCGGCTCCGGCACCGTGTCGAAGATGCCGATGCGCGGATCGTGTGTGTCGAACTTGATGTCGTAGTAGTTGCCGGGCTGACGCAGCGTCGCGCAGGAGGGAATCTGGCCCGGACTCGACATGCTGGTCGTGCTGCCCGCGGTCAGGCAGGCGCCGGCGAAGAAGAACCACGAATTCGTGTTGGTCGCGCCCGTGAAATCCTCCGACGCGAAGTTCTGCTGCGTGGCCGGCGTCGATTGCGCGTGCACGAGCGCGGGCATGGCGCCAAGGAACGTGATGAGGCCCAGCGCCATCGAGAGTTTGCAAATCATGGGTCGCTCGTTTTGAATTGGTCGGGCAAAGACTAGGTGCACGGGTCCACCTCCCCGACGTTGAAGTTCTTGCAAGGCACGACGATGAAGGTGCTCTCGACGACGGCCTTGGTCCCCTGCACGCTGCCGTAGCCGGCCGCGTCGATTTGGTAGACGGAGCCTTGCGAGACACCGTCCGGCGCCGTGCCGGCACCCAGGTAGGAGATGTAGTAGACCGGCAGATCGGTGTACTGGCCGTTCGCGCCGTTGCCGCCGGCGACGCCCGCCGTCTGCATTCCGGACGGCTGCCAGGTCACGCCGGCGGATACGTTGTTGATCTTCCACGGCAGATTGGTGACGCTTTGCGACCCGTTCGGCCCCGGATCGAAGGCCGCCGGCGCGGCATTCGAGCAGGCTTGGCTCAAGGGCGCGACGAGCAGCGCCGTGCAGTTGACGGCCGTCACGGAATTGTCGGCGAGCCACTGCTCGGCGTATTGCTCTGCGGCCTCGGCGGCGGCGAGCGCGATCTGCTTCTCGCGCGTGTTGCTCGCGATTTTCTCGTCGATGCCGAAGCTGCGGAACAGGCTCACGGCCATGATCGTGACGACGAGCAGCAGCAAGAGGCTCGCGATCAGCACCATGCCGCGCTGCGCGGCCGGCGGTGTCCCCGGTCGTATCATCGTCCTCTCCCAACGGGTCAATGGATTCCCGCTTTGTTCATGATCGCGATCGTCTGGGTCAGCGAGCATTTCACCGGCACCTTGGCCGCTGACGCGGGGCCGCAGGCCGGACTCAGCATGGTGTAGGTGATGCGCACGGAATACACCGAACTCCAGAGATTGTTGGCCGTCACCGCGCTTGCGGGCAGATAAGCGTCGATCGAAGTCGTGCCGGAATTCGGATTGCTCTGCACGCCGTAGGAGATGCTCAAGTTCTGCACGCCGCTTTGTCCGCCGCCCACCAAGACACTGAGCGCGGGGGTCGTGAAACCCGTTGCCGGCGGCGTGTAGGTCGTCGTAAAACAGTCGAGGTTGCCGGCTCCGTCGAGCTGAAACGTGCTGATGATGCCGACCGCGGCCGTCGACGCCTGTCCCGCGCAGTTGAGCACATTGTCGGTTCCCGAACTCTCGTAGCGCACGGTCACCGCGTCCCCGCCATTGGGTCCGGTAGCCCCGAGGATCGTCTGGCCCGCACTCATGGCGAGACCACCCGCGGTCATGTTGCTCGTGTTGTTCGCGGCGACGGCGCCGAATTCGGTGCGCGCGGTCTTGCCGCCGACGGGGCTCGGGAAATAGCCCGCCGCCTGGATCACGTCGCTCATGAGATTGATGGCGAGCCGCTCGTTGTCTTGGAGGAGCGTGAGGTTGTCCTCGATGCCGGTCGTGCGCTTCATCGCATTCGTGAGCGTGAGCAGCCCGCCGATCAGGAACAAGCCGATCGTGATCGCGATCATGAGCTCGAGCAGGCTGTAGCCGCGCGTGCGCATCTAAGGTTCGACGATGAGCGCATAGGTCGGCGCTTGTCCGGAGGTAAACGTGGCGCTGGCGCTCGCGATCCCCGTCTGCGCATTGCTCGCCGCCACGGCGTTTTCAATCCAGTCGAGCGTGATCTTACAAGTCACGGCGGGGTTGATGCCCGACGTCGGGTTCGGAAAGCAAAGGATCGTGGCCTTGTATCCGGGCAGCCAGGTACTCAAGTCCTGTCCCCAACGCGACACGTCGAGCGCCGCCACCTGGGCGGGACTGCAGCTCGTCGCGCCGACGTTGGTACAGTACGCCGGAACCGTCTGGGACAAGGTCGTGTTGTCGATCGCGAGCGGCGTCGAGCCGGTACCGCCCGAAATGTTGGTCGGGACCTGCACCGAGGGGTCCGAGATCCAAAAGGCGCGGTCCGCGTGCATCATGGCCGCGAGGCTCGCCGCCTCGAGCGCCGCAATGCTGCGGGTTCCGGCGACGTCCGTGCTCGCGAGCGCGAGCGATTCCATCTTCGCGAGGCCGAGCAGCCCGATGCCGCAGACCACCAAAGCCACGAGCACTTCCGTGAGGCTGAAGCCGGCTGCGCGCGAAAGCCGCGGGCCGCACGGTCTGCGCCTCAGCCGCACAGTCTGCGCCTCAGCCGCACGGTCTGCGTCTCAGGCACGGTCTGCGTCTCAGGTACATTTCGTGAATCCCGTGACGTTCGCGGCCGGTGTCTCCGTCGTGATCATGCCGATATTATTGATCGCGAGACAGCGCGTCCAATTGCTGTTCTTGGGGTTGGCATTGAGCGTCATGAGCGTCGGCGGGTTCGCCGCGGTGCCGGGGTTCGTGCCCGAGCCCAGGGTGGTGTAGCTCGTCGCGAAGCCTTCGCGATTGAAGGTCACCGCGACGACGGCCGTCGGCGTCGTGTCGGCGGCCGGGAACTTGTCGCCGCCGATGAACGGCATCTCGAGGCGCAGCAGACTCGTGAAGACCGGTGCAGTTTGATTGTTCGACGAATCCGAGAATACGATCCAGCCCGTGGACCAATCCCCGGGAGTGGCTGCCCCGGTTCCCGAGCAGGTTGCCGTGTTGCTCGTGACGTTGATCGTGGCCGCGCACACGGTCACCCAGGAGCCCTCTTTGATCGCCTCCGTGCGCGCATAGCGCATGTCGCCCAGGAGCGCGTTGACCTCGGAGGAGATCCGATTCGAGGCCGTCACGTAGCGGAAGCTCGGCACACCGATGGCCGCGAGGATCGCGATGACCAGCATCACGATCAGCAGTTCCATGAGGTTGAGGCCTGCCATCCGGCGCCGGGAAATCTGTCGTAGCATGGGCTGTCATCCTAAGTGAGGTAACTTGCTCGAAACTGACGATCCCGTGAATTGGCGGGAAAACACGCGGGCAGGCGCCTAATCGGCCGCCGCCGGGGGGAATATGACCGTCATCTTGCTGCCGCGCTGGTCGCGGCCCGCGTCGATGCTGAGCTTGCCATCATAGAGGGCGGCGATCTCCTCAACAATGGCCAATCCCAAGCCGCTGCCGTGACCGGGCGCATTCGGCAGGCGTACGAATCGGCGGCGCACGCGGGCGCGATCGGCCGGTGCAATGCCGGGCCCCGTATCCTCGACGCTCACGTACGCGTGACCCTCGGCGTAACCCGAACTCACCGTGACGCTGCCGCCCGCCGGTGTGTAGTTGAGCGCGTTGTCCACGAGATTGGAGATGAGGTCGTCGAGCAATGAGGGATCGGCGCGCAGCGTCGCTGCACTGAGTTCCGCGCCCAAGTCGATGTCGGCCTGCAGTGCCCGGTCGACGCAACGTGCGGTGACCTCGGCGGCTATGTCGGCGAGGTTGACCGTGTCGCGCTTGGCGGCGAGGTTCGCGGCCGGATCGGCCCGCGCGAGCGCGAGCAGCTGATTGGCCGAATGCGCGAGCTGTCGCACGCTCGCCTGCAGCTGGGCGAGGCGCTCGCGCACCGGCAGCGCCGCAGGGTCGCCGATCAAGAGGTCCAACTGTGCCAGCATGCCGGTGAGCGGCGTGCGCAGCTGATGGGCGGTGTTCGCGATGAACTGTTGTTGGGAGCGCGCGGAACTCGCGAGCAGCCGGAACAGTCGGTTCAAGGTTGCCGCGAGCGGCGCGATCTCGCGCGGCACGGAGGATTCGACGATGGGGCGCAAATCCTCGGGCGAACGCTCGGCGATCTCGTCGCGGAGCCTGCGCACCGGCCGCAGGCCGAGCTGAATGCCGATCCAGACCAGCACCAGCGTCACGTCGAGCTGTGCGAAATCCCAAAGGAGCGTGCTCAAGAACCCATAACGCGCAGCCTCGGTCGTCCCCAAATCGGCCGCGACGCTCAAGACGAGGGGGCCGTCCGGCGCGCCGACGCCGGTCGAATAGATGCGCCAGTTATGGCCGCCCTCGAGGGCGTTGACGTAGACCGGCTTTTCGGCCGCGTCGCGCAGGCCGGCCGGCAATGCCGGATCGCCCGCGAGCACCCGGCCGTCGGGTTCGCGCAGCGCATAGCGCAGCCCGCCGGCCGGCGCCGGGCGCGGCACGGGCGCCGCGGAGTATGCCGCGGCCGCATCCTTGAGACGGCGATCCACGCTCAAGACCTGGGGCGCCACGCTGTTGAAGTAGTGCACGAGTGCGCCCGCGAGCGCGAGCAGCGTGAGCGGCACGGCCAGCCAGACGACGAGCGTGCGACTGATCGAAGTCACGTTACGGCTTCGGCTCTTCGAGCCGGTAGCCCAGGCCGCGCAGGCTGCGGATCACGGCCGCATCGCCGAGCTTGGCGCGCAGGCGCGACACATGCACCTCGACCGCGTTCGCGGTGATCTCCTCCGCATCCGGCGTGAGCGCCTGCTGCAGGCGCTCCTTGGGCACGATCAAGCCGATGCGTCGCACCAAGCATTCGAGGACCAGCCATTCGCGCGCCGTGAGTTCCACGTCAGCCGCGTCGATGCAAAGCCGCCGGCCGGCAAGATCGACGCTGAGCCGTTGCAGCTTGACGCGGCCGTCCAGGGCGCCGCCGGCGCGGCGCACGAGCGCCCGGCAGCGCGCCGCGAGTTCGGCCGCCTCGAACGGCTTGCTGAGAAAATCGTCGGCGCCCAAGTCGAGCGCCTTGACCTTGTCGGCGAGCGTGCAACGCGCCGTGAGGATCAACGTCGGCAGTGTCTTGCCGGCGCTGCGCAGTCGCCGCACGAGCGACAGTCCGTCCGACCCCGGCAGGCCGACGTCGATGACCGCGAGATCGAAGTCCTCGGCGCCGATCGCGGCCAGTGCTTCCTCGGCGGTGCCCGCGCGCCGGACCGAAAAATGCGCCGCGCCGAGTCCGCGCGCGACGGCGTCGGCGACGAGATCGTCGTCCTCGACGAGCAGCAGGCGCATGCGTTGCCGGGCGTCAGGGCTCGGCGCCCGAGGCGCGTTCCGGGTCGGCGCCGGGTTCCGGCTCGCTGGCCGCAAACGCGCCGCGCCGGGGGGGTACGAGCGTGCGCAGCTTGGCTTCGTAGGCTTTGGCGAATGACTCGACGAACAAATGCGGAAATCCGTCGGGCGGCAGCTGCGCGAGGCCCGCGAACAGTTCCGCATAGAGATCCCAGTACTTGCTCTTGTTCTGGTTGCCGAACACGCCGCGCTTCACGCCGCGTTCGAATCGCTCCTCGAGTTCCTTCGGATCGAAGCGGCCGAGCAATTCCTCGAGCGCCGCGCGCAGCGCCGCGAGCGTTGCCGTATTCTGGGCCTTCAGGTCGCGGAAATTCTCGCGCATGCCCTCGACGGCGCCGGCGCGCGTCGACAGGGTCGAGAGCAGCCGCGTGAGCGTTTCGTCGACGCCCTGGGCGAACGTCCAGGCCGCCTCCGGCGCATCCGCGGACGGAATGGCCAGGCGGAAACGGTTGCGAAATTCGTTGCGGCTTTGATGCAGTTCCATGAGCCCGAGGACCGACTCGCGCAGCAGTTGCCCGGCGGTCTGCAAGGCTTGCGCACGCGCGTCCGGCGGCAGTGAACGCGGGTCGATGCCGGCGCCGCGGCAGAAGGCGTTGAGACCGGCGTCGATGTCGCCGTCGTGGAACATCGAGGGCGCGCTGCGGGCCGCGGCCGCCGCGCCGCGCTCGACGTTGAGCGGACGCGTGAGCATATGCCACGGCGTGCCGCCGGCGTCGCCCTCCGCTTCGACCGACTGGCCGTAGGCGTTACGCGCGAGCACGCCGACGTCCCGGTCGAGACTGATGGATGGATCGAGCAATTCCGACAAATCGAGGTCGGCACCGATGTCGTTGGCGGTCGATTTGCGCACCGCCGACGACGGCGAGCCGCCGTCGTAGGCGACGATCGCGCTTCGCTCAGGCGGGAAATCATTGCCCGCGTCGATGCTGATCAGCAATTCATATTCGCCGAGCCGCACCCGGTCGCCGTCCTGCATCGCATAATCGTGGAACTTGCCGAGCGGCACTTGGGCGCCGTTCACGAACGTGCCGTTCGAGCTCGTGTCGACGAGGTACCAATCGCCCGCACGGAACTCCACGCGCGCGTGTTTGCTCGACAAATACCGTTCCGGGTCGGGTAGAATCCAATCCACGTCGATCGCCCGACCGATGATGCCCCCATGAACTCCGAAGACCTTGGTCGCCTTGTCGCCGAGCAGGGCCGCGTGTTGGCTGACGACAGTTAAGCGCAAGGCCATTGTTTACTCCGTCCGCCGGCTCTCAGGGTTTTGTGCCGAGAGCCCGTATAATGTGAAACAGTAACAATGTCGGGAGCCTCCCAAATGGCCGCGAGTCACATTTTCAAGGTCATGTTCGTCAATCAGGGCAAGGTCTACGAAATTTATGCCCGGAAAGTGAGCCATGGCGGCCTCTTTGGTTTCATCGAGGTCGAAGAACTCGTCTTCGGAGAGCGCTCGACGGTAGTCGTCGACCCCGCGGAAGAGAAGATAAAGGCCGAATTTAACGATGTAAAGCGCACTTACCTGCCGATGCATTCGGTGCTGCGGATCGACGAGGTCAAGAAGCAAGGTGTCAGCAAGATCGTCGCCCTCGAAGGCTCCAACGTTGCCCAGTTTCCGGTGCCGATCTATACGCCGGGCGGGGATTCGAACGCCCGCAAGTGAGCGCCACCGCGGGTTCGCCGGTGTTTAGCCGCTTAGGCAGCGCGGCCTTGTCGGAATTTCGGCTCGACAAGCTGCAGGGCCGCTTGCGCGCAGCGGACGCGCGGGTGGTCCGAGTCAGGGCGCGATTCGTGCATTTCGTCACCGTTTCCGCGCCCCTCGATGCTGCGGCGCTTGCGCTGCTCGACCGGCTGTTGACTTATGGCCCGCAGTCCGAGTCCGGTGACCGGGAGCCGGGCGCTCCGACCGGTGCACCCCCTTACGAATTGACCGTGACCCCGCGCTTGGGAACGCTCTCACCGTGGTCCAGCAAGGCGACCGACATCACCCACGTTTGCGGGCTCGGCAGCGTCCGGCGCGTCGAGCGCGGCACGGTGTATTTCATCGAGGCGAGCGCGCCTTTGAGCGCGGCCGACCTCGACGCCTTGGGCGCGTCGCTGCACGACCGCATGACCGAATCCGTCTGGCCGCAGATCCCGACGCCTGAAGTCCTGTTCGCCGCCACCCGGGCCCGGCCGCTGCGGATCGTGCCGCTCGCCACGGAGGGGCGCGGCGCGCTCGAGCGCGCCAATCGGGACTGGGGCCTCGCGCTTTCGGACCAGGAGATCGCTTACCTCGTGGCCGCGTTCGCGGCCGAATCCCGCGATCCCTCCGACGCGGAACTCATGATGTTCGCGCAGGCCAATTCCGAGCATTGCCGCCACAAGATCTTCAATGCGGCCTTTCGCGTCGACGGCGTGCCTATGCCGCAGACGCTGTTCGACATGATCCGCGAGACCTATCGCCGCAATGCCACCGGAATCCTCTCCGCCTATCGGGACAATGCCGCCGTCATC
>Ga0302157_10002480_pt1 | contig 21498 bp, 19 predicted proteins | sample I_Bog_N3_3_FD_193502 | JGI IMG/M metagenome (GOLD analysis project Ga0302157, IMG submission 193502) | Peat permafrost microbial communities from Stordalen Mire near Abisko, Sweden - I_Bog_N3_3 | ecosystem: Environmental > Terrestrial > Soil > Wetlands > Peat | place: Sweden: Abisko, Stordalen... | reverse complement strand
CCGGTGTACCAAATACCACGCCACGGAGCCTTTGGCGGCACCATCATCAGGACCAGAATCATGGCCGCAACGCCGGCGGCGCGGGCTGAAGTCATCACCCACAACATGCCTCCGGGGCTGGCCATTTTGAAAAGGATCAACTGCAGGCCGAATCCGGTGCCCGCCAGGGCGCCAAGCACCAGCGCGGCCGGCGGCGTGGCGCTTGCCTCCGCGCCGCCGCTCTTGGCCGGTGTGTGGGTAATCATCCAGATGGCGGCCAAGCCCATCGCCAGTCCAACCGCAGTCAATGGGGCGGGCAGGCCCTCGTGAAAGAGGGAGAATGTGACGGGTACCAGGGCGGTCAGCAGGCCGGTGAGGGCCGCGGTCAAGCCCATGGCGCCCATGGCCAGCGCACGATAAAAGACCGCCAGCGCCAGCGAGCCCTCAAAGCCACCCAAAGCAGCGTAGGCAAGATAATGCGGGCCGGGAAGGGTAAGGTGAATTCCCAGGCAGATAGCTAGCAAAACCAGCGCCGAGAAAATATGACCTGAAGCAACCACCAGCAAGGCCGGAGCGCGGCGCGCGCCCACGCCGCCCACGAAGTCCGACCCGCCCCAGGTGGCGGCCGACAGCAATCCCAGGCCAGCCGCTGCCCCCGGCGAATTCATCAGCTAGTGTGCATCCTGTCCGGATGGGTAGTAGCCGGTCTTGGAGATCACCTCAAGGCCGGGCCGACTGACGCGCACTTCGATCTTGCGGCGCTTGCTGTCATAGATCGATTCGTGGCTCAGGTAGCCCAGTGTGTACTGAGTGCGCGCCTCCTCGGCGATTTTGGCGTAGCTCTTCTCGATGCCGTCCGTGCCGCGCTCTGAATCGAGAGTGCCGCCGGTAGCCAGGGTGTACTTGGAGAGAATGTTGTCGTTCATGGTAAACGGCAGGTGAAGGCGGCTCACGTATCCTTCGCCCCACAGGGCGGATGTGCCTACCAGCGTGCCGTATACAGCGATCTTATTGGTCTCAAGGTAGCGCACGACCTCTTTTTCGGAAGCCTTGCTGCCGTACTCCTTGCCGTCCGAGATAACGTAGATAATGCGGCGGCGGCCTTTGGGGCGCGTTGACAACTCCTTTGCCGCGGCCAGAATCGCGTCGTTGAGAGTGTGAATCTCCTTGGGGATCGTCATGACGCCGCTGCCGCTTCCGGCTGAGTGGCCGGGTTGCAGGTTAGGATCGGCGCAGTTCCCGTTCACATGAATACTGCATCCGGCCAATGGACCGCTGTTGACTGGGACCAGCTCTTCTTCACCGGCCGCCTTGGTCATGGATAGCACATAGGGAACGCGCGCGCTTTGCGCGCCAGTAAAGCCGCCGGAACGATCTTGCGAACCGTTGCTATAAGAGAAGATCGCAACTTCGTCATATGGAGTGAGCGCCCCCTGAATAGCGCCAAGTGAGTTGTTAACTTTTGCCATTACATCCGAGGTAACGCTCTGGTCGATGACAAACGCGACGGAAAGCGGGGCTGGATCCACCGTAAACAGTTGCAGCCGCACGCGCGTGTCGTTCTCAAAAACCTTGAAATCCCGCCAGGTGAGGCCGGCAACCAGCTTTCCCTTCGTGTCCTTCACGGTGACCGGAACTTCGACGAAATTAACATCCAGGTGGATCATCGTTGTCGTCGCGGCAACACCCTCACCGGCCGCGGGCAACTGAGGAGGAGCCGCTTGAACTTCGTCCTTGCCCTGGGCGGAGGGCGCCTGACTGTTGGGCGCCGACGGTTGCTGGTCCGGCGAGGCCGAAGACGAAGTGGGCGACGTCTGCTCGGTCCCGGCGCCGATGCCTGGCGTAATCGGGCTGCCGTCCACGCCTGTCAACGGCGGACGCGCCTGGGGCGTCGGGGCATCCGGCACCGCGGGCTGCTGCTGGGCCAGAGCCGCCGGACGCAGCATTGGGCTCAAGTTCACAAGCGCCACCAGCGCCATTGCCGTCAATCCAAGCTTCACAGGTATTCTCCAAAGTTCCGTTGTCGGTTTTCAGCCTTCAGTCAAAACCGATCGCCGAGGCGTCCGTCGCTTCCAGCAGCCGATCTTCCGTGGCTAGCGACCGCTGACCACTGACAACCGGCGAAAAACCGGCACGGAATGCTGCATTTGTCAGAGTATCAGACGCGCCAGCGCCGCGCTGGTCGCGCGCCAGCCTTGAAAGAGTTCAGGTATGCTTTCTTCGGGGTCGCGAAACCGTCTAAATGTCCAGAATGAGCGTCCGATCGGGAATTGCCGTTTTGCTGCTTGGCCTGCCGGTGTTGTCAACGGCGGGATGGGCTCAGCTTGCCCCTTCACCGGACGAGGCTCCGGTCAGCACAGCGCCAGCTCCTCCCGAAGAGGAATCGGTGGCGACGTTCAAACTCAGCGTCAGCCTGGTGGACGTCTTCTTCACCGTCAAGGCCAAAGACGGAACACTGGTTCCGCATCTGACCAAGGACGACTGCACGATCACGGAAGACAAGGAACCGCAAAAGCTCAAGAGCTTTGTGGCTGAGACTCAGCAGCCGCTGACGCTGGGTATACTGCTGGATACGTCGGGCAGCCAGCAGCGCGTGCTGCCGCTTGAGCAGGATGTGGGCAGCCAATTTCTGCAACGCGTCCTGCGGCAAAAGGATGAGGCCTTTCTGCTCTCCTTCGATGTGAACGTGGACCTGATGCAGGACTTCACCAACAGCTCCCGCCTGCTGACGCGAGCCATGAACAAGGCAGAGATCAACACCGCAGGCGGCAATGGGGCGGCAGGCATTCCCGGCGCCGGCGGCGGAACCGTCCCTACCATCGGAGATCCCAAGGGAACCGTGCTCTACGATGCGGTTTACCTGGCTTCGAGAGAGAAGCTAAACCAGGAGTCGGGCCGCAAGGCCATGATCCTGCTCACGGACGGCGAAGACGAGGGCAGCAGCCATAAGATCGGCGAGGCCATTGCCGCGGCGCAAAGATCCAATGTGCTGGTCTATGTGATTCTGATCGCCGACCGGGGCTTCTATGGGGGCTTTGGCTATAGCGGCTTTTCGGCCATGAAACGAATGACCGAAGAGACCGGAGGCCGCTTGATCGACGTTGGCAACAACGGCAAGAAGCTCGAAGCGGCTTTTCAGCAGATCGAGGATGAGCTGCGCACCCAGTATGTGGCCACCTATACACCCAGCAATACGAAGCTGGACGGCACCTTCCGGAAGCTCGGCGTCGAATGCCGCGGGGATGGAATGAAGGTGCAGGTGCGCAAGGGATATTACGCAACACCGCCAGAGAACTAGGTCTCTAACCGTATGGTTTTGTGCTATCCCACCCTTGCGACAAAAACAAGAACGTCGCGAGGATGGGGCACCCTACGTTGATACAAGTTCAAGAGGTTAGACAACTAGCGGCACCACAACCTCACGAGCCGGGCGGGCTGTGGAAAAAGCCCGGTCAAGCCTCGAAAATGCCCTGGAATTGGACACTTCATTACGTTCGTCTGGCCCGACGGTAATCTGGCGCTCACAGTGAGTCTCTCCTAATATCGGCACAAGCGAAAAAAACTTGAGGCCGATCACGAATTATTTTTCAGCCTCAGGAATCTCCGCCGCGAGGAGCCTGCCATGATGACCAACTGCGCCGCCAATGAAGGTTTTGAAATCAGCCCCCGGTTTCGCCGCACCGTCGAGGAACGCATAGCCCGCCTCGAGAGGGATGCCATGCAAGACGAGGCTCAGGTTGCTCTGCTCGAACACGGCGACCATATCCGCAGGCAGATGCGGCTGGTGGCCATGCAGCGGTCCGAGGCCCTGCGCATGAGACTGTTTCTCGACCGCGCGAAGACGCGGCTCCCGAGGCCGCTGATCGCGCTCTGAATTTTCCCCATCCCGCATCGCGAATCGGCAAATAGACCGAATCGGGAAAGCAACGAAGGGTCGCGCCTCACCGTAGGGGGCTCGGCCCTTTGTCGTGTTCGCTTGTTTATGTCAAGACTGCCATCAGGGACGAGAGGCCCGCAGTCCAGTTCCCGGGCGCACACACCTTTCTCAAGTCGAAGCCGTTCCTACCGATAAGGGACTTGGTGCTCACTGTGCCGGGGTTTGGACCCTGGCCGGGCGGATGAGTGGACGCGCATGGCCTTGGATGAGTTGACGAGGGAATTCCTGATCGAGAGCCAGGAAGGGCTGGACCGCATGGAGCGGTGCCTGACCGAACTGGAGGAGCGGCCAACCGATGCGAGCCTGATCGGGGATATCTTTCGGTCGGTGCACACGATCAAGGGCACAACGGGGTTTCTGGGTTTCAAACGGCTCGAGAAGCTGGCCCACGCGGGCGAGAACCTGCTGGGCCAACTGCGCGAGGGCAAGCTGCTCGCCGATGCGCCGACGATCACCGGGTTGCTGAAACTGCTGGACGGCCTGCGCTCGATTCTGAAATCCATTGAGGTGGAGAGCACTGAGGGAGACGGTGACGATGCCGGGTTGATCGGCCTGATGGAGGCGTTGCAGGCCCCGGCGCAGGCCAGGCAGGCCGTTCGCCTGAAGGCCGGCGCGCATCGGTGGACCGCTGCGCCGGCCGGGGCCGGACTTGCACCGCTCGCAATGGCTGAGCGGGACTCTGGCCCTCCAGTGCAGCCTTTGGAGACGGCACAAGAGCCGGTGGCTGTGTCGTCCGCCGCGCCAGCACCCACCGAGGCGGGGAGCGATGACGCCAAGCCCCGCGCGCAAGCACCGGCGATAGGAACCGCGGCCGAAAGCACGTTGCGCGTGGACGTGACCCTGCTGAACCGGATGATGAACCTGGTGGGCGAACTGGTGCTGACCCGCAACCAGGTGCTGCAAGCCACCGCGTCCGATCCCAACATGACCTTGCTCTCGCGCCGCCTGGACATGGTGACAGCCGACCTGCGCGAGAGCGTGATGAAGGCCCGGATGCAGCCGGTCTCGAACATCTTCTCCAAGATGCCGCGCATGGTGCGCGATCTTTCGCAATCGCTCGGTCGCCGCGTTCGGCTGCATATGGAAGGCCAGGACACGGAACTGGACAAGAGTCTGCTCGAAGCCATCAAGGATCCGCTGACTCACGCGGTGCGCAACTCGATGGATCACGGCATCGAGCAGCCCGAAGTGCGCCAGGCCGCAGGCAAGGATCCCGAGGGGACGCTCAAGCTGCGGGCCAGTCAGGAAGGCAGCCATGTGGTCATCGAGGTCTCCGACGATGGCGCCGGCATTGCCGTCGAGAGAATCCGCCAGAAGGCCATCGAGCGCGGGCTGATCACGCCGCAGAGGGCCGCTCAACTGGCCGAGCGAGAGTTGCTGCAACTGATCTTTGTGCCGGGCTTTTCTACCGCCGCTGCCGTGACCAACGTGAGCGGGCGCGGGGTGGGGATGGATGTGGTGCGCACGAACGTTGAGAAGATCGGCGGCAAAGTCGAGATCGACTCGCGCGCCGGCAAGGGAACCACGCTCCGAATGCGCATCCCCTTGACGCTGGCCATCATTCCCGCCCTGATCGTCCGCAGTGTCAACCAGAGCTTTGCCTTGCCGCAGGGGGCTCTCTCAGAGCTCGTCCACGTTCCCCCCGAACAGGCCGCCTCGGCCATCGAGTGGATGGAGGGCGCGCCGCTTTACCGGCTCCGCGGCAAGCTGCTGCCGCTGGTCTTCCTCGATCGTCTGTTGATGCCGGCAGGCGAGCATAAGCCGCCCACCGAGCGCGACAACTTCATCGCCGTGCTCGATGCCGACGGCCGCTGTTTTGGGCTGGTGGTGGATGGGCTGGCCGACCCGGAGGAGATCGTCGTCAAGCCGCTATCGGCGGTGCTCAAGGATATCGGCCTGTATTCCGGCGCTACGGTTCTGGGCAACGCCGATCTGGCCCTGATCCTGGACCCCGGATCGATTGCCATAAGGGCCGGTGTGGCCATGAGCTCCGAAGAAGACCAAGCGCGTGCTTCCGAGGGGGAGACTGACGCCGAAGCTGCAAAAAGACTCGAGTATCTTCTGGTGGAAGCCTCTGGAAGGCAGGCCGCAGTGCCGTTGGCCGACGTGCTGCGCATCGAGCAGCTCCCGCTTTCGCGGATCGAGTACATCGGCAACCGGCCGGTGCTCAACTTCGAGGGCCAACTGCTGCCGGTGGAGGACTCGGGAGGCGTGCTGGCTCCTGCCGAGGGCAATCCCTCTGAGCGGAGCATCGCCGACAGGCAAATCATTGTGGTCGTCTGCCGCGAGGGCAATCGGCATGTGGGCATCGCGGTTTCGCATGTGCTGGACGTGGCTGCGGGCGGCGATCTGTTCGAGGCGGGTACCAGCCAGCGCACTGGCGGCGTGACGCTATTGAAGAATCGCGTGACCGGCGTGGTTGACCTGGGCGGTGTGGCTTCGTTGCCGCTTGAGCGGAACGCACCCTGCGAGTTGGGTGAGTTTGAGGAGGCCGCGCGATGAATGCCTCGGGGAATGCGTCGAATCGCAAGGGCAAAGCAGCGGCGACTCTGGTTGAAATGTGCTCGGTGCGGCTGGGGCAGACGCTGTTTGGCGTGCCGATCACCCACATTCTTGAGATTGTGGGCTCGGCGCGGCCGCAACCGGTTCCCCTGGCGCCACCGTTTGTTGGCGGGCTGGTTCACTACCGCGGCGACGTGCTGACCACGGTGAGTTTGCGCCAGTTGCTGGGCTTGCCGCCCAAGGAGGGCGCCCAGGACATTCTCGTTTTGGAGAGCGCAGGCGGATGCTTTGGCCTGCTGGTGGACTCGGTGGGTGAGGTGTTGACCGTTTCGTCGGACGACTACGAACCCAACCCCTCGATCCTGGATGAGCGGCGAAGGGCGTTGTTTGCAGGCGCATACAAGCTGAGGGATCGACTGCTGGTGGCGCTGGACCCTGAACGGCTTGACCCTATGCGGCTGAGTGCGGCGCAGATGGCGTAAGCGGATATTGGCAAGGAGGTGATCATGCGAGCGCTGATTGTCGACGATTCCCGTTTTGTGAGGGGCTTCTTGCGTGGCCTGCTCGAAGAGCGGGGCATTGAATGCGAGGAGGCCGCCGATGGCCGGGCCGGCCTCGACCGGCTCAATTCCCGCCCGCCCTTCGATCTTGCGCTGGTGGACTGGAACATGCCGGTAATGGACGGGCTGGAGATGCTGAAACGGTTGCGGGCGGAGGGGTTCACCCAGATGAAGGTGATGATGGTGACCACCGAAGCGGAGAACGATTTCATTCTCCGTGCGTTGGATGCCGGCGCCGACGAATACCTGATGAAGCCCTTCGACGATGAGGCGCTGAGCGAAAAACTGGCCATGCTTGGTCTGGTGGAGGCCTGAACGATGGCGCTTGGCCCCCGCACCCGGATATTGATCGTGGACGACTCGGCGGTGATGCGAAGTCTTCTGCGCTCGGTTGTCTGCGCCGACGCCAACCTCGAAGTGGCAGGGACGGCGGCGGACGGGGAATCGGCTTTGAAATGCGTTGAGACGCTTCGCCCCGACCTGATTCTGCTCGATGTCGAGATGCCGGTGATGGATGGACTGATCACGCTGAGGCAGTTGAGGGCGCGAGGGCATAAAACGCCGGTCATCATGTGCAGTTCGCTCACCCAGCGCGGCGCCAAGGTCACCATCGAGGCGCTGGCCTGTGGCGCTTCGGACTATGTAGCCAAGCCGGCCGGACAAGCGAGCCGCGAGGCGGCCACCCGCGCGCTGGCACAGGAACTGGTTCCCAGGATTCATGCCCTGACAAGTCAGCCGCAACCGCCCTTTCAAAACCCGGTCCGCAGGCCGCTCGCCCTGCCCACCGCCCTGGCCCACCGGCCCCAACCAGTATCCTCTGCCCCTGCGGTACTGGCCATCGGGGTTTCCACCGGCGGACCGGCGGCGCTTGACGTCTTGCTGCCAGAGATCCCGGGGAACTTTCCGCTGCCGGTGCTGATTGTGCAGCACATGCCCGAGCTCTTTACCAAGCTGTTTGCGGAGCGGCTCGACGGCCGTTGCCGCTTGCGCGTGCGCGAGGCCGCTGAAGGCGATCCCGTGCGCTCGGGAACCATCTATATCGCCCGTGGCAACTGGCACATGGAGGTTTTGGAGGCGGGGTGGCCCGAGCAGCCGCCAACCCTTCACCTGAACCAGGGTCCGCTCGAGAATCACTGCCGCCCGGCCGTGGATGTATTGTTTCGATCGATTGCCAGGGTGTTTGGCTCTGGAGCGCTGGCAGTGGTGCTCACCGGCATGGGCTCTGACGGATTGATTGGCTGCCGCGCGATTCGCGACCATGGCGGCAGCGTGCTGGCCCAGGACGAGGCGACCAGCACAGTGTGGGGAATGCCCGGCGCCGTAGCCAACGCAGGGCTGGCCCACAGCGTGCTGCCGCTTCACGCCGTTGTTCCTGAGATCCTTCGGATTGCCAGCCGAACCCCCTGCAGCGAAGCTCTCGAGCTTCTGAGATCGGCGGTCTAGTCATGCAAGTTTCCCCAAGCGTCGACTATGGCTATCTGCGCGAACTTGTCTTCGGACTGTCGCAAAACGTCCTTGACCCCTCGCGCGATTATCTTTTTGCCACGCGCCTCACCAAGCTGCTGCGCAATCAGGGCATGGCCCATCTGGAGGAACTTGTCGAGCAATTGAAAGTTAGGAAAGACCCGGCGCTGGAGCGCTCCATCGCGGAGGCCATGACCATCAACGAAACCAGCTTCTTTCGCGACAACCGTCCCTTTGAGCTGTTGAGGACCGACTTGCTGCCCAAGCTCATTGAAACCCGGCGGCATGTGCGCTGCCTGCGCTTCTGGAGCGCGGCCTGCTCCAGCGGCCAGGAGGCCTACAGCCTTGCCATGGCGATCTTGGAGCACTTTCCCATGCTGGCGGGATGGAGCATTAGGATCGAGGGAACCGACATCTGCGCTGAAGTGGTGGAGCGCGCCAAGACCGGCCGCTATCATCGCATCGAGATGAATCGCGGCCTGCCCGCCCGGTTCGTGGTGCGCTACTTCGACCACACGGGCGAGGATTGGGTCGTGAAGCCGGAAGTGCGGAAGATGTGCAACTTCCGCCAGGCCAACCTGTGCGGGCCGCAACTCCCCTTCCACCGCTCCGATGACCGCTTCGACGCCATCTTCCTGCGCAATGTGATGCTTTACTTTTCGCAAGAGACGCGGCGGACCCTGCTCAACAATATTCACCGGATCCTGGCGCCCGACGGGGTACTGTTCCTTGGGTCCAGCGAGCAGCCGGCCGATCCCTCCATCTGGACCTCGGTGCTTGCCGGGGGCACCTGCCACTTCAAGCCCCGGCAGCCGAGTTAGTGAAGCAGCTATCAGCTATTCGTCAAAGGGCAGAAGCTGACAGCAGCTTCTGCACCTCGTTGTGCAGCCGAGCGGTGATCTGGGACTCGGTGTCAAATGGAGCGAAGCGGATGGGCCGCCCTACGCGCACTTCCAGGGCGCCGGAGCGGAACCAACTGCGCTGCTGCGTCTTCAGCTCTCCGAGGCCGCGAATCGCCATGGGCAGCACGGGCGCACCGCTTTGCTTGACGAGCAATCCGATTCCAGGGCGGAAGCGGGCCAGTTCGCCTGCGGCAGAGCGGGTTCCCTCGGGAAAAACCAGCACATTGAAGCCCTGATCCATGGCTTTGCCCGCATGGTCAAAGCTGGGCTGAAAGTCCCTCTTCCTGGGCAGCGGAAAGACATTGAAGAGAGCGGTAAGAAGCAAATAATAGAAAGGCCCAGGCAGGTAGAATCGCTTGCCTCCCGAGATCCGCTGGGGATTGCGGAAATGGCGATAATCCTCCAGCATCTCTCCGGACATAGCCACTGCAATCCGCCGCCGGATGGAGACGGGGAGTGCGTATTCCAGCAGCGGGCCGTCGAAGCTGGTCACGTGATTGGCTACGATCAGGAGGGGTTCACCAGCGTCAACCCAGGCAGGTGCTACGATGGCAGGCTTGGCCAGCAGCCAGACCAGCGGACGCATGACCGCCTCGACAAAAGCGGCGCGCAGCCATCGGAAAGGCAACCACCACGGCCAATGCGTGTAGATGTACCTTGCTGCCGCAACGCGCTCGGCTTGCGGCTCCTGGGGAGGTGACGCCGGTTGGGTTTCGTCGGCTCCCACCCTTTCCGCAAAAGGCTGCGGAAAGGATGGGGCACCCAACTGTTGCGCCGCGTTCGGCGTGCAGTTTCCTGCCAGCAAATGCCGCAGTTCGCCCAGCGTTTGCATTTCTTCCAGCAGCCCGCTCTCGGTTGCCATGCCCATCCGCTCCCCGATGGCAGCGGCCAACTGCACGCGGCCCAGGCTGTCAAGGTGCAGGTCGTCGCTCAGGCGGAGTTCATCCCCTGCGCCGGGCGGAGCTTCGCCAGTGATCTGCGCGATCCATGACAGAAGCCAGTCCCCCTCTCCGGCCTTTGAGACCCCGTTTTCACAAGCGGCGGCGGGCAGTGCGCCGTTGTGTGCTGCCGCCCGGCGTTTCCCTGCCAGCCACTCGGCTACGTCTTTGCGCCTTACCTTTCCGGTTGAAGTGCGCGGCAGGTCCGGCTCAGGCCACAATTCCCACCGCGAAATCCTCTGAAACTCCGCCAACCTGCCGTTTGCATGTTCGATCGCCGCCGCCGCCTGCGCGCGGCCGCCGCGAAACGCGAGCACGGCGCAGGGTTCAGGACCGGATGGCGTATCCACACCCACCACTGCGCAGGCAACCACATCGGGGTCGTTCTCAATGGCCGCTTCCAGGTCTTCCGGATGCACATTCAGCCCCGATGCGGTCACAATCACCTCGCTCTTGCGGCCCAGAAAGCGCATCTCGCCGGAGGGTTCTGTTTGAGCCAGGTCTCCGGTTGCCAGCCATTCCTCGCCGCGGGGATGTAACGCGCCGCAGGACCAGGTAGCCGCGGAGATGGATGCGCCGCGCACCAGCACCTCGCCATCCGGCGCAAGCTTGACCTCGCGGCCTGCCAGCGGTTTGCCGATCGTTCCCTGCGCCACATGGAATGGGTGATTGAGCGTAATCAGCGCGGTCGTTTCGGTCATTCCGTAGCCCTGCACCACCACAGAACCCACCGCGCTCCAGAACTTCTCAATTGGACCCGCGAGCGCCCCTCCGCCGGAGATGATCGCCCAGAACTTGAGGCCCAGAGCCGAGTGGACGTCGCGAAACCGCCACCAGCGCAGCGGGACGGGAACGCCGGTCGCCGTGCCTTTGGGTCCGGCGGCCCGCTCGGCGAGTCCGGGCAGGGTGGCTTCAAGGTGCGTCTTGAGCAGGGCGATCACCCTGGGCACGGCGGCCAGCACCGAGATGCGCTCGCGCCGGATGGTCTCAATGAGCCTGGGCGCGGCCAGGCGACTCTCAAAGTGAAGCTCAGCTCTATAAATAGGTGGAACCCACAGCCCCATGGTCTGGCCGAAGACGTGGCTCAGGGGCAGCGTGTGCAGTATGCGAAGGGGGTGAATGAGCCGCTCGTATCGCAAGTACGGCTGAGACGCGTCCTCGATGGGGCCGACACTGGCCAAAACGTTGCCGTGGGTGAGCACGATTCCCTTGGGGTCGCCCGTGGTGCCGGAGGTAAAGAGAATCTGGAGCGGCGTCTCAGCTGAAAGCCCTGGAACCGGGCCAGCTTCTTCCGCGGGCAATGCAGCGAGCCATTCCTCAAACGTCAATTGCGGCAATTCAGCGGGCAACTGGCTGAGCAGCAGCGCATCGCCGACGGCCAGCCTGGGGGTTACATCGGCGGCCACGCGCGCGGCAAAATCGGCGGCTCCGCTGGCGTCCAGTGGAACCGCCAGCACCCCGCGCAGCATGCAGCCGTGAAAGACGGCGATCCACTCCGCGCTGTTCTCGGCCCACAGGAGCACCCGGTCGCCCGGCCCAATGCCGCGCTGCGCCAGAAGCGCGGCAAAACGCCCGGCAAGGGGCGCGATTTCACCGTAACGAGTGACCGTGCGCCGATTGCCATGGTGACGCACCACGGCAACCTCGCGGCCATAGCGGCGAAAGTCGTCGAGCAGGGTTGCCAGGTGGTCTCGCATACGCGCTCCGGCAAGGATTGCTGTTGGATTTTCAAGTTGTTAGATGCAAAATCTGCCCTTTTGAAGCGGGCAAATCTCGGAGCTTTCCAGACCGCCGGCTCTTCAGGCGGTGGTAATCCCAGGGCTGGGGCATTCAATCATCCCGGCCGCTGCCACAAAAGTTGTGGGGCTTCTCACCTTCATGGCGCATGGTCTCATCCACTTTCCCTATTGCATCTCTGCTATCCTCAACCTTTTACGGGAATCGGAAACGGGGAGTCATGCCGGAGCACAGGGCGCGCAAGCATCATCAGGACCGGGTGGCGGAAACGCTGCGGCTGGAGATCGGAACCATGATCGAGGGCGAGCTCTCCGACCCTCGCATCGGCTTCTGCTATGTCACTGAAGTTGCGCTCAATCCCGGCGCAAAGTCGGCCCGCGTCTACGTGGCGCTCGACAGCTCGGTCAAAGATATCGCCCAGGCGGAACTGGATACCATTGCCGGCCTGGAGGCAGCAAAAGGATACATTCGCTTTGAGTTGAAGGAGCGGATGGGTGTGCGCCATGTGCCGGAACTGAGCTTTCTTGCCGATCGCTCGGGCCGCTTTCAAGCGCGCATCGAGCAGTTGATGGACCGGTCGCGCAAGCGCCAAAAGTCCCTCGCCGAGCAAATGGCCCTTTCGGACCAGAACCTCGCCGCGCAACAAAAGGCTCCGCCGGAGTAACCCCGTATGGATGGAATCTGCCCGAATCCGCCTCTCGAAGCGCCGCTGGCGATACTTGCTAATGCTCCTGTCGACGCGCTGTTTTCGCCGGACCCCTCAATGCCGACCGATCCGCCCGAAGACCCGATTGCCGCAATCCTTAAAGTCTTCCGCCAGGGCAAGCGATTCCTGGTGTGTTCCCATTCCTGGCCCGACGGCGATGCCGTGGGCAGCATGCTGGCCGTTGGAATGCTGCTGAAGCAGATGGGCAAACACGTCGATCTCGTCACCGCCGACCGGATCCCGGCCAACTGTTGCACCCTGCCGGGCGCCGATGCTATCCGCTCAGCCGTGCGCGTCCACGGCTCCTATGACGCGGCGATTGTGCTCGAATGCGATAGCCTTGCCCGCGCCAAGCTGCATGGCCTTGAGGATTTCTTTCTGATCAATATCGACCATCACGTTAGCGGCCGCGCCTTTGCGCAACTCAACTGGATCGACTCAAAGGCCACCAGCGTGGGCGAAATGATCTACCGGCTGGCCGGGGCTGCGAGAGTCACCGTCACGCCGGAAATGGCCACTTGCCTCTATGCCACAGTGCTCACTGACACGGCGGGCTTCTCCTTCGGTTCCATCCAGGCCTCCACATTCGCCCTGGCGCGCGATCTCGCTCTTGCCGGGGCCGACCCAATCCGCATTGCCCAGGACGTGTGCTTCTCCACTTCCACCTCCAAGATGCTTCTGCTGGGCGCGGCGCTCGGTAATTTGAAGCGCGAGGGCCCTTTGGTCTGGCTCTGGGTCACACAAGACGATATGGTCCGAACCGGCGCCGTCGAGGAGGACTGCGAAGGCATAGTGAACTTTGCGGTGTGCATCTCCGGCGTCGAGGCAGCGGTTTTCCTGCGCGAACTCCCTGAGGGGCGCATCCGCCTGAGCTTGCGCAGCAAGGGCAAAGCCAACGTGGCCGCAATTGCCGAACGGCTGGGCGGCGGAGGTCACGAAAACCTGGCCGGTGGCATTGTGGATGGCCCCCTGGCCTCCGCGATCAGCCGGATTCTGGCGGAATTGCGCGACAGCGTCGCCGGTTTCCCAGAAGAAACCCTCTGAGAACCACCGGGATTCCGCGCCAATCTGATAGCCTTGTCCCTGTTGAAACTTGATCGTCGTTTCCGCGCCTTTCTTTAGGTGCGGATCGCAGGCCGGCTGAGTCAGCTCCCCCCAAGCGCTGTGACTACAGCCGGATTCCTTCTGTGCGGAACAGCTTGCATGTGCCCGCAAGAAGAAATACGGGGACGGGAGAAGCGCTGGAAGTGGAAACAACTCTGGAACCCTCTGCTCCGGAATCGCCGGCTAGCCGGCACAAGCGGCTGCCCAGTTGGGCAACCGTTTGTGAAGCTGCTGTCTTTCTCCTTTTTGCCGTCTTCTTTCTCACCTACGGCCTCACTCCACTGCTGGGCGGCGATGGACTGGGACTGGTGGGCGCCGACGAGCCCCGCTATGCGCAGATCGCCCACGAAATGCTGGACCGTTTCGACGCAGCGTCGAGCATCAGAGACAAGCTCAGCGCCTGCGTAACCCCCTATCTCTACGGCCATCCCTGGCTTGAGAAGCCCGCGCTTTACTACTGGCGCGCCATGTTTCTATTTCAGGATTTCGGCGTTCACGATTGGAGCGCCCGCCTGCCCTCCACCACCTTCGCCTTCATCATGGTGGGCCTTATTTACCTTCATATGCGGCGCTTCCGTCCCGGGGGGCACTTGGATGCGGCCCTCATCACAGTGGCCTGTGCCGGCGTCATTGGCTTCTCGCGAGGCGCCTCCACGGATATGCAAATGGCCGCGCCGCTAGCCATAGGCCTACTTGGCTGGTATGCATGGTACGAGACCGATTCCAAATTCTGGCTTTACGACATCTATTTCTTTACCGGTCTGGCCACCCTGGCCAAAGGGCCGGTAGCGCCCTTTCTGGCTATCGTGATCGTCGCGGCCTTTGCATTCCTGCGCCGCGAATGGTCCATCCTTCGCCGCTCCCTATGGTGGCCAGGCGTGGTCTTGTACTTCGCCATGGTCCTGCCCTGGTTCATTGCCGTGCAGTATCAGAATCCCACCTTTTTCCGCGAGTTCTTTCTCGAACACAACCTGGAGCGATTTACTACCGATCGCTATCAGCACGTCCAGCCTTTCTGGTATTACCTGGTGGTTGTGGTGCTGGCCATGATGCCCTGGGCCGTGATCGCCATCCGCGCGCTCGTCGACGGCATTCTCACCTCAGTCGCCGAGTGGCGGCTGCGCCATTCCAGAATCTCCAAGCCCTGCGCCAACCGCCCCGGCGATGCTTTTCCTGAGTTCCTGGTGATTTGGGCGCTCATTCCCATCATCTTTTTCTCCTTCTCCAAATCCAAATTGCCTGGCTACATTCTGCCCTCCATTCCTCCCATCGCCATCCTCACCGGCGACTATCTCTTCCGCCGCCGCCAACCGGGCCTGAACCGCTGGGTTCTCGTGGGCCACGCGGCGCTTTGCGGCATCATGACCATGTTTGCTCTGCTTCTGCCCTGGTTTGTGGTCCACGGCCCAAAGATGCCCCCCACAGACGACATGGCGGCGGCGGTCCTGGCCGCAGTCGGCGCGGCGCTATTGATTCTCATCGTTGTCAAAGGCTATGGCGTTACAAGGCTTCGCCTCGTAACCACTATCGTGCTGGCTGTGCTTGTTCTCTTTCTCTATGGCGTTGGCCCCTTCTTTGGCATTCCCGAGATCGGCGCCACCAAGCATGTGATTCACATTCTCGACAGTGCTTACTCCGCGCGTCCGCTTGCCGACCGGCTCGCCACCCTGGCTCCCGCAAATGAGCCCGTGGCCGTCTTCCGCGTCCGTCGAGATGTGGAGTACGGACTGTCGTTTTATCGCAATTCCGAAGTGGCGAACTACGAACAGACCGGCGTGCCGGAAGAACAGCACTTGCTGGTGGTGCGGGTGGCAGGCAGGCACGGCGTGGATCTTGATACACCCGCGGCGCTTGAAGAATATCTGGAAGGCCGCCATTATGAGCAAGTTCTCGTTTGGCCAGAGCAAGGACTCGTGGTTTACCTGGTCGGCAGCCGGTAAGCTGATAAGCTGAACATCGGCTTGCACTTGGCCGCGAATCGTGGCAAAGTGGCCAGTAGGTGCAAATTGCTGCACGCCTCCACTGAAGCCACGCCTGCCGCAGGCCTCGACTTGTCGAAGGCCCAACCGCTATTGGCTGACGTCAAGGGGGAGACCATGGCAACCCGTGTTTCCATCGAGATCCTCGACCTGCGGCACTTCGCGGCGCCCATGCTCCGCCCTGTGCTTGAGGTAGAGGGTGAACTCTGGAAGCAGCGCCTGCACTGGGACTACCGCACATCGGCAAGGCTCCTCATGCAGTATCTCGACAGCCACATGCTGCCAGGATATGCAGCATTGGAGGCCGGACGTATTTCGGGCTATGCCTTCTGCGTATACGAAGAAACCAAGGCGGTCATCGGTGATGTCTTTGCCCTGCCAGACTTTAAAGCCGGCGACCTTGCAACGCCTCCCCAAGAGCAAGGCCCTAGCCACCCAATTCCCGCTCTCGCCCTTGAAGTGGAAGAAACCCTGCTCCGCCATCTCTTTGAGCTGCTACAGAACTCGCCGCAGGTCGACCGCGTCGAATCTCAACTTCTGCTGCACCCCTCAGGCGCCCACGCCGGGGTCTTCCATGAGGCTGGATTCAAGATCTTCCGCCGGCTGTTCATGGTTCAGCAGCTTCACGATCTCTGGCGGCAGCCGCGGACCGGCCTACCCGGCAGCCTTGAACTGCGACCATGGCGCGACGAGGATCTGTCCTCAGCAAGCCGCCTCATCACCGAGGCGTATCGCGATCATCCAGACAGCGTGATCAACGATCAGTACCGCTCCTCGCAGGGCTCACTTCGCTTTCTTCACAACATTGTTCGCTACTCAGGCTGCGGCACCTTCGTGGCTCCGGTTTCGCACGTCGTCGCTCAACGCGGCAGCCGCGAACTTGTGGCACTGGTACTGGGTTCGCGCGTGAGTCCCGAGAGTGGCCATATCACTCAGGTTTGCGTCCATCCCGACTACCGCCGCCGGGGTTTGGCCAGAATGCTGCTCTCCCTGGCTGCCTTCCACTTCATGCGTCTGGGCGTCACCGAGATATCGCTTACCGTCACCGAATCGAACACCCAGGCCATCGATCTATACCATGCTGAGGGTTACGCCTGCCCCCACAGCTTCGACGCTGCCGTCTGGAAGCGGGCGGACCGAGCCTGACAAAATCGGCTTGCGAGGCGATGCGAATCAGGCCGAAGAGCTGGCTCGCCTATCCAGCGCGTCCCTCGTCAATAAGGCCTGCGCACAGGGCACAACGATCAAGACTGCGAAGGAAAGCCAATCCAGCCGGCCTTGCTCGCGCCACAACCTCCATGCATGGGTGCCGTGGCTCCAAAGCGCTTCAATGGTGAGCACGCCAAACGCCCACACCAGCCATTTGGGCCGCCGCATCAGGTAACAGGCAAACAGAATGTCGATTCCGCAGAATGCCGCATGACGCCAATGGGCTCCGCCATTGCCGAACGCAGGCTCAAAGAAGGCCAAAGCGTGATAACCCGCCGCTCCGAAGAATAAAACAGCGAGAATGCGGAAGAGGGATTCGCGAGACATTGGGTTCCGTCTCAGCGCGCGATAAAGAACATAACCCAGCTGAGCGCAATAGCCGAGCCCACAAACAGCACAAAGCAGTAGATTCCATACCGAATCATCTGCCTCGGCGTCTCGCGCTGGGTGATGCCGAAGACGACAGACGCGAAAAGGGCAAACAGAAGAACCGCCGCAAAGTGAGTCACGACTTCCTCCCGGTGCGCAGGTTGTGCGCGTCAACCGCGGCAATCACATTGAGCAGGCCTGCCACAACGATGAAGCGCGTGCCCCAGTCGGCGGTGGTCACCTGCACCAGGTCAGCACCCAGGCCGAAAACCCGGCTGACCACGTAGAGCAGTCCATTGCCCAGATCCCCGGCCAGGCCCAGAATATCCAGAATGTCGTGGGCGCCTGAGTAGAGCTTGCCTTGCAGGACGAGGCCGGTCACGAACATGCCCAGGACTGACGCCGCAAGCAGAGAGCCGCGGCCCCACTTGCGCAGCAGAAAATGCCCCGCGCCCGGCACCAGCCAGCCCGCGATCAGGGGGAGATAAACAAACCCTTGTTGGGACACTTCTTGAGCAGCCGCAGAATTGTTCGGTGTTGTCGCCATTCCTTTTTGACTATACCGCATCGGATCGGGGATCGGGGATCAGGGATCAGGAACGCCTGGGCCGGCTATTAAGCTCGGCATTCCATTGATCCGACCGCATTTCGGGTAATCGCTCTTGCAGAGTGCGGGTCAGCAAAACCCGCGTGTTGGCCGTACACCAAACCCTGACCCCTGACCCCTGATCCCTATATCCGCACCAGCTCGCGCTGAATCCGTCCCGTCACCCACGCTTTGCCGGGAGCGGTCAGCATGTCCACCTCGCTGCGCACCCCGAACTCAGGCAGGTAGATTCCCGGCTCGACCGAGAAGCAGGTATTAGGCAGCAGCAGCCGCTCATCGTGGGTCTCCAGATTGTCAAGGTGCGCGCCCGCGCCGTGCAGTTCCTGGGCAATATTGTGTCCGGTGCGATGGGTAAAGAATTCACCGAATCCAGCCGCAGCGATTACCCCGCGCGCAGCATCGTCGGCCTCGAAGCCGCGAATCGAACGGCCCTCGGCAAAAGCCCGCGAAACGGCATCTATGGCCGCGTCGCGTGCGTTGCGCACCGTCTCAAAAACCAGTTGCTCGCGCTCTGTCGGCTCGCGCCCCACGACGCCCGTCCAGGTAATGTCGTAGAAGACGCTGCCCGCCTTCTCAAGCCGGCCCCAGATGTCGATCAGAACAAAATCGCCTTCGCGAATGGGCGCGGACTTCTCCGCCGTCGGCTCGTAGTGCGAGTCGGAGCTGTTGGCGTTGGCGCTTACGTTTGGCCCGTTCTCCCACACAAGGCCTTCGCGGCGCATGGCCTCGCTCAGCCATTGCACAACCTCGTACTCAGTAGGCCCGCCCGTCCGGCCAGGACCCCGGCGCTTGCCCGGCCGCAGCCGCCGGCTAATCTCCTTCCAGCCCTCGGCCAGAATCGCATCGATGGCCTGCTGCGCTGCGCCATGGCTGGCCACCTGTTCTTCGCTGAGAACCGCCTCAAACCGGCTCACCAGATCGGCAGAGCTCACAATCTGCTTGCCCAGCCCGCGCAAGAACTCGACCGTGCCGGCATCGACCATCGAGACGTACATGATGGCGTTGTTGGGCGAGTACTGCATCGCGATCCGGCGGGCATCGAAGAGCACCGCCTCCAGCCCCGCCGCCAGTTCCTGCCAGCTCGAATACATCCCCTTGGCGCCGGGCAGCGCGTCCAGCCGCCCCTGCTCAATGCGATGCACCAGCTTGCGCGGCTCGCCCTCGGCCGGAACATAGTAATACCAGCGCCGCGTCACATGCGCCTTCTCATCGAGCCCCAGAATGCGCCCGCCGATGGGGTCGCGGTGATGGTGGTCGTAGAAGAGCCAGCCGTCAAAGCCGGATTCGCTGATTGCCGCTTGAATCGCGTCGAGATTCGCACCGAGGTTCATACCGGCCATGATACGCGCCTGGGGACGATGGCCGCCGATGCTTGTTGTCGGAGGATATAACCTCTGAAGTTTGTTGTTGATTCTTCTGTCTTGGTTGAGCATTCTTGGTCCATACAAGACTGTGACTCGTGGAGAATGCTGAATCATGCGGAAGGGAAAGTCGGACCTAGCTTTACGCGTCCCACAGCAGCCCTCACTTGAGAATTTCAATCCCGATGCCAAGATCCCTTTTGGAGTCTCTATCGAGAATATCTTCCAAGCAATGACGGACTTTACCGACTTTCTGCGGACTGTGGATACGGAACTTGTGCGAAAACAGATGGCGCGATTGGAAGACATGCTGATGCCCGCCAACTTCAGTAGCATGGTCGGAGAATTCATCACTGCAAATCTTCCAAAGCACTGCCCAACCATCGTGAAGAACACCTTTCACAACGGCCATCCCGATTTGCTTCCGGCTGGTAAATATCCGCGAAACTCAGCGCAGCATGTTGGATCGGACGGTATTGAAGTCAAGGCGTCTCGCTATAGCAAGGGATGGCAAGGGCACAACCCAGAGGACGTTTGGCTCATGGTTTTTGTGTTTGAGGGTGGTCGCCCCTCGGATGCGCACACATCGAAAGGAATGACGCGGTTTCGGTTCCTGGCAGTATATGGCGCGCTTTTGGAAGAGGCCGATTGGCAATTCTCAGGCCGGAGTCAGACAAGCCGGCGAACAATCACGGCCACAGTTCGGCCATCAGGGTTCGAGAAAATGGCGAAGAATTGGATTTACAGGGTGCCTGAATCAACGGTCAAACCCTAGGCCGATCTGATCGCGTTCAACAGGAACCAGAGATAAGGGCCGGATCGCAGTAGATGCCAACTGATAGTAGGATTCGTATTTCTCAATCCCTATGCTCCGGTATCCGAGGGCTTCGGCGGCAGCAATTGTCGACCCCGACCCCATGAATGGATCGCACACCACTCCCTCTCCCAATGGCAGGATTGACCAAACCAGTTCGCGGAGTAACGCTTGCGGCTTCAGACTCGGATGAGGTGCGATCTCTTTCTCAGCTCTTGGCGTTCGTCCAATGTCGAGAATGTCGGAAAAAGGCAATCCCTCCGGTAGCCGACGCAAGCCACCTGTGCCGAACCTTCGCAGGCACTCGCCCACGGTCATGCCTGGAGGCAATGGCTTTCGAAAGACACCCCAAGGTTCATACGCGCCGCGAGGAAGTGAGCAAACGCCTGGGAACTCATCTTCGGCGTTCTTGGGCCGATCTCCCCCGCGCAATGTGCGAACAATCCGTATGATCTGACCACGAAACTCTAGCCCCCCCTCAACCAGCGCCGTATAGACCAATTGGGCCAGGAAGGAATTGCACGCGAGAACGACGTGTCCCCCAGGGAGCAAAGCATGAGCGGCAACCTTCGCCCATTCCGCAAAAAAACGGTAAAGCTGCCTGCGCTCTTTCTCGTTCAGGGCCGTAAACCGGGGAAGAGGCTGGCGATTCGACCCGTCGAAGGAAGGTGGAATACGCCAAATCCCGCCGTTGCCATTCGCCCGCTTTTCAATCTGATCGAATTCGTACTCCTTCACGCCGTACGGAGGGTCTGTGACGATTCCGTGGATTGACCCAGCCGGAATTCGACCAAGCCATTCCAGGCAATCGGCATGAAGAATCATCGCCTTGCCGAATTTGGCAAATGCGTAGTCCAACGCCAAATCACCGGATTCGGTCTTTGCCAAGCTCATTGGTTCAATCCTAGCCCACATTCCGTCCCGCCGGGGGCAATTGCCGATCCCCCGGTACCTAGGTGTACTTTTTTGGGAACCGACCGCCCCTTCTGTATCTCACTTCAATCTAGAATCTCCAATTCAAGGTCAACCACAGATCACCGCCCGAATATCCCGCGTTTCCAGAATCTGCTTCTCATACCCGCGCTTGGCCACCGCCAGCATCGCCTGCCCAATCTCCCGCGTCGATAGAACCTGATTTGGAAATGCCCATCGCAACGCGGGCAGCAGCGGCCCGCAAATCTTGTAGAGAAGCCGATACGCCGGAGTCTTCGACTTGATTCCATCGAGAGGCTCGATCATCCCCGGACGAAACATATACGCCTTGAGCGGCAGCCGCAACAGCGCGTTCTCTGTGCGCCCCTTCACCCGCGCCCACATCGTGCGCCCCCGC